>Ga0137415_10000292_pt1 | contig 45934 bp, 82 predicted proteins | sample CZODoug3_1_1_16f_FD_183082 | JGI IMG/M metagenome (GOLD analysis project Ga0137415, IMG submission 183082) | Vadose zone soil fungal communities from Angelo Coast Range Reserve, California, USA - CZODoug3_1_1_16fungal (Hybrid Assembly) | ecosystem: Environmental > Terrestrial > Soil > Vadose...
CCGCCGCGATGGTCACCACCGTGCAGGTCGGCATCACCCCGTACACCGCCGCCACCCGGGACGCGACCGTCGCCAGCGCCTCGCACACCTCAGCCACGAAGGCCTCCACCTCGGCGACCAGCTCGGGCACTTCGGCGACGAGCTCGCACACCTCGGCCACCTCTTCCTCGGCCAAGGCGACCGCCTCGCACACCACCGCGACCCAAGCCGCCACCGCCGCGACCACCGCGCACGCCGCGGCGACCACCTCGAGCTCCACGGCCATGAAGGACTCGGCCGCCGAAATGGGTGCCCTGACCAAGGCCACCCAGGAATTCACCGCGGCGGCCAAGGACGCGGAGCCAGCCTGGGCGGCGTTCGTCAAGGAGACCGCCGACTTCGATGCCCAGATCAAGTCCGTGGAGCCGATCTGGGCCGCGTTCGTCGCGGACTTCACCAACTTCGGCACCGAGGAGAAGGTGGCCGGTCCACTGTGGACCACGTTCGTCACCGACTACACCAATTTCGGGGTGGAGCTCAAGGCCGCCGGGCCACTGTGGACCACCTTCGTGGTCGACTGGACCACCTTTACCAATCAAGAGAAGATTGCTATCCCGCTGTGGACCACATTTGTCAAGGACTACACCACATTCTCCACCCACCTCAAGGCGTCGGCCCCATTGTGGACGACCTTTGTTAAGGATTTCTCGACCTTTACCGCGCAACTAAAGATAGCAGTCCCATTGTGGACCACCTATGTGAAGAATTTCGCCACCTGGGAGACTCAGCTCAAGGCCGCCTCGCCATTGTGGACCACGTACGTGAAGGACTTCACCGCGTGGGTGGCCCAGCTGAAGATCGCCTCGCCGCTGTGGACCACCTACGTGAAGGATTTCACCACGTGGGAGGTCCAGCTCAAGGCGGCCAGCCCCCTGTGGACCCTGTACGTGAAGGACTTCACCACCTGGGGCGCTCAGCTCAAGCTGGCCTCGCCATTGTGGAGTACCTACGTCAAGGACTTCACGACCTGGGGCGCACAGCTTAAGGCCGCGTCCCCATTGTGGGCGACGTTCGTGAAGAATTTCGCCACCTGGGCCGCCCAGCTCAAGGCCATTGCCGCGCTGTGGGCGACATTCGTCAAGAACTTCCAGACCTTCGCCCAATTGCTGCAGCAGGCCACCTCCTCGGTCACGCAATTCGTGAAGGCGATGCAGCAGCTGCGGTCGACCATGCAGCAGATGGGTCAGCTATTCCAGGACTTCAATAAGCAACTGGATACGCTTGATCAGCATCTGCAGCGGGCCAATGGTGACCTGCAGCAATTCGATACGACCATGCAGCAGGTGGCGCAGGATCTGCAGCAGGTCGCCGATGCGCTGAAGAACGTGGCCAAGCAGCTGGATGCCGCTGACCAGGCGGCCAAGAAGCTGCAGCAGGACACCCAGCAGCTCGGGCAGGCCCTTCAGCAGGTCGCCCAGCAGGGCAACCAGGCCGGACAGGCCATCAAGAAGGCCATGGACGACGGCACCCAGGGGGTCCGCAAGCTCGACGAAGAGGTCAAGAAGCTGATCGACGACCTCAAGAAGCTGATCGACCTGATGTCCCAGGCCGGCATCTCCGGCGGCGGCGGCGGAGGGGGCGGGGGTGGCGCCGGGGGCGCGGGCGCGGCGGTCGGCGCCTCGGCGGTCGGCGGCCTGACCGGCTCCAGCGGCATCGCCTCGGCGTCCCCGTCGGCGAAGACGGCGCAGGCCGGTCGGGACTTCGTGGCCGGTTTCACCAACGCCATCGACGACGGCCAGAGTGCCGCGGCGTCGTCCGCCTCCGACCTGGGCGCCGGCTCGGTGGCGGCCACCGCGCAGGCCATCGGGGCGGCCTCGGAGTCGCGGCTGCTGCGCGAGATCGGCCGCTGGTTCGTGCTGGGCTTCATCCACGGTCTCGAGGAGGAGCGCGAGCACTGCCGCCGGGCCTGCGAGGACGTCGCCACTGTGGCGACCCAGACCTTCTCGGCCACTTCCACGCTGAACGCCCAGTACAACACCGGGGTTCTGTACGGCAAGAACCTGGCCAACGGCATCGTGAGCCAGATCAACGCGGTGAAGCTGGCCTCGGGCAAGTTGTCCCAAGCGGCCACCGCCGAGGCCACCGCGACCCTGGCCCGGATGGGTTACGTCGGGCAGGCCGGCTCCGGCGCGCAGATTCAGTCGCCCGCGCCCAGCGTGATCACCCCGAACGAGGTCGCGGCGTCGTCCGGCGGTGGCAGCCGGCACTGCGTGCACGAGCACCGGCTCTACATCGACGGCCGGGAGATCCGGGACATCACCGACAAGCAGGTGGCCAAGGCATTGGACCGCCTCACTGACGCCTACAGCCAGCAGAAGAGGTAGGGCGGACATTGACCACGACGACCGTCCGGCCGAACGGTGTGGCGCAGCAGGGGTCCTGGACGGTGGTCGGCGCGGCTGACGCCGCCGTCGCGCTGAGCGACAACACCGATTCGACCTATGTGCAGCTGACCCCCCGGTGTCGGTTGGACATCGACCGGATGCGGGTCACCGTGCCGGCGCCCACCCTGCCGTCCGGGGCGCAGATCTCCTCGGTGGGCATCCGGATGCGGATCCAGACCGTGGTGTGGCCGGCGCCGCAGCCGCAGTGCCTGGGCTGGTTCCGCTGCCACCGCCCGCCGAACATCATCACCGCGATCATCGACCTGATTCTGCTGCTGCTGTTCGGCTGGCGTTGCCCGCAGCAACCCACCGTCGTGTGGGTGACCCAGTCGCTGCAGAACCAGACCAGCGACCCCTCCGGCAACCCGTGGACCCTGGCCAGCTTCAACAACTTCGAAGTCAACATCGGCCGCGACGACGTGTACGCCAACCCGCTGCGGGTGGCCGAGGTCTACGTGGACGTGGTGTACACCCAGCAGTCCGCGGTGACCGTCACCGCGCCGACCGGGACCGTCACTACCACCTGTCGCCCCACCGTGGCCTGGTCCTACACCCAGCCCGACGCCAACCCGCAGGCCAAATATTGGGTGGTCATCTACACGGCGGCGCAGGTCGCCGCGAGCGGCTTCGTGCCATTCGTGTCCACCCCGCTGCAGTCCTCCGGGTGGGTGTTCGGCACCGACCTGCAATGGACGCTGAACTCCGACATCACCAACGGCACGTACTACGCCTACGTGCAGGTCGGCCAGACCTGGCCGGGCGCGGGCGACTTCATCTCCCCGTACGCCTCGATCAACTGGACCCAGTCGATCGCGGGCGCGCCGAACGCGGTGCTGTCCTCGGCGGTGTTCGACACCATCTACAACCGGGTGACCCTGCAGCTCACCCAGGGCGGGTCGAGCCCGGCCACCGCCGCCTTCGCGGTGCAGTGCAGCCGGGACTCCGGCATCACCTGGGGCCCGGTGCGCGGCGGGCTGCTGCTGACCAACACCGGCGGCACGCTGACCGTCTACGACCAGCAGGCGCCGCTGAACGTGCCCAGCCAGTACCGCGTGCTGGCCTACGGACAGACCGGTTCGCTGCTGTTCGCCGCCGCCGGCTACTCCAACGTGCTGACCGTGACACCCACCGGCAGCACGTTCTGGATCAAGGACCTGATGGATCCGACGATGAACACGCCGCTGCCGGTGAAGTACCAGGGCGACCAGGTCACGCAGCGCCGGATCCAGGGCACCTTCGAGGTGCTCTCGGGCAACCTGACCACCCAGAAGCTGGTGGTCAACGGCCCGATGTACGGCATCGAAGGCACCCTGACGCTGATCTTCCACAGCCGCCAGCCGGTGGACTACTGGGCGGCGTTCCGCCGGGCGGATCAGTCCGGGCACGTGCTGCTCATGCAGTACCCGTCCGGTGAGCAGCACTTCGTGATGTTCGGTCCCGGCGCGGTCGGCTCCGACATGACCTGGACGTATGAGTACCAGCCGAACTACCGCGAGGTGACCGTCTCCTACACCGAGGTCGCGGAGCCGGCGATCACCTCGTAGGGAGCGCCGTGCAAGCAACCTCGCTGGCTTTCCAAGCCGCGATCCAGGGTTCGCACCAGGCCGTCTGTCAGGTCAACGTGCTGCAAAAGGGCCAGATCGTCATGCAGCTGCCGATCTTCGACGGCATCGTGACGGCGGACCAGACCTCGGCGCAGATGCGGTCGTTCACCGCCTCGGTGGGTGATCCCACCGGGACGCTCACCCCGAAGGACATGACCTCGCTGCTGTCCCCATTCGGAACCATGGTGCAGATCTTCAAGGGCGTGCGGCTGTTCTCCATTGCCGCCGTGACGGATCTGGACAATTCGGCCGCCGCGTTCAATCAGGGCACCAATAACGGCACCATCGGCGACCCGTCCACGGGGCACCTCATTCTCGCGTGGGGCAATATCTAGGAGCGTTTGCTACATGGGTAATGGGATTGCCACTTACGCTAAAGGCCGGTTTATTCAATGGAGTACGGTCTCGGCCGGCTCTGATGCCATCCTGGTTATTCTGCTGCAAACCACCGGCCTGGTCGCCGATGCCACCATGAAGAACTACGCCACGCTGGCGGCGGTATTTTCCGGTGGCAATGTCGAGGCGACGTTCACCAACTATGCCCGGAAGGTGCTCACCACCGGGCTGACCATCACGGTGAGCACCGGCGCCTCCACCGCGACGCTAACCATGGCCAACTACACCTGGTCGGCCGCGGGCGGCGCGACCAACAACACGCTCGGCAAGCTGATCACCGCCTACCGGCCGACCGCGAGCAGCACCGACTCGCAGTGCATCCCGCTGTCGTATCACGACTGCACGGCCACCACGACCGGGTCCGACCTGCTGGTGTCCATCGCCGGGACCGGTCTGGCGCTGGCCTCCTGAGATGCCCTATCCGCTTCAGCTCCTGGACGCCGAAACCGTCATTCCCCCCAACACGGGGCTGGCCACCTTCACCGTCGGGGAGAACTTCCAGCCCGGCGACATGCGCATCGTCGGCCTGTTCTGGGAGACGCAGTCCCGGTGGTCGGACGGCAGCAGTCCCGGCAACTATGGGGTGCTCACCACGCCGACCGGGTGGTTGCGGCGCACCAATGGCACGCTGTCCAACACCTCCCACGACAACACCCTGAACCTGGACTTCACCGTCACCTACGGAGTGCCCACCTACACGAGGGTGCTGCAGGCCGGTGACTCCGATTTCCCGCTGACCTGGTCCCAGGTGACCGGCGCCTATTACTGGGCGGTCACCCTCCGGAACCCGAACTTCAATCAGTCGTGGTCGGTCGGCACCAACGTGTCCTCCGCTATTCACAGCTTCAACAGCGACGGCAGCACCAGTTACGTCTCCACCATGAATCACCAGAGCCTGTCGGTGGTGGCCAACAGCGTGGCGCTGTTCTTCGACATCGACTCCATGACGGTGAACACCGGCCAAGCGTCGGTTGTGGTGCCGGCCGCCTCGGTGACCCTGCTCGACGCAGCTGGTGTCGGGGCCGGCGTCACCCTGCAGCTGAACACCATCGGATTCAACTCTTCCGGCTCCTCGGGTGCCCAGCAAACCCAGTTCGGCAACAGCGTGCTGTCCCCGCCCTACCCGCAGGCCGTGTGCTCGTTCTACACCACTACCACGGTCATCCTGACGCAGAACCCGGACGTCTCCGTCGCGCTCGGCACCGCCTCGCCCAACGAGGTCGACACGGCCGGCGCGACCACCGCGGCACTGCAGAACCTGGTGTCGTTCCAGATCGGCACGGCTGTCGCCGAGCGGGACACCGCTAACCAGATCGCCACCCCGCTGACCGGCTACCGGATCTCGCCGCCACTGGCGCTACCGCAGTACCCGATCACCAACTCGGTGATCCACTGGGATCAGTTCCTCTACGCCGCCGGCTCGACGATCTTGGTCGAGACCTCGGTGGACAACGGCGCGACCTGGCAGAAGGCCACCAACGATGCGCCGGTGCCACGGTTGATCTACGGCTACAACAGCGCCACCACCGTGATCAGCCGGGTGACGCTGTACCGGGCCAACATCACCGACCCGACGCCGCGGGTGGCGAACCTCGAGATTCGGGTGGCCACCGACTCCAGTCAGAACGAGCTGGTCAGCCTCGGCGTCTTCTACATCACCTCGACCGACATCCAGCTCTCCGGCGGCTCCGGCACCGGCTCCGGCGGCTCCGGCGGTGGCGGGTCGGGCGTCACCGGCTCCGGCGGCGGGTCCACCGGCGGTGGGTTGACCATCCAGATCTCCGGGGTGGACCAGTCCCGGCAGGTCTCCCGCAACACCTGGCAGGACGTCTACTACATCGCCGCGAACACCAACTACGCGACGGCGATCCAGTCCATCATCGACAACCGGCTGCCAGGGCTGACCTACAACTTCCAGTCCACCCCGATGAAGACGCCGAAGATCGTCCTCGGCACCCAGCTGGGCAACGACCCGTGGCAGGACGCCCAGGACATGGCGACCGCGATCGGCTTCCAGCTGTACTTCGACGCCGCCGGGGTGTGCACGCTGCGCGAGGTGCCGAACCCGGCGACCGGGCAGAGCGTGTGGACGTTCTCCGACTCGGCGAACCCGACGATCGCGCAGCTGGACCGGACGCTGACCGACCAGACCACCTACAACTACGTGATCGTCTACGGCGAGTCGGTGGACAACGCGGTGCCGGTGCAGGCCGTCGCGTTCGACAACGACCCGAACTCCCCGACGTACTACCTGGGGCCCTACGGGATCGTCTCGACCACCTTCCAGTCCCCGCAGATCATCACCACCGCGCAGGCCCAGCAGGCGGCCAACGCGCTGCTGTTGGCCGTCAAGGGCGCTTCGGAGAACGTGGCGCTGACGGTGGTGCCCAACCCGGCCCTGGAGCCGGGCGACGTGGTGACGGTGAACGTGTCCGACGCGCAGATCTCCGGCACCTTCCTGATCAACGACATCCAGACTCCGCTGAGCGCGGCGCAGGGTCAGACCCTGACCGTGTACCGCCAGTCCTCCTAGGAGCTCCCCATGGCCGATTCGGACATCTACGGCGCGGTCTCCCGGGCCTCGCGGATGCTGGCGCGGAAGTCCCGTTCCCAGGTGCGCGTGCCGCCGCCGCCGCAGACGTTCTGGCACCAGGTCACCGTGCAGTCGGTGAACGTCCCCAACAAGACCGCGTCGGTGCTGAAGGCGAACTCGGCGGTGCCGTTCGACACCGCGTACGCGCCGCACTACGTGCCGGTCGCCAACGACTCCGCGTGGTTGGTGATGATCGGCACCACGCCGTTGCTCATGGCCAAGTGCCAGTAACGGAACCCATTCCCGCCCCAGCGGCCGACACCGGCGGCACATCCTCCACGACCGGGCTGGACCTGACCGCGCCGCTGGTGCAGTACGGCGCGGTGGGACTGCTCGCGCTGGCCGCCATGTTCTGGGCCTGGACGCTCTACAAGCAGGCCCTGGAGGGCCAGAAGCGGGAACGGGAGCGCGCCGACCGGCTCGAAGCCGAGGTCAAGAAGCTAAACGACGACATCCACGAGAAGTACATCCCCGTGCTGACCCGAGTCACCGACGCACTGCAGAACTTCCTGTGGCAGGGCGGACGGAAGGGTGACCCATGAGCCCACTGTGGCGTCGACCTCGAGACGTCGACAGGTTGCTGGCCGAGTCCCAGGAGCTGCGCGCGCAGCTGGTGGCCACGGTGGCGATGTTGGACCGCTTCGTCGAGGCCTTCAACGACGAGGTCGAGCACGAGCAAGAACCCGGGAGCGACAGTGACCAACAGTGAGGACCGCGAGCCGAGCTCCTCGCTGGGGGCGACCGGGCGAGCCCTGAGCGCCGCGGTGAACGGGCTGACCAAGGCCGTGGACAACCTGATCGAGCGGGCGACGAAGTCCGAGAAGCGGACCCGGGGTATCGCCGTGGCGGTCATCCTGGATCTGCTGTTCACCGCCGCGTTCGCGCTGCTGTACTACAACCAGCACCGCACTGAGGTGGAGCTGACCGACACCCGATCGCAGGTGCTGTGCCCGCTCTACAGCGTGTTCCTGGGCTCCTACAACCCGAACACCCGCGCGCCAGGGGTGGACCGGCAGACCTACGAGCAGATCTTCAGCCAGTTCCGGGACAGCTACAACCACCTGCAGTGCACCACCCCGCTGGTGCCCAAGCCGACCACCCCCGCGCCCACGCCCACACCGACGCCGCGCTGATGGGTGACCACCGGAGCGAGCCGGCGGTCACCCGGAGACGGTGGTGGCGCCGCCCCCCGAACCTGGGCGCCTTCTTAGTGGCGGCGGCGTTGGCGGTCGGCGGCATCGGCTGGATCGCGTTCAACGAGTCGCACCGCCAGGTGGTGGCGGTGCAAGGCGCGGCCACCCAGGCCGGCACCGAGGCGGATCGCACTCTCGAGTTGTGCGCCGGGCACGACGAAGTGGCCGCGAAACTTCTGGCGAACGGGTCCTGCGATCTGGCGCAGAGCGTGAAGCAGAACCCGATCACGGCGCCGGTCGGGCTGACCCGCGAGCAGGTCCAGGCGATGATCGACGCGGCACTGGCGCGCCGACAGCTGCAGGGCCCACCCGGACCTCCCGGGCCCGCTGGCCCGCCCGGCCCGATCGGGGGCGCCGGGCCGCCCGGTCGGGAAGGGCAGGTCGGCCTACCCGGACGTGCCGGCGAGATCGGCCTACCGGGGCGGCAGGGTGCGGCGGGTGACTACCGGGGCCGGGGCTACCCGTACTCCGGACGGGGGAATCCGGGCACGGGTGGGCGACCCAACCCGTATCCCGGCGGCGGGAGTGGCGGTTATCCCGGTCAAGGCGGCCAGCCGCCGCCCACCACAACACCGCCCACCACGACACAACCACCGCCCACGCAGGAACAACCGCCGCCCACCGAGCAGCAGCAGCCGCCCACACAGCAGCAACAACCGCCGCAGCAGCCACCGGAGCAGATGCAGCAGCCCCAACCAATGCAGCAGCCCGACCGCGGCCTTGTGGGCGATCTCACCCATGATCTTCTCGGCAGTTAGACGCAACCGAATGCGTGCTCGAACGTCCACAAGGAGCACGACGAATGTCCAAACCGGACACAACCGGAAGGTTCGATCATGCTTCGTAAGACTCTGACCGTGCTGGCCGCCTCGGCCGTTATCGCGGGGGGGACGGCGGGCGTGGCTTACGCGGACACGCCCGTGAAGTCCTCCACCAGCTGTGTGGTCTCCACCGGCGGGGTGCTCGGCACCATCACCGGCGTGCTGGGCGGCGGCGGCTCGTGTCTGCTCCCCGGCGGTACCGACACCGATGGCGACAACGACCATCACCGTGGCGGCCACTTCCCCGGCGGCGGCTTCTACGGCGGCGGCCTCTACGGCTCCTACTGGCAGCGCGGCGGGGTCATCCTGCCCTACAGCCAGGTGGCCAGCTCCTGTGGCTGCTCCAGCCCGGCAAGCTACGGATACACCCTGGTCGAGCAGCCGCAGCAGGTGCAGGTGGTCCCGGTGGGTGTCGCGGCCGGTGACGGCTCTTGCGCGCTGAACCAGGTCAACTGGGGCGACCCCCGGTTCCGTGGCGGCGTGCGGTACTTCCGCCGCTGACGGCTGATGCCGCCCATCGCAGTCAGGTGCGTGGACGGCGGTGTGACCGTGGAGGTCGGCGCGGATGGGCTCACCCGGCTCATCGTGTTCGGCCTCCACGGGTCGGTAAGCGAAGTTTCGTGCTCTCCCGAACAGGTGCAGGAGCTGCTGTGCGCGCTGATCGCTACCCGTCGGGACGCTTCCCCTGGTGGCTGGTCGCGGTCTGCGCCCTCATCCTCGGCACCGGCTACGCCGTCGGGCACCACGCCGGGCCGCCGCCAGCCCCGGCCTACTCCGCCCCCGAGCTTTACTCCCCCGGAGTCGTCGGACCACTGGCACCTCCGCCCAACCCACCACACCGGGCTGAGCAGCCCGTGGGGCCAGTACTGACCTCGGTCCCGGCGCATGTACCGGCGGTCGACTCCAGCCCCCTGGCGACCGTCTCAGCCCCGGCTCCGGCGTATCCGAGCGTGACCGGGCTGACCATTCCCGCGCTGGGCATCAACACCGGCCTGGTGATCAAGGTGGGGGTGCAGCCGGACGGCTCGATGGAAACCCCGCCCCTCTCCCGGGTCCAGGAGCTGGGCTGGTACTGCCCGAACCTGCACACCGACGCGCCCGGTTGCGGCGCCCCGGTGCCCGGCGACCCGGGCCCGGCGACCCTGGTCGCGCACGTGGACGGCCAAGGCAAGCTGGGCCTGTTCGCCAAGCTGTTCCAGCTCAAGACCGGCGATCAGGTCACCGTGCACCGTTCCGATCACCAGGTGGCCATCTTCACCGTCACCGACCTGGCCATGGCCGACAAGGCCAGCTTCCCCGGCCAGCAGATCTTCGGCGACACCGCCGACCCCGAACTCCGGTTGATCACCTGCGGTGGCCCGTTCGACCCGGCCGCGCGCAGCTACACCCAGAACGTGGTGGTCTCCGCCCGACTCACCTCATTGCGTGCCGCCGGCTAGTCGTGACGCCGGGCGAACGGACCTGGTCGGGCGCCCTGCGGTTCTTATGCCTGGACATCGGGCGCGCCCTCTACCTGCAAGAAGTGCACGCCGACGACGGCTCCGGGCACTGCCGCGGCTGCCACTCGCAGACAACGTGGAGCTGTCATCCGTGCGCCGCACGCCAGCTGGCCGACGAGGCGGTGGCGCGCCTCATTCCCCTGCAGAGAGGTAGCGATGACCGCACGTAAGCCCCCCGAGGAGCCGGTGGTTGCACCGCCCACCCACCCGCTACCAACTCAGCCGGAGGCCGCCAACCCGGGCTGGTTCCCGGTGACCAGCGACGAGTTCGAACGCCGCATGGCCGGGGTCGATCAGGCCCTCCACATCATCGGCCGCCACATCCGGGCGGTCGAGCAGATCGTTACCCAGTTAGGAGAGACCATCGTGTCTTCCGCACAGGACGTCATCAACGCTGTCGCCGCCGAGCTCCAGCAGGAGGACTCGGACCTGAACGCCGCGGTCGCCGCCATCCAGGCGTGGATTGCCGCGCAGCCGGCCAGCGTGGATGTCAGCGCCCTGCAGCCGATCGCGGACCAGCTCAAGGCCACGGTGGCCGCGACCGCCGCGCTGGTACCGCCCGTTACGCCCCCGGCCGGGGGCTGATCAACCCCTCGCACAAGACCCGGTCGGTGGCGCGTTCCTCGCCTGTGCGCGCCACCGACCGGCCCTTAGCCCAGGAAAGGCGAGTTCATGGGCAGATGGGATTGGACCGGCGAGCGCTGGGAGCACAGCGACGCACCCGATGATCCGGTGACCGACAAGCTGCCGACGTTCCCGAAGATCACCACCGTGGAGCAGGCCCAGGCGGTCGCCGACGCGCTGCTGGAGAAGGTGCGCGGCGCCGCCTCGGAGGTGACGCTGACCCGCTCGGTGATCGACATTCTTACCACCAACGGCGTTATCCGGGCACCGGAGGTGGTGGAGCTGGCCGGCGCCGCTGGGCTCGACCTGGCGGCGGCGGCCACGCTCCTGGAGAAGGAATCCGGCGGTGGCCTGAACCTGTGGGGCCATGATCCGGTGAACACCGGCGGCATCTACACCAAGGGCGGCCAGGTCACCCAGGGCGCCTACATGGCCTACAAGACGCAGCGCTCCCGACTGGGCTGCCAGGGGGTCGGACCGTGCCAGCTGACCTACGGGCCGCTGCAGGACCAGGCCGACGCGGCCGGTGGCTGTTGGGACTGGCGCACCAACGTCAAGATCGGGTTCCGGCTGCTGGCCAACTACGCCAACGGCGCGGATCTGCGGACCGCGTTCCGCCGCTACAACGGCAGCGGGCCGGCCGCCGAGAACTACGCCAACGACGCGATGGGCCGCTACACCGCGTGGCGGGCCCGGCTCAACGGAGCGGAGACAGAAGACATGGCCTCGGTTCCGCAGGACCAGTGGAACGCGGTCTACCAGCAGCTGTGCGGGGTATTCGCCGCATGGGGTGGCGGGCTGACCGACGACAAGGGCACACCGTATGACCTGCTGCAATTTATGCTGCGGGCGAACGTGCAGCTGCATCAGCTCACCCTGCAACTCGATGCGCTGGAAAACCGGCTGAATTCGCTGCCGCTCGGCGCGCCCACTGGTAATGCGCTCACCAGCGAGGACGATGTGAATCGCATCGTGGCCGGGGTATTGGACAAGCTCAGTAGCAGCATGAAGGGAAAGTGATGCGCGCACTGCTGGTGGCGCTGTCGCTGACCCTGCTGGCCGCGTGTGCCCCGCTGTACGTTTCCCCGGCGCCCGCTCCCTCACCGGCGCCCGCTCCCTCACCCGCCGCGACCAACGCCGGGATGACGCCCCCGGCGGACCTGGCCGCGCCCCCGGTGCAGATCCTGCCGGCCAGCTCGCACGTGTCCGGCCTGCCGTACTCGGCGCACTGCGTGGCCCCGGTGGTGGCCGGTGGCACCCTGCCGGACCACACCTGCACCCCGGGCGCCGCGTCGTCGGCCGTCACCCAGGCCAACATCCACACCACCATCTGCGTGTCCGGCTATACCGCGAAGATCCGCCCGTCGGCGTCCGAGACCGGCGCGGTGAAGAAGGCCGCGATGAAGGCGTACGGCGAGGCCTCCTCGGCCAGCACCGACACCGAGCTCGACCACTTGGTGCCACTGGAGCTCGGTGGCTCCAACGACGTGTCCAACCTCTGGCCGGAGCCCTCGGACGAGCCCGGCCAGGGCTTCCGCAACACCAAGGACACCGTGGAGAACGACCTGCGTTCGGCGCTGTGCCACGCCGGTTCCACGCTGCGCCTGACCGATCTGCAGTCCTGGATTGCCGCCGACTGGACGACCGCCGAGCACAAGGCCGGCCTCAACTAGTCGATCACTGTAACTTTTCGCCGAATTTTATAACGGCGGAAGTTAATAACCCCCGTTGAGAGGGGCATTTCCCCGTGTTCTCTGCCGCCTTCTGGGCGCAGGCCATCGAGCGCGCGCTGAAGACCGCCGCGCAGGCCCTGCTGATCGTCTGGGGCGCCTCCCAGGTCAACGTGCTGTCCGTGGCCAGCTGGACCACCGCGCTGTCGGTGGTCCTCTCGGCCGGTGTGGTGTCGCTGGTGACATCGCTGGGCAGCCTGCCGTTCGGGCCCACCGCGTCGCCGTCTCTGGTCGAGCCGCTGCCGCCGCTGCCCGTTCCTCCTGTCCCGGCCGCGCCGGTCGCGGCGCCGCCGAAGACCCGGTCCACGCCGGCCCGCGGTGTCCACGAGAAGGAGTGATCCCGTGATCGTCCTTGGTGTGATCTTGCTGCTGCTCGGCTGGCTGCTCGGCATCGGGCTGCTCTACACGCTGGGCATCATCGTGTTGGTCGTCGGCCTGGTGCTGCTGCTGCTCGGCTCGATGGGTCACGGCCCGGCGGGACCGTGGAACGGCCGGTGGTACTGATGCTGCTCGCCGCCTCCGAGATCCTGCCGGCCTGGACCGGCATCGCGGCGGCCCTGATCGGGTTCATCTGCTCGATCATCGGCCTGATCTTCTACCTGATCCCGCAGACCTCGCCACGCTGGGGCATCTGGATCATCGTGGCGTGCCTGCTGTACGGCTTCGCCCTGCTGTTCGGCAACGTCGGGATCGTCTTCTCGCACGCCGGATTCACTGGCTGATGGCGGCGCTGGAATACGACCTGGTGATCAACCAGGGGGAGACCTGGTCCGTCGCCTTCCCGGTGATGGACGGCGCCGGGGCGCCGCTGGTGGTGGACGGCTGGCACGCCCGCGCGCAGGTCCGCCCGACCATCAGCTCAGCGGCGGTATTCGAGTGGAACAACACCACCCTGGACAACGCCGTCGTCTCCGGCACCAGCGTGCAGCTCAAGCTCGACCCGCGCGACACCGCCTTCTGGGCGTTCGCCACCGCGCTGTACGACCTGGAGCTGACCGACCCGCAAGGCGGCATCACGCGTATCGCCGAGGGCAAGGTCATCCTCAAGGCGGAAGTCACTCGCTAGTCGCTCCCTAAGTCAGGGCCCCGTTCACGCGGGGCCTTTTTTGATGTCAAGAGAAGGGGTCCCCGTGGCCGCCAATCCGATTCGCACCTGCCTGGCGTGCGGGCAGACCGACGATCACCCGCGCCACGTGATCGCCCTGCCCGATGGCAACGACGTCAATTACCACATGGACTGCCACAAGATCGTCACGAACTGCGAGCACTGCACGCCGGTCGTGGACAGTTCCGACGGCGCCAAGGGCGACGACCTGCGCGCCCACATCATCAGCATCAACGCCGAGGGAGCCGAGTAGATGGCCGCCAATGTCATTCAGGCCGAGGCGAACAAGCTTCTCGATGCCAGTCTCGCTGGGACCGCCTACACGACACACCCGACGCCGATCAACCTGCGGCTGATGACCGCCAACGGATCGAGCACGTCGGCCGGCACTGAGGTGACCAACGCTGGCGGCTCGACCTACGCGGCGCAGGCCACGGCGTGGGCCGCGGCGTCGGCTGGCTCGAAGGCCACCAACGCGGCGATCACGTTCACCAACATGCCCGGAACTGGCGGCGTGACCGTCAACGGTATCGAGCTGTGGGATTCCACCGGTACCCCGCTGCGGGTCTGGTGGGGAGCGCTGACCACCCCCAAGACCACCGGCCTGGGCGACACGCTGACCTTCCCGTCCGGCTCGATCGTCGCCACTCTGACGTAGTTGCTCAGTGGCTGACACGATCAGCGCGAGCGGCTCGTTCGTCAGCGCGACCGGAACGAGCCTGGTCACCTTGTCGGTCAATCCGACCGCCGTGGGCGACGCGTTCATGTTCACCACGTCCTACATCGCCTCCGCCACCCTGAGCTCGGTGTCGGGCGGCGGGTGCACCACCTGGACGAAGCTCGTGGGGGCATTCACCGCCTACTCGGGGTCCGCCAAGCTGGATCTATGGATGGGCGTCGTCACCGCCACCGGGTCGTCCACCATCACCATCTCCGGTACGGGCCTGACCAACACGCAGCGCCTCTGTGCGCAGCAGTTCACCTCGGGCGGCGGCTCGGGCACCACGTGGGCGCAGGACGGATCCGGCGGCACGAAAACGAATGCGTCGAGTGCCACCATCACATTCCCCACGATGACTCCGGGGGGCAGTAACCGGCTGTTTATGGGTTACGGCTTGGTGGCCAACTCGGCGAGCGCCGGCAGCCAGACCGCCGGCTACACGCTGGACTTGGATCCGGGCAGCAACCCGTTCATGTTCAATCCGAGCGTCTCCACGGCTCAAACACCGACCTGCACGCAAACGGCGGGCCTATCAGGAACGATCGCCGCTTTGGTAACGGCGACGAATCCGGTCACTTTTCGCCCGCAGATCTTAATGCCGTATCGCGCGGCTGTTCAGCGCGCCGCCACCTTCTAAGGAGCCTCTGTGGCTGATCAGTATTTCGCCGCGTCCGAGGCGATCAACCTGGGGGCGGCGACCGCGCTCGTCACGCTGGACGTCGCGTCCGCCGCCGCTGCCCGGCGCATGAATCTCAACGAGCTGGGCGTGACGTTCAATGGCACCGTGGCCACCGCTGTGCCGGTAATCGTGCGGCTGGTTCGCCTCACGGTCGCGCCGGTGGGTGGCGGCACGGTGACCCAGGCGGCGACACCGCTGGACTCGTCCTCTCCGGCGTCGTCCTACACCGCGTACCAGCCCACCACCGCAACGCCCGGCGTTTACGGCACCACGGCGCCAACGGTGGGTGTCACGCTGCGCACCTGGTACGTGCCGCCCACCAGCGGCATTGTGGTTCAGTTCCCGCTCGGACAGGAGCCGGATGGGCCGGCCACCACGGCGGCGGGCCTCGGCATCCAGTGCGTGGCCCCGGCCGCCGTAGCCTGCAGCAGCTACTTCGTCTGGACCGAGTAGCACCTGATGGCGCGTCTCGGTAGGGCATACCCGGCGCACGTCCGCTGGATCCGCCCCGCTGGCGCGCCCATCACCCAGGCCGGCGCCGTGTCGCTGGCTGCCGCGACCAACCTGTCCGACACCGGCACCTTCGTCACCGCGATCAGTGCCTCGTCGATGTCGGCGGCGTCCGGCCTCACCGACACCGCGACCTACGTCGGCATCGGCGCGGTCGCCATGTCGGCGGCGTCGGGGCTCACCAGTGCGGCCACCTACACGGCGCTGGCCAACGTCACACTGTCCAGCGGCACCACCCTGACCGCGGCGGACATCTACACCGGGGTCTCCGCCTCGGCCATGTCGGCCAGCTCGGGCCTGACGGCCGCCGCCGTCTACACCGGCGTGAGCGCGGTCAGCATGTCCGCCACGAGCTCGGTCACGGCTGCGGTGGTCTACACCGGGGTCAGCGCCTCGGCCATGAGCGCCGCGAGTTCGCTCACCGACACAGCCACCTACACCGGCGTGAGTGCGGTCGCGGTGTCGGCGGCCTCGAACCTGACCGCTGCCGCGGTGATGACCGACCTGGGCGCGGTCGCCCTGAGTGCGTCGTCCGGCCTGACGGCAGCTGCGGTCTACACCGGCGCGTCCACGGTGGCCATGTCGGCGGCCAGCGCGCTGACTCCGGTGCCGCTGTACGACGCTCACGGGGCCGTGGCGCTCTCGGCGGTGTCCGGGCTGACGTCGGCCGCGGTGATGACGGATGTGGCCGCCAGCGCGCTCTCAGCGGCTTCTGGGCTGACTGCAGCCGCCGTGATGACCGACGTTGGCGCCGTAGCGATGGCCGCCAGCTCCGGGCTGTCGTCGACCGCGACCTACGTCGGGGTCTCGGCGTGCGCCATGGATGCCGCCAGCGGTCTGTCCACGGCGGGCATCTACGTGGGCGTGGCCGCTGCCAGCATGTCCGGCGCCTCGACCCTGACCAGCGCGGCCGTGTTCACCGGGTTTGTGGCCGTCGCCCTGGACGCGGCCTCGGGTCTGTCCGCCACCGCCCTCTACACGGCGCGGGCGGCGTGCGCGATGGATGCCGCCTCGGGCCTCGCCACGTCCGCGATTGACGTGGTGTCCGCCGCGTGCGCCGTGGATGCCAGCACCGGTCTCACCACCGGTGGGGTCTATGTCGCGGTGGCGTCGGTAGCGATGGCGTGCTCCACCGCCCTGCAAACGGACGCCATCGCTACCGACCTGGCCGCCGTGGGGATGGACGCATCCACGGCGCTGCTTACCTCGGCTCGCTACGAAGCCATCGCCGCCGTCGCCATGGGCGTTACCAGCGCCCTGACGGCGTCCGCGCTCGGTGTCGCCGAGGGCGCGGTGGCGCTGTCCGCCGACAGCGCACTGTCCGCCAGTGCCCTCTACATCGGGGTCGCGGCCTGCGCGATGGACGCCAGCTCGGCGCTGTCGCCGTCCGGGCAGCTGGAGCTGTTTGTGGCCGTGGCGATGTCGAGCTCGAGCTCGCTGTCCACCCAGGCCGTGTATGTGGGTGTCGCGGCGTGTCAGATGAGTGGCGCCACTACTTTGACGGCCGGTCCGACTATGGTCGCGCTGGGGCTGGTGGCGCTCGGTGCAGATAGCGGCCTGAGCGCCACCGCCATGGGCATCTATCTGGCCGCCGTGGCCATGGCCGCCGACGCCTCGCTTCTGACCGACACCCAGAACCTGGTGCTGGCCGACGTCACCATGTCGGCCAGCACGGGGCTCACCAGTGCCGTCCGCTACACCGGTGTCGCCGCGGTCGGCATGGATGCCGTCTCCGGGCTGGTCCCGGCCGGCACCGCTACCCTGTTCGTGGCGGTCACCCTCGCGGCCCAGACGTCCCTATTGGCAACCGGGACGTACGTGGGGGTGGCCGCCGCCGCCATGTCCGCGAGCTCGACACTGACCAGCTCGGCGCTCTACATCGGGGTTGCTTCGGCGGCACTGAGCGCGACGTCGAGCATGGTCGCCGACGTGCTCCCGCAGCGGTTCGGCGCGGTGGCCATCAGTGCCGCGTCGGCGTTGACGGCGACGGGGGTCTACGACGCGCACGGGCTGGTGAACCTCACCGCGTTGACCGGGCTGGCCGCCGTGGCCCTCTACGTCGCCCAGCCGACGGTGGCCGTTACCGCGCAGACCGGCCTGACCTCGGCCGCCCAGAGCACCCAGTTCCCGGCGGTGGCCCTGTCCGCGCTGTCCAACGTGATTGCCATCGCGCACACCGGTCAATTCGGCGCGGTTGCCATGGCCGAGCAGAGCGGGCTGGCCGCCGGTGGCGTGTACGTCGGGGTCAGCCTGGTGGGCATGTCTGGGCTGTCCGGGCTGACCGTCACCCCGCACGTCGTCGTGCTGCCCAGTGTCGGCATGGCCGCGGTCGGGCTGCTGATCTCGGACGCGGAATTCCACCTCGGCGCGTTCGTGCACATGGACGCCCAGGGCGCGCTGCAGGTCATCGCGGTCTACACCAAGCCGATCACTTCCGGCCCGCCGCGGTACATCTTCGGCGCCTACGCCGGCATCCCCGGGTTGCTGTCGAAACCGCGAGCCGGCACCCCCCTAGTCTTCCTCGGCGTGCGCAGCGGAACCCCCACCGTCACCCGGCGACCCGGTGTCGGTGCACCGGATGTCGACACCGAGGCCCAGTCCGGACCGCCGGTGACCACGATCGGATGAGCAGCCCGGAGCAGACCGCCAACTACCTGCGGTGCCGGTTCACGCCGTTCGGCTGCCACTGGCTGACCCGGTGGGAGCCCGGCGAGGAAGAGCAAGCCCGGGGCGAGCGGGCGGTACACCAGCAGGTTTGCCTGTTCCGGTTCCATGAGCGCCACGAGGAGTGACCATGACCTACATTCCGACCGCCAACCTGAGCCCGCTCTACAACTTCGTGCAGTTCTCCGGCACCGTGTCCGCGTTCGGCACCGCGCTGGGCACCGCGTTCCCCGGCTTCACCATCCAGACCGTCGCCGACGCCACCTCCGGGCAGACCTCCAACGCGGTGGTCATCATCAACGACTCGATCGTGCTGTCGGTGGCCCCGAACAACTACCTGGGCTACAACCTGGGCCTGTGGCAGCAGTACCCGGCGGCGAAGATGGCCGGCGGCGCGAACTCCCTGTTCACCGTGTACCCGTAAGGAGTCGCGCCATGACTATTGGGACGTTCCTGCCCACCGACACGGTGGGCTCCTACGCCACCTTCGTGAAGTTCTCCGGCACGGTGTCCACCCTGGCCACCGAGCTGGCGACCGCGGCGCCGGGCAAGGTGCTGCAGGTGGTGGCCGACAGCAACGTGTCCGGCCAGGCCTTGGTCATCGTGTCCGAGTCGACGATCATCCCGGTGCAGCCGAATCAGTGGGTGGGGTTTGTGGACAACTCCTGGCAGGTATATCCGGACGCGGAGATGGCCGGCACCTTCAACACCCTGTGGGCGCCGTTCACCCCAGCCTGAGACCTGCTCCCCAGGTCGCTCCCCGCGTTCGCCGGTTTGAGGGCCCGGCGAACAACAGCCCCGCCCCGCTCTCCCTTCGGGTTGAGAGCGGGGCGGGGCTGCTTTCTGTGCTGGTGAGACCATTCGCCTAGGTACGACCTACCCGGTGACCAAGCCGGGCGGTACCGCAAGTGCGGCCGGAGCAGGATCTCCAGTGAGCTACGTGTCCGGCATCTGTCCGTGCCCCTCGGGGGTCAGCCCTACTCACACGGAATTCTTGTGCACCCCGTCGGCGCCGTCGGGGATCTTGGTCGGCGTCCGGGCCCACTCGCGGGCCGCCTCGTAGGCGGCTTCGCTCGCCTCGTGGTTACGTCCGTCGTCGCAGGTGTAGCCGTCCAGCCCTTCGCCGGTCTCCCAGTCCCCATCCAGTCCCGGGCCTACCTGGCGCCCGCACTTGAGGCAGGGCCACGTCGGCCAGCTCATGACGTGCTCACCTCCCACGGCCACCGGCCGTTGGTGCCGACCGACTCCAGCATCGGGATCATCTTGAACCCCTGATCCGTCAGGCCGCCGAAGGTGTGCCGATTGGACGAACCCGACGCGGCGTGGCCACGCTCGTAGCCGGCCAGGTTCCAGGTGTAGATGGGCGTGGCCGGGATCTGCGCGCCCACCTCACCCTGTCCACCCCAGGCCTGCTCGTCGGTCAGGATGACCACCCGGTCGTGCCCGCTGAAGTGCGCGCGCAGCGCGAGCTCGGTCTGCGTGCCACCGCCCAGGAAGAACCCGTCCCGGTCCCAGCGCGCCACCATCGCCAGCAGCGACTCACCGGCCCGCAGCGGGTACACCTTGGATGCGCCGCCCACCGGGTCGCTGTAGTAGTGCTGGCTGGAGGAGAACGACACCAGGTCCACGCGGTGGCAGCGGGTGGCCAGGGCGCAGCCGAACAGCGCCGCCGCGTCCCAGCGCATCAGGCCCGAGCGGTCCGACATCGGCGAGTGCATCGAGCTCGAGGTGTCCACCAGGATCAGGGTGCGGCCGGTGACCGTCGGGATGTTGCGCAAAGCCAGGTTCACCGCCTGATCCAGCGGCCACTTCCACCGGTCCGACGGCGCGTTGCGGTAGGCGGACAGGAACCGCATCGGCAGCTGCCGGGACCGCGCCACCTCCTCCGGGCTGGACAGCTTCGCCGCCACCTTCTGCGCCACCTGATCGGACACCCCGGCCTGATCGAAATTCCTCAAGTTCCTGAGCAAGGCCATGTAGCCCATGTTCGGGATGATCGCCTCCCAGGCCTGGCGGTCCATCGGGCCCTGTAGCCAGCCCGCCAGCGCCTCCCAGGTCATCCCGGCGTCCTTCAGGCGCACCGGGTCCAGGGCGGCCCGGCGCTCGTTCACCGGCAGCGCCATCAGGGCCTTGCGCCGGGTCAGGGTCTGCAGGCCCTCCGGGATCTGGGCGTCCGGCTCGTACTTGGCCTTGATGATGTGCCCGAACAGGTCGTTCTGCCAGCCGGCGCGGATGCGCTGATTCGACCGCTTGGCGTCGCCCGGGTGGGTCAGGTTCAGCAGCCGGTCGAAGGTGTAGCCGCCGGACTCGCCGTACTTGAGGTAGTTCATCTCCGAGCCCAGCCGGATCATGGCGTCGGCCACGCCGCGCTTGACCGGCCACGGGATGGACTTGCCGTACTGGGTGGTCCAGTAGGCGATCATCTCGCCCGGCTCGTCGGCCCGCAGGATCACCGAGTCGACCACCTTGCGCCCGGTCGGCGCGCCCAGCACGGCCGAGGTGCGGGCGATGGCCGTCTTCACGTACTCGGCCGCGCCCACGATGGCCGCGCTGCGCATGTTCGCCTCGGTGCGCAGCCAGCGCAGGAACGCGGCCACCCAGGCGGGGTCCTCGGCGGTCACCTGGCGGATCAGGTGGACGTAGCGCAGGTCGCCCTTCTTGGCGTCCTCGTAGAACGAACCCTCCCCGCTGAACCGCGAGACCGCGTAGAGGAAGAGCTCGGAGCGTCCATCCCGGGCGAAGCCGGGGCCACCCTCGAAGGTCGTGCCGGAGGGGGTGCGCTCGGAGGCGACAGGGGAGTAGACCTGCGGCTTGGCGCTGGTCGTGTTAAAGCGGGCCATGGCAATGGCCTCCTTTGTATAGGTTCCGCGATAGAAGTGATTGCCACGGTCTTGCCGTATCGAAACGGCGGCCCCGGATTAGGGGGCTTCATCCACGAAGTAACCGTAGCGTGGGCGTCGGTACCAGATATTCAGTTAGAGGTTCCGCGATCAGGCAGGCGACGGTTAGCCGGCATGCCAAGTCGCCGGCAAATGGGCCCGTGAGGTGACCCATCCAGGATTCGAACCAGGAAGTAACCGCTTCCAGGGCGTCGGAACCAAATATTGAGTTAGAAGATCCGCGATTAAAGGCGACCACAGTTCTTACGCCTGTTGCTCTACCAACTGAGCTACCCTCCCACGAGTGGAAGGGCCTGGACTCGAACCAGGGACCCACAGTTTCCATTGAAGTATCTGTAATCTGGGCGTCGGATCTCGCTATCGAATTATGAGGAGGGCCGCGATTAAAATTACCGGCGACGGTGGCACTTTTGAAAGAAGTAACCGTCTGTGGCGGGGCGTCGGCCCTCAATGCATATGGAGTTGTGGAGGGTTCCGCGATCGGTAGTGCTGCCGGTCCAGGGGGTACTTTTAGCGGAAGTAACCTGAGTTGGCCTAGGGCGTCGGAACCCTGTTGAGTTGTAGGGAGGTCCGCGATACTAGTTGACCTATGTCCGGCGTAGTTTCACCAAAAGAAGTAGCCGGGGCGGTCGGGGCGTCGGACCTCTGTAGCGCGTGGAGAACCGTAGCAGGAGTCTTGTCAGTGGATCTAGCGGGTTATCGCCGCTTGGCTGGCTTCACGCGCCGCTTGACGATTGGTGCCTGCCAGGGCCAGGTCGGCGCCGTCCCCGGGGACCACCGGAAGGACCGGGAGTCGAGTGCCCAGAGTTCGTCGTCGGGATCCAGGCCGTTCTCCCAGGGCTCCTGGATGATCTCCCACAGCTCCCGGGCGTACTGCACGCCCTCCTCTCCTCGATCTTCTCGGACGTCAGGGTCGGTGTAGAGCGGCACACCGGGCACCCAGGGGCCCATCAGATCCTCCAGTAGGTGCCGGTGACCATTCCTCGGCCGTGCGTGGTGTGCGCCATCTGAGCGGCTGTCAGCATGGCCTCGACCAGGTCAGGGGCGTCGATGACGATGCGATGGTGTCGGTGCCGGACCTGGTCGGTGCCCGGTAGAAGCTCATCAGAGGTCGCCTCGGTCACCCCCTGCCGCAGCAGGTCGTGGGTCGACATCGTGATGTCGATCGAGAACACGGTCATCGGGCCACGCCTTCCGCAGCTTCGCAACCTCCCCGGCCGTCGCGGGGGTTGCCCAGTCCAGCCAGATCAGGATGGCCACCACGTTGGGCAGGGCGGGCGCGGAGGTGCCCTGTTCCATGCGGTGCAGCACCGAGGGGGCCAGGCCCATCTCGGTGGCCGCCGCGCGCATCGACAGCCGGCGCGCCCGGCGGCACTCCCGGACCAGGAACGTCAGGTTGCCCAGCACGTTGGCCATCTCGGCGTAGGTGGTGAGCTCGCAGTCGTCGAGGCCGCTCACCGCCGACCCCGGCACACTCGACACTCGCCGGTGTCCGGGTCGATGTTGTAGATGTCGGAGCAGTCGTGACGGTCGATCTCGACGTCGCCTTCCATGAAGTTCATCAGTGCAGTCCCCAGTGTCGTAGGTGCGCGTCCACCAGCCAGGTGTTGATCCGGCCCCAGTCCGGCTCCTTGGGTAGCGTGCTGTGCTCCATGGCCGCCTCCAGCTGCGGCTCCAGACGCAGCGCCTCCTCCAGGCACCACTCCTTGGTGCGCTGGCCGTTGCGCACCGCGCGGCAGATCTCCAGCACGTGTCCTTCCATCGGCAGGGTGATCTCCCCGGTGCGCAGCAACTCGAGACCCTGATACCCCAGCCGCAGCATGTGCATGGCGAACTTGACGTCGAACCCGTAGCGGGCCCGGATGTCGGCGCGGCCCTGGTTGCGGGTGCCGCCGGAGCGCAGCCCCATCAGGCCCTCCCGCTGGCTGTGCATGTAGCCCTTGAACCGCAGGCCGCACTGCTTGGACAGGAACATGTCCCGGTGGGCCCGCAGCTCCTCGCCGAGCTCCGTGCAGTAGCGCACCGCGCTGTTGGGCACGAACAGCGGCAGCAGCACGGTGGGGTTTCCCCTGGCGGCCAGGCCGGCGTACTTGCGCAGGCTGTAGACGATCAGGTCCAGGTCACCGGGCCCGGACACCACCGACTGGCCGCCGACCGGGCCGTGCGGCTCCACGGTGCGGTAGACGTAGTGCTCGAAGGAATCCAGGCCGAGCGTGGTGTGCGGCTGCTCGACGGCGATGCCCATCTCGTCGATGTCGTCTTGGCCGTCGATGGCGGTGCCGTGCACGGTGGACCCGACCAGCACCCGCAGGATCATCCCGGCCTTGGCGGTCCACTGCTCGATGTCGTTGGAGTACAGCGGCACCATCTCCCCGAGCGCCTCGGTGTGCACCTCGACCGGCACGGGGTTGGTCGCGCCGTAGTTCATGCCTCGGATCCCCTTCACGGCTTCCTCTCTCGGATCAGGGCGCGGTGGATGTGTCCCAGGTCTAGCCCGTAGCCGGTGGGCAGGCCGTGGAAAACCAGCTCGCCGGTGCGGGCATTGACCAGGCAGTAGGTGCCGTAGCCGAAGGCGTACCGGTCACGCAGCCGGGACTTCATCAGGCGCAAGCCCTGGCGGTCGGCCATCCGGCGCAGCCGGTTCTCGTAGGCCTTGAGCTGGCCCCCGGTCATCTGGTCGAGCTCCTGGTCGGTCGGGATCACGTCGGGATCGCGCATGCCCGAACCGTACCAGAAGCCATACCAGAATAGTACTACGCGCGCTGTCGGGTGATGCTGGTGGCCAACGCCGCGCCGATGAACACGATGCCCAGCGAGCCAACCAGCCACTCCGGCAGGTCCACCCCGTAGAGCTTCGACATCATCACCAGGCCCAGGAACAGGATCGCCCAGTGCGCGCCGTGCTCCAGGAACTCGTACTTGGCCAGGGTGCCGGTGCGGACCAAGTGCACGGTCATCGACCGCACCCACATCGCCCCGGCGCCCAGCCCGGCCATGATGACCAGGACCGAGGTGGTGATGGCGAACGCACCGATCACCCCATCGAAGGAGAAGCTGGCGTCCAGCACCTCCAGGCGGACGAACATGACGGCCGCGGCGGCCCCGATCAGCGTGGTCAGCTTGCCGCGCCCCGGCTTGCCCTCATCCTCCTCATCCTCGCCGTCGAACACGGCGCCGAACAGGTCCAGGCCGACGTGCAGCAGTACTCCGATGATCGCGGCGGCGAAGACCGCGGTCCGCTCGGCCGGGCCCACGGTGAAGAACGCGAGCACCGCGACGGTGAGCATCACGAAGATGGTGATGTTGTCGAACCGGCCCAGCGGGGCCAGCCGAGACTCCAGCCAGCCGATCCAGTGCACGTCCTTCTCCGTGTCGAGGAAGTAGCTGACCCCGATCATGAGCAGGAACGTGCCGCCGAACGCGTCGATCATCGGGCCGGCCTCGGCCAGGTGCTGCGCGTACACGGTCGGCTGGTGCACGGCCAGGCTGACAACCTCGGTGAAGCCCAGCCCGGCCGCCAGCTGCACGATGAAGATCGGCAGCGCGAACCGCACCACAAAGACCGCGATGACGATGCCCACCGTCATGAACGCCCGCTGCCAGCCCGGCGACAGGCGCTGGATCAGCTTCGAGTTCACGATGGCGTTGTCGAACGAGAACGTCACCTCGAGCGCGGTCAGGATCATGACGGTCAGCAGCGATACCCAGCCGCCGTAGAACCCCACGCTGGCCCAGGCCAGCAGGGTGACGCCAGCCGAGGGCCCGTAGATGGCCCACAGGTTCACCTGGTCCCGCGCCGACACCTCGGTCTCGGCGATCACGTCAGCACCCCGGCCTTCTGGGCGGCGGCGACCCAGAGGTCCCACTCGTCGGCCATGGCGTCGGCGAACTCCAGGTCGGACACGGACGAGGGGTCCGCGAACGACTTCGAGTTGACGTTGTCGAGCAGCCGCTGGTCCGGGCTCATGTTGTCGAGCTCGTCCAGGTAGGAGACGGAGCGGATGGCCAGGAACTTCAGGAACACCGGGTAGCCGGCCAGTTGGCACACGATCTTCGTCGTGTTGGCCTTGGAGTCCGGGTTCCCGTCGGTGACGACCACGCAGAAGATCGGCTCGTCGGTGGTCTCGGCCAGTCCCCGGACCGCGACCAGGGCGGACGCCAGGTCGGTGGTGCCCATCCTGCGCGGGTTCCAGAGCTGGTTGTCGACGACGCCGCGGTAGTTGTCGACGGTCACATCGACGGCGTCGTGCACGAACGAGTCGAACGCGATCACCGGGACGGTGCCGTCCACGTCGATCTGCAGGGCGAACCCGAGGACGCGTTCCACCAAGGTCTGCACCTTGCCGTTGGCGTAGTCGGCGTGCATCGAGCCGGAGTGATCCAGCACCAGCACGGCCTGCGCGCGGATCCCGGCCAGGCCCCGCTTGGACAGGGCAATGCCGGCCTTGTCGGCGCGCTTGGCCAGGTCGATGTGCCCGGCCTCCCTCACCTTGGACAGGTTGATCGCCGAGGAGCCGGTGGCGTCCTTGGTCAGGCGGATGGTCCGGGCCGGACCGGTTGGGTCCTCGGATTGGCGATTGAACAAACGCATGGTCGTGGTCTCTCTCTTAGCGGGGAAGGGGGCGGGTTGGGGGTCAGCCGATGTGGTAGGCGGTCACGAGCCCCTGCAGCTCGTCTTTGAACCCGTCGCCGATGGCCCGGAAGTTCCACGACGCACCGTGGCGGTAGAGCTTGCCGAACACCAGCGAGTTGACCCCCACGCTGGCGTCCTCGGTGAGGTCGAACCGGGCGAGCTCGGTGTTGCTGGACTCGTCGATGATCCGGACGAACGCGTTCTCCACCAGCCCGAAGTTCTGGCCGCCGCGGGCCTGCGCCTCGTGGATGGTCACCGCCACCACCAGCTCGGTGACCTCGGCCGGCACCCGGGCCAGGTCCACCACGATCTGCTCGTCGTCGCCGTCGCCACCACCGGTGAGGTTGTCGCCCTGGTGCACGATCACGTCGCCCGGGGCCGCCATGTGGTTGTAGAAGACGAACCACTCGGGACTGACGCACGCGCCGGAGGAGTTGAGTCCGATCACGGAGGCGTCCAGGTCGTAGGCCGGGCCGTCGGTGCGCCGCACGTCCCAACCCAGTCCGACGCGCACCTTGTTCAGGGTGCCGCCGGCTTCCTTGGTGAGGTCGACCTTGCCGCCCTTGGACAAGTTGATAGCCATGGGATTTCCTTTCGTTGGTTTACCGCTGATGACCACGCCTGAGGGGGCGGTGGCCAGGGTCATGCCGATCTCACTCAGCCACGGGTGTAGCGGGGTGTCGGCAAGCTTGGAGAGTTCGTGGGTGTCGCGGTAGCGCCCGGCTTCGGAGGTGCGGCAGATTCCAGCGGCCACCACAGAGATGCCGTTCCACTGGCCGATCTGCACCCACTCGGCCGGGTCGACGGCCATGATGACCGCGCCCCAGTGGTTGGCCAGGGCGGTGGGGACGTAGGCGTCGCGCCCGGCCATCTGGTCGGTGGAGCGCCCGCCGGCCACGCTGACGAACTGGCGCAGCAGGTACCAGCCCCGGTTGGTGATAGCGAGCGAGCGAGCGGAGAAGTCCCTGGCGGACAGGCCGAGGTCGGCCCGGTTGGCGGGTGTCCAGCGTGTGGCCATCACGGACCCGCCTTCCCCTCCAGCTCGTCGGCCTTGTCCCGCAGGTGGTCGGCGGCGTCGTCCAGTCCGTTGGCCTGCTGGTCGACCGCTTCCCGGGCCTCAATGTCCTGGTCGCCCTGCGGCAGCGGCTTGCGCTTCTCGGTGGCCCACTCCTCCAGCTCGTCGGCGGTGGTCCGCAGTAGGGCCACGTTGGACGCGCGGGCCACGATGGTGATCTCCTGCACCCGCCTGGCCGCTTCGCTGGCGTTCTTCAGGGCGAGCTCCCGGGCGCACTGCACGCAGATCGTCGGGCCGCCGCAGCGGTCCTTGCTGCCGTCCTCGCGGGGGTGAACCCAGCCGTGGCCGCCGGTCATCGCCGGCCACGCTCCAGCCCATCCGCCTCGATCTCCAGCATGGATGCCATCCAGCTCAGCCTCTCGGCCACGTAGTCCTCGGCCTGCGGCAAGTTCGCCGCCTCGCGGTAGCGCACAGCCATCTCACGCAGCTTCGAGACCTGGGCCGCCTTGGCGATGAACGGGGCGGCCCTCCGGGCGCCCTGCAGTCCGTCCAGGCCGCCGATCACCAGCGCGGCGGACTGGCCCTCGTAGGGAATGAGCTCGAGGCCGCCGGTCACAACTGGTCACCGATCGGCATATTCGGGCCCTGGTCGGGCTCGTCGGGCTGCGGCTCGTCGGTGTACAGCGGGGTTTCCCTGGGCGCCTGTGCGAGCCACTCCTGGTGGGCTTCCTCCTGGTCGTAGCGCGCCTGCACCCGGGCGCGCTCCTCCTCGGTCAGTCCGAGGTGGTCGGCGTGCTTCAGGATCGCCGCCCGGCGCTGCTGGGTGGCCGGCCCTTCCGGCGGACCGACTTCGGTCAGGAACTCGGCGAACTCTCGGATGCGCTCGGCGTCGTCTGGGGTGATCTTCTCCTCGGCCACCGCGTCCGAGAGCTGCCGGTCCAGGTCGCTCACTTGCCTGCCTTCCCGCTGGAGCTGAACGAGCCGCCAGAGCTGCGGGCACCCGAGCTGTAGGTACCGAGGGGGCGCGGCGTGCTGGTCGTCTTGGGCGCGCTGGGGGCCCCGAAACCGCCCCGCTTGATGGAGGGGCTCGCCGCCGGAGCCGCCGATGCGGGTGCCGCTGGCTTCGCGTTGCCCGCCGGGCTGGTTGCCGGGACCGCGGTGGTCGCGGCCCGGCCGATGCCGTTGTTCACCACCACGGTCTTGTTGTTGATGATGGTGGTCTGTCGCGGCGGCAGACCGCGCTGGATCTGCAGCGTGGAGTAGCCGTAGGGGCGGCCGACGCCGTAGTACACCGGCACCGGGTAGCCGACCATCGGGTAGTCGAACGCGCCGTTGTCCAGGGTCGAGTTGTAGACCCAGTGGAACGGGTAGCCGGGCACGTCGCCATCCCCGATCGGACACGAGGTGTCGTCCACTCGCAGGTGCGGTGCGGCGCTGGTGGTGCAGATCGCCGCCACCCCGTACTGCGGCGGCGGCGCTGCGACGTAGTGGTTGTGGTCGGCGCAGCCGGCGAGTCCGAGGATCAGCGCGGTGGCAATCAGCGGAGTGCGGAGCCTCATCGGAGTGCTCACCTTCTCGGAAGTGTTGTCGGCTGCCCTGGACGGGTCAGTCGTGGATCGAGTTCCAGACGTTCGCCCGCTCAGCGATCTCCCGATCGAACTGCTCGTCAGCCGAGTCCGGCCTAGCCTGCTGCTCGTAGCACTGGCCCACGGTGTAGCCGCCAATGTCGTTGCCAAGGCCGGCTTCGTCAGGGGTGTGGTCGGGGGTGCGGGAAGACATCTCTGATCTCCTTCTCGGTTGTTGTCATTTCCAGAGGTGCCAGGCCCAGCGGGCCAGTACGACCGTGCCGAACACCATCAGTCCGGCGGCGAACCAGGTGATCAAGCCGCCGAGCTCGATCGCCGCCCAGGTCAGCACCACCGTCATGACGGCGTACACCGCGACACCGACCCACAGCAGCCGCAGCAGGGTGCGCCACCACGGCTCCCGCTTGGTGCTCATGACGTCAGCCCGCACCTGCGGGCCTGCGCGGCGGTCAGTGTCGATACCACGTAGTCCCGGACCTGCCGGAATGTGGCGCTGAACTTGCCCTCGTCATCGGTGCCGACGCCGCGCAGCTCGATCTGCTTGGAGCCGTTCTGGGAGTGGGTGTAGGTCAGCACGGCGTTGCACTCGATCCACCGGTTGCCGTCTTCGTACTGGCCCAGCCACCACATGCCCGGCCGGACCTTCTCCATGCATCGGTCGGTGGCCAGGGACGCCGGGATCGGGACCATCTTCTTGGTGGCCATCAGTCCCACACCTGCCCTTCGATGTACTCGTCACCGCGCTGCCGCGCTGCCTGCAACCGGGCGTTGCCGTCGACCACCTTGCCGCCGCGCACCTGGATGGGGTCCTTCTCGTGGCCCTTGGCCGGCGCCCGCTTGTCCGGGGTGTGGTCGTGGCGGAGGCGGCCGACGCGCAGTCGCACCACCGGGGGCTCGTCGTCCGGCTCCTGCCGGTTGGGGTTGTTCGCCTCGCCCCAGTACATGCCGAGGAAGGCCATGTCAGTTGATGCCCTCGATCCACTCGCGCAGCTGCTCGGGGGTCTTCAGGTGCTGGTTCATGGCCAGCTGGAAGCCCAGCACGATCGCCGGGTGGTCGGCGGTGTCGGGGTGCTTTCTCAGGTCCGAACTGAGCGAGGCGAGTGCGCGAGTAGGGCCGGTGCCGGGGTCGCCGTACTCCAGCTCCTTGAGGGCGCGTTCCTTCACCCAGGCGACGTGTTCGGCGCGGTTCACCAGCCCCTCGATTCGAACTCGTCGACAACGGCGCTGGCCAGCCGTCGCGCGTCGGCGACACGGACCGCCTCGGCGCGCTCGGCGGTCTTCCGGTCCGCGGCGGCCTTGGCCTCGACCTTGGCTTGAGCCTCGGCCTGCTCGCGCTGCCGTTTGGCGGCCAGGTGCGCGACCATCTCCGGCTGTAGGGCAGTGTCGCTGGGCTTGCTTCGTGAGTACCCGAGCATGTTGATCTCTCCTAGTTGGGCGCGGGGTTGACGGTTGTGGCGGTCAGCGCCGAGGCGCGGTGGAGTTGATGACGCCGCCGAGGAGCTCGCCGGCCCGGTCCTTGACCGCCTCGGCGACCTGCTTGCGGGCCTCGACGATCGTCGCCTTCAGCTCCTGGGTCAGGGCGTCGTTGACCTCGGTCTTGAGGAGCTCGGAGATCCCCGGGACCTTGTTGCCGTAGCGGTCCGAGGTGGACCTGGCGGTGAGGAACTCAGTGGCCTGCTTGGCGATCATCTCGCGCAGCGTGGTCGGTTCACCGATGGATTCACCCCACGCGTTGGTCGTCCGGAGCCCGCCGGTCAGTGTCTCGGTGACGATGCCGGCGACCTGCTCGCGGATCTGCTCGGCCAGGGCCTCCTTGACGGCCGTCTTCACGTCCCGGCGCACCTCGTCGATCAGCCGGTGGGCCAGCACATCGACGACCTGCGAGCCGATGGTGACGGGCTCGTACTCCGGCGGGTCATCGAAGCCGCCGGTGCCGCTGTTGTGGTAGCCGACCACGGTGTCCCAGGAGACGGTCAGTAGCGGGGTGCCGGGGGGCGGAAGGTTGGGCATGTCGGTGCTCCAGTTCTAGATTGGCGAGCCGGCGCGGCGCCGGTTGCGTGTCCGGATATAGCTGCGCCGCCACTCGTACCAGAGGTTCAGCCACAGCCACCCCAGGATCGACAGCTCCTCGTACACCTCGTTCAGGTGCCCGTAGACCTCATCGGCGTCTTCGGTGGTGCCGAACTCTTCGGCCGCCTGGACGGCCAGCTGCAGCTCCGCCTCGCGGCGGCGCCAGTCGAACCAGAGGGCGCGGCGGGATGCTTTCGACATGGCGGTCAGTTCTCCTTGTCGATCAGTCGGCTGAGCGCCCACCAGAGCAGCCCGAATGTGACGGCGGTGCCGGCCGCGAACACGCCGATGATCGGCGCGGGCGAGGACGCGCTCTGCGGAACGAGCCCGCAGAGCAGTAGGACAACGACGTACACCCCGCGAGCGGCGACCATCAGGGCCCCGCAGAGGACGCTGGCCAGCACGAGCAGGCCGAGGACGGCGCGGATCTTGTCCAGCTCAGGCATGTCAGCCCTTCTCGAGGTCGGTGCGGTAGCCCCTGCCTTTGCGGCGGGCCCGGTAGCGGCGCACCAGCTCGGCCGGGTAGCCGTGCAGGGACCGGATGCCGGCGCGGGTCATCTCCTTGCGGGCCGCGGCCGGCGTGAGCGGGTGGGACTCGTTCAGCTCCCGGCCCACCCGCTCGGCGTCCCACAGCTCCTCGTCCATCAGGCCGAGTGGAAGTCGCGCATCAGGATTCCCTCGGACTGCTCAGGTAGCGCCTGTCCAACCAGGTGGCATCGAGTCTTTTTTACGTCGCGCCACGGCCACGGGCCCTCGTCGCCATGGCGGTAAGTGGCCAGGTGGCGTGCCGCGCCCTCGTCCTCGGCCGCGATCACGAAACCGGCCACCTCGTCGAAGTCGGCGCCCTCGCTGCCGTCCTCGTTGATCCGAGTGAGTACGTAGAGGTTCATGCCCTAACCATGCCGCATGAAGCGGCGTCGTGTCAAGTGACTGGACTACTCGTCCTTGTTGCAGTCGTCCGACATCGGCGGCACCAGCACCGACCAGCCGCACGGGTACGCGCCCAGGCGCATCCGACACACGTACTGGTCGTGCCCGCCGCACTCGCACGGCACCGGCACCGACGACACCACGTAGTGCCCGTGCTCGCACACCACCACCTGCTGACCCGAGCTCATGCCGCGGCCCTCCCCCTCCGTGGACGCCAACCGGACAGCAGCGCCCGGTAGTACTGGTCGCTCACCGCCTGGAAGTCGAAGCTTCCCCCGTTGCGTTTCACGGTGCGTCCGATGCCTCGCGCCAACTGGCAGGACCAGCAGCCCCGCTGCCCGCGTCGAATGGCGGAGGGGACGAGGTTGGGGCTCTCCAGTGGATGCTTGCGCGGGCAGCGCTTGCGCCGCGTCATCTGATGAGTCCCGTGGCGCACCGCGTCTCGGATGTTCTCCCCGCGAGTGCCCCACTTGAGATTCATCCGCCGGGGGTCAGTCCGATCGCCGTTGAGGTGACGCCCCTCCATCCCGGCCGGGGGGGCGCCCTCGAACGCCTCCAGCACCAGGACGTGCACCCGCCGCAGGACACTGGTCCCGTCTCGATACAGGGTGACCGCCGGGTACCCCTCGTTCAGGGTGGGCTTCATGTCGACACCAGGGAACCGGCGGGGAGTGGAGCGTCCGTGGATCATCTGAGTGACCACGCGCGGCAGCGAACGCATCCGACCCAGGTCGGACACCTCGTAGATCCCCTCGAACCCGACGACGGGCAGCCAGATTTCCATCACATCCTCCCGAGGCCGCGGCCCAGGACCACGGCCCAGAACCGCCGTCGCTGACCGGTTCCGGAGCAAATGAGGCACCGGTGCCAATTCCTGCCCTTGCCGGATTGGTCGCGTCGCTTCGGGTGCTCGTGACACCAGAAGCACCCCGTCCATGGCGACCACAGCGAAGTGCCGATCCACCAGAGCAGCGCGGCAGCGCCGAGCACGATCAGGGTCGTCACGCGCCGTCGTCCTCTTCGCTGACCGACACGCCGTCGTCGTCCTCGGCTGGCGGTGGCTTGCCGTACTTCAGGTCCATCGGGCTGCCCGGCCAGTACCGGGCCCGCTCCGCCGAGCACGGCGGCACCGGGTCCTTGCGGATGCACTCGTGCTGCAGCGACACCGAGTCCCAGATCCACGCCGCCAGGCCGCCGATAGCCGCGGTCACCACCGTCACGAACAGCGCGTAGACCAGGGCGTCGTCCAGCCACGGAATCCGGGAGGAGACCCCGGCCACGGTGCCCAGCAGGATCAGCCACAGCCAGATCTTCCACCGGGACTTCTTGTTGGCGAACGGCAGGTTGTCGCCCAGCGGATCGCTCACGGGTTCGCCTTCTTCTGGACTCGAGCCTGCTTCTTCATCACCGGCGAGTTGAGCTGCGTTTTGGTGACCTGAGCGCCGGCCGCGCGCTGCGGGCCGTGGTTCTTGCCACCGCAGCTGCAGTTGCAGGTGCTGGCCGGCCTGGTGGAGCGCTGACACCGGGCCGAGCACTTGGGCCGCTTGCGTGTGCCGGCCGGGCGCGCGGCTGATCTTGATTTGCCCTTTCCCCCGGGGGATGGCTTTCGGTCGGTCGACGCGCGCCGGTGTGTCACGGCCATCCGGTCGCCCGCCGCGAGGGTGGCGATCAGCCCGACCAGCGAGATCAGCGCCACCACGATGGTGGTCACGGACTGCACCGTGATGGCGATCAAACTGAACGCCGCGGTGAACACGGCGAAGCCGCCGGTCGCCTTGCTGACGTGTGGCATGCGCAGCTGGATGGTGTGGGTCTTGCCCTTCCGGTTGCGCTTCGCGGCGCGGCTGGACCAGGTGCTCATGACACCACCAGGTGGATCAGCAGCTGTGCCATGCCGGTGACGAAGCCCAGCGCGGTGACGAACCCGACGCCGAGCAGCGGGGTGACCGTGTGGGTCTCCTCTTCCTGGCCGGTTTCGAAGGTGACCGGGAGCTTGACCTTGCTCCAGCGCCGGTCTCCGCGTGCCCGCGGGAACCACAGTGGCACCCCGGAGTTGGTGCAGGCGTCACCGCCCACGTGTGCCATGGCACCCAGGAACACCGCGACCGGCCAGAGCCACAGCCAGCTTGGGTAGTCGGCCATCACCGTGTAGGCCAGATACACCCCGGCCAGCGCAAAGACCATGCCGGCGTTGCGCAGCAGCAGTGCCATCAGCTCGGTGACACTCTTCGGTGACACAGCTTTGATGACACCACCGAGCTCCCGCTGAGCCTTCCGGCCGAGCTGTCTGACCCAGCCGGTGAGCAGCCCGAGCAGCAGTGCCAGGTGCACCGCGCCGACGATCGGGTGGATCAGTTCGGCGACACCGCACTCGACACCGAAGAACAGACACCCTGGCACGGTGTGGGTGACCAGTCGGTGACCCCCTTCCCGATGCGATGGGTCTCCGTTCAGCCGGGTGGCGTGGTAGATGGCGACACTGATCTCATCGGTCACCTTGGCCAGGAACCGGGTCACGAACCCGAGGCTGTGCGCGATCTTGGAGCCGACGTGATCCAGGTCCGGGAGCAGCGCGGCGCCGCCGGTGACCGGAACAACCAGCAGCCGCACCGGTAACGGTGCGTAAGGGAACGCGGCGGCCAGGCCCACCCCGACGATCAGTCCGCACAGCGCGTGCGACCTACCCATCATCTGGCACGGCTCCTGTCGCGGCCCCGTCGCGCGCCGGACTGTGCCGGGGCGTGCCGGGGCCCGTGTCGGAGCCGGAACAGGGCTGCGCTTGTCGCGCCACGTCGCGTCACCCGTACCGCCCGAGCGCCGCGCGGACGTCGGCCAGCGCGTAGCCGCGCACCGATTCGGCGCCCGGGGTGGGTCGCCACCGTGCGTTAGGGCGCAGCTTCGACGGGGCCAGCGCCTCGGCCAGTTGCCGCCCGTCCAGCTGGTGTCCGTACTCGGTCAGCAGGGCCAGCAGCTCCTTGGTGGGCATCTGCTCCGGGTTGTCGGCCATGGCGAACGCCTGCTCGACATCGACCAGGATGGTCGGTACCTCGGTCGCCTCGATCACCCCGACGTCGGCCCGCTGGCCCATCTCCCGGTCCAGGCGCCGCACGTCGGCCTGGGTGAGCCGGAAGGCGCGGCGCATCTCCGGGGTGGAGCTGGCGGCGGACTGCACGAACGCCTTGCCGGCGTCGCGGACCTCCTCGCCTTGGGCCGGCTCCAGCAGGTCCGGGCGGTACCCGGCGTCGCGGGCGTCCTTACCGAACACCTGCAGCACGTCCATCCGGGAGCAGGCCATCATGATCTTCAGCATGATCTGGTTGCGGACGATGGAGGAGCCGAAGTCGTCGTTGCCGCCACCCTGGGAGGCGAAGCCCAGCACCACGGCGGCCTTCGCCCCGTAGCGCAGGATGTACTCCACCAGCGGCAGCAGCGCGGGGTTCTCGGTGACCCGGGCACCTTCGTCGATCAGGATGATCCGCTGCGGTTGCTCCGGGGTGGGCTGGAAGTTCTCCTCGAAGTCGTCCGGGGTGTCGTCGTCCTCGGCCAGTCGGGACAGCTCCGCCACCCGCGACTTGATCAGTGTGATGGCCTCGGTGAGGATCTCCCTGGCGCCCTTCTCGTCCACGGCGCGCTTGCGGAACGCCCGGCGGCACGCGGAGAAACACGGCCCGTTGGTCAGGTCGATGGAGTCCAGCTCGACCTCCCGGCACATCCGCAGCACCTTGATGATCTGCCAGAACAGCGAGCTCTTACCGGAGCGGGAAGCGCCCACGAGCAGGAAATGCGCGCGCAGGAACGACTCGACCCACTCCCCGCCGTTGGCGCAGCGACCCAGCCCGAGCAGGTCGTAGATCGACTGGGGCGGCAGCTCCGGGGAGGCCAACACCTCGGCCAGCGGATCGACCAGGGAGATCCACAACTCGCCGAGGGCGGCGTTGTCGACGTTGCGGACCTGACTGACCCCGTTGCGGCGCCATTGCAGCGACCGCTCGATCTGGCGCAGGTTGACGTCCTCGATCGGCGACCCGGCGTGGTACGGCACCCGCCACCCGTTCTTGATCGGGATGGGCATGCCGACGGTCGTGGTGGTCGGGTCGAAGCCGTCGATCTCCAGCACGCGTTGCAGCTCGGCGCGCAGCATGGACAGCGGCGCGTCGGCGGTCAGCGAGGTCGTTGGGAACACGATTACCGGATCACGATCGAGCCCCCTTCGCCCGACCGCGTCCAGCATCCCCACCACCGCGAACCCGGCCAGCAGCAGGATCAGTGGGTTGGCCAGGTAGGCCCACAGGCCCAGCCCGAACAGCGTCAGGCCGGCCAGCAGGGTCAGCCGCCTGCGGCCCTCCTTGCGCGACTCGTACTTCTCGATGCCCTTCTGGGTGGCGTCGGTGGCGTCCTTCAGGCCCTGCTTGTGCGACCGGGCCGAGCACCACTCCACCCACAGGGAGGTGACCCGGCCCAGGCCACGGAAGATCGGCCACAGCTCGCGCAGCGCCAGGTACGGCGTCTTGAGCACCAGCGCGGCCAGGTGTAGCGCGCCTCGGGTGCACCACCACTTGACGGTGCGGACCACCCGCTCCGGGGACGGCAGCGCGGACCGCTCGACCAGCCAGCCGGCGCCCGGCGGGTCCGGCTCATCCTCTGGCGGCTGGTAGGGGACGACGGCGGTCATCCGACGGCCCTCGCATCACGCAGCGCGCGGTTCGCGGTGGACCGCGAGCACTTGAAATGGGCCTGGATGGCCTTCGGAGTGGGCGGCGCCTTCAGGGTGGCCGCCCAGGCGATGATCTCGTCACGCTGACTGCGGTGCGACTCGATCTCGTTGGGAGCGGACGACTCGGGGCCGGGGGGGGTGTCCCGAGTCGTCCGCTGCTTGGGGGCGGCCTTCGCCGCTTTGACCACCTTGGCCTTCGGCTGGCGCGCGAGTACCGCCAACACGACCAGAAGCTCAGTGACCACCGGATAGGAGTAGGCCAGCCACTGGTTCTCGCCGTGTTCCATCAGCAGCGACGACGCGTGCACCAGCGTGGTGACGGCGGCCAGCGCGGCGATGGCGGACATGGCCACGTTGCGCACCGCGCCGGTGATCCTGGTGTGCGCCTGCACCTGCGGCCACATATGAATGGCGGCCGGCAGGGCGATGGAGGCCAGCGCACCGCCCAGGATCCGCACCGGGCCGCCCGGCCAGGTCCACAGCAGGTTGGCCGCGAGGGAGAACGAGAAGCCCACGGTGAGCACCACCAGTGGGGTGCCGGGGCTACGCATGGGCTACGCCAGCTCGAGATACATCCGCAGCCAGCGCCGGGCCGTCGAGTGCGGTACGTCGGTCAGGTCCGAGATCTTGCGCCAGGACAGGCCGCGTCGGCGCATCTCCTCGATCGCACTGCCGCGCCGCCGGAGCAGGTGCTCCTCGTCCGTGTACAGCCGCAGCAACTCGACGATTTCGCTCAGGGGTGCCTCCGACAACAGGGTCGCTGGCCCGCGGGGGTCGGCACGCATAGGCGGGGAGCCTAACGATCAGGGGGGAGGGGCCCGGCATGCGAGTAGTGTGCCATATATGCACACCCTGTGAATGGGCCCACCCTACGCGCCTGGCATGATGGCGCGACCGCCCCCCGTGGATTGCTTGCATTCCCCGCGAAAGTCTGCGAGTGTCTGTGCCATGCGAGATCGACAGATCATTGGGTTCCGGCTCCGGACCCTCCGAGAACGCGCCGGTCTGCGCCCCGCTGTGCTGGCCCAGATGGTCGGCTGCTCGGAGGGCCACCTGCGGAACATCGAGGGCGGCAGAGATCAGCCCGGCGGCATCCTGACCTGGGCACTGGCCAAGGCGCTGGACGTGGAGATCGACGCCTTCACCGAGCTCAACGAGCCGGTCCCCGACGTGGAATCGAGGACGGCGTAACCGAGCTCAACTGACCCCTGAACAGCGGAAAACCCCCGCATTGGCCTGGCAGCTGCACGGGGGTTCCATCCGGTTAACGACCGAACCTACAGGAAAGGTACGGGCCGCTAGGCCCAGGTTAGCGTGACCATTGACGACTCTCTACCGCTTGTCGCGGCAGACACCACCCCGGCGTTGCGGGCCACCCACAAGCGCCGCATCGGTCGCGGTGTCCTCAGGAGCCTCCTGCTGGTGTCGCTGCCGGCGCGTAGCCGGAAGACCTCGACCGGGCGGCACCGCCGGATCCGAGGCGAGCAGTGAGCGCCCGGGACGCGTCCGGCCGCTTCGCCGCGGTCCGACCGATTCGCCCCGCCCAGTGGATCGAGCCGGGCGCCGACCCCACCCTCACCCCCGAGCAATCCATCTGGGTGAAGTCGGCGATCGACCACATCGTGGCCGGCCTTGAGCCGTTGCCCGTACTAGACCCGGCCACCGGGCTGTGCGAGCTGCCGATCAGCGTGCCGTTCGAGGGCACCACGCTGGAGTTTCTCTGCGGCCGGCCGGTCGGTCACCGTGGCGAGGCGTGTGCCCCGTTGGACACGCAGGGCCGCAACGTGTTGGAGGAGCTGGAAGCCGCCGAGGTGCGCGAGCAGCCCTCCCCGAAGCACGGAGGTTCGTGAGATGGACAGCGCATACCACTTCGCGGCGGCCGAGTACGCCCTGGCCAGCCTGTCCACCGCCGACCCGATACCGGCGCCGGAGACCTGCGAGTTGTGGCTGCGCGCGGCGGCGGTGCACGCCCAGCTGGCCGCTGTCGCGCTGGAGGCGGAGAAGGCGCTGGGCGGGGTGATGCGGGAGTCGTGGATGTTCACCCTGCACGCGCGCCCGGGGGGCGCCGCCGAGACGAAGTGTGCGTGCACGGCATGACAACGGGGGCATGGAACGTGGTCGAGGTGTTGGTTCTGATCGGCATCGTGGCGGCGATGTGGTGTGCGCTGCTGCTGCCCGGTCGGTCCGAGCGCGACCCGAACAAGAGAGCGGGCAAGCGGTGAGCCGCCGAGGACGGATCGTGGTCGCCGCGGCCATCCTGGCGGCTGTCGCCCTGGGTGTCCAAGGCGGTCTGCTGGCCGGCGCTACGGCGGCCGAGCGGCGTCGCGCGCGCCGGAGCATGGGGGTGGCGTGATGGCCCTCCCGGAGCTGGTGTGCGCGGTGTGCAACAACGAGCCGGCGGTTGGCGTGGCGGCCATCCCCGGCATGCCGATGAGCGAGGCGTACGGGCGCAAATGCCTGGACGCCAACGCCCATCCCTGGTGGGCCCTGGCGCTGCAGACGGCGTGCCTCGGCGGCCTGGAGCACGCCGCGCCTTGGTGGCGGGAGATGGTCGAGGCCACCTGCGCGCACCTGGGCCGGACGCTGGAGGAGTTCAACGCCGAGGTGGCCCGCGACATCGCGCAGATGGAGGCCGACGGTGTCTGAGATCAAACCGGACACGCCGGTCGTATTCGAGGACCGCGACGGGTTCCCGCACTGGGGTGTCGCGCTGTCCAGTGTCATCGCGTCCGGCCCGTGGCCGATCGTGCTGGTGCGGGTGGGCAAGACGCAGGTACGGGTGCCGGCCCGCGATGTGGCGATCTGGCTGCCCGGGGTCGCCGTCCTGCAGGCGAGGGCGGCGACCTCATGAGCTGGAGCTGGCCGAAGTGCCCCACCTGCCGCCAAGACATGGGCATCGCCAAGATCGGCGCCCCGGTGCGCACCTATCACCTGTGCGGCACCTGCGACATCAAGATCCAGGTAGACCCGCCGGTGGTCGAGGACGTGCAGCTGCCGCTGTTCGAGCTTGAGGAGGAGCCGTGACGGCCACCATCCCGGCCCGGGTCACCTGGCTGGAGCAGACCGAGAAGCTGCGCGCCAATCCTGGCGTGTGGTTCCCGCTGGTGACCCGGGCGACCCGGGACGGGGCCCGCTCGCTGGTGTCCCAGATTAACCGTGGCGTGCTGTACGCGTGGCGCCCGGCCGGCGACTTCGAGGCCCGCGCCGAGGGTCTCGAAGTGCACGCCCGTTTCCTCGGCGACGGCTAGACCGCGTTGGGCCAGGAGGAGTCGTGTCAGCAACCGAAGAGCTACCCCAAGCGTCCTACCAAGACCTCCGCCAAGTGGGCGTCTCCCCTCGCCAGATCGACATCTGGACGCGCTACGGCTTTCTGATCACGACGACTCCCCGCCCCGGCTCCGGCTACGCCCGGCGCTGGCCGGTGGAAGAACTCGAAGTGGCACGACGAATGGTGGCGTACATGCAGGTCGGCCTGTCGGTTCGAGCGGCCAATCACGCGGCGCGCCACGACGGATTGCTCCCCGGTGGGGCCTGGCGAATTTCGGAGACGACGACGTGATGCTCATCCATCGGTGCACCTGCGGACACCCTGACATCTACCACCACAAGCGGCTGCTGTGCTCGCACGGGCAGTGCCTACAGAAGTGCAAGCAGTTCGACTCGATCAGCCCGGAGCCGGAGCTGGTTCCGACGTTCCTGTGGCGGGACGGCCGGGTCGAACAGAACGACGCGATCCTGACGCCCGGCTCGGCGTACGGGCCGCCCGCACAACCGGACCGGCTGTGCAACTGCGAGCGCTGCCAGGAGATTTACGCCAACTCCTCGCTGGTGGCGTGAGATGGCCGCCAAGCGCAGCAGCTGCGCCTCCTGTGCGCGACCGATGTGCACGTCTTCGAAGCAGCGCAAGGATCCGAAGGCCAAGGCCGCCCTGCGGAAGATCACCCCGAAGCTGGTGTTCCACACCGCGCACGGGTTGTGCGAGGGCTGCTCCAGTCGGGAGCGCCGGGCGGCGGGCGCGTTGCAGGTGACCCTGATCGCGCCGGACCGCCCGGCCTGGATGCGCGCCGGCCTGGGCGCCTGCGCCTCGGTGGACCCGGAGCTGTGGTACCCGGAGGAAGGCGGCCCGGCCAATCGCACGGCTCGGCGGATCTGCCGGGGCTGTCCGTTCCGGGCGCCGTGCCTGGAGTGGGCCCTACAGAACCAGGAGAAGTGGGGCATCTGGGGGGACACCACCCCGGATGAGCGCCGGCAACTGATCAAGGCCCGGAGTGACGCGGCATGATGACCATCAACTTGACCCGAGATCTACATAGGGTCTATTGTGTGGACAGCACCAACCCCCGCACTTTGCTTGGCGGCAGACGGGGATTGGTGGCAACCGAAACTGTCAGAGAAGGGCTGCGCTCGTGAGTGTACCCGGCATGCTTCCCGAGCTCGTCGACTCCGTCATGGAGCCCCTGGAGCTGGAGTACGTGCTCGCCCGGTTCGATCGGCAGGTCGAGTTCAAGGCGGTGCCGTTCCGCGAGCTCCCGGCCTGTGAGTGCGGCACCCCGGACTGCGCGGGCCTGGCCGCCGAGGCCGTCGTTTCCTACCACCACTGGGTGCCGCCGGTTAGCCCATTCGGCACTGGTTACCGCAGTCACACCTACCGCCATGCCCTCAACGGTGGCTGCCTCGGTTGGGAATTGCGCCAGCTGACCAGTTCGGGAGCACGCCTGGTGCCAGAAAAATTGACCGTCGAGATTCTCATGATCAAAAAGGAGCGGGCCTGATGTCCAGCCAGAATGACCGCGAGCTGGCCGGGCGGGCTGTTTTCGCCAAGATCCTGTCCGAGCAGGTCGCCGGCCTGGTCGGCGCGGTGCGCAAGCATGTCGAGCCGAACCTGGAGCCCGGTGAGCACGTTGTCGGCCAGCTCGCCGATGGCACCCGGATCGGCAAGGTGATGCGCACCGAGACCCCGGTCACCGTGGACGTCATCGACGAAGACGCCCTGGTGCAGTGGATCCTCGACAACCGCCCCGACGAGATCGTGCCCGCCGTCCGACCCTCCTACATGGACCACCTGCGCGCGCAGGTCAAGAAGCACGGCTATGCGTTCGACCCGGTCACCGGTGAGATCATCCCCGGCCTCAAGATCGGCCAGGGCACACCGGCCTACAAGCCGGTCCCCACCGACGAAGGTCGCGCGCTGGTCCAGGCCAAGCTGTCCGAGCTCATCGCGGGCGGCCTTCTCGAGCTACCACCCTCCGGTGAGTCGTGAGGAGCGAGCGGCCACCGGCGCACACCCGGATCCAGTGGGCCATCGAGTTCATCAACCGCTACGACCCGGGCCAGAAGCACGTCCTGCTCAAGGACAACGAGGCCGCTGCGCGCAGCCACAGCAGCAACACCGGCGCGGTGCTGCTGCGCCGCACGGTGACCTACTCCGAGTTCGAGGAGGTCCGCGATGGGCCGCCGTGACCACCGCGCCTACGTCCTGACCTCGCTGGCCACCCTGTGCAAGGTCTGCGCCGGCCGGCCGATGCAGCTGCGGTTTCTGGACGGGCACACCGCCATCACCCCGGTCCCGTGCCCGCACTGCGGCTACCGCTACGGCATCCCCTACCTCTCCGCCCCCTCATATCAAGATCGGAAAATCTGATGACTGACCAGCCGACCGTTGTACAGGCCCTGGCCGCGGTGATGGAAGACGTCCGCGCGGTGGGCAAGGGCGAGCGCAACCAGCAGCAGGGCTACCAGTTCCGGGGTATCGACTCGCTGCTCAACGCGGTGGGCCCGGCGTTCCGCAAGCACGGCGTGGTGGCCATGCCGATGTTGGAGGAGTCGTCCTGGCGGGACGTGAAGACCAATAGCGGCAAGGACTCCCGCGAGGTCACCGTCAAGGTGCGGTACCGCTTCTACGGGCCCGCTGGCGACTACATCGACGCGGTGGTGCCCGGCGAGAGTATGGACTTCGGCGACAAGGGCGCTCCGAAGGCGATGAGTGTGGCGTACCGCATCGCGCTGATTCAGGCACTGTGCCTGCCGACGCACGACACCGACCCGGACTCCGAGTCCTTCGAGCGCGCCACCTCCGAGCAGTCCAGCGAGAGCCGGCCGGCCAACAACACGCAGGCCAGCAGCAACGGCGCCGGCTCGCGCTCACCGGCCCGGCGGGCGAACGACCTGGTGAAGATCCTGCTCACGGTGGACAACAACGAGCGGGCCGCGACCGGCATCGAGCGCGCCGCGGAGTCGCCGGGCAAGGACATCAACGTGGTCCCGCTGCTCACCCCGGCGCAGCTCAAGGTGGTCGGTATCGAGCCGGGCACGGTGATCACGCTGACCCAGTTCGCCGCGCTGGTCGCCGACCACGTCAAGGACAACTCCACGCCCATCGAGCCGGTGGCCGAGGAGGCGAAGGCGTGACGGGCCCGGAGCACTACCTGGAGGCCGAGAACATTCTGAAGCTCGTCGCTAGCCCGGACAGCGGCATAGCGTCCTACTCCGATGCCGGAACGCTCTTCGCTTGCGCCCAGGTGCACGCGACGCTGGCACTGGCCGCCGCGTACGGCACCCAGTGCGGCGAGATGGACGTTGTCGAGCCGATCGCCGACAAGTGGCGCGCGGTGGCGTCATGACCGAGGAGGAGCCGGACTACCGGCCGATCTCCCCGGAGGACCGCATCCAGGTGATCAAGGAGGTGGTGGCCGGGCTGATCCCGGCGACCGCCGCCCAGATCGGCGCCGCCCTGGGGCACCTGTCCCGCGAGCTCGGCCGGGTGAACAGGGAGATCACCGTCCAGCAGCGGGTGGTGACCATGTGCGAACGCGACTACGAGCACGAGTTCGACTTGAAGATGCTCTCTTTCGCGCACCCGCCCGACGAGAACGACGTGCCGGTGATGGTGACCATCGCTAAGGCGATGGCACGGGTCGACCCGAAGGTTTATCAGCTCGGACTGGACCTGGACCTGGCCAAGGACCGACTGAAGGAACTGAACAACCTGTTCAAAGAGCTGGAGGACCGCATCTGGGTCGGGAAGACCAACGCGGCCACGGTTCGATCCGAGCACCAGAACTTGGGATATGGGGGAGGGTCATGAACCAGTTCTCGATGGAAGACCTGCGTCAGATGACCACCGACTGGCAGGAGGCCGCGATGGCCTCGGTGCTGGGCGACTCGGAGCGCGTCAAGGGGCTGCTCGTCCCGTCCATGGGGTGCTGGGTGAACTACGGCGCGATGATGACCATCGCCATGTTGGGCGCCACCCTCACCGCGTCAGCGATGCGGGAGCGCGCCGGTGTGCCGCCCGACGCGGATTGCGTGATTGGCGCCACCGATCTCTCCCCGCATATCGAGCAGAGCGCGGCCCAGCGGTTGGCACTCAACATGCTCCTGGCCGCCGGTAACCGGGACTACCCAACGCTGGAGAAGGCGCTGCGGACGTTCTGCCCGCCGGACCAGGCCGGCTTGGACAACCTGGTGGCCGTGCAGTTGGAGCTGCTGGCCCTCTATCGGATGGTGATCGAATGCCCCTGAAGCGCGGTTCCGGTCCGAAGCGCGGCGCGGCGCTCAAGCGCGCCCGGATGGTGGTCAAGCGCAAGCCGGTGAGCCGGGAGGAGAAGGCCGGCAAGAAGCGCTGCCGGGCCCGCTCAGGGGGCGTGTGCGAGCGCTGCGGGCACCGGGGCGCCCGCGAGTGCCACCACCGCAAGAACCGCTCTCAGGGCGGCACCTGGGAGCTGTCCAATCTGCTGGACCTGTGCTCGGAGTGCCACCGCGAGGTGACCTCGTTCAAGGAGATCGCCCTGGAGCAGGGCTGGTCGGTGCGCCGCGAGCACGACCCGGCGCGGGCGTACGTGTGGTTGGCCGGCCGGGGCTATTGCTACCTGTCGGATACAGGCGAGATTTCTGACGCACAGGAAGAGGCGAGCTGATGCTGCCGAAGATTGCCGAAGTGGGCAAATTGTGGGCGGATCCGGAGATTCGGTTCACGCCGGGCGGTAAGGCGGTGTGTGATTTGCCGCTGGTGTTCAACAAGCGCAAGAAGACCGACAACGGCGGCTATGTAGACGACGGAATCTTCTGGGTGCGCGGCACCGTGTGGGGCCTGTACGCGGAGAACTGCGCCGAGACCCTGGCCAAGGGTGACCAGGTGTTTGTGATGGGCGAGCTCTACGAGGATGAGTACGTCGACAAGAAGACAAGCGAAAAACGGAAGACGATCAAATTGCGGGTCTTCGATATCGGACCAATTTTGAAGTGGAATTCTGCCAAGATCAACAGGGCTGAGCGGTCTTCCAAGACCGAGAAGCCGGACGACGACCCGTGGGCCAATCCGCCGGCCCCGGCGCTCGATTCCGACACCGAGGTGCCGTTTTGATCATCACCTCGATCCCCGAGCGCGTTGTGGAGCGCATTCGGGACAAGGTCGCCATGGGGCCGAAGGGGTGCCACATCAGCACCTACTCGGTGGCGAGCCATGGCTACGCCCAGGTCGGCTGGGGCGAGGCAGGCGAGCGCTTCCTGGTCCTAGTCCACCAGGCCATCTGGCTGATCGAGCACGGACCCATTCCTGACGGTATGACCGTCGACCACGAGTGCAAGAACAGGCGCTGCATGCGTCTGTCGCATCTCAGGTTGATCACCAACCTGGAGAACGCCCGTCGTACCCATGGACGTGATTGGCCGCTCGGGGAGTGCGCTCAAGGCCATCTCGACGCCGACCACTGGGTTCCGGCCCGCGGGCGAACCAAGGGCCACTGCGGGCTCTGCCTGAGCATCGCCCGCGCCAAGTACGACCTGAAGATACGGCGCGAGCGCGCCGCCGCTTGATCACCGCTCCCCGCGTTTTCAACCGGATGAACAAGGAGAATGACCGTGACAAGATCTGCCAGGAAGACCACCACTACCGCGCCAGAGATGACCGTCGAGCTGGTCAACCCCGAGCTCGCGCAGGACTGGCTGGGCCGCAACGCCTGTATCCGCAACCTGCGCCGGGGCATCGTCAACGCCTACGCCCGGGACATGGCGGCCGGCGAGTGGGCGTTCACCGGGGAGCCGATCAAGTTCGACCTGACCGGCTCACTGATCGACGGCCAGCACCGGCTGCATGCGCTGGTGAAGTCGGATAGCACGCTGTCGCTGGCGGTGTTCCGCAACATCGACCCCTCCGCCGTGCACGTGATGGACTCCGGGGCGCGGCGGACCGCCGGGGACGCGCTGAAGTTCCAGGGCTACAAGACACCCACCCTGCTGGCCAGTGCGGCCGGCATGGTGCTCACCGAGGGCAGCACCAAGCGCCGCGGCCTGACCCACTCGGAGATCCTCGGCGTGGTCGAGGCGGACCCGTCGATCCCGTTCATCGTCGATGAGGTGCTGCCGAAGCTGCGGATGTCCCAGCTCACCACCGGCACGGTTGCCTTCTACGCCTACTGGCGGCTGCACCAGGTCGACGCCGCCGCCGCGGTGGCGTTCTTCGACGCGCTGTCCTCACTGGCCGGCCAGGACCAGAACAGCCCGATCCTGGCGCTGCACCGGCGGCT
>Ga0137415_10000293_pt1 | contig 45923 bp, 32 predicted proteins | sample CZODoug3_1_1_16f_FD_183082 | JGI IMG/M metagenome (GOLD analysis project Ga0137415, IMG submission 183082) | Vadose zone soil fungal communities from Angelo Coast Range Reserve, California, USA - CZODoug3_1_1_16fungal (Hybrid Assembly) | ecosystem: Environmental > Terrestrial > Soil > Vadose...
GCGCCGCCGGGTAACTCCGTCGGAATCCGGCCGCGGAAAATGCCGCGAAATCACGTCCGAGATGCGCGGAAAGTAGGCTGAATCATTCGATTTCATACGCTTTTTTGCGGCCCTCATAAGGCGACTGTTTCACTTTCTTGTAGCATGCCCCCATCGCAGATAGGAGCAGGCATTGACGATAGGCAAATCGCAACAAGAGGAAATGTATCGCCGAATGTTTCGTATTCGTCGATTCGAACAGGAGGGAACCCGCTTGTATACGGCGGGTCAGATTCCAGGCGCCTATCACGCCAGCATAGGACAAGAAGCCACGATCGTCGGCGCCTGCATGGCGCTGCGAAAAGACGACGCGGTGACCGGTACGCACCGATCACACGGTCATCCGATTGGCAAGGGGGCGGATCTTAAACCGCTCATGGCCGAACTCATGGGCAAGGAGACTGGCGTTTGTAAAGGCCGCGGCGGTTCCATGCACCTTGCCGACTATAGCGTGGGAATAATCGGAGAATCGGCCATCGTGGGCGGCGGAATTCCGCTGGCAACCGGGGTAGGCTTGAGTGCCAAGGTCCGTTGCATCGACACGGTGTGCCTGTGCTTCTTTGGTGACGGTGCAGTTAACCAAGGCACGTTTCACGAATCCCTGAACATGGCCGCGTTGTGGAAACTCCCCGTGATCTATCTGTGCGAGAACAATGGCTACGCGATCACTACCTCCGTGGCGTCGAGCCACGGCCAACCCAACATCGCCAAACGCGCCGAGGGCTATGGCATGCCGGGACTGGCAGTCGACGGACAGGACGTGAATGCGGTGTACACCGTAACGAGCGAGGCCGTGGCGCGCGCACGAGCGGGCGAAGGCCCCACGTTGATCGAAGCTAAGACTTATCGCTTCGATGAACATCAGGTCGGCCTGGTCATCTCTGGTACGCCGTATCGATCCGCCGAAGAAGTTCGTGACCAGCAGACTCACCGAGATCCGCTCGCACTGTACCGCGAGACCCTGCTAAGTCAGGGCTTTAGCGAGAGTGAGTTGGGAGAGATTGAAAATGAAGTAGAGATCGCAGTTAAGGATGCCATTCGCTTCGCGCAAGAAGGCCGGTTGCCTGACCCCAACGGCTTGTATGACTACATGTTCAGCAATCCCATACTGTATCCGAGAGTAGATCTTCCGTGACCATGGCGAATGCCGCTGTGCAGAAACAAGACACCTCTTACGTTTCCATGACCTACCTCGATGCCATCGTTCAGGCTCAAGTGGAGGAGATCGAGCGCGACAAACGCGTTATCCTGATGGGTGAGGACATTGCCGTCTATGGCAGCGGTGACCTCGTAGAGCGCTTCGGTCCAGATCGGATTTGGGCAATGCCGATCTCCGAGGCGAGCTTTACGGGTGTCGGCATCGGCGCCGCGATTGGGGGGCTGCGCCCCATCGTCGACCTGAACATCGCAAGTTTCATGTACCTGGCGTCGGATCAGATCATTAATCAAGCGTCAAAGCTGCGGTTCATGACCGCCGGAATGATCAAGGTGCCAGTCGTATTTCGTGTCTGTATGTTTTACGGCGCGGCGATCGCGGCCCAACACTCAGACCGCCCCTATTCACTATTTATGAACGTGCCGGGCCTCAAGATTATCAGTCCAACCAGCCCCGCCGATGCGAAGGGGCTATTGAAATCGGCGGTGCGCGACGATGACCCGGTCCTGTTTTTTGAGGATTCAAAGCTATGGACCACTAAAGAAGAGGTGCCGACGGATCCGGACTACCTAGTGCCGATCGGTCAGGCCAAGATCAACCGATCTGGAGGCGATGTGACGGTGGTGGCCATCTCCGGCGCGATGCGTCCAGCGCTGGAGGCCGCAAACGAATTGGCCCAAGAGAAGATCTTCGTGGAGGTAATCGATCCGAGGACGCTTAAGCCGTTGGACATGGAAACCATCATCAAGTCGGTCGCCAAGACGGGCCGCCTCGTGTTGGTCGAGAACGCTCACCGTATGGTGAATGCCAGTTCCGAGATAGCGGCGATTATGGTCGAAGAGGCCTTCGAGAGCCTGAAACGACCCATCATCCGACTGACCGCGCCCGATGTGCATGTGCCTTTCAGTCCGGTCCTTGAAAAGGCCATGTACCCGCAAAAACAGCAGATAATCGCCGCCGTCAGAAAGTTGCTGTCATGACCAAGATCAATCTACCGGCATCGGGCATGGGGATCGATGAGGGTACCGTAGCGCGGTGGCTCAAGGGTATTGGTGATAGGGTCGAGAAAGGCGAAGTTCTCGTGGAAGTTGAAACGGCCAAAGCCATCCAAGAGGTTCTAGCGCCTGCAAGCGGTCGATTGACTCAAATTTTCGTGACTGAGGGCCAAACGACGTTGATCAACACGACGCTGGGCACAATCGACTAGCGCGAGAACTCATGGAGCACGCTGTTCAATGAAGCGTCTGGCCAATCAAGTTGCATTGGTGACCGGCGGAGCGTCCGGAATCGGCAAAGCCATCGCGCAGCGATTGGCCGACGAGGGCGCGCATGTCGTCATCGGCGATGTGCAGTCCGAACTGGGGACAAGGACTGCGGAACAATGCGGCTTCACGTTCCTGGAACAGGACGTTTGTAACGAATCGGGTTGGAATAGCCTGCTTCGAGAGATTCAGTCTCGTTTCGGTCGATTCGATATATTGGTCAACAATGCAGGAATTGTCGGATCGACGGTTGCAGCGAGTCCGGAAAACACGAAGCTTTCCGATTGGCGCCAGGTGTTTGCAGTCAATACAGAGGGGGTGTTCTTGGGCTGTCGCGCGGCGATTCCGGTGATGCGCGAAACGGGCGCAGGCTCCATCGTCAACATATCCTCGATAGCGGGCCTATTGGCAACACCGTACGCGACGGCCTATGGCGCAAGCAAGGCAGCGGTGCGACAGCTCACGAAATCCGTGGCTCAGTATTGCGCCGAGCAACGCTTGAACATCCGCTGTAACTCCGTGCATCCCGGCATAGTTCGAACTTCGCTGTGGGACAACCATGCCCAAAATTCAGCGCACATCCGCGGTGTCTCCGTGGAAGATGTGGTTGCGGAGGCGACGGATTTAATTCCAGCAGGCGATTTCACCTTAGCCGCAGATGTCGCTGCTGCGGTGGCGTTTTTGGCATCGCAGGATGCTCGCCACATGACAGGTGCTCAATTGATCGTCGACGGTGGCGTGATCGGGTGTGATACGTATGAAGGTCATGCCTCGCGGCAGGCCAAAGAGCGTCATGATTAAACGTCTGGAGCACGTTGGACTGTCTGTCGTCAACCTTGAACGATCGATTCGATTCTATCGCGATCTGCTGGGAATGGACGTCGTTGTGACAGAAGAGCAGTTTGAAGGCCCTCTATTCCGGCAGATCCTCGGGCTTCCTACCGCGACCGGTCGGGTGGCATTGGTCAAAAGGGGCGAAGTGGAGTTTGAGTTGTTCGAGTTCTCGCAGCCCGTTCCGAAGCGTGCTGACTTGCATCGGCCAGTCTCTGACAACGGCATTACTCATTTTTGCCTCGTGGTCAGTGACATCGATGGCCTATACCAGCGATTGAGGAGGGCTGGGGTGCATTTTCATTGCCCACCTTTAGACTTTGGATCCGCTAAAGCAACCTATGGCCGAGATCCGGATGGTAACGTCTTCGAGCTTGTTGAGAATATCGCTTGAGTATCGACTGGGTTTGCAATGACGGGGTCATCTGCGGTGGGATATGATCAAGGATACTGAGTCAGGTAGCGCATCGGGTAGTCGCATGTCCCCTGAGGTGTCCATTCATGACAATGGCGATCAGCAATAGCCTCAAGAAGCAGATTTTTCGCCCGAAGGATGCCGTGGTCACGAGCATCAGCAATCTGGTGGGAAAGAACGGTCCCGATGGCCGAGCCTACCGGTGTGGGCGAGACTGGTACCGCCACCAAGTTTGCCGACACGATACGTTTTCGCTGGTGACGGTCGAGCATACCAGCGCCAGCGAATTAATCGGTTGTACCGATCAAGAGGATTACCTCAAAATCAATTTCTGGCTGAGCGGCAAGCACACTACGGTGCTCGATGGTTTTGGCCAGTTCGAACACGACTGTCCGGAGGTGTTTATCACTTCCGGTCCACCGAAGATGATTAAAGTAGATGTAATGAACCGGGATACTCAGACGGCGCTCGTTGCACTGTGCTTATTGCCGGAGTTTTTCCCGTGTCAGATGAGCTTGTCAGTGGACGAATTGCCCGATCCACTGCGCACCCTGATGAGTGGCGCAGGCAAGTCATGCTCATTCCGCCAATTTCCGCTGACGCCGGATCTCGCTGCAGCAACTCGCGCCATTTTGTCGGCGCCATATGAGGTAAGGAGCCAGCCGCTATACGCGTACTCTAAGGCGGTCGAGCTGATGTGCCTCCTCATCAATCGGATGGAATCCGACGCTCGTCGTCCCGCGGAACCACGCAAAGTGCCCGCCCGATACGAAGGCCGTCTGCACGATGCGTGTGAACTCCTGAACCGACACTTCGCCGAGGAAATCACGCTGGAGCGCGTCTCCAAGGACGTGGGCCTGAACCGCATGACGCTGACGTCCGGGTTTCGCGAGTTGTTCGGCACTTCAGTGCACGATTACCTGCAGAGGGTGCGCATGCAGCGCGCCTACGAATTGTTGGAGGCGCAAGACATTGGCTCCATCAAGCGCGTGGCGGAGGCTGTCGGTTACAAGCACGCCAGTAATTTTTCGACTGCCTTCCACGCCTATTTCGGCTTTCCCCCGCAAAAGCTGCGCCGAACTCAACGCTAAAGTTTCCCCACAGAAAACAGTGAAGTTGACGGGTATCGCGGTACGAAGTCGTGGGAGCGGCGTGGGCTTTGGCCCGCACTGAGCACATGCCGCTGCCTGTTTCCCGCCTTGATGCCGGCCCCGCCGGGTCGTTATTGAGCCCGGCGCGCCGCTGGCTGTCGCTCGCGATACTCTTCCTGGTCACGACCTCGAGTTACTTTGACTACTACGTCTTGTCCATTGTCCTCGAGCCGATCAAGCAGGAGTTTCAAGTATCCGACACGCTGCTCGGTGTGCTCGGCGGCATCAGCTTCGCACTGCTTTACTCCGTAACCGCGTTGCCGATTGCCCGCTGGGCAGACCGGGGTAATCGGCGCACGATCATCACCATTGCCTTAGTGTGCTGGAGTCTGATGACCGCCGCGGGAGGTTGTGCCCGCTCATTTTGGCAATTGGCTGTCGCTCGCCTCGGCGTCGGAATGGTCGAGCCTGGGGCGGTACCGCCGTCGCAGTCCTTGGTGACCGACTATTTCCCGCCCGAACGCCGTGGCACGGCCACCGCATTATTAAATGCAGGGAGCGCCGCGGGATATTTGGTCGGCATCGGTGTCGGTGGTTATATCGCGGCCGCCTATGGGTGGCGAATGGCTTTTATCTGTGCGGGCCTTCCCGGGCTGCTGCTGGCGATCCTGGTCCGCTTCGCGTTGGTGGAACCCCGCTGCCAATTAGGATTTCCGACTGCGGGTGCGCAGTCCGAATCCTGGAGTGCGTCGCTGGTGAAGCTCAGGCGTAAGCGCACGTTCGTGCTCGTACTGATCGGCACCTCCGTGTTCACGATTTTCTCGTTCGGCGTCATGATGTTTCTCCCCTCGTTTCTAATGCGCGATCTGCGAGCCACGACGGCACAGATCAGCGGCACCTGGGCGATGTCGATTGCGATCGCCAACTTGGTCGGTTCGTTGATCGGCGGCCGGCTGGCTGACGCGCTGAGTAAAAACGATGTCCGCTGGTACGCCTGGTTGCCCGGCCTGGCCTGCGCACTGGGCGCTCCGCTGTATTGGGCGGCACTCGCGGCCAATACTGTCGCCGGCTTCATCGTCTTCGACTGTGCCGCTGAGTTTACATTGGCGTTGGGAATGTCTGTCTCCTTTGCCCCTGTGCATGCGGTCTGCGGCAGCCTGCGCCGTTCTCAGGCGATCGCCATCATGCAGCTATCGTTTATTTTGATCGGGGCCGGCATCGGTCCATTGGTTGCTGGCGGCTTGAGCGATCTGTTGACCGCGACTCGCGGCGTCGCCAGCCTTCGCCCGGCGTTGCTCTTCATGGTGTTATTCTTGGTGCCCGCTGCCGCGGCGTTTTATGCCGCTGGGCACTCGTTACCGCACGAGTTGGAGGCCTGAGGCGGATTTATTCATGGCGCATCCGCGATTGACGCCTCAACCGGGGCGGCCCTGGTGCAACGGAGCGCTATTGAGATTCTCGCTACAGCATCGGCCGAACTTGGTCCAAGAGCAACGAACTTTCGCAGTTTCGCAATCCCTGATTTCCGTCTACAGGTGCCGCGTCCTGGAAGCTGCGATCGAGTATCAATTTGAGAATCCGTCGTCTGCGGCCATTGAGCATCTTCTACTGACGATCTCAAAGGCATTACTGCCGGATTCAAACGGCCCTGGGGCCGTTTTCGCGTACTTTGTGCGTTTGCCGCTCGATCATCCAAGGTCTGACCATGCCGATGAAACAAGCCGACCAGCGCGAAATCTCAGCGTCGACATCATCAGGAAGTGTCATTGCATGACGACCGCAACGGTTGATTGGATCGATCGAGCAAAAAATCTAAAGCCGAAGATTCGGAATTTCGTCGGTGGCCAATGGAAGCCGGAGAGCGGCGATCAGCTCAAGAAATATGCGCCTCGAGATGGCGGCTTCCTGGCCCAGTTCGGAGCGGGAGATGGGCACGACGTTGATGAGGCAGTTGCCACCGCGCGCCTCGCGTTCGAGGACGGGCGCTGGTCGAAGCGTGCCGTACAAGAAAGAAAGGATGTTCTCTATCGTCTCTCCGCACTCATCGACAAGCATCTCGAAGAATTGGCGTTACTCGAGTCGCTCGACGTGGGCAAGACAATTACCGATGCCCTGACCATCGATGTACCTGCTGCTTCTGGAATTATCAAAGGCAGCGCGGAAGCCGCCGATAAAGTGTTCGGCGAGGTGTACGGCGTCGATCATTCGAGCCTGACATATCAATTGCGCCGGCCGATCGGCGTGGTCGGTGGCATCGTCGGCTGGAATTTTCCGCTGTTGCTGGCGGCGCAGAAAATCGGTCCGGCCTTGGCCACCGGCAATAGTCTTGTTTTGAAGCCTTCGGAGCTCACTTCGCTCTGCACCGCGCGCATCGCCGAGCTGGCGATGGAGGCCGGGCTGCCCGAAGGGGTCTTGAACGTCATTCACGGCGCCAGCGCGGTCGGCGCTGCGCTCACTCAACATCGCGACGTGGACCTGATCTCTTTCACCGGGAGCACTCAAACCGGCAAGCAGCTGTTGATCGCCTCCGGCGAATCGAACATGAAGCGCCTGATCCTCGAATGCGGCGGCAAAGCGCCGAATATCGTCTTTGACGATTGCCCTGATCTTGACGGCGTGGCGGATGCCATCGTCGCTCGTGCATTCTGGAATCAAGGGCAGGTGTGCACGGCAAGCTCGCGCTTGTTGATCCAAGACAGCATCAAGGTGAAATTGCTGTCGCTCATCGTGCAGAAATGTTCATCGCTCAATCCTCAGGATCCGCTCAAGGCGGATTCGACCTTCGGCGCATTGGTGAGCGAAACGCATCAGCGAAAGGTGCTTGGTTATATCGAGAGCGGAGAAAAGGAAGGCGCGCGCGTGGCGTACCGATCCAGCGCTACAATTCCACACGCCAAAGGCTTTTATGTGCCGCCGGTGATTTTCGACAACGTGTCTCCCAGGCACCGCATCGCGAGGGAAGAGATCTTCGGACCCGTGCTCTCGGTCATCAGCTTCCAAGATGAAGAGGAGGCAGTTCAACTCGCGAACGATACGGTTTACGGCCTCTCGGCTATCGTCTGGACGAAGAGTCTCAGCCGGGCGCATCGTATGACGCAGGGCATCAAGGCCGGCTGGATCGTCGTGAACGCTACCGACAAGCCGAAGAGCGACGCTGGCGGTGGCATGATGCCCGTCGGCGGGCACAAGGAATCGGGCTTAGGTCGTGAAGGGGGTCTAGCGGGCCTCGCAGAGTATACGATCTCCACTTCAGTACAGATGTTCGTGTAACGGCTGTCCGTTCATCCGTCTATCATTTTTCCCGGCATCAGGTATAGTCGACTCTATCAATATGTCTATACATTCACACAAACTTTCTCGTGCGGACGCTTTAGAGCCGCTGCGTCAGGGCGGGCTGCCCCTGCATCTGAAGGCCGAAGAAGCGCTGCGCGGGCTGATGGCCGGTTCCGAATACGCCAAGGGCGGTCTATTGCCCGATGAGCTGACGTTGGCCAATCGACTCGGGGTCAGCAGGGGCACCGTGCGCTCGGCCATCTTGCGATTGGTTGCAGAGGGTTCTCTCGAGCGCAAAGCCGGCGTGGGAACGCGGGTAGTGCAGCGCTCCACGGAGTCCGCGATTGGCGCCTGGCGCAGTTTTTCCCGCGAGATGGCTCGGCAAGGGGTCGATGTGCGCATGTTTCGCCTGCAGCTGCGTGACATGCCAGCGACCGCCAGCGTCGCGGCCGCGCTCCGCATCCCGAGCGGTACCGCGGTCCAACGATTGGATCGCGTTCGCGGCTGGGACGAACTCCCCGTCTTGCGCTCGCGATCCTGGTTTCATCCCCGCGTTCGATTTACGACGGACGAGCAGTTTGCGCGGCCCCTTTACGACCTGGTGGCGGAAGTGTCCGGCTTGAACGCTGATCGGGCCAGCGAGGCGTTCGGGGCAGAAGCAGCAACAGCGCCCTTGGCTAAGGACTTGCGCGTCCCTGAGGCTTCCCCGCTCTTGCTCCGGCGCCATACGGTATTCGACACGCTCGGCCGACCGTTTGAATTTGCTGAAGTGCACTACGTCAGCGAGCGCTTTACGCTAACGATTGACTTCAAGAGAGAGTCCCCCTGATCGCGCTGGTTGCGGATGCTGGTGGCACGCGCATCAAGGTCGCGGTGATGCGCGAGCGATCTGTGTTGGCTCAGGAATGTCTCGAGGCGCGCTCGCACGAAGGATTGGGGCCGCAACTTCCGCGCATCGTACGCGCCTTTGAACATCTCTTGGCAAGAACGGGCGCCGAACTCCGTGACTGTTACGCACTGGGATTGGCCTTCCCGAGCGTGATCGACGCCGCCACCGTCAGCGTCAAGACCGCTTACGGTAAGTACGAAGATGCACCGACGCTCGATCTAACGAGTTGGGCGCGCGACGCGTTGGGGCTTCCGCTGGTTCTTGAGAACGATGCCCGTATGGCTCTACTCGGCGAGTGGCAAGCCGGCGCGGGTCGGGGAAGCAATGATCTGGTCATGGTGACGTTGGGGACCGGGCTGGGGACAGCGGCCCTTATGGATGGACATCTCGTGCGGGGCAAGCATGGACAGGCGGGCATTTTGGGCGGGCACATGACCGTGCGACAAGGCGGCCGGCGCTGCACATGCGGCAATCGGGGCTGCGGTGAGGCGGAAGCGTCTACCCATGTGCTACCCGCCGTTGCGCCGTTCCAGCCTGATTTCGCTTCCAGTGCGCTGCGCGGCTGCAAAGTGATCGACTATGCGGCCGTCATGCGCTTGGCCCGTGAAGGTGATCGCTGTGCCATCGCATTGCGGACGCAGGCCATCGAGATCTGGTCGAGCGTCATCGTCAATCTGATTCACGCCTATGACCCTGAGCGGGTCATCGTCGGAGGCGGCATTCTGGCTGGCGCGGCGGATTTCTTTTCCGAGCTTGAGCACCATGTGCAGGCACTGGCGCATACGCCCTGGGGACGGCTCACCCTGTTATCCGCAGAACTCGGCGATGGCGCGGCCTTATTTGGCGGTGAATATCTAGTACGCGAGACTTTCTCGCTTCGCGCCTCCACACAACATTGACGCTAGCACCACGCCGCTCTATGACACTCCCTTTGCGTGATACGCCGGCGGCGCGGACCCCCAACTACGATAAGTTTCCGGATGTCACCGTCCCCGGAGGTGCTGAGCACGCCTGGCAGGGTTGGAATGCGATCGCCACGCATCTGCGTCAATGTGTGAATACAAATCCCCGCGGCGACCGCCTCATTCTTGCTGTTGAATGCTACACGGGCGTGCTCGATGAGGAGATCCGCGGTGGATTGCGCGCGGGATTCGGAGCAGCGCTCTGGATCGATACTCGGGAAGCATTCCTCCCGGCGGCTGATATCGACCGCCTGGTCGCGCCTGATTTAGGCGCCAACGATCCGGTCTTCGGCTTCCTGACGCGGCTCACGCTCGAGGATTTCTTCTCGAATGAGAAGATCAAACTCTTGCGGGGAATGATCAACTCCGTCTACGGACCCGTGGTTGTGATCGGTCCAGGCGCGAGCTTCATAGCCCCGCAGGACGCATTGCTGGTTTACGCCGATTTGGCGCGCTGGGAAGCGCAGCGGCGGCAGCGACGCAATGAGATCTCCAATCTCGGCGTGGAGAACCGCGGCTTAAAGGCCTCACTGAAATACAAACGGTCGTACTTCATCGACTGGCGAGTCTGCGATGCGGTGAAACAGCGCACGCTCTCTAGCTGGGACTTCCTCCTCGATACCTGCATCCCCAATGAACCCAAGCTCGTGAGCGGCGAGGCCTTCCGCAGAGCGCTCGCGCACTGCGTGACGCGCCCCTTTCGCGTCGTGCCCTTCTTCGATCCCGGCCCTTGGGGCGGACAATGGATGAAGGAGGTCTGCGATCTTGATCGGCAACAGCCGAACTTTGCCTGGTGTTTCGATTGCGTGCCGGAAGAAAACAGTCTTCTGCTGAAATTCGGTGATGTGCGGGTCGAAGTCCCCGCTCTGGATCTGGTGTTGGCTGAGCCGCGCGCCCTCTTGGGTGAGCCGGTCTACGGCCGCTTCGGCGCTGAATTCCCGATCCGCTTCGATTTTCTCGACACCATGGACGGCGGCAATCTCTCGCTGCAGGTGCATCCCCTCACCGAGTACATCCACGAGCGGTTCGGCGTCCGATATACACAGGACGAGAGCTACTACCTGCTCGATGCCACGCCGGGGGCGGTGGTGTACCTCACGCGCAAGCGCGACGTCGATTTCCAGGACATGATCCAAGCACTCGAGACAGCTCAGACTGGTGGCACAGCTTTCGATGATGAGCGGTTCATAGCCCGGTTTCCCGCACACAAACACGATCACTTTCTGATTCCCGCGGGGACGCTGCATGGCTCCGGCCGCAACTGCATGGTGCTCGAGATCAGCGCCACGCCGTTCAACTTCACGTTCAAGCTCTGGGATTGGAATCGTCCCGGTCTGGACGGCAAGCCTCGCCCGATCAACATCGGCCATGGTAAGGCCAACATCCGCTGGGAGCGCGACGAAGATTACGCAACCCGGCATCTGATCAATCAGGTGACGGAGATTTCGCAAGGCGAGGGTTGGCGCGAAGAACGAACCGGACTTCACGAAGCGGAATTTATCGAAACGCGTCGGCACTGGTTTACCGGCAGTACACCCCACGACACCGGTGGTGTCCGTACCGGTAGCGTTCACGTGCTCAACCTGGTCGAAGGCGAGGAGGCCGTGGTGGAAAGCCCCGACAAGGCGTTCGAGCCCTTCGTCGTTCACTACGCCGAAACATTCATCGTGCCGGCCGCCGTCGGTCGTTACCGCATCCGCCCCATTGGCCGGGCCTTGGGAACCAAGTGCGCCACCGTCAAAGCCTTCGTACGTTGCCAACCGTGAGCCCGTCGTGAGTTCACTCCTCGATGTCTCTCGGTTAATGACCCGGTTCGATCCGATCTCGGGAGCCATCGGCGAGGCGCAGCCAGCTAAAAGACATCTTGCGGATCTGCGGGGATGTTTCCGCGATACAGGAGCGTTCGAACGCGCGTTGGCACACGATAACAGGCTGGTCTACACGGTTGCCGCCGTCGAGCCCGCGGCAGGTGAGGGCGACCTCCACTACGGCCTCGGCGTGATTTATCCCGGACTAGTTGGGGATGAATACTTCTTGACCAAGGGCCATCTACACACCTGGCGCGCGGCAGCCGAGTTGTACATCGGGATCGCTGGCGAAGGCTTGATGTTGTTGGAGGATGAGGTAACGAGAGAGAACCGCCTGGTTCCCCTGCAACCCAACGGTGTTGTCTACGTGCCCGGTCACACGGCTCACCGCACCGTGAACACGAGCGACGTCCCGCTCACCTACCTCGGTGTCTACCCGGCACGGGCAGGCCACGACTACGGGGCCATTGCAGAGCGTAATTTTCGTTCCGTCGTCATCAATCGCAACGGGAAACCCCATTTGCTCGAGAGGAATTGACTCATGAACTATCGGACCAAGCCGATCCCCAACGCAAAGCCCGACGTTCTTTTCAAGGGCCGTCCGTGGGGAAACTTCAGGCAGTACGTGTCAAATGGCGACTGCACCGTGTCTTTGATGACAGTGAAGCCCGGTCAACGGCTGAGTCTGCAATCGCACACCGCTCGGTCGGAGCTCTGGATCGTGCTCGATGACGGCGCGTTGATTCAGGTTGAAGACCAAGTCGTCGAGCATGGCGCCGGCGATGAAGTCTGGATACCTGTGCATGCCAAACACCGTCTTTCATGCACCGGAGCAACTTCTGTCCGAGTACTTGAGATTGCCTTTGGTAACTGGCACCAAACCGATATCACTCGCTACGACGACGACTATGCTCGGCCCACCAGCGGCGATTGAGCGGATGCCAGCGAATTCCTGCGATGCACTCCCTCGGGTGTCGGGTGTCACAAGTCACCGCCCTGCGCGGATTTCTAATTGGCTATGACACGGCGCTGCAGAGGCCGATCTCTTCGAAGATACGATCGCATACGTTTTCTTGCGACTTTCAAATCGTGCGTTCCGGCATTTCTCGTAGAGTGAGTGCGCAACTTCTGGGCACGATGCGCTGGCAGCCCCAGGAGCCAATCGTTCGACCAAAACCATGCCTGATGGAGAGCACTGTGTCCGCGAAAGAAAAATCACGTAGCGCGTGGATCGGCGCCAGCAGCACGCTATTTTTTTCGGTTGCGTTTTTGCCCTGCGCACAGTCAGCGCCGACGCCGGCGGAGGCAGTGCAGTTGGAGGAAGTGATCGTCACCGCACAAAAGAAGGAAGAGCGGCTTCAGGATGTGCCCGTGCCGGTCACCGCCATCAACGCGGTCGATTTGGTGGAGACTCATCAACTCAGCATCGAGGACTATTACACGCGCGTTCCGGGCTTGAGCCTGACTACCTCAGCCTACGGCCAGCAGAGCATTATCATTCGCGGCATCACGACCGGCGTCACTGCGACCAATCCGACCGTCGGCGTCGTGGTCGACGGCCTTCCCTTCGGTTCGGCGGTGGGAGGCGGCACCATTTTTCCGGACATCGACCCCAGCGACATGCAAAGCCTGGAGGTATTGCGCGGCCCGCAAGGCACGCTCTACGGCGCCAGCAGTATGGGAGGCTTGGTGAACTTCATCACCAAGGATCCCTCGTTCACAGGCGTCAGTGGCCGTTTGCAGGCGGATGTGAGCAGTGTCAAGAATGGCGACGGCCCAGGCTATGGCGTACGAGGTAGCGTCAATCTGCCACTGAGCGATACGCTCGCGCTGCGTGCCAGCGTCTCTGCGCGCCGCGATGCCGGTTTTATCGATAACTTGGGTTATGCCAGTGACCTCGCCAAGCCTATCCGTGGTGTTAACGAAATCAACGCTTATGGCGGACACCTGGCGCTGCTGTGGAAACCCTCGGACAATTTGTCCGTGAAGTTGGGCGCAACGCTGCAACAGACCAAGCAAGATGGGCAGGATATGATCGACGCGGCTTTCGTCGAATCCCTGCAACAGCAGGTGGTTCCCGGTCTCGGAGCGTCAAATCGCAAATATGATGTTTATAGTGCGACTGTGAACGCCAAGATCGGCGGTGCCGACTTTACTTCGATCACGGGCTACTCGATCAATGACCGCCACAACGCAGCCGATTTCTCGAGTGCGTACGGTGCTGTTGCGGATTCATTTTTCCACGATCCTCCGATCTACAACGGCGACGAGATAACTGAAGCCACTCGCACCCGCAAGTTCTCGCAAGAGCTGCGTCTGAACATGCCGCTTGGGGCGAACGTGGATTGGCTGGTCGGCGGATTCTACACCCATGAAGATTCGCCGTATCTTCAGCAGCTAATCGCTTTCAACGAGATGAACGGAGCGGTCGTCGGCTCCGCCATCAACTTCAACGCGACGACAGTCTACTCGGAATACGCGGCCTTCACGGATCTGACCGTTCGTTTCACCGATCGCTTCGACGTGCAATTCGGTGGCCGCGGCTCGTTCAGTGAGCAGTCTTTCTTGGAGGTTGATACGGGGCCGGCGACGCAGGCTTTCGACAACAACCCTCCACCCTACGACTACGGCGGAAAACTCCATTCAAAAGACCACGCCTTCACATATTTGGTCACGCCGAGGTTCAAGCTGACGCCGGAGATCATGATATACGCACGTGCGGCCTCAGGCTTTCGGCCCGGGGGTCCCAATGGCGCCGTTCCGTTCCAATTCCAGGTGGATCCAACTTATAAGGCGGACAAGACTCAGAACTTTGAAGTGGGGTTGAAAGGCGATTTGCTCGATCATCGCCTCACCGCCGATCTGTCGCTGTACTATATCGATTGGAAGAACATTCAGCTCCATGTATCGACGCCCACTGGTTTTGCCTACAACATCAATGCCAGCTCCGCGAAGAGCGAGGGCGCCGAGTTGTCGCTAAAGGGGAAGGTGACGGATGGACTGGTGCTCAGCGGTTGGGTAGCGTGGAACGAGGCGGTCGTTACCCAGACTTTCCCCAATCCCAGTATCCGCGCCGACCCAGGTGATCGCCTGCCATTTAGCCCCCGCATCTCGGGCACCGTGGCGGCGGATTACGATTTCCCGCTCGCCACCTCCGTCGAGGGCTTCGTAGGTCTGAGCGTAAATCATGTCGGTTTTCGGTTCGACGACTTTACTTCCCCGAGCGACCCGTTGGGAAGACGAACTTTACCTCCTTACGCAAGAACCGATCTGCGGGCCGGTGTGCGCTTCGACCCCTGGTCAGTGGCTTTGTTCGCCAACAATGTGACCGATCGACGTGGCGAGCTGCTCAACAACAATGTTCCATACGTCAACATCATTCCGCCGCGCACGATCGGAGTGACCGTGTCGAGAAACTTCTGATGTCTGTATGAGTTGGAAGACTGAAATGGAGTCATCGCTGGTGCTCGCGAGACCGCATCGTCATAGGATTGCTGTACTCACACTTAGCATGGCGGCAGCAATTCTCTGCGGATTCGGTGGCGCGGCCGAACAGGCAGCGACGGGAATGCCGCCGGCAGAACTCGCCCAATGGGAGAAAACGCTGCGACGAGCGGGCGCGTCTGCGGCGGAAGTGGGTAAATTTGACGAGAGCGTGAGGCGACATCCGTCCGAGCAACTGCCTTCGCTCGAAGAGTATTTGCAAAGGACGCCGCCGCTCACGTTAGTCAGCATCTTAAGAAGCGCTCTTAGAAACGAGCAGGAGCCCACACCCCCGGCCATTTTCACGCAGACTGCGCGGGTCATGTCATGCGAGGCGCTGCACCGCATCTCTATCCCCGATACGACGATCGATTCTGCAAGCGTTATCGCGTCCGACGGCTCGTGCCGTGTCGCGGCCACGGTGATCCACCCTCCCGCGGACAATCGCATCAAAGTTTTCATTGCCTTGCCCACAAAGGCCTGGAACGGCAGATTCAGGGGAACGGGTGGGTCCTCGTACGCAGGCGGATTCATCGAGAGTCTGAACACCCCGGTGACCAAAGGATACGCGGTCGGCGCAACCGACACCGGAAATGAAACGGGAACTGCGAGCTTTGCGCTGGACTCGTCCGGAAAACCTGCCTGGCAACGGATGCGCGATAATGCCTATGTAGGCATCCATGATATGACGGTGGTTGGCAAGGCGTTGACCGAGGCCTTTTATGGCAAGGCGCCGCGCTATTCCTATTTTGTCGGTGGCTCGACCGGTGGTCGGCAGGCGTTGACCGAGGCGCAGCGCTATCCAAACGACTATGACGGAATTCTCGCGCTGTATCCGGCGATTGCGCGAGACCGGTATGTGCCCGCGCAACTGTGGCCGCAGATCCTGATGCGCGATGTCAACGATTTTTTGTCTTTGGAAAAGCGCGAAGCCGCGACGGCAGCTGCGGTGGAGGCGTGCGATGGTGCCGACGGCGTGGGCGATGGGGTCATCGACGACCCAACGCAATGCGCTTATGACCCAGCGGCGTTGATCGGCGTCAAGGTGGGCGATAGCACTTTCACGGCAACGGATGCACGCATTATTCGCGAGATTTGGGACGGCCCCAAAACGCACGACGGGCGCCGGTTGTGGTGGGGGCCCACCCCTGGCACCGACTTATCAACACTTGCGGATACCGGTGGCATACCGCTCACGGGCAGGCCCTGCGATGAGGGCCTGGACTGGTTCCGGTATTTTCTGGCGCTCGATCCAATGTGGGATTGGAGGACACTGACGCGTAGCCAATGGGAGCTTTATTTTGAGCAATCGAAGCAAGAGTACGCCAGTACCTATGGAGGTGACGATCCGGATCTCACCGGCTTCCGCGATCGGGGCGGCAAGCTGCTGATCGTTCACGGATGGGCGGATCAGATCGTTCCGCCCCAAGAGTCGATTGCGTACTACGAGAGCGTGCAGCAGCGAATGGCGGGCTCTCGGCCGATCAGCGAGTTTGTCCGGTTATTCATGGTGCCGGGAGGTGATCACGGCTTTGAAGGTACAGTCCCTACACCGAGCTCTCGAGTCATGATCTCTACGGTCATGCGGTGGGTCGAACAGGGCCAACCGCCGGAGCGACTCGACGCCGAGTTGATGGGGGACCACGGCAAGCCGATTCGAACTCGCCCACTGTTTCCGTATCCGCCCGCCGATGCGAACCTAGGCGCGGATGAGATGTTCCTCGGCGTGCGCGTTTTGAAGACCGCCGATGCCGGCGATTTGGCATGGTCGGTGAAATTTCCGGCCGCCTGCCACACCTGCCAGTTAGCCCCCGGCGACAAGACCACGGCTCAGAATGCCAAGGAATTCTTTTTCCATTTCCGGGCGCCGAATGGCAAGGAGCCGTTGGTTGGCGTGCACATCCAGGTGGATGGATCAAAAGTTCGTGGGGTTCTGGTCGGGCGGCAGCACGTAACGTTTGTGCGAGCGGGCGATGGAATCACAGTGGATGTCCCGCGAAACGGCGCAACGCTCGCCGATTTGTCCACCTTTCGCGCACTGCCAGGCGATGCGCCCGGCGACGTAACGGACTTCTACACGTATTTCGACTCGCCGGGAGTGCAGACTCGCGTCGAGCATGCGGATGAGCTTCGGCGTCGCGGCGCTTATGCAGCCGGCCGCTGGCCCGTCATCGAGCGTCAGGCCGCCCTGAACCTCGAGTTCGCGGCGCGCGAGGCAATTGTCGCGTTGCGGCTCGACAAGGCGGTTCGCGAACAAGGCGTGGGCACCGTGCTGTTGATGGGGTTCGATACGAACTATCCGACCCAGGGGCCGAAGGAGGCGCACGAAGATAGCCCGCCGCATTGGCACATGCACCTCTCGTGGGATCGCGAGCCCATCATTCGAGAAGTGGGTCATTTCTATCTCGGCACGGATGGCCTGCTGGTTGAAAATCAGGTCGCCGATGTCGTACACCACCAGACGCTGCGCTTCGGCCCCAATCAAACCTACAACACGTTAAATGGCGAGGGCGCGTTGCTGTTCTCGCAAACGATCACGGCGGCGGGCGCTTTCGTGCTGGGCACTCCCACCGGATCGTGTCGATTGACGCCCGTAGCGGGCGGTTTCCAATCCGGCGTCGACGTGAGCTGCGACCCGTCGGGTATGCGGCTGGTAGTTCGTGCCGAGGACGATACTGCCACGGGGGCGCTCAGGATCTACCGCAATGAGCGCTTGGTAGAGGAACATCGATATGACCCGGATAACGGAGTTCTCGTGAGTAGCCGGATGGAGTATGCCGATCACAATGGCGGATGAAGTACTGGATTGACCCATGGACGGATATGGTCATTTTAGCCATGACGCAGCACTTGGGGGCACCGCGCGCAATTCAGGTCGTCAATCGATTACAGCCCTTGGTTTATAGCTCACTTGTGCAGTGAGGTGACATCGTCTCATGCCTATTCAAAGTCGGACGCGGCGAGGATTTATCAAGACGGCTGGGCTCGGTCTGGGCATGTCGGCACTGGGCGCAGACATTCTGGGGTCTGCCGGCGCGGCGACCGTTTCAAACCCGTCCGCCCTGGCGGTTGCTGGGGCTGATGAAAAACGAAGACGCGATCAATATTTCGATGTTCGGTATGTGAACGATCGAACAGATCGAGAGCTCGTTGCAACGTTTGGGACGTGCTATCAGAGCGATTTCCGCTTCTTCACTATGCTGCGCCAGGACTCCTGGGACCTGCTGCGCTGGGAAACCATGGGCAATGCGGTGCTGGCGCACCGCGGATGGAACCATTGGCCCTACGAACAACGGTTGCGTATTGCCGTCAACGGGGCCGACGTCGCAAGCGTCGCGCAGGTTGACCAGATTGAACAACAGTTTGACTTCCGCAAGGTCAAAGTCTCCTCACCCTTTGTGACTCTCGAGCGTCTCGACCTGATGGCATCGGCGCGGCAATGGCTTACCGTACTGAGGGTAACGAACCTGCTCTCGGTACCCGCGGATATCGTGTTGGAGCTCGAGTGGCTCGGTCGAGACCAGGGACCGATCAATGCTCGCGCTCAACCGGAGTCAAGCGCCGAGGGTTTTGTTTATTCGATGTCCGATGGCCCGCCGATTTTGGTGAGTGGGTGCCGGGAGATGACGTGGGAGAAACGCGGCGCAGCGGCCGTCGTGAGCCGCTGGACATCGTCGCTGAAATCCGGTGAGTCCATAGCCGCGAACTTCGATGTCCATGTCGGATGGTCCGCAATGGCTCGCTACGATGACGAGGGCGCCGGTCAGCCGGCTACCGATCTGCAGGCTGCAACCGACCGAATTGCGGATCGGAGCGGATTTGTGGCCGTGAGCCTCGCGCTGGGTGTGGGGGTCGACACCCGGCGTTGGCGAGACCTCGAGCAGTTGTGCAGCGTGCGGCGCGACTATCTGTACTCGCGCATGCCTCGCCTGCAAGGATTCAGCTCCGAGTGGTCAGGGATGTGGTCGTATGTATTCGATCTGATGCGCAGTGGTCTCTACCCGGCGCAGGCGCACTTCAACGATGTCTGGATGGTCGCCGATCTGGTGGTGTATCGGGAGCCATTCTCCTGGGATGGACCCGCGTCGGTGCATAGTTTCTGCCATTGGGACGCAGACCTTGCCGCTCGCAGCTTGCGCACGTACCTGCGTGGCGCCACTCAGGAGGATGGCACGCTTTCCGTCTCCTCAAACCCATTTCGCGCCTTTCCCAATCCCATCCCGCAGCTCGCCAACAACACAATGGCGTTGTGGGACTGTTATCAGCTGACGCATGACCGTGCTCTACTCGCGGACTGTTATCCGTTGCTGGTAAGACATGTTCGATGGCTGGAGACCAGACGAAATCGCACGCCACGGGGTGCGCTGCTGGATATCGGCTCGAATATCGATTATGGCCCTACAGAGTTGTACAAAAGCCCGACCATTTGGATCGACGTGCAATGTTTTCTAGTCGATCACTACCGAAAGCTGGGCCAGATAGCCAAAGCTATCGGCAGGCCGGAGCGCGAGCAGCAGGAATGGACAAAAAAAGCAGATCGACTGGCCGCCGCCATTCGTGCGCACATGTGGGACGACGCTGCGGGTACTTTTTGGTGCGTGTCGGACACGCTGGAATTCAAGCGGGTGGCTTCTCCTGTCGAGTTCCACAGCATGACGACCGGGGTCGCCTCCCGCGAGCAAGCCCGACGCTTGTTGGTGCGATTGAAAGATCCGGCGAAATACGCTCCGAGTCCGCAGTTTCCCTTCGGACTGCCTAGCGCGCCTTTCGACTCTCCCGCGTTTGTCGTCAAGGATGGTTGGAGCGGGACTGTCTGGCCCATTCAAACCTACTACACGGTCCGCGGGCTCGCGAGCTACGGCTACCAGGACGAGGCGGCCGCGTTGGCCAGGACCTTGTATTGGATGATGGCGCGCGAGTATCGGGCGACGGGAACGATCTGGGAGCAATACGATCCGCGAACCGGCAAAGATCTCGACGCGACACCGGGTTCTGCCAGAGAGGGCGCGTCGGACGTGGGACGGGGGCACTTTATCTCGGGTATCGCGACATCCGTGCTCGATGCATTACTGCGCGGGGTCATGGGATTCGAGCGAACGGACGACCCGCTGACCTTTTATCTGACTCCCTGTCCGCTGACGGATGAATGGCACGGCATCGAGAATCTGCCGCTGAGCGGCGCCACTCGGCTTGCGATCCAGATCAAGCCACAGGATGGGGCCACCCGTTGCAAGGTCAAGACCTGGGGCTCGAAGACGGCACCGCGTTCGGTATCCATCCGTCGCGTCGACATCGAGGCGGGCACGAGCACGCCTTTCGCAGAGGGGGTGCTCGACGATCAGCAGGAAGTCGCGTTCACTTTGAAAAACACGCCTGGATGTCGTTATGCGTGGCAGTTCCAATGAAGCGCAGAGACTTCATCGCCGGGACAGGCGGGGTGTTGGCAACTTCGACGGCCTTTGTTTCCGGAGCCCAACCAGTGGGTGCACGCCCCACTGCTTCGCAAAATAGCTGCACTCGTTTCAATGGCCCCTATCAGGGGGACTATCTCGACCGGATCGCCTTTCCACTGGGAGGCATCGGCGCCGGGATGTTCTGTATCGAGGGAAGTGGCGCACTGTCGAAATTCTCCTTGCGCAATGAACCTGACCTCACCAAGGAACGAGCCGTCTTTGCCGCCGTGAGCGTTCAAGGCGATAAGCCCTTTACGCGCGTTCTCGAAGGCCCCGTTCCGCGACACAAGTTGCCGCAGTCGTTCACACACGATCAATGGTTCAACGTCAACGCGGCGTGGGGCCTCCCGCGCTTTCGTCACGCTTCTTTTCAGGCTCGCTTTCCCTTTGCCACAGTCACGCTGGCAGATTCCGACAGCCCCGTCCAAGTGCATCTCACGGCCTGGAGTCCATTCGAGCCGGGCGATGAAGACAACGCCAGCCTGCCGGTGGCTGCGATCGAATATACGTTCACCAACAGCACGCCGCGACCCCTTGCAGCCGTGTTCTCCTTCAACGCTGCCAATCTCATGGTGGAGCCTGCTTTTCCGCTGCCGGACGCCGAGGCGCACATCGGCTCGATTCCTCGAGGTTTTACGCTTCACGCCGCGGTGAACGGCAAACCTTGGGCGCAAGGAGGCTTTGCGGTCTGTGCCGACGATCCGGATGTAAAGGTCGATCACGCTTGGTTTCGTTCTCGCCAAGGCGAGAGTGCGGCAATCGGCATTCTGTGGGACAACCTCAAACGAGGCGAATGTTACGCGCGGCCGCCTGTTGTCGCGGGCGAGCCCGCGCCGGGCGCTTCACTCTTCATACCCTTCTCGTTGCAGCCGGGTGCGACGCGGACGATCGTTCTGCGATTCGCCTGGTATGCGCCACACTCGAATCTGAATCTGCCGGGCGGGAAGGATTCCGCCGAGTTTGTTTTCGATCACGAGCACTTTCGCGTGCCACCCGAGCAGCCGTGTTATCAGCCATGGTACGTGAGTCAATTCCCGGATCTTCCGAGCGTCATGGCGTATTGGGAGGAGCGCTATGACAGTCTGCGCAGGCGCTCCGCACAATTCAGCGACGCCTTATACGATTCCACTCTCCCCGCGGAGGCGCTCGAGGCCGTCGCCGCCAATTTGACAATCTTGAAATCACCGACGGTGCTGCGGCAGACCGACGGCCGATTCTGGGCTTGGGAGGGGACTAACGAACATTCGGGAAGCTGTTCGGGCTCCTGCACTCACGTATGGAATTACGCACAGGCGTTACCGCACTTATTCCCGCGCTTGGAACGGTCTTTGCGCGAGACGGAATTCGATTGCAACCAGAACACGGAAGGGCACCAGGACTTTCGCGCCGCGATTCCTATCCGGCCGACGCCACATAACTTTCATGCTGCGGCCGATGGTCAGTTGGGTGGAATCATGAAGGTCTACCGGGAGTGGCGGATCAGCGGTAATGAGGCGTGGCTGCGGAGTCTGTGGCCCAAGATACGTGCCAGTCTCGATTACTGTATCCGCACGTGGGACCCACGGCAGGTCGGGTGGATCGAAGAGCCGCATCACAATACCTACGACATCGAATTCTGGGGTCCAGAGGGGCTGTGTACTGGTTTTTATCTGGGCGCGTTGCAAGCGGCGACACTCATGGGTAGGGCGCTTGGGGATCCTGTCGAGCGCTATGCCAAGCTGATTGAAGAGGGCAAGCGGCGGATGGAGTCCGAGTTGTTCAACGGTGAACACTTTTTTCAGAGGGCGAACTGGCATGACTTGCGGGCGCGCTTTCCCGATGCTTCGCTGAAGTGGAATCCAGCCCCGTTTTCCAGCGAGGAGCTGGAACTGGCTACTCGCGAAGGACCGCCGAATCAATACGGCGAGGGTTGCCTGTCGGATGGGGTCGCTGGGGCATGGCTTGGATGGGCGTGCGGCATGGGGGATGTGCTGAATAACAAAAAGGTGTCCCAGCATTTGGAGGCGGTGTTTCGCTACAATTTCTGCGCCGATCTGACGACGTCTGAAAATCCCGCGCTCGCGGGGCGCTCCGTGTTCGCCGCCGCACCGGAAGGTGGGCTGCTCTTATGCACCTGGCCGACGGGAGGCAAGCCGGCGATTCCTTTTCACTACCACGGCGAAGTGTGGACGGGCGTGGAGTATCAAGTCGCCAGTCACCTGATCTCGATGGGTTGTATCGAGCAGGGCTTGCACATCATCGCAGCCTGCCGGCGTCGTTACGATGGCCGCCTGCGCAATCCATTCAGCGAAGCTGAGGCCGGGCACTGGTATGCGCGCGCGATGTCCTCCTACGCGCTGCTGCAAGCCTTCACTGGGGCACGCTTTGATGCGGTCGAAAAGACCTTGTATCTGAAGCCGGTGGTCAAGGGCGATTTCCGCTGCTTCCTGAGCACTGCGACGGGTTATGGAACGGTCGGTGTGCGGGGCGGCGAGCCGTTCGTCGAGGTCGTGTCGGGTCGCATTCCCTACGAGAGGATCGCCTATACCGCTGCAGGACCCTGATCTGCCATCAACCGGTACTCAACTACTCCTATCACGATGACAAAACAACCCGGTGTATCGCGGCGAGCTCTTTTAAAAGCGGCCGGCCTGAGTTTCGCAGCGTCGGGTTTCCCCTCCGATTTTTGGGCTGCGTGGGCCAATAACGCTAGACCTACGCCGATCGGCGCGGTCGATTTTCGCCATTCGCCACCGTGGTGGCAGACCTCGATTTGCCTGCCGGACGATCCGGACAAAACACTCGTGGGCAAAGAAGGCCAGTTGCTATTTGATTGGGGTGTGAGGCCTGACAAGGCCAGGGGATCATTCGTGGCCACCATGGGCGAGGATGTGTCGAGTTTCGCGACCGTGCTCCAACCCAGCGTGGTCGGGGGAGTGCAATGGGTCAGGCAGGCCATGCAGTCCTCGCGAGTCCCGATCATGCAAACCTGGCGCAAGGCGAGTGGCATCGAAATCAGTGAGTGCACCTTCATCGTCACTGCTGATCAGGATCAGGCGAAGGCATTCCCGCGACTCGCGCGGGTCGACTTCCCCGGGTTCAGGGTGCATGGCTGGGCCAAACCGATGCGGCCGAGTTCTCGCGCAATGTCCGGTGCGGCGATAGGGGGTTCATTGCGCGAAGCGCCCATTCACTTCAAGCTGGCTGTTGATCCCGGCGCGACGATGTCAGTTGTGTATGGCCTGTGCGAGGGGAGCTGCAAGAACCCCGGCGAGCGTGTATTGGTCTTGAGCGCCGACGGCGCCGCAGCCCAAAGCGTCGATCCCGTGAAGGATTTCGGTACCAATCGGCCTGGGCTCTACAAGTTGGTCGCTCGCGATACCAATCATGATGGCGTCATCGACATTTATGTCGGAACGCCCGATAGCTTGCGCGGACAACAGTCCGTTCTAAATGCACTCTGGGTGTTCTCCGAGACGGTGCCCGCGGACGAAGACATCCTTGCCGGTCGGGCAGAGGGGCAAGCCTTCGCAAACTTTCCAGCCATCGTCGAACCGACGCGCCGTGCGGTTGTGCTGATGACTCTGGAGAACGCCGGCGCGGTAACAGCCGAGTGCCAGCCCACACTCAATATACGAGGGGTTCATCCCGTGATTATTGATGGGGCAGGTGTTGTACACGTGGGCAGCGAAACGCGCATATCCGGGTCGGCTCCTCTCACGTTGGTTAGCTCGGAAATGGCAGGTGAATTCGGCGCTCAGATGCCGGCGGTAACGCTTGCGCCGGGGGAAGTGCGTAAGGTCGTGTTCACGGTAGGCAGACACTTCGCTGGTGCCGCCCACGCGCTCAGCGAAGACCAGGCGCGCGAACAGCTGAGTGCCGCTCAACAGTGGTGGGAACACTACGATCTGCCCTACGGCGTCATTACTGTCCCGGACCGAGGCATTCAAGACATGCTCGACTCCTGCGTACGCAACATCTGGCAGGCGCGTGAGCTCAAGGTCGGTGGACCCTCATTTCAAGTCGGTCCGACTTGTTATCGCGGATTGTGGATCGCCGACGGCGCCTTCCTTCTCGAGGCGGCAGCCATGCTCGGCCGCGGTCTTGAGGCGCGCCATGGTGTCGAATACCTTCTGAGTCAACAGAAGGCGGACGGCAGCTTCGAGATCATTCACCGATATTGGAAGGAAAATGGCTTCGTGCTTTGGGCCACGACCCGGCATGCCCTGCTCACGCAAGACAAAATGTGGCTGCGCCGGTACTGACCTGCGTTGCAGCGCGTGATGGCTGCCATCGTACGGCTGCGCGAGGCAGCCTCCCAGGATCCGGGCGCGTTGAACTACCGGCTATTGCCGGGAGGTTTCGTCGACGGCGGCATTCAAAGCGCCGAGTCAACCGATCTGGAGCTCTCCAACACCTACTGGTCGCTAGCCGGCATGAAGGCTTTTATCGGCGCTGCCAGATGGGTGGGCGACGAGGCGAGCGCTGCTGCCGCTCAGAAGGAATACGACGACTTCCACTCGGCATTCCGCCGGGCCTGCGTGCGCGAGACACTCAGGGACGCGCGGGGGAACGCGTACGTGCCGATGATGATGGGCACCGCCAATAAATATGTCCCGCAAAAAGCCCAGTGGGCATTCTGCCATGCGGTGTATCCGGGCCAGATATTCATGAGGGGCGATCCATTGGTCGAGGGGCAGCTTGCCATGTTGCGCGACTCCAAGGTGCAAGGCATGGTCTGTGATACCGGGTACATCACCAAGGGAATTTGGACCTATTTTGCCTCTTTTTACGCTCACGCTCAGTTATGGCAGGGGAATGGACGTGAGGCGGCGGAATCCCTCTATGCCTTTGCGCAGCACGCCTGTCCCACTCGCGTCTGGCGCGAGGAGCAAAGGCCCAACAATCAACCTCACCAGCCGCAAGACGACAGCCTGGATGGCGATATGCCACACAACTGGGCGAGCGCGGAATTTATCCGGCTCGCTGTGCATTTGATCCAGCTTGACCGCGTCGACGAGCTTCACTTGCTCGAAGGCTTCCCGCGCGAGTGGGCCGGTCCCGGGATGGTCACCCGTCTCAACGGAATCCTGACCCCTTTCGGCGCGTTGCATTTCGAGATTCGTGTCGCGAACGACGGTCACAGTGCGCGTTTAAAACTGAAACAGCTGACGGGCCGAACGCCGGCAAAGGTGGTTCTACATCTGGGTGGATTGACGGGTCGAAGCGGGAGCGTCGAACTACCAAACGATCGAGATACCGTGTATTTCTGTCGGGAAATGGCTGTGCAGGGTCAAACGAGTTGATGGCGATATGAACCTCATGCTCTTGCATCTTCCTAAATGGAGCCCGGTCGGAGTTGCATTGATTTTCACAACCCTCGCGGATGGGCAGGTCGCGGCCGGTACTGCCGGCCCGGCATTTGAGGTCTCTCTTCCCGCATCGGCACAGCAGCAATCGATCACGGGCCGTGTGCTGCTCATGCTCAGCCGCAAAAACGAGCCGGAGGTTCGTCTTCAGGTGGGCTGGATCAATTCTCCGCCGGTGTTTGGAGTGGATGTCCAGCACCTGGAGCCTGGGCAGGCGGCAGTGATCGGCGGGGACATTGCCGGCTATCCGCTTCGCAGCCTTAGTGACATCCCGCCGGGAGACTATTACGTCCAAGCGCTGCTGAATGTATATACGGAGTTTCACCGCGCAGATGGCCACGTGATCTGGGCGCACAACGACCAATGGGAAGGCCAACGATTCAACCGCTCGCCCGGCAACCGCTACAGTAAGGTCCAAAAGCTGCATCTCGATCCCGCCGAGAGCGGTACGATCAAGCTCAGTCTGACCGAAGTCATTCCAGCCTTGCCGGTACCCGCGGATACGCCGTGGATCAAGCACATCAAAATTCAAAGCAAGCTTCTGACGGCATTCTGGGGCCGCCCGATGTATCTCGGCGCAGTCGTTCTTTTGCCACGGGATTATGCATCTCACCCGGATGCTTTTTATCCGGTCATCTACAAGCAAGGCCATTTCAGCCAGTATGGCCCGTTTGACTTCAGAACCGACAATCCGGCGGAGACGGCGCAAGCGCGTCAGGAGCGCGAAGACCTCGGGTATGAAACCGGATATGAGTTTTATCGCAGCTGGAGCTCGGACCATTTCCCGCGAATGATTGTGGTGACGTTGCTCCATCCGACGCCGTACTACGACGACTCCTATGCGGTCAACTCGGCCAATACGGGTCCCTATGGGGATGCAATCATGACCGAGTTGATTCCCTACCTGGAGCAGCAGTTTCGGATCCTTGGCGAACCTTATGCGCGCGTTCTGACCGGTGGGTCTACCGGCGGCTGGGAGGCACTTGCCTTGCAGGTGTATCACCCGGCTTTCTTCGGGGGAGCGTGGGTTTTCTATCCTGATCCGATCGATTTCCGGCGCTACGATCTCGTGAATATCTACGACGATACCAGTGCCTTTGTTGATGAGGGCAGGCGAGTGTCCGAAGCGGACCGCCTGGAGTGGCTGCGGCCGGAGCGATTTATCATGCGAGGGGCTAACGGCCAGCCTCTCATTACCGTGCGCGACTTTAGTCAACTCGAAGCCGTGCTCGGCAGTCGTTCAAGATCCGGCGAGTTCCTTGCGAATTGGCAGGCTGTGTATGGGCCGGTGGGAAAGGACGGCTATCCGCAACCGCTGTGGGATACGCAGACCGGCAGGATCGACGCCGACGTCGCCCGCTATATGCGCGATCATGGCTATGACCTGCGCGACTACACGCAGAAGAACTGGCCGACAATTGGTCGGGACCTCGTCGGCAAGCTGCACTTTTACTGCGGCGACATGGACAACTTCTATTTGAATTTGCCGGTCTACCTCATGGAAGATTTCCTCGAGAAGACACACAACCCGTATTACGCCGGATCGTTCGAGTACGGCCGGCCGATGAAAGGGCACGGCTGGCAGCCTATGACGAACGCAGAGCTCATCAAAATCATGGCCGAACACATTGCCCGGAATGCGCCGAAGGGCTAATCGAGAGCCGATTCGCCCGCCGGTGAGCTCAACCTGAAAATGTGCCGTGCTCAAGCGAAAGCGCAACAGCGGCTACGGATTTGATTGAGGTTATGAACAGCGTTGGCGCAGAGCGTAGATGAGTGGGTAGGTAAAAGCATCAATGGAGGATTCCATGCTTTCCACCTTTCCACACGCAATTGTGTTGACCTCATTACGCGCCGTGAATTCGTGCAGATCGTAAGCCGCGCGTGAACTACGTGCTTGGAGAGATGATATGAGGCGACCTCGTGAAAGTCGCTGGATGAACCGAAGATGATTCTTCGCAGTGCTGTACTTGCCCTATTTCTCAGCAGCGCCAGCGTTGCTCAAACATCGTCGCCGGTGTATGCGCTTGCGCCGCCAGGACATGGAGAGAACGGAGACTGGGCCTTTCTTAGCATGTATCGTCACGACAACGCCGCGCTAAAACCCGATAGCTCGCGAGTTATATTCCTGGGTGATTCGATCACACAGGCATGGGCGCAAGAACCATTCATTGCAGGTAGTGCGCACTACGTGGGACGCGGAATCAGCGGTCAGACGGCCCTTCAGATGGTCGTACGCTTTCGAGCCGATGTGATTGATTTGAAACCGCAGTTAGTTCACATAATGGCGGGGACCAACGATGTTGCTGGTAACAACGGACCAGAGAGTGACACGGAGATAGAAGGCGCCATAGAATCGATGGTGGAGTTGGCGCTGGCCAACCGTATCAAGGTGGTGCTCGCCTCCATTCCACCCGCTGCAAACTTCGGATGGCATCCTGGGCTTAACCCGACTCCTCGCATTCGCCGAATCAATGCCTGGATTAAATCCTACGCGAGTCACACGGGCGTTGGGTACGTGGATTATTGGCCTGCGCTGGCAACGGAAAGTGGAGCTCTGAAGTCTGATCTGTCCATGGACGGCGTACATCCGAACTCTCAGGGCTACAAGGCAATGCAGACTCTAACTGAATCAGCGATTCAGTCTGTTCTGGGAAAGCCGCTTAGCTAACTGCGGATTGAGAATGAGCCAAAAATGACTGTAATCCGTGGTGAGCAAGGCAACTGTAACGAGAGTGGAAGTCGCGATGATCAGTACGTGGCTTTGAGCAGCGTCTTCAGATTCCAGGGCAGGAGAGCTTCGAGCTCGTCGGCCGTGGTGGCGTAAGGCAGATGTTCGTAGAGATGCGGGCAAAGCCCCCGCGCGTTCCTACTTCTCGGGCTGTTCTACGGGCCTGAGCCGACCGCCGAAAAAGGGGGGCTATCGATGGGCGCTGCAAGTGTGTTGGAGGTCAATGCGGGCTATGAGGCAATTCAACGTGATCGATAATCATGTGCACCAATCGTAACGTGTTGTTTCGGCTCAGTCCGGTTCGGATGTTATCCAGGAATTAAGGTCATTCCGTGGCGGGATGACCGAGATAATGCCGGCAGCGAGATTATTTTGGGAAAACGACAGCATCGGAACAGGCCGTCGGGATCACCGCGGGTATCATCTTTCGAGAACCACCGAGTCAGAAGCCTTTGAAGTGATAAGAAATTCCCTCAACTCTTGTGTGGTCCCAGGAGAACTGGAACGCGCCACGCCGCAGATATTAGGGTACTGTAAAAAAGAACAGCTCACCCGCTGATGGGTTGAACCGCGTCCTGCGTTTATATCTATATGGGTGCGCGATAAGGCGCGCTATCTCCATTGCCGCCGGCAGCCTATGGACCCCCTACCGACCACGGCCGATAAACCCGGATCTGGTACCACGACCGCGCAGATCGTCGCGTCCCTGTCGGCGCGGCTTGCCCCTGCGCTGCGGCGCTTCTTCAAGAGCCGACGGATTCCGCAGGATGACGTCGAGGATCTCGTTCAAGACGTTTTCGTACGTCTGGCCTCCCGTCCCAATGTCGAATCCATGGAGCGGCTCGAGGGCTATTTGTTCACGACCGCATCCAACCTGCTGCGTGATCGGCATCGCCGTAGGGTGGCTCGGTCAGCCGGGACGCATGAGCCTTACGAGGAGAGCCTTCACGGCAGTGTCCAGGAGACTGACAGTCCGGAGCGGGCGCTGCTCGCGAGACAAGCTGTCGTCAAGCTCGTCGAAGCTCTGTTCGAGCTGCCCGAGCGAACACGAGCGATTTTCGCGCTCTATCACCTCGAGGATCTCTCGCATCAGGACATTGCGCAACGCCTTGGAATCGCCATCAGCACCATCGAAAGGCATATGACGCGTGCCAACACGCATCTCATCAAAAGGATGGAAGGGCTGTGGAAGTGAGAATTGGGAGCCAGGAAGGCACCGCGAGTGCTTTCCCCGCGGAGGCAGCAGGCGCTTGGGATGCTCGCCTGCGCGCTCCGGATTGTACCGATGACGACCGGGCGAGATTCGCAGCCTGGCGAGATGCGGATCCAGCCCATGAGGAAGCCTTCGAGCTACTGCAAACCATCGCGGCGAGCCTCCATCACGACCGGGGTCGCGCCGATGTGCGCTCGCTCCGCGCCGACGCGCTGCGCGTCATCAGCGCACGGCAAAACCGCCGGCGACTCTGGTGGAGCGCGTTTGCCGCCAGTGTCATCGCCATGGGCACCTGCGCGGCACTCTGGAACACACCCATCGGAAATCGGTTCAGCGGTTCCGTACTGGAGTTCGCTTCGCGACTCCAAGGGGGAGAGACGTTCGCCACGGGGATGGGCCAGCGTTCGACGTTCACGCTCGAGGATGGGTCCTCCGTTGAACTGAATGCCGAGTCGCGCATCAAAGTGATCTTCACGAAATCGCGTCGCGATGTTGAGCTCGTGCGGGGCCAGGCTTTGTTCAGTGTGGCTAAAAATGCTCAGCGGCCCTTTATCGTGCATGCCGGAAATCGCCAGATCACAGCCGTGGGCACGCAATTTGACGTCCGCTTGGATTCACATTCCGTGCAGGTGACCTTGCTCGAAGGGAAGGTGCGCGTTCAGCGTACCGGCGCGCCCCTGTCTGTGTCCGAGGTAGGGGGACGGACTGCGCAGCAGGAGGGCGAGTCTACTTCGGGCATGGCGGAGATAATTACGCTCACTCCTGGTAAGCAGCTCATCGCGAGCATGCTCCCGATAGCCCGTGTCCCGGTCAGTGCAGAGGGCGGGGCCCGCGACACCAACATCGTCCGCGACATCGATGTAGCCAAAGTCACGGGCTGGCGCGACGGGCGGGTCTTTCTGGAAGACCGCTCACTGGAAGACGCGGTCCAGGAAATGAATAAGCACAGCGTGGTGCAGATTCACGTCAGCGATGAGTCTCTGGCTCACATCCGGGTCAATGGCATGTTTCGGGCTGGCGAGCAGGAGGCATTCGTGACTGCGCTCGAAGCCAATTTTCCGATTTCTGCGGAGCAACGGGGCGATCACGAGATCGTTCTCACCTCGCGACACTGAAAAAGTGAGGTGATGGGTTACGCCTCGCGCTGCGTTCTCTCCAGGTAGGGCACTGAAAACAACACGACGACCTACCGTCACGACTCGGGGAGGATCAATGCGAGACCGCACGACCTTACAAAGCGTCCCACCTACGGAAACTATCGCCGCGCCCCTTCAGTGCGACGGAGAGCCGCTCAGCGCCTCTGGCCGAATGAGTGGAGGTGAACATGGAGGAGGTGGGAGGTTTCTTGCGGCTGTGCTTGCCTTCATCCTTGCCTTACCTGCGCTGGCTACCGCCGACGGGGAGAAGACCTTCAATATCCAGCGGCAGGTCTTGTCAGTTGCGCTGCATGAATTTGCTCGGCAGAGCGACCGGCAGATTCTCTTCTCGACCGATGTCGTCGAGTCCAAGCACACCGCTGGGGTCCAAGGGGATCTGCAGCCGGAGGCTGCTCTCACAGTGCTTCTCAAGGGCACGGGTTTGACGTTCAGAATAACCGCCGACAACACGATACTCGTCGAGCAAACCAAGTCCGGGGAAACAACCGATACATCCAAAAGCCTCGGTAAAGGCGGCTCCGATAATTCCTTTCGACTGGCTCAAACGACTCAAGGTTTGGCTCAAAGCACTGATTCGCTAACCCCATCCTCTTCGAGAAACAGATCTGGAGCTGAACAGGCGTCCCAGCAGACGGCTGTTCAACTAGAAGAAATAATCGTCACTGCGCAGAAGCGGGAGGAACGTCTTCAGGAGGTCCCGGTACCGGTTACAGCCATAAACGCAGCGGAACTGGTGCAAAACAATCAGCTGCGTCTTCAGGATTACTACCAAAGTGTGCCGGGCTTGAGTGTGACACCCGGAGTGCAATCCACGCAGACGATTGCTATCCGTGGCATCACCACCGGAGGAGGTACCAACCCGACCGTGGGCGTGACAGTCGATGACGTGCCGTTCGGTTCGTCGACCAATTTGGGAGGCGGGCTCGTCGTACCCGATTTCGATCCAGGTGATTTGGCACGGGTTGAGGTACTCCGCGGGCCCCAAGGGAGCCTCTATGGTGCAAGCAGTATGGGTGGCCTCCTGAAGTTTGTGACCGTCGATCCTTCTACGGCGGGATTCAGCGGTCGAATGCAAGCAGGCGCGGTTGGTGTGTTCCACGGGAATGGGCTCGGTTATAACGTCCGCGGCTCGTTAAATGCGCCAGTCACGGATACGTTAGCTGTTCGTGCCAGCGCCTTCACGCGTGTGGATCCAGGCTACATCGACAATCCGTTTCTCAACGTCGAAGGAGTCAACGAAGCGCGCACGAGCGGTGGTCGGCTCGCCGCATTGTGGAAGCCGCTCGAAGATTTCTCGCTAAAGCTCGCTGCCCTTTATCAGACGACGCGAGGCAATGGTTCCAATGATGTGGACCAACTACCTGGCTTGGGGGATCTGCAGCAGGGTTACATACCCAACGTCGGAGGTTACAACCGAACCCTACAGTCATACATCGCCACCGCGAACGGTAAGATCGGTACGGCAGATATCACGTCAATTACCGGATACAACATAAATTCGTATTCCGATTCTTCTGATTACACCTATGCAGTGGGCCCGCTTACCAACTTGCTGTTCGGCGTCAACAACTCGCCGTTATACGATGACAACAAAACGAAGAAATTCAATGAAGAGGTGCGATTGGCAATGCCAATCGTCCGCTGGATGGATTGGCGGATCGGTGGCTTCTTCACGCACGAAAGCTCGAGTTATGCGGAGAATGTGGTCGCCCAGGACCCCGCCACGTTGACCAATGTGGGCGAAGTACTGGGCATCAGCTTCCCCACGCGTTACACCGAGTACGCAGGCTTCACTGATCTCACCATTCACGCGACCGAAAACTTCGACGTGGAACTGGGTGGCCGCGAAAGTCACATCCAGCAGGTGTTCAATCAGACTGAGATCGGAGGCGCGGTTGGGGGAGCTACCCTGATAACACCCGAAGAACGTTCTGATGCGAATGCGTTCACGTATCTCGTTACGCCAAGACTCAAGCTATCGGCGGACCTGATGATTTACGCCCGTTTGGCATCCGGTTACCGTGCAGGTGGAACTAATGCCACCATTCCGGGCGCGCCGTCCCAGTACAACCCTGACAAGACCCAGAACTACGACCTCGGCTTCAAGGGCGAGTTTCTGGATCACACCTTATCGGTGGACGCCTCACTCTATTACATCGATTGGAAAGATATTCAACTGCAACTCAGAAGCAATGGATTGGGATTCAATGCAAATGGAGGCAAGGCAAAAAGCGAAGGTGTAGAGCTATCTACCCAGGTCAGGCCAATCACGGGTTTGAATATCGCTGCATGGATAGTGTGGAGCGAGGCGGTGCTCACAGAGACCTTTCCGGCGAACAGCAGCGTTTATGGTGTCTCTGGTGACCGGCTTCCCAACAGCAGCCGCGTTTCCGGATTTCTGTCGGCTGATCAGAGTTTCCCGGTCCGCGAGGGTTTGGTTGGGAATGTGGGTGCCGACGTGAGCTATGTCGGCGACAGGGTCAGCGTCTTTACAACGACTTCGCAGCGCCAACGGTTTTCGCCATATGCCAAACTGAATGTCCACGCCGGTTTGAATTACGAGTCCTGGAATGCATCTGTCTACGTCAACAACGTTACAGACCGGCGTGGTGAACTAAACGGTGGCTTGGGTGGGTTCCCTCCGTACGCGTTCACATACATTCAGCCACGTACGATGGGCCTGACACTTGCCAAGGATTTATGACGGCGGATCGTTCGCTTTTCATCAGGACAGTGAGAAATGGTGATAGACGTTGCCCGAGTCATTAGCGCAGTCCCTGACTTCAAAAGATTTTCATCCGTAAGGGAATTACATCGGCTCGTCGATTCTCTGAGTGCGAAGTCGGCGTCTTTTCGCGTCGAGGTGGCCGGCACGAGTGAAGGGGGCTCTCCGATCCATCACGTTCGATACGGAAGGGGAGCCGTAAAGGTACTGTTGGTCGGCTTTCCCCATGCCAATGAGCCAATCGGCGGTCTCACTGTATTCAGCCTCCTTTCGCTGCTCGCCCAAGGTCACTCCCAGCTGACTCACTCGAATGTGGAGTGGCACATTGTTCCTTGCATCGATCCGGACGGTGCTGAGTTAAACGAAGCGTGGACTCAGTGTGCATTCACACTCGAGAGCTACCTGCGCGGCTTCCACAGGCAGGAATTGCGTGATCAAGCCGAGTGTTCCTTCCCGATAAATCACAAGAGATTGGTTTTCGATCAGCCGACACATGAGGCTCGGGTTCTCCAGGACATTCTCTCGCGGGTTCGTCCGGATCTTTACTACTCTTTGCACAATGCCTGGGTGGGTGGCGCATTCTTCGCGCTCACCCGCGGGATTGACTCTGGCAGTTATTTGCAACTGTACGAACTACTCGCCAGCCATCAAATTCCATTACGGGGTAATGCCCAGCCCGGCGACGTTAAGCTGGCCGAGGGCGTGTTTCAGATGGCGACGGTAAAAGGTCTTTATGACCGTCTGGAGAAGGTCCTGCCGCATCCCGAATATGCACTACGGTCGGGAGCCTGTAGCTGGGAGTATCTCGAGGAGATTAAATCGGATGCGCTGACCTTTGTGGCCGAGCTCCCCCACGTGAGGCACCCCGTTGACGGATCGATTGCGGATACCGGGCAGAGTTATCGCCACTTGAAGCTCCGTATCGATGCGGACAACAAGTATCTCGTCACAGTCATTCTCGATGAGTGGGAGCACGTCAAGGACGATTTGGATGTCCGAAGTCCACTGTATAAAAAAGTGTACAACGGGATCATTTCCCAACGAGACCACCTGCCGGAGGGATTGCCGGCCTGGGTCTCGAAAACGCGGGAGACACTCTTCAACTCTGCCTATTCCGGAACCATGACCGAGGGCGAGCGATTTGAGGTCTATCAGACTGATCGATTCTTCGTACTCTGCCACTGTTATGAATTCGTTCGTCTGCTGTGTGCCTCGCCGCAAACGGCGTTCGTCGAGCGTGCGATAGCCAGGCTGGAAAGTCTGTTCAGGAGCGCTCTGGACGAACTCGCTCGAGTCCTGGAATTCTATCGGTACGAGGCTATTGATCTGGGTGCCCTGGCGAGGGTGCAGTTGGGCGCGGGGCTCATCGTGATCAATTCGCTGTTACGCACTTGACCACCGGTATTTTCAGCGGTCCCGAGAACGATCGTGGTTTGGGTGACCTGGGTAATTTTAAGTGCAGATAGTGAGTAGTGCAACCGAGTCTGCCGGCGCGAGACCTGGTTTGAGCGGAGCGTACCGTGGCTACGTGTTAGGTGTTCTCACTCTCGTGTTTACACTCAATTACCTGGACCGGGGGCTCATTGTTCTGCTGCTGCAACCCATCAAAGAAGACCTGCATCTATCCGATACTCAGCTGGGCCTTTTGACGGGAATCGCGTTCGGATTGTTCTACGCGACGCTCGGGGTACCCATCGCGCGCTGGGCAGATCGTGGAAATCGCGTCGTCATCACCTCAATCTCAATTGGGCTTTGGGGCGCTACCGTCATGGTATCGATGTTTGTCACAAACTTCGCTCAGCTCCTGTTCGCACGGGTGTGCGCGGCGGTCGGCGAGTCCGGCTGCATACCGCCCACCTATTCGCTCGTGGGCGACTACTTCCCCGGTGCGGGTGAGCGCACTCGTTCTATGGCCATCTATTGGTTGGCCAGCCCTTTGGCGGCGCTCATCAGCTTTGTAGTCGGAGGTCAGCTGAACGAGTTGCTCGGTTGGCGCATGACTTTCTTTGTAATGGGAATTCCCGCCCTGATAATGTGCGTCATTGTGAAGCTGACCGTCATCGAGCCCAGGTCCCTGATTGACGGCTCCCTCGCGGCTCCGATACTGCCGCCGTTGCCGTCTATGGCGATAGTGCTGCGTACCCTGTGGCAGCAGCGGGCATCACGCAATCTGACCATTGCAATCGTGCTGCTTTCGACAATGTCGCTCGGACTTGCTCCATGGTATGCGGCATTCATGATGCGAAGTCACGGTATGACGACCGCCGAAGTCGGCACGTGGTTGGGACTGATTCTAGGAGGCAGCGGAGCCGCGGGAGTCCTGGTGGGTGGATATGTAGGTGGGCGTTGGTTCGCGGACAACTACCGAAGTCAGATGCGTCTCAGCGCGGTGCTGGTCGGATCACTGGTTCCATTTTACATTTTGTTCCTTTTGCTGCCTGGCAAGCACGCGGCTCTTTGCTCTCTGATACCGCTGATGATGGCGTTCTGCTTCTTCGTTGGCCCCGCTTACGCTTTGTTACAACGCCTGGTGAAGGATGACATGCGGGCGACATCAATGGCGGTTGTCATGTTGCTTTCCAACCTGATCGGAATGGGCGTAGGACCCCAAGTTGTTGGCATCTTGAGCGATCTGTGGCACCCGACCCTGGGAAATGATTCGCTTCGCTATGCAATGCTGTGCATGTCATTCGTGGCGATCTGGTCGGCTGGGCATTTCTGGAGAGTGGGTCACACGGTTGATGAGGATTTAGCAGTATCCGATGTGGATAGGTAGCCCTGCGGGAAGGATCTGGAGAGCATGCAAAGAGACATTCGACAAACCCCGCTATATCGCGAAGCCGAATCGATTCATTCAGCGATCAGGCGCCCCGGAACAGGTCAGATCAGCGATGCGTCGGAGGTCAATGTATCGCCGGACGGCGGATCCGTGGTTTTCTCCGGTACGCTCATGGAGAAGTTGGAAGGCATCCCATCTACTCGCATCTGCATGACGAGCTTGGGCGATGGGGATACGCGCGTCCTTTCCTTCGGCCCCAATTCGGATCGACTTCCCAAGTTTTCACCGGACGGTCAGCAGATAGCGTTCTTGTCCGATCGCCATGAGTCAGGTGATTATCAACTCTACCTGCTCGACCGCAAGGGCGTTGCAACTCGAGCGGCTTGCACGGTCAACGGCTGGGTCGAATATCTGCATTGGTCCCCGGATGGCACACGAATCCTGCTCGGGGTGGCAGGCCACGGGGCCGATATCTCCGGAGGGCAGGGCGCCGTCACCAGCAAGCCCAAAGCCGAGGCTTTACCGGTCTGGATGCCGACTGTGGAAGTTGGTAATGAGGATCATCGATGGCGTCGGGCGTGGGTATACGAGCTGGCAACCAATAGCGCACGTACGCTGAGTCCTGAAGATTGCAATGTTTGGGAGGCCGTGTGGTGTGGCAATGACGCCCTTGCGATGGTCGCCTCCGCCGGCCCAGGCGAGGGTCTTTGGTACACCGCTGGTCTTTATATACTGAATTTGCAAACCGGCGCCAGCCGTCTGGTACATGCGGCGGTGAACCAGCAGATTGGCTGCCCCGCAGGTTCACCTTCCGGGATGCATTTGGCCTTTGTGCAGGCAGTGTGCAGTGATCGGTGGGTTGTTGCCGGAGACCTGTGGCTGTTGGAAACATCCGGTGGAACGGCAAAGAAAATAGATACAGCCGACATCGATGTCAGCCATACCGAATGGCGATCGATTGATGGATTGTTGGTCGCCGGACATCGTGGATTTGAGACGGCGACAGGCTTGTATGACAGCCGGGTACAGAAATTCCGGGAATGCTGGAAGAGTACTGAGGTGAGCACCGGAGGACGCTACATCAGTGTCTCGGGTCTTCATGACGCGGGTGATTGCGTCTTGATCGGAGAAGGCTTCCGCCGTGCACCTGAAATTGCCGTCATCCGCGAGGGGGAATACCGTTCTGTCAGAAGCTTCGATCTCGGCTATTCCGAACAGGCCGCCGTTATCGATGCTATCGAGCAGGTCACCTGGGGTGCACCTGATGGCCTTCAAATCCAAGGCTGGCTGCTGCGCCCGAAGGGACCCGGCCCGCATCCCCTGATCATGGATATTCACGGGGGTCCTGTGTGGCATTGGCGCCCCCGCTGTTTGGGTCGTGGAGGCGTACAGGTCCTCATGCTCGTCAAGGCAGGGTTCGCGGTCTTCTTTCCAAACCCGCGCGGCAGTGCGGGACGAGGCCAGGATTTCGTTCGACACGTTCTGGGGGATATGGGTGGCGCGGACACCTACGATTATCTGACGGGGGTCGACCATCTGGTGGAGCGCGGCATCGCGGATCCAGCCCGGCTGGGCGTCACTGGGGGCAGTTACGGCGGATTCATGACCTCGTGGCTGATTTCTCGCGACACCCGCTTTGCGGCCGCCGCGCCGGTCGCTCCGGTCACGAATCAGGTCACGGAGCATCTGATTTCAAACATCCCGCATTTCGTCACGCTGTTTCTGGCCGACAGCTACCGTAACCCCGGCGGAAAATATTTTCAACGTAGCCCGATCATGCATGCTCATAAAGTCCGGACTCCAACGCTGAGTATTTGCGGTGCACTGGATCGTTGTACACCGCCTGAGGAAGCAGTCCAATTCCACAATGCATTGCTCGAAAACGACGTGGAGTCGGTGCTACTCAGTTACCCGCAGGAAGGCCATGGGGTTCGCGGGTTTCCCGCCTCAATCGACTACGCTGCCCGGTTAGTCGCGTGGTTTGCGAGCCATATATCAGCTGTTGGTACTGGCTGACACGCGTCAGCGAATATCCAACGTCTGTCCCCACTGCGGGAACTTCAGGCCTTCAGCTCAGTTGTGACCCGTTTGCGATACATCTGAAGATGTAGCTAAACCAACGTCTGCGTGCGCGTGCACTGCGCGGTTGAGCTTCGCGAAAGACCCTCGTCTTTTGCGATAAATACCTCATGATGGAATTGATTCGCATCCGATCAGTGAAGATCGGGCGCCTCTCACGTGTCGGCCATTCGTAAGCGGGTGGAGTCAGCACATGGAGTTGTGTGCGATTCTGCATGAACATGTCGCCCCATCGTAAATCACGGAGGGCAACGACGTTGACGACAGCGACGCTTGGCGATCATCTGGCAGCGCAGGGAATGGAGACGAACGAGTTATACAGCCGGGGTGCGCGGGTTCGGAAGGGCGACACGGCGGTGGAGCCAACCGATCCGAACGGGCCGGGGCAGAAGTTGGGTGACTGGGTTCTGCCGACCGGCGTTCGGGATGTGTCTGCTGGCGAGCCTCGCGTCCTGTGCGTCGGTCCGCGGGAGTGGCTCATCGTGTCGGACGATACGCGATGGTTGATCTGTGTGCTGATCAAGCGCCGCGCGGCGGAACACCCTCTCTCTGTGGTGGAGTGGTCTCGGGCTGTCGCGGCTTTGAGCCTTCAGGGCGCCGCGAGCCGGCCGCGGGATCCGATGCGGGATTCCGGCGGATTCAGTGAATCGGTCAAGGGAGTGGAAGTTGAGGCGAAAACGACCTGAATGGTGTTGCCTCCCTTGCCACCGGCACAACGTCCGCAACCGGCAATGGCCAAGTCGAGGCGCCCGGAGCTGTCCTCGGCCAAGCCATTTAGCTGAAACACGAGCGGCGGTAATATACGGCCCTATGCTCACCCGCCTCTCAGCACTTTGGGCCTCTTTCTTGATCTTCGGATGCGCCGATCAGGGGCAGGACCGACAGGCCGAAAACGCAAGGGTGAAGCAGCAGACCTCCCAGGAGATCGCCCGCATTTGCGCGCTTCCCGAGCCCGAGCGCCAAATGGAGATCGACCGAGCCAAAGCGGAAAGCCGCATGGTCCTCGTCTGCCCCCGCTCGAAATGAGGCTGTGCTCGACCCTGGCGCCTGATCACAGTTCGCGCCATAAAATGATATAAATCAATTGCCTATGAGCGCAGAGCGGGCGCTGCGGTGGCCACTCGGGTTTCCAAACGCTCTTATATTGATGCACCCTCATCGGAGAAGCCCGTTGACGTCGGAAAGCGGCCAAACCCTCGTCGCCGCGCTTGCAGCCAGCCACGGCACCCAGCTCCGTCGCTTCCTATTGAGCCGCGTCCGCAACAGCGCTGATGTCCCAGACCTCATCCAGGAGGTCTACCTTCGCATGCTTCGCATCCCCGACCACGATGCCATTCGCTCACCCGAAGCCTACCTCTTCACGGTGGCGCAACACGTCGCCCACCAGCACCTCATCCGCCAATCGAATCTCGCACCGCCGGCGGAGCTGCAGGAGATGCTGGTAGAGCTGGCCGAAATACCCGGCGATCCGGCGGGCGAGGTCAACGCCCAACAAAGTCTTGAGGAGCTCGAGCAAGCTCTCCATCGCCTCTCACCCCGCGAACGCGCCACTTTCCTGTTTCACCGTCGGGACGGACTGACCCTGCAGGAAATTGCCGATCGTTTCGGGATCTCCCGGCAGATGGTCAAAAAGTACCTCGCCAAAGCAACGCTCGAACTGCGCAGACACCTTCGTGATGGCGAGTAAGGAAACTCCAACCATGAAGCAGTTCAAACCCAAGCAACTCGACTCCCGAATCTATTCCGAGGCCTCTGACTGGCTGATCGAGTTCCGCTCAGGCGACATTGATGTTGCTGGTCGCAAGGAGTTCTGCGACTGGCTCCGCGCCTCCCCGGAACACATTCGTGCCTACCTGGAACTTGCCGCAGTGTGGAATGAAGGCTCGGCCCTCGATCCGAACCGGACATTCGACGACGCAGCGCTAGCGGCTGCCCTGTCTCAGCACGACAACATTACGTCCTTTCCTGACCGGGTGACCGACTCGAGATCCAGATCGCAAGAAAATGAGCAGCCGATCGCGCCCGGTTCGCGCCCAAGAACAAAGAACCTCAGAGTCCTCGCCTTCGCAGCCAGCCTGCTGTTAGCTGCCCTGGGCACAGGATATTGGTATGCCTACGTCCTAAACATCTACAGTACGGGCATCGGTGAACAACGCACCCTCACCTTGAGCGACGGTTCCACGATCGAGCTCAACTCCGGTACCAAAATCCGCGTCGCGTACAAGGACCGAGAACGGCATATTGATCTGCTCAATGGCCAGGCACTTTTTCACGTAACCCACAACCTCACTCGCCCGTTCATTGTCCACACCCAAACCACCAACATTCGGGCCGTCGGCACCCGGTTCGACGTCTACCAAAAAGCCACCGGCATCACCGTCACCGTCGTCGAAGGCCGCGTGGCTGTCCTGCCCAACGCCCAATTAGGATCGCCAGAACGACACGAATCATCCCTTTCCGCGCGACAGGAGACAGATAGAGCCCGGTATGGGAAAGGTGAGAACAGGGGAGAGCCGTCCGGAACGCGGGCATTAAGGGAGCAGAACCGCCGCGGTCCAAGTACTGCGCGGCCAGGGCAAGCGTCCGCAGCGGGACAGGACGACCCCACAACAGACCCCGAGATGTTCCTCGCCGCCGGCGAACAGGCTACCGTCGACAACCACGGTACAGTGGCCCGCACGGCCGAACCCAACATCACTGCCGCAACCGCCTGGACCCAACAGCAGCTGGTCGTCAAAGGCACATCTCTCCGCGATCTCGCCGAGGAATTCAACCGGTACAACAGGCGGCACCTTGTCATCAGCGACCCGCAACTCGCTGACCTCAAAATAACCGGCATTTTCTCCTCTACGGATCCCGCGCCGCTTATCCGCTTCCTCGAAGCTCGCCCCGACATTGCTGTTACCCAAACCAGCGCCGAAATTCTCGTGTCGCGAAAGTAAATGGGCGTGGCCAACTTTGGCGAATAACAAAATATTCATTTTCGCCGGTAGCCACTCGCACTTCCCGATGCTCTTTTCATACATAACCCTGTCGTCCCCTGAGACGACAGCCAATGTATGTCAAAGGAAGCTCTGGGGAGTCTTCATGCGTCTGACCGTCGCCGTTGCCGTTTCATGTTTGGTTCTCACCAGCCTTTCCGCCGCACAGCACGCGACGGCGGCCATGCGCAAGGAAACCCACATACCGCCGCAGAGCCTCGACTCCGCACTCCAGACCTTTGCCCAGGATCGCAACCTCCAGCTCGTGTATGCGACCGACGAAGTGGGCGGCCTCCAGACATCGGGGGCGGCTGGCAACCTCACGCCCGGTGACGCGCTTAAACAACTTCTAAGAGGCACTGGCCTGTCCTACCAGTTTCTCGACGACAACACCGTCACCGTCGCTCCGACAGCTCCTCCTGCGCGCGGGCAGGCTGGGGCGAACACCGTTATCCCAGGATCTACAGAGGGGCAGGGGATGCGGCATCTGAGCCAAGGCACGGAAGAATCTTCAGCGGAAGGTCAGGGGAATAGGTTCTGGGATCGCTTCAGACTTGCACAAGCTGAAACCGGCTCTTCCTCCTCGAGCACCAGCTCTGTAGGTGAGCAGGCGTCTCTGCAGACGCCTGTTCAACTAGAAGAGATCATCGTCACCGCGCAGAAGAAATCTGAGCGCCTCCAGGATGTGCCGGTACCCGTTACCGCGATCAGTGGCGAAGCGCTAGCAAGTAGCAATCAGCTTCGCCTCCAGGATTATTTCACCAGTATTCCGGGCTTCAATGTCATACCCGGCATTCAGTCGAGCCAGGTGCTGGTCGTGAGAGGCATTACGACAGGAAACGGCAATCCTACGGTGGGTATCGCCATCGATGACGTGCCCTACGGATCGTCGACTCAACTGGGAGGTTCTGCGCTGGTCCCCGATATCGACCCAGGTGATCTCGCACGAGTTGAAGTACTGCGCGGACCCCAGGGCACTCTGTATGGCGCCAGCAGCATGGGCGGCCTCATAAAGTACGTGACGGTAGACCCTTCCACCGATCGCGCCAGCGGTCGAGTCGAAGCTGGGATTAGCGATGTTCGAAACGGCGATAGCCTGGGATACAACGTCCGTGCATCGGGAAATATTCCCATCAACGATACTTTAGCGGTTCGGCTCAGCGGATTTTCACGCACTGATCCAGGCTACATCGATAATCCAACCACGGGCGCGGAGGGCATCAACAAGGCCAAGGTTTATGGAGGCCGGCTGGCCGCGCTATGGCAACCGAGGGAAGACGTCTCACTCAAGCTGAGTGCGCTCTATCAAAACTCCGAAGGCGACGGCTCATCCGATGTCGACTCACGGCCGGGTCTTGGCGCTCTTCAGCAGGATTATCTTCTCGGCACGGGCGGCTATGATAGGAAGGCACAGGCGTACAGCGCGGTGTTTCATGCGAAAGCGGGTGCCTTCGATGTGACCTCCCTGACTGGATACAATATCAATCACTTCAATGATGTCGTTGATTTTTCCTCTCTGTATGGACCCGGTCAGGCGTTAGTAGATGACAATTCGACTAAGAAATTTACCGAGGAGGTGCGATTATCGACGCGCATAGGCGAGCGCCTCGACTGGTTGGTAGGAGCTTTCTATACCCATGAATCGTCGGATTATTTCCAAACCTTGGAGGCGCTGGATCCGTCGAGCGGAGCCACGCTCGGGACCGAGCTGATTCAGAGCGCACCCACGACCTATAAGGAATATGCGGGATTCACCAATCTCACGGTTCATGTCACTGATCGATTCGACATTCAGATCGGCGGGCGTGAAAGTGAGATTCGGCAGAGCTTCGAGCAATCTCAATCCGGGGTCTTCGCAGTACCGAATCCGAATTTTATCCCGGAGTTGGATACCAAGGGGAATGCGTTCACCTATCTGCTCACTCCGCAGCTCAAAGTGACACCCGACCTCATGCTCTACGCGCGGTTGGCATCCGGCTATCGTGCCGGCGGAGCGAATACCGCACCCGGTGGAATCGTGGCGCCGCAGTACGACCCTGATAAGACGCAAAATTACGAGCTCGGGGTAAAGGGTGACTTTATCGATCACCTGCTCTCCGTCGATGCGTCTGTCTACTACATCAACTGGAAAGATATTCAGGTTAGGCAGAGAAATCCCGTCGGCGGGCAGGGTTACACCGCTAACGCAGGCCACGCAAAAAGCCAGGGCGTGGAGGTGTCCATCACCGCGAGACCGCTTTCCGGGCTTTCAATTTCGGCGTGGGCTGCCTTCAACGATGCGGAGCTCACCGAGGACCTCCCGGCGGCAACTCGGTTGGCTGGGGACTCGGGTGACAGGTTACCCTTCAATGCCCGTTTTTCTGGAAATTTGTCGCTGCAGCAAGAATTTCCGCTGGGACCTCATTTGAGCGGATTTGCAGGAGCGACGATGAGTTACGTGGGAAATCGGCCTGGATTGTTCAGCTCCTTAGCTGCGCCTGAACGACAGGACTACCCGGGTTATGCAAAGACCAATTTGCACTTGGGTGCGAAGGCTGGCGCATGGACCGGCAATCTTTACGTCAACAATTTGACCGATCGGCGAGGCGAGCTCCTGGGTGGCATTGGCTATACCCCGCCATTCGCTTTTGTAGTCATCCAGCCTCGTACAGTGGGATTGTCCTTGACGAGAGTTTTCTGAGTGTGACCTTGAAGTGTTGGCGCCCCTGGGGCGCCAACATCCAAGAAAGTAGTACCCGCGTCCTCGGTGAATCCCGCATGAGCAATCGTCGTGAGTTTATGCGATCTGTCATTCAAGCGGCGGGCGGTGCGGCGGCGTTTGCGGCACTCCCGCCGAGCATCCGCCGTGCGCTGGCCACTCCGGCGGCGGGAGCGAGCGGCACGATCGAGGACGTCCAGCACATCGTCATTCTCATGCTGGAGAATCGCTCCTTCGATCACTATTTCGGCACGTTACGTGGAGTGCGGGGCTTTGGCGATCGACACCCGGTACCACTCGCGAGCGGCAAGCCGATCTGGTACCAGTCTGACGGTACGCGCGACATTCCACCCTACCACCTGGACTCCGCGACGAGCAGCGCGCTGCAGGTGCCGGACACTCCGCATTCGTTTTCCGATGCTCAAGCCGCATGGAATCAAGGGAAGTTCGGGTACTGGCCTCAATTCAAGACACCGTACTCGATGGGCCACTACCAGCGTGCAGACATTCAATTCCAATTTGCGTTGGCAGAAACATTCACGCTTTGCGATGCCTACCATTGCTCGGCGACCACGGGTACCGACCCCAATCGAGTGGTGTTCTGGTCCGGATCCAATTTCGACCCCACGCTGCGGGCGCGGGGTGAGAACTGCACCGACGCCCACTCGGAGCCGGATAACCTGCGCTGCTGGGTAACTGGAACCCTCCCGACCCCGGGTTACACGTACAACGGCTCGGCGCTCACCTGGCCGACGCTCCCGGAGGTGCTTGAAGAGGCGGGCGTGAGTTGGCGCATTTACCAGGATCCGAATGACAACTTCTCGGGCGCCATGCATGGGGGGCTCGCCTTTCAAGCCTTTCGCAATGCCAAACCGGGTTCATCACTGTATCGAAACGGCATGATCCACTGGTCGTTGGAACAATTCGCCGTCGACGTGCGCCGCGAGCGGCTGCCACGGGTCAGTTGGGTGCTGCCGTCGCAGCTCTGGTCGGAGCATCCCAACGGGTCTTCGCCGCGGCACGGCGCCATGCTAACTGCGAGGTTGCTCGATGCGCTGACCGCAAACCCGAAGGTTTGGGGCAAGACTGCATTTTTTCTGACATTCGATGAAAACGACGGCTTCTTCGATCATGTGCCGGCCCCAGCGCCGCCTTCCTACCATCTTGATGGGACCCTCGCGGGTAAGTCAACGCTGGAATTGGATGGACACTATTTCTCCGATCCCAAACGCGAACATATTCACCCTTTGGATACCATCTCAGGAACGGCGCGCCCCTTCGGCCTCGGAGCGAGGGTTCCTATGTACGTGATCTCTCCCTGGAGCCGGGGAGGGTGGGTGAATTCCGAGATATTTGATCACAGCTCGGTCGGCCGATTTCTTGAGAAGAGATTCCGGCTCACAGTCCCCGCGATCAGTCCGTGGCACCGCGCGGTCTGTGGCGATCTCACCAGCGCATTCGATTTTACGAACCCCAATGAAGCCTCCTTCGCGTCGCTGCCACAAGTCGATGCGTCGAGGGATCTTTTAATGGCCCACAGTTTGCCATCA
>Ga0137415_10000294_pt1 | contig 45854 bp, 35 predicted proteins | sample CZODoug3_1_1_16f_FD_183082 | JGI IMG/M metagenome (GOLD analysis project Ga0137415, IMG submission 183082) | Vadose zone soil fungal communities from Angelo Coast Range Reserve, California, USA - CZODoug3_1_1_16fungal (Hybrid Assembly) | ecosystem: Environmental > Terrestrial > Soil > Vadose...
CGCATGTTGCGGGACAGATGAGGAGACCTCGCGATGTCCGTGAGCACCACGCTATCCACTTCCACCTCGCTCGACCTCGGGCCGGCACGTGCCCTGTCCTGTCGCGAGTGTGGCCACGAGATCCCGCTCGCCCCGGAGTTCGCCTGTCCGGAGTGTTTCGGCCCGCTCGAGGTCGCCTACGACTTCGTCGGCGTCACCCGGGAGCGCATCGAGGCCGGCCCGAAGTCGATCTGGCGGTACGCCTCGCTGCTGCCGGTGCCCTCCGATGTGACCCGTCACCCCAACACCGAGCCCGGCCTGACCCGCCTGGTGCGCGCCGACCGGCTCGGCAAGGAGATCGGCCTCAAGAACCTGTGGCTGAAGGACGACACCGGCAACCCCACCCACTCGTTCAAGGACCGCGTCGTCGCGGTGGCCCTGGCGGCGGCCCGTGAGCTGGGCTTCAGCGTGCTGGCCTGCCCGTCCACCGGCAACCTGGCGAACGCGGTCGCGGCCGCCGCTGCGCGCGCCGGCTGGCGCTCCGTGGTGCTGATCCCGAAGTCGCTCGAGCTGGCGAAGATCCAGATGACCGCGGTGTACGGCGGCACGCTGATCGCGGTGGACGGCAACTACGACGACGTCAACCGGCTCGCCACCGAGCTCGCCGCCGAAGAGGAGGACTGGGCGTTCGTCAACGTGAACGTCCGGCCGTACTACGCCGAGGGCTCGAAGACGCTGGGCTTCGAGGTGGCCGAGCAGCTGGGCTGGCGGCTGCCCGAGCAGATCGTGGTGCCGGTGGCATCCGGCTCGCAGCTGACCAAGGTGGACAAGGCGTTCCGCGAGCTCGGCACCCTCGGGCTGGTGGAGCCGACGCCGTACAAGGTGTTCGGCGCCCAGGCGACCGGCTGCTCGCCGGTGTCCACGGCGTTCGCCGAGGGCACCGACGTGGTGCGCCCGGTGCGGCCGGACACGATCGCCCGCTCGCTGGCCATCGGCAACCCGGCGGACGGCCCGTACGTGCTGGACACGGTCCGCCGGACCGGTGGTGCGGTGACAGACGTTTCGGACGCCGAGGTGGTCGACGCGATCCGGCTGCTGGCCCGCACCGAGGGGATCTTCGCCGAGACCGCCGGCGGGGTCACCCTGGCCTGCACCCGAAAGTTGATCGAGTCCGGTCAGCTGGACCCGGACGCCGACACCGTGCTGCTGATCACCGGCGACGGGCTCAAGACGCTGGACGCGGTCGCCGGCCACGTGGGACCGACCGCCACCGTGTCGACCTCCACCGCCGAGGTTCGGCGCGCGCTGCAGGGCTGACCCAGTGACCCGGTGAGTGGTAGCGGTCGCCATGACGCCCGCTACCACTCACCGGAGTTACCCCCGGCGGGGCGCGGGCCGGGGATGGCCCCTGGCCACCGCCGCCGGGCCGTCCCGCGAGGCGACCACGGCGACGTCGCCCGACTCGTCGGTTCGCCGGACCAGCGCCCCGGCCCGGTGCAGCAGGTCCAGCACGGTGGCGTTCGGGTGCCCGTACCGGTTGCCCGCACCGACGCTGACCAGCACCAACCGCGGCCGTACCGCCTCCAGGAAGGCCGGTGAGCTGTACCTGGACCCGTGGTGCGGGATCTTGAGTACGTCCGCGCGCAGGTCCACCCCGGAGGTCAACAGGCTGGCCTGCGCGAGCAGCTCGACGTCCCCGGTGAGCAGCAGGGTGCCGATCGGCGTGCTCGCCCTGAGCACGAGCGAGCCGTTGTTCACGTCGGTGCCGTCGCTGGGGTCGACCGGGCGCGCCGGGTCCACCGGGCCGAGCACCCGCAGGCTCAGGGCGGGCCAGTCCAGCTGCTGACCGGCGCGCAGCTCCAGCACCGGGATGCCCCGCTCGGCGGCGAGCCGACCGACCCGCTGGTCGGCCCAGGCCGGCTGGTGCACGGGGCCGACCGCGACAGCGCCGACCGCGCGGCCGCCCAGCGCGGCGGCCAGGCCGCCGAGGTGGTCGGCGTGCAGATGGGTGATCACCACCAGGGACAGCGCGGCGACCCCGAGCCGGCTCAGGCAGCCGTCCACCGCGCCGGCCTCGGTACCGGTGTCGACCAGTACCGCGCGCCCCGCCTGCCCGGTGGCCAGCACAATCGCGTCACCCTGGCCGACGTCGCAGGCCACCGCCGCCCACCCGGCCGCCGGCCAGCCCGGCGTCACGAACCGGGTCGGAATGACGATCAGCAGGACCCCGATCGCCGCCGCCAGCAGCACCGCACGCAGCCGCCGGTGCCGCAGCAGCAGCGCGCCGCCGAGCACCACCGCGAGCAGCAGCACCGCGCCGGTGACTCCGGCGGGCCAGGCCAGCGCGGCACCCGGGACCGTCGCACCCCAGTGCGCCACCCAGACCAGCCAGCCGACCGCCGGGCGGGCCAACCAGGCACACAGCTCGGCGAGCATCGGGCTGGCCGGCGAGACCGCCGCGGCCAACACCCCGAGCACGGTGACCGGGGCGACCGCCGGCGCGGCCAACAGGTTCGCCAGCACCGCGACCAGGCTGACCTGACCGGACAGCCCAGCCACAACCGGCGCGGTGACCAGGTGCGCCGCCGCCGGTACCGCCAGCGCCTCGGCCACCCCCGGGGGCACCCCGAGCCGGCGCAGCCACGCCGACCACCGCGGCGCCAGCAGCACCAGCGCCGCCGTGGCGAGCACCGACAGCGCGAACCCGGGATCGGTGCCCAGCGCCGGGTCGACCAGGAGCAGGCCGAGGATCGCCGCGGCCAGGGCCGGCAGCACCGACCGGCGCCGACCCACCAGCATCGCAAGCAGGGCCACCGCCCCCATCACCGCCGCCCGCAGCACGCTCGGCGACGGCCGGGCCAACACGACGAACCCGACCAGCGCGAGCAGCGCCAGCAGCACCCGCGTGCGGGGACCGGCGTGCAGCAAGGCGAGCAGCCCGAACACCGCGCCGCACACCATCGCCACGTTCGCCCCGCTGACCGCCGTCAGGTGCAGCAGCCCGGTGGTCCGGAACTCCTCGCGCAGCGTCCAGGACATCGCGCTGGTATCACCGATGGCCAGGCTGGGCAGCAGGGCGGCGGACTGCTCAGGCAGCACCGAGCCGGCCGCGGCCCGCAGCCCGTCGCGCAGGGTGTCGGCGGCGCGCTGCCACCACGGTGGCGCGGTGACCTCGGCCGGCGGGCCCCGCACCCGCAGCACCGCGACCGTCAGGTCCGCCCTGGTCGCCGGCGCGAGCAGGCCGGCCGCGGTCAGCTCGACGCCGGGCAGCAGCTCCGCCCAGCCATCCCGAGGCGCGATCAGCAGCAACCGGCCGCCGACGCTCCAGCTCGCCCCGTCCGCGCGGGCGCCGAGTAGCTCGGCCGGGATGGCGAACTGGGCCGCGCCGCCGGGGCGACCGCCGTAGCCGACCGCGCCGCCGTCGAAGATCGGGGCGGGGTCACCGGTCAGCACCACCCGTACGGTGGCCGCGCTGGACCGCTCGGCGGACGGCCGCAGCGGGTGGTGCGCGAGCTGGTAGGCGGCGGAGGTGATCACCAGTCCGGCGGCGGTGACACAGCCGGCGGCGGCCAGCACCCCTGGTGCCACCGGGGCGCCGACCGGCCGGGACCCGTCCCCACGGCGCAGCCGCACCCAGGCGAGCAACACCGCCAGGGCCGCGGCGATGGTGACCAGGGCGGCGGCGACCCAGCCCGCGGTGAGCCCGAGGATCACGGTCAGCCAGCTGAGCAGCGCGGCCGGTAGCAACCGCAGATCGAGCGCCGGCCCGTCACCGGGCGGCCCCTCGGCCTGGCTCGGCCGACCCCGCACCCCTGGGCCGCCGGGCGTCATATCGTCACCTGATCCCGGAGCTGGCCGAACCGCCGCTCACCGATCCCCTCGATCTCGCGCAGTTGTTCGACCGAGCTGAACCGGCCGTGCCGCGCCCGCCAGTCCAGGATGCGCTGCGCGGTGACCGGGCCGACGCCGGGCAGCGTGTCCAGCTGCTCGGCGGTTGCCCGGTTCAGGTCGATCTTGCCGCCGGGCGCCGGTGGGCCGCCGCCGCCCGCCCCCGCTGCCAGCGGGGTGCCGGACCCGGCGTCCGGCGCAGCGGCCGGCTGGGGCAGTCCGACCAGGATCTGCTCACCGTCGGCCACCCGCCTGGCCAGGTTCAGCGGGGTCAGGTCGGTGCCCCGCAGCGGGCCGCCGGCCTGGGCGATCGCGTCGGCCACCCGGGCGCCCTCGGGCAGCTGGACCAGCCCCGGCCGGTGCACCTTGCCGGCCACGCTGACCACCAGCGGCGCGCCCGTGCCCGGCGGCCGGCCCGGCGCCGGGCCCGCCGAGGTGGCGACCGGCTGCTCGGCCGCGCCGGCCACGGTGAACAAGGGCGGCTGCTCCGCGACCGGCCGGTCCCGCCAGACCCCGACCGCCGCGAGCACCGCCGCGACGGCCGCGACTACGGCCAACGCCACCGCGCCCGGCCGCCCGGGGTCCAGCCGCAGCCCCCGCCAGCGCTCCGGCACCCAGCGCTCACCGAGCCGGGCCAACCGGTCCGAGGCACCCGCGAGCAGCGGCAACGGTGCCGTGGTCGACGCCGCCGGCACCCCGGGCCCGCCCTCGGCCGACCAGTCCTCCGCCCGCGCGCGCTCCGCACCCGGCACTGCACCCGGCGCTGCCGCACCGCCCGACCTCGGCCTCGGCACACCGACCCCGATCGGCCACGAACCCACGCCGGCCCCGTCCGCTGCCGATGGCTCCGGCACCGCCGATGGCCCCGCCGACGGACCGGGCGGCGCCGGGCCGGCCACCCGACGGGGTACCCGCAGCCCGGTCAGTCGATCGCTCGCCGACCGCTCCGCCGCCCCGGAGGCCCCCACCTGTGCCGTCGCCACGAGATCGAACGTAGAAGGAAAACGGGTGCGGGGAAGGCGGTCACCGGCGAGCTGTGGACAACCGGGCTCGATGTGCACAACCGGCCCGGTTCCGGCGGACGGAGGCGAAAACTGTCGGCCGGTCGGGCACAATGCCCGCCCGGTCACCCCAAACACCGGCCAGCTCACCCCACGCGGGTCGCCTCACACGGCTCACCCCACGCGGCTCACCCCACGCGGGTCACTCCACCGCGGGCGGCACCACGACGACGCCGAGCAGGCCGGGACCGGCGTGCGCCCCGAGCACGGCACCGACCTCGGAGAGCAGGCAGGGCCGGGCGGCCGGCAGCTGCTCGCCCAGCCGGCGCACGAGCTCCTCGGCGCGTTCGGCGGCGCCCAGGTGGTGCACGGCCAGCTCGGCGGCCCCCGGCCCGGCGGCCCGCACCGCGAGCTCCACCAGCCGGGTCATCGCGCGGGCGGCGGTGCGCACCTTCTCCAGTGGCTCGATCAGCCCGTCGGTCACGTGCAGCACGGGTTTGACGGCGAGCGCGCTGCCCAGCCAGGCGGCGGCCGCGCCGATCCGGCCACCTCGGCGCAGGTGTTCCAGGGAGTCCACGCAGAAGAACACCCGGCTGCGCGCCGCCACCTCGGTGGCCGCCGCCTCCACCGCCGCGCCGGACCCCCCGGCCGCCGCCGCCCGGGCCGCCGCGAGCACCGCGAAGCCGAGGCCCATCCCGGTCGAGCGCGAGTCGACGACCCGGACCACGCTCGGGTCGACCTCGTCGGCGGCGATCCGGGCCGCCTCCCAGGTACCGGACAGCCGCTGGGACAGGTGCACCGAGACGACCTCGCTGGCACCGCCGTCCAGCAGCCCGCGGTAGCGGGCGGCGAACTCGGCGGGCGCCGGCCGGGAGGTGCCGACCGGGGTGGCCGGGTCGGCCAGGGCCTGGGTGATCTCGGCTGGGCCGACGTCGATGGTGTCCCGGCCCAGCCGTTGGCCGAGGCTGACCTGTAAGGACACCACGTGGATGCCGTGCTCGGCGGCCAGGCCGGTGGGCAGGTATCCGGTGGAGTCGGTCACCACCGCGACGGTCATTGGGGCACCACCACAGCTGTCATCGCGGGAGCAGGGCAGGTGCGAGCACGGTGGCCAGGCCCTCCCCCACCCGCTGGTGCCCGGTCCAGCCGTAGTGGATGCCGTCCGGGTTGCCCTCGCCGGCCCGGATGTGCGCGCCGATCAGCGCCGAGACGTCCAGGGTGGCGGCGCCGACCTCGGCCGCCCAGGCGCGGGTGGCCCGCTCGGCGGGCAGCCGCCCGACGTGCACGTAGCCGTAGGCGGGCGCCCGATGTACCCCCGGCAGCAGCGCCACCACGGGGATGCCGGGCCGGATGGTGGTCACCGCGCGGCGGCAGGACTCCAGGTACTGCACGGTGAGCTTGGGTGGCAGCCCGACTGGCCCGCCACCGGGCAGCAGGGCCAGCGCCCTGGACAGGTTCGGCTGCGCGGCCAGGTAGCCGTCCCGGACGACCCTCCGCAGGCCGGGCGGGCGCAGCGACGGGATCAGCTCGCGCAGCGCGGTGGGCAGCGGCGAGGGCAGCGTGTCCATCCCGCCGACGCCGAGTACCAGGGCATCCACGGTCGGCATCACCGGCCAGATCCGGGGGTCGCGGGTGAGCGCCCGCCAGGCGTGCCGGGCCGTCCAGCCGTAGCCGGCGAGCAGCTCGGCGCGGCCGCCGAGCGCGGCGGCGGCCACGTTGTGCCACAGCCGGGGGTCGTCGGCCGGTTCAGCCCTGGTCGGCCCGTGGAAGGACAGCGAGTCGGCCAGCACCAGCAGCACCGGACCGCTCATCCCTCGGCCCGCCGGTCCCTCGGGAAGCTAGAGCACACCGACGTTGAACCCGGTCAGCCGCCACCGGGTGCCTGACTCGGAGCGCCGCCGCAAGGTCACCCAGGAGGCGTTGCCCAGGCCACCCATTGCGGTCCAGCTGGGCAGCTCGAGGTTGAGCAGGGCACAGCTGAGCGCGGTGATCAGGCCGCCGTGCGCACAGAGCAGCACGGTGCTCGGCGGGTCGTCGGCGAACTCCCGGTCCAGCTCCTCGACGAGCGGCCGGGCGCGCGCCGCCACCTGGACCCGGGACTCGCCGCCGGGCGGTGCCCAGCTCGGGTCGGCCCGCCAGGTCGCCAGCCCGCCGGGCCAGCCCTCCTCGACCTGCTCCGGGGTGAGGCCCTGCCAGTCGCCGAGGTGGGTCTCCCGCAGCCGGGCGTCCAGCTTGACCGGCAGGCCGCACACCAGGCCGATCTCCTCGGCCGAGCGGGCCGCCCTGGACAGGTCCGAACTGATCAGCCGCACAGGCTTGAAACCGGCCAGCGCGGGCGCCGCCCTGCGCACCTGGGCCACGCCGCGCGCGGTGAGCTCGGAGTCCAGATGCCCCTGCATGCGACCTTCGGCGTTGTAGTCGGTCTGCCCGTGCCGCACCAGCACGAGCCGGCGCAGCGTCACCCCGAGTACCCGTCGCCGTCGTCGTCCTCGTCGGTCAGCGGGTCGATCCTGGCCTCCGGGAACTCGACCCGGGGGCAGTCCTTCCACAACCGGTCCAGCCCGTAGAAGCCGCGTTCCTCGGAGTGCTGGATGTGCACCACGATGTCGACGAAGTCGAGCAGCACCCACCGGCCCTCGCGGGCGCCTTCGCGGCGGATCGGCTTGCTGCCGGCCAGCCGCAGTCGCTCCTCGACCTCGTCCACGATGGCCTGCACCTGGCGCTCGTTCGGCGCCGAGGCGATCACGAAGCAGTCCGTGATGACCAGTTGTTCGGAGACGTCGAGTACCACGATCTCGCGCGCCTTCTTGTTGGCCGCGGCTCCCACCGCGACCCTCGCCAGTTCCAGTGCCTGCGCGGACGCGCTCACCGCACTCCCTCCGCCCGGGCGGCCGGGAGAAGCCCCGGCCTGTCCCGTCTCGTTGGCCCTAAGGGTACTGAGCCGCCGCGCGGCGGTTGTCCGGGCGGTTCGGACGCGGTCGCGAACCCGCCCCGATCCTCGCGCGGGTAACGCGCAAGGCCCGGGGCGAGAGGGGTTCGACCAGGGAGGGCGGGGCCTTTACAGGCCGAGCCCGAGGCCGCCCAGCAGGCCGGTGACGGTGTCCGTGCTGACCAGGCTGCCGAGGCCGAGTCCGCCGAGTGCACCACCGGAGCTGTGGGCGCTGCTGCTGTCTGCGCTGCCGGAGTCCTGGTCGTAGTCGTCGGAGGAGGCGAATGCGGCACCGGCCCCCACAACGAGGAGGCCAGCCGAGACAACTCCAGCGACGACAACGCGAACAGTGCGCGACATGGGAACTTCCTTCCGATTGGGGAGCGGATGCGCAGACCATAGTGACGCCGAGATCTAAGAGTAAAATTGAGAGCGCCCTATTCCCTCTTTCCGGTGACCCCCGATCTAGCATACAGTGATCACTCAGCGAGCGTTTCCGCAGGAAGCGCCACTTTCGATGCGACTCCGGGGAACCTTCGAGTCGGGGTCCCGGTCACCGTGCGACACGGCCGCTCACCTGCGAAATAACATCGTGATACGCGTGTCCGGACCACCGAGATAGGACCGTGATACCCGCGTGATCGGACGAACCGCCTCCGGCGCCGGTCGAACCATTCGGTCGCACGATACGAATGCGACGGTTCAGCCCTGATACAGGCAGCGTTTCGAGATGTACTGGACGACCCCGTCCGGCACCAGGTACCAGACCGGCCGACCCTCCTGGACCCGGCGTCGACACTCGGTGGACGAGATCGCCAGGGCGGGCACCTCGACCAGCGTGACCGAGCCGTCCGGCAGGTGCTCGTCGCCCAGCTCGTAGCCGGGGCGGGTGACGCCGACGAAGTGCGCCAGCTCGAACAGCTCATCGACCTTGTGCCAGGACAGGATCTGGGACAGCGCGTCGGCGCCGGTGATGAAGAACAGCTCCGCGTTCGGGTAGCGGTCCCGCAGCTCGCGCAGGGTGTCCACGGTGTAGGTCGCGCCGGGGCGCTCGATGTCCGCGCGGTCCACCGAGAACTGGGGGTTCGACGCGGTGGCCACCACCGTCATCAGGTAGCGGTCCTCGGCCGAGCTGACCACCCGCCCGGTCTTCTGCCAGGGCTCCCCGGTGGGTACGAAGATCACCTCGTCCAGGCCGAACCGGGCGCTCACCTCGCTGGCGGCAACGAGGTGGCCGTGGTGGATGGGATCGAAGGTGCCACCCATTACCCCGATGCGCTTGGGCTCGCCGCACTCCCCACTCATCGGCGCAGCGTATAGCGCCACCGGGGCCCGCGCCGCCTTCGGCGGCGTGACTCACACCGTCGAAGGCCGACCCCCTGAAAGGGGCGACTCGACCGCCGATACGCTCACCAACAGCAACCTCACCCGTCCCACGCTCCCCGACAGAGGATCCCCAGCCTCAGAAAAGCCGGCGGCCGAACCGGCTACCCGCACTTACAGTCATGCCTCGGCCCGGCGGCGACCGCCGCTGGACTCACCGAGAGGCCAGCCGTGTCACAGGTACTCGATTCAGGACTGCAGGCATTCCGGGACACGTTCGGTGGCCGCGTGATCACCGCCGAGGACCCCGAGTACGACGCGGCGCGCTCGGTCTGGAACGGGGACATCGACCGGCGCCCGGCCGTGGTGGCGCGCTGCGCGGACGCCGCCGACGTGACCGCCGCGATCGCCTTCGCCAGGGCGACCGCCCTGGAGATCTCGGTACGCGGCGGCGGGCACAACTTCTCCGGCGCTGCCGTGGCCGACGGCGCACTGATGATCGACCTCAGCCTGCTGCGCCAGGTCGTCGTCGACCCGGTTGCCCGGCGGGTCCGCTGCGGCGGCGGGGTCACCGGCGCCGAGCTGGACAGCGCGGCCCAGCAGCACGGCCTCGCCGTGACCATGGGCACGATCAGCCACACCGGCATCGCGGGGCTCTCGCTCGGCGGCGGATTCGGCTGGCTGACCAACCTGATGGGCCTGAGCTGCGACAACCTGATCTCCGCCGAGGTGGTGCTGGCCGACGGCCGGGTCGTCCGGGCCGCCGAGGACTCCCACCCCGACCTGTACTGGGCGCTGCGCGGTGGGGGCGGCAACTTCGGCGTGGTCACCGAGTTCGAGTTCCACCTGCAGCCGGTCGGCCCGCTGATCCACTTCGGCATGTTCTTCTGGGAGCTGGACCGGCGGGCGGACGCCATGCGCGTGGCCCGCGATGCGCTGCGGAACCTGCCCCGCGACGCCGGCGGCCTGCTCGCCGCCGGGCTGGCCGCGCCGCCGGAGCCGTTCGTGCCGGAGCAGTACCACTTCGCCCCGGGCTGCGCGGTGATCGTGGCCGGGTACGGCAGTGCCGAGGACCACGCCGCGCTGCTCGAGCCGATCCGCGCGGGGCTCACCCCGGCGTTCGAGTTCGTCACGCAGCTGCCGTACACCGCGCTGCAGCAGATGCTCGACGCCAGCTCGCCGTGGGGCATCCATGCCTACGAGAAGGGCCTGCAGCTCGACGAGATGCCGGATGGGGTGATCGACGTTTTGGCCGAGTACCTGCCGAAGAAGCAGTCCCCGCTGTCCTTCCTGCCGATCTTCCCACTGGGCGGGGCGTACGCCGACGTGGCCGAGGACGCCACAGCCTTCGGCGGCAGCCGGGCCGCGCGCTGGATCGTGAGCGCCACAGCGCTCTCGCCCGACCCCGGGGTGCTCGCCGAGGACCGCCTCTGGGCCCGGGAGCTGTGGGAGGCGCTGCGCCCGTACGCGAGCAACACCGGCGGCTACGTCAACTTCATGGCCGAGTTCGAGTCGGACCGGGTCCGCACCTCGTACGGTCCGGCCAAGTACGAGCGGCTGTCCCGGATCAAGACCAGCTACGACCCGGACAACATCTTCCACCTCAACGCCAACATCCAACCCGGCTGAGCCGGCGTTGCGGCGGTCCGGGCTGCGCTGTGCGGCGGTGCGTCCGCTGCCCGGCGTCGACCAGGTGCACCTCACGAGCCGTGGCGGGATGATCGGCTTTTCCGCTTGCGGTGGTGGCCACCTCGCGGATTACTCTGCGAGGGTGGCGGGCACCGTGATCACCAGCATCGAGCAGCTGCGCGAGCTCATCGGCGAGCCCAGCAAGCTGGTCGCCGAGAAGGCCATCGACCACATCGACCCGGAGTCCCGGCGGTTCATCGAGGGCAGCCCGTTCTTCGTGCTGGCCACCAGCGCGGCGGACGGCAGCTGCGACGTCTCGCCGCGCGGCGACCCACCGGGCAGTGTGCTGGTGCTGGACGAGCGGACCATCGCGTTCGGTGACCGGAAGGGCAACCGGCGGCTGGACAGCCTGCGCAACATCCTGACCCAACCCCAGGTCGGCATGCTCTTCCTGGTGCCCGGGATGGGCGAGACCATCCGGCTGAACGGCACCGCCCGGATCGTCCGGGACGCCCCATACGCCGACCGGCTGACCGTGCGCGGCGTCCGGCCCGAGCTGACCATCGAGATCTCCGTGGTCGAGCTGTACCTGCACTGTGCGAAGGCGTTCAAGCGCTCCGCGCTGTGGGACCCGGACAGCTGGCCGGGGCGCGGCGAGGTGCCCACCGGGGGCCAGCTGCTGCGCAGCCAGGGCGAGTACGCGGAGTCGGCCACGGAGCTGGACGACTACCTGACCAAGTCCTACCGCACCACCATGTACTGAGGCTCAGACCGGCAGCGCCCTCAGACCGGCAGCGCTCACACCGGCAGCAGGGACTCCACGACCTCGGCCAGCTGGGCGACCGTGCGGCACTCGTGCATGGGCAGCAGGTCGGCGTAGCGCAGCGCGGCGGAGTCACCGCTGCCCCACTGTTTGCGCGGTTCCGGGTTGAGCCAGTGGCTGTGCCGGGCCTGCCCGATCAGCCGGCGCAGCACGGCCAGGTTCGGGTCCCGGTAGTTGGTCCGCGCGTCGCCGAGGATCAGCAGCGAGCTGCGCGGCCCGACCGCGTCCGGCCAGTGCTCGACCAGGCTGGCCAGCGAGCCACCGTAGTCGCTGTGCCCGTCGAAGGTGACCAGCTCGGCCTCGCGCAGCACCCTGGTCATCACGCTGGCCAGGTCGTTGCCGGGGGCGAACAGGTGGGTCACCTCGTCGGCCCGCTCCACGAAGGCGAACACCCGCACCTTGCTGAACTGCTCCCGCAGCGCCTGCACCAGCAGCAACGTGAAGTGGCTGAACCCGGCCACCGAGCCGGACACGTCACAGAACACCACCAGCTCCGGGCGGCCGGGGCGGCGGGTGCGGTAGGCCGGGCGCATCGGCACGCCGCCGGTGGACATCGAGCGGCGCAGCGTGCGGCGCAGGTCCATCTGGCCACGCTTGGCGTGCTTGCGACGCACCGCGAGCCTCGACGCCAACCGCCTGGCCAACGGGTGCACGGTCTTGCGCAGCATGGCCAGCTGGTCGGCGTACGCGGACAGGAACTCCACCTGCTCGGCCTGCTTGGGTACCGCCGTCTTCGCCACCTGGTCGCGGCCGCGCGTCTCGGCGGTGCGCCGGCGGACCTCCTCGGTGATCATCTTGCGGAACTCGGCGATGCGCTGCCGGATCTCCCGACGGGCGACCTCCTCGGCGAACGCGTCCGAGTTGTCGGCCATCAGGTCGGACAGGATCCGGGCCAGCAACGTCTCCGGGCTGAGCTGTCGCAGCACCTGGTAGGCCGACCAGTTCTTCGGGCCCTGCCCCTGCTGGCCGGGTCCGTTACCGCCCTGCCCGCCGCCGGCCTGGCCGAGTGCGTCCACGATCGCCCTGGCCAGCTCGCGCAGCGCCGCGTCGTCCCCGTCGCGCAGCAGGTCGGCCAGGATGTCGCGCAGCGCGTCCAGGTCGACCTCGCCGTCCGGCGTCCAGGGCACCTCCACCTCGCTCTGGCCCCGGCCGAGCGCGATCGGGAAGTACAGGTCGAACAGCGTGTCGAAGACCGCCCGCTGGCCGGACCGGCGCAGCAGGGCGGCGGCCAGCCCCTCGCGCAGCTCCTCGCGCCGCAGCAGGTTCAGCGCGGTGAGCACGGCGGCCGCGTCCACGGTCTCGCCGGGGCCGACCGGCACCTGGTGCGTGCGCAGCGCCCCGACGAAGTCGACCAGGTGGCCGGGCAGTCCGTACTTCGGCGGCGAGGCCATGGGTCCCCCTAGTCGAGGCCTAGTTCAGGCCTGGTTCAGGTCTAGTTCAGCCGAAGCTCGGCGGCGGCCTTCTGGGTGTCCGAGTGGTGCTTGAGTACGACGCCCAGGGTGGCCCGGGCGGCTTCGTCGTCCAGCGTGTCCAGGCCGAGCGCGAGCAGCGTGCGCGCCCAGTCGATCGTCTCGGCCACCGAGGGCGCCTTGCGCAGCTCCAGCCCGCGCAGCACCCGCACGGTGCGCACCAGCGAGTCGGCCAGCTTCTCGGGCAGCTCGGGCACCCTGGTCAGCACGATCCGGCGCTCCAGCTCGGCGTCCGGGAAGTCCAGGTGCAGGAACAGGCAGCGCCGCTTGAGCGCCTCGGAGAGCTCGCGGGTGGAGTTCGAGGTGAGCAGCACGAACGGCCGGCGCTTCGCGGTGATGGTGCCCATCTCCGGCACGGTCACCTGGAAGTCGGAGAGCACCTCCAGCAGCAGGCCCTCGACCTCGACGTCCGCCTTGTCCATCTCGTCGACCAGCAGCACCGTCGGCTCGGATCGGCGGATCGCGGTGAGCAGCGGCCGGGGCAGCAGGAACTCCTCGGAGAACACGTCGTCGCGGGTGTCGTCCCACGACTCGCGCCCCTGGCCGGAGGTGATCCGCAGCAGCTGCTTGGCGTGGTTCCACTCGTACAGCGCGCGGGCCTCGTCGATGCCCTCGTAGCACTGCAGCCGGACCAGCCCCGAGTCGGTGCACGCCGCGACGGCCTTCGCCAGCTCGGTCTTGCCGACGCCGGCCGGGCCCTCGACCAGCAGTGGCTTGCCCAGCCGGTCGGCCAGGTACACCGTGGTGGCCGCCGCGATCGAGGCGAGATAACCCACCGACGCCAGCCGCTCCGTGACGTCGTCCACGGAGCCGAACAGGGGCGACTGCGGGATGGCCGGCTGGATTGCACTCACCTGCTCATCCTGCACTGTGAGCGCGCTGTCGACTACCTGACGACGCTCTCGGATACCACTCGTTTACCTGACCGGGTCGCCATGAGCACTCGGAGCACGGCGCTGACCAGCACCGATCCGGCCAACGCGATCGCAAACACAGTTATTGAACTGAGTCCGCCGCGCGCGCCGACCCACATCGCGCCGGCCAGCACCCCGAGGTAGCCGACGGTGCCGGTGCGCAGCACCGACCGGCGCGTCCCGGCCGGCCAGTCGGCGTAACCGGACAGCCAGGCCAGTCCGGGCAGCAGCGCGATGCCGTGCAGGCCCACCGCGTGCGCCAGCTTGAGCACGCCGGCACCGTGGTAGGCCGCCTGCGGGTCGCCGCCCCGGACCAGCGCGGTACCGATGCCGATCATGACCGCCCCGACCGCCAGGCCGGCCAGCAGCGCGCCGAAGCCCAGCCGGACGGCCAGCCGCAGCTCCGGGTCCAGCCCCGGCTGCGCCCGCAGCGACCGGGCGAACAGCGTGCCGAGCACCAGGAACAGCACTCCCCCGCCGGCGGCCAGCACCATCGTCACCCGGATGTCGAACGGCGTCTCGAAGTTGAAGTGCGAGGGCACCCGCCGCCAGGCCTGCAGGCTGATCAGCGCCACCTCGGCCACGCTGGCCAGCAGGCACCCGGCCAGCAGCACGGTGCGCTGCCGCTCGCTCATCCGCAGGAAGGAGGCCACCCAGGTCACGCTGATCACCGTCAGCCCGAAGGAAAGGCCGAACGTGGTCGGCTTGCGCCAGGACACCGGCCCGTCCCACGGCCCGCCGAGCACCGCCTGCACGCCGAGGTGGGCCAGCCCGGACAGCAGCAGCACCGCGCCGACCACGTAGGCCAGCCGCTCGACCGGCCGGCCGTCGCTCCAAGCCGTCCGCAGGTCACGCAGGATCTCGGTCATGCCTCACGACGGTAGGCACGCGGGCCCGCCCGGTCGTCATCCCCGGGGAGACACCTGGGCGCCGCCCCCGGGAGTACGCCGGGGGGAAACCCCCGCTCCGGGTAGGGATCGTCGCAGGTAGTTAGGGGTGTTGCCGCCACGGCGGGAAGTCCCTGCCGCCGGGCATGGTGATCACGGGGGAGATCGGGCGTCGACGTCCGGCCCGATCATCTGGGGGGACTTCATGGGGGACGTAGTGAGCGTGCGGGAGCGACAGGGCCCGGCCCGCAACGATGCCCCCGCCGAGCCGGCGGTCGAGGCCGCTGCCGCGGCGCCGGCGCGGGTCGGGGGGGCCGCGCGCGGCTGGCTGATACCACTGTCCGTGCTGATCGTGGGCAGCTTCATGTCGGTGCTGGACACCAGCATCGTCAACGTCGCCATCCCTCGGATGCAGATCGACCTGAGCGCTTCGGTCTCCGATGTGGAGTGGGTGGTGACCGGCTACACGCTGGCGCTCGGGGTGATCGTCCCGCTCTCCGGTTGGTTGGGCCTGCGGCTCGGTCAGACGCGGCTGTACGTACTGGCGATGTTCGGGTTCGCGTTCGGCTCCGCGCTGTGCGGGCTGGCCTGGGACCTGGACTCGATGATCGCCTTCCGGGTACTGCAGGCCATCCCCGGCGGGGCATTACCGGTGGTCACCCTGATCGTGCTCTACCAGATCGTGCCGCCGGAGAAGATCGGTGTGGCCATGGGCCTCTACGGCCTGGGGATCGTGCTGGCCCCGGCGATCGGCCCGACCCTCGGCGGTTTCCTCGTGGAGTACGTCGACTGGCGGCTGATCTTCTTCATCAACCTGCCGATCGGGATAGCCGGAGCGCTGCTCGCGCTGATCGTGTTTCCCCGCCACCACCCCACCAGCTGGCCGAGGCTGGACCTGTGGGGTTTCGTGACGGTCGCCTACGCGCTGTTCGCCCTGTTGCTGGCGTTCTCCAAGGGGGAGGACTGGGGGTGGACCGGGTACCGCATCCTCGGCCTGTTCGTGTCCGCCGCGCTCAGCTTCGCGTTGTTCGTCGTGATCGAGCTGGAGGTGGACACGCCGCTGCTGGATCTGCGGATCTTCCGGTCCCTGGCCTACTCGCAGTCGCTGCTGCTGCTCGGGCTCGGCGTGGCCGGGCTGTTCTCCTCACTGTATTTCCTGCCGCAGTACCTGCAGCGGGTGCAGGGTCTGCGGGAGCTGGACTCCGGTCTGGTGATGCTGCCGGCCTCGCTGGTCCTGGTCGTGCTGATGCCGGCCGCCGGGCGGATCTACGACCGGGTCGGGCCGCGTTACCCGATCGCCGTCGGTATGGCGGTGATGGCCTACGGGTCGTACCTGTTGGCACACATCACCCCGCACACGCCGCGACTGGACATCGAGACGTGGCTGGTCATCCGCAACGTCGGGATCGGGCTGTCGCTGATGCCGATCATCACCGCCGGGGTGTCCGCGTTGCCGAGCACGCTGACGGCGGCGGGCAGCACCATGAACAACGTCGTCCAGCGGGTGGCGGCGAGCGTGGCGATCGCGGTGTTCGGCAGCCTCAACTCCAGCGAGGGCGCCCAGCTGATGGCCGACCGCGGCGCCCTGACCAGCGTGGCGCTGGTCCACGCGGCGGCTCGGAGACTCCCCAAGGCCGCTGCGGCGGTGGCCCGGAACGAGCCCGCCGCCGCGCTCGGGGTGGCGTATCAGGAGCTGGTCAAGGAGGTCACCACCGAGACCTACGCCAACGTGTTCTTCGTGGTGGCGCTGCTGTGCGCCGGCGGTGCCCTGGTCGGGTTGACCATGCGCTCGGGCCGGCCCGAGCCCGCGGCAGGCGAGCGGATGCACGCCGAGGTCTGAGCGCGGGCCGGCCCTGACGGAATCCCCGACTCACCCTGACAAAAACCCCGACTCGCGGGGAGGTTGGTGGCGGCGGCCGGGGGCGGTGGTCAGCCGGGGCGGACTTGGCCGTCGCCCCAGACGACCCACTTGGTGGTGGTCAGTTCGGCGAGACCCATCGGGCCCCTGGCGTGCAGCTTCTGCGTCGAGATGCCGATCTCGGCGCCCATGCCGAACTCCTCGCCGTCGGTGAACCCGGTGGAGGCGTTCACCACGACGGCGGCGGCGTCCACCCGGGCGGTGAAGGCGTTGGCGGCCGCGAGGTCGGTGGTCACGATCGCCTCGGTGTGCTGCGAGCCGTGCTCGGCGATGTGCGCCAGTGCGTCCTCCAGCGAGTCGACCACGGCGGCGGCGATGTCCAGCGAGAGGTACTCGGTGTCCCAGTCCTCGTCGGTGGCCGGCGTGATGTCCGGCGCCAGCTCGACGAACCGTTCGTCGCCGTGCACGGTGACGCCGGCCAGCCGCAGCGACGCCGCGAGGGCCGGCACGAACTTCTCCGCCACGTCCTTGTGCACCAGCACCGTCTCGGCGGAGTTGCACACCGACGGCCGGCGGACCTTCGAGTTCAGCACGATCCGCTCGGCGACGTCCAGGTCGGCGGAGGCGTCGACGTACACGTGGCAGTTGCCGATGCCGGTCTCCACGGTGGGCACGGTCGAGCCGAGCACCACCGACGAGATCAGGCCGGCCCCGCCGCGCGGGATCACCAGGTCGACCAGGCCCCGGGCGGTGATCAGGTGGTGCACGCTGGCCCGGTCGGTGCAGGGCAACAGCTGCACGGCGTCGGCCGGCAGCCCCTCCTCGGTCAGCGCCGCGCGCAACACCTCGACCAGCACCGTGTTGGTGTGCAGCGCCGACGACGAGCCGCGAAGCAGCGCCGCGTTGCCCGACTTGAGCGCCAGGCCGGCGGCGTCCACCGTGACGTTCGGGCGGGCCTCGTACACCATGCCGACCACGCCCATCGGCACCCGCAACTGGCGCAGCGCCAGCCCGTTGGCCAGCGTGCTGCCCCGGACCACCTCGCCGACCGGGTCGGGCAGGCCGGCGACCTTGGCCAGCCCGCCCGCGATGGCCTCCACCCGCGCCTCGGTCAACGTCAGCCGGTCGACCAGCGCGCTGGCCATGCCGGCCTCCTGCCCAACCCGGACGTCCTCGGCGTTGGCGGCCAGGATCGGCTCCACGTGTGCGCGCAGCGCGTCGGCCAGCGCCAACAGCGCCCGGTCCTTCTCCGCACGGCGCAGCAACGCCAGGTGACCGGCGGCCACCCTGGCCCGCCGCGCGGCCGCGTGCACCTCTTCGCGCAGCGAGTCGGCCGGTCGCGGCTCGGCGTGCTCGGCTGCGTCGGAATCGGTGCGGAACGCGGGATCGGCAACAGTGCTCACCCGACCACAATAAGGCCGCGCGGCCTTGCCCGTCGCCGGTGTTACCGCCGCCGGTGTTACCGCCGTCCGGTCAACCGGCCGGCCAGTCCAGTACCAGCTGGCTGTGCGCCTTGCGGACCACCGCGCCGGGCCCGGTCGGCGGGGCCACGCCCGCCGGGTAGGCGCGCATCCGCAGCTCGGTTGCCGCGGGGCGCCCGGCCGCCGCCCAGTCACCGAGCAGCCCGGCCAGCCGTTCCGCCAGCTCGCCGCCGTCCGGCCCGTACGGCCGCACCACGATCGGGAAGCGCCGGTCGAACGCCACGCCGTCGCGCTGCCTCGGCACCACCACCGCCAGCCCGCGCCGGCCGAGCAGCGCCACCGTGCCGCCGTCCATCCCGGCCGGCAGCAGCGACGGCGACCGGTCCGAGGCCGCCGCGCTGACCAGCAGCCGACACACGTCGGGCTCGTGCACGGCGAGCCAGAGCCCGAGTCCGTCCCACAGGTCGATCGCGGCCAGCCGCACCGGGCTGGACCGTTCCGGACCCGGCGCGGCCAGCAGCGCGAGCAGCGCCCCCGTGTCCAGCTCGCGCTCGTCGCCGGTCTGCACCGCCAGCCCGTCGGCCCCCAACGGGCGGCTGCTCTCCGGCCCGGCGCCCGAGCCACGCAGCCGGACGAACGCGCAGCTGCGCACCGAGACGCCGCGCAGGCACGGCGGCGGGCCGCGCACCAGGTCCAGCGCCACGGACAGCTGGCTGCCCCGCACCGAGAGCGGCAGCAGCAGCCGCCCACCCGGCGCGAGCTGGCGCCACCAGGCCGGCTGGATGTCCCAGCTGCCGACGGTGAGCACGATCCGGTCGAACGGGGCGGCCTCCGGGTAGCCGAGCGCGCCGTCCCGAGTGGCCAGCAGGACGTCCTTGCTACCGGCCGCCGCGAGGTGTTGCTCGGCGCCGCACACCAGGTCCTCGTCGATGTCCACCGCGATCACCGACCCGGTCGGACCGACCAGCTCGGCCATCAGCGCGGCGTTGTAGCCGGTGCCGGCGCCGATCTCCAGCACGCGGTGCCCCGGCCGCAGCTCGAGCTGTTCGAGCATGATCGCCATCATGGACGGCTGCGACGCCGAGCTGACCGCAACGCCGTCCAGCCACTTCGTCGCCACGGCCTCGTCGTGGTAGGCCTGGGCGGGCGGCAGGTCCGGCAGGAACAGGTGCCGGGGCACCACCTGGAACGCCCGCGCCACCGCCGGCGAGCGGACCCGGCCGCCCGCCACCAGCCCGGCCACCATGGCTGCACGCAGCTCATCCGCCTCCACCCTGATCAGTGTCGACCAGCTGGCCAGCCCCGTCCAGCTCGGAACGGCCACGGCTGGGGCGACTCCCGGCCCAGCTCCGGGCCCCGGCCGCGGGCCCGGCTCCCGGCCCAGGTCTCGGCCCAGCTCCCGGCCCGGCTCCTGAGGGGCTCGAGGCCGTCGGGCTCAGGCGGTGCCCCGGTAGTAGCTCACCGCGCCGATCCGGGTCGGCCATCTCGAACTGGTCGCGCGGCGGCTTCGTCGAGGCCGCCCTCGGACAACAGGTCAGCCTCGACGTCAGCGCGCCCCGCCGACACGGATTCAGTCCTGACGGCAGCTCCACGCAGTTCAGCCGAGCGTTCCGGGCCGCCTACGGGCTACCTCCTCGCGCGCTGCGTGCGCAGCACGACATCCGGCTGCCGTGCCCGATGTCGAGCGGGCTCTGATGCGTCGCGGGCGGAGTCGGATCCCTGCGCGTCGCCGAAGCCCGCACGTTGCTCGCCGTGCGTCCGTACTCGGCGCGGAACTGTCTGCAGAACTGTGCACCGCTGCGCAGCCCGACCATGGCCGCGATCTCGCTGATCGAGCGTTGCCGATGACACGGGTCGAGCAGCAGCCGCAGCGCACGCTCGAGCCGCTGACTGCGGATCTCGTGGGCGACTCCGTCGCCGCCGACGACGTTGTAGAGCGTCCGCCGCGAGACGTGCAGCGCGGCGGCGACCACGTCCGGGCTCAAGTCCGGGTCGTCGAGGTGGGCGGCGATGAAGTGCCGGGCCGCGTGCATGCGTGCGGGCGCCGCTTCGAGGTCGCCCGGCTCGCCGTCATTCAGGGCGTGGACAAGCATCGTAATCATGGAAACCCACAGCGTTCCGAGATCAGCCGTCGCGGTCCGGGACAGGTCCTCCACCCGGCCGGCCATACCGGCCAGCGCGGGACCGATCAGCGTGTCGAACACCGCGACGCCGGGCTGCAGCGGGCCCGACGTGGCCCGGTGCAGCATCGCGTCGGTGGCGGGCACCGTCGCACGCGGCACACAGACTTGGATTGTGCGCAGCCCCGATGGGGCGCGCCACTGGCCGGGCGTCCCGCCGGCGAGAAGCGCCCGGCGGCCGCGGACCGGAGAGTCGAGCCCGCCCCACCGGATGACCGCACCGGGAGCGGCGTAGATCATCGAGAGCCGCAGTGCATCGGTGGGATCGGCGGCGCGGCCCCGCCAGCTGCCGAGCACCGGGCCGCAGTGCAGGTCGACGATCGTGACGTCGCCGACCGTGAGAACCTGGGCCGACGATGTGAAGCCCGGGAGGCTGCTCGGGACCGGATCGAGCCGGACGGGCCCGTCGACGGTCTCGCCGTACCAGGTGCGCCAGTATTCGAACCGCTCGCCCGGCGCGATGTCCGGCGCGTCGAACCGTCGGTAGTAACCCGCGTCGCCCATGCCAGCCCCCCAGGACCCGGTCATACCGTTCACGCCTGTCTGACGGGCACAGGCCGCCGGTTCGGACAAGACGGGTCCCGACTGGCGAGAACAGCACGATACCGCCGAACGCCGGACTATCATCTCCGCCGTTCAGGTCACGTCCGGGAGTCGGCGACGGCCTCTGCCGCGGCCTGCGCCCGCGGGTCGCAGCCGAGCGCCGCCAGGAACGCCTCCCGGCCCAGAGTCCGCGCGGACACCGCCGTGGCGGCGACGGCGGTGGCCGTCCGCGGCGAGTCCCGCACCAGCGCGATCTCGCCGAAGCCGTCGCCGCCGCCGAGCGTGGCAACGACCCGCCCGGCCCGCGAGATCGTGACGGTACCCTCGGCGATCAGCACATAGCGATCCCCCGGCTCGCCCTCGCTCATGATCACCTCACCCGTCCCGACGTCCACCGTTGCCAGCCGCGTGGCGACCGAGTCGAGGATGGGCATCGTGAGGTCGGCGAACAGCGGCTGCCCGCGCAGCAGATCGACCTCCCGGTCGCGGTGTTCGAGCCCAGCGTCGAACCGGCGCAACCGACCGGCGGCCAGCGCGGCGGCCAACGGCAGCACCGCCCCGACCGCCAGTAGCGCCGCGCGGGCGCCGAACAGGCCGAGCAGCACCCCGGCCACCGCCGCGCCCAGCGCCATCCCGATGTTGTAGGCCACCTCGAGGATGGCCAGGACCCCGGGCAGCAACCGGTCGGGGACGGCGCGGGGGAAGGCGCTGAAGGTGGCGATGTCGACGAGGTCGTTGCCGAGACCCACAATCGCGAACAGCACCAGCACGACGGCGAGACCCGGGGCCACGGCGGCGAACGCCAGCGGCAGTCCCCACAGGACGAGGCCGATGCCGAAGGACCGGTAGAGCCGCTGCCGCCCGACGATGCCCAGGGCGACCGGCAGCCCGAGCATGCCGCCGACCCCGACGGCGCCCAGTAGCAGGCCGACCGCGCCGTCGGTGAGCCGCAGGGTCCCGATCGCGAATGCCACCACAATCACGTTGAGCGCACCCCGGACGAATGTCTGGGCGAGCCCGAGCAGCCCGACGAGCGCCACCTGCGGGGTACCGAGGAACGCCCGCACCGCCCGCTGGCCCGAGTCCGGTCCCGGCGGCATCGTCGGCACGCGGGGCAGCCGCCCCGCGATCAGCGCCCCGGCGGCCAGCAGCACGACCGTGACCCCGACTGCCCACTGTGGTCCGGCCGCGAGCAGTAGCGCGGCCAGCAGGGGTCCGAACACGACCGTCGCAGCGTCCAGGAACCCGCTCGCGGCGTTGCAGGCCATGAGTTCCTCCGGGGCTCGCACTAGCGCCGGGAGCAGCGAGTTGGCGACCGGCCGCCACGCCTGAGCGGCGACGCCGATCACCGCGGCGAGTGCGATGAGCAGCGCGAACGGCCCACGGGTCGCAACGGTGACGGCCATACCGGCGGACGCGGTGGCGGCGACCAGGCCGGTCTGCCGCAGCAGCCGCCCGTGTCCGAGCCGGCCGGTGGCCGCCACGACCGCGGGCACCCCGACGGCCGGCGCCACCGTGCTGACCACGACGTAGGCGGCGACCGCGACGGTGCCACCGTGCCCGAACAGGTAGGTGGCGACGGCGACGAGTTGCGCGCCGTCGGCGCTGCGGATCAGGGCGACCGCGACCTGGGCGTCGCGCAGAACGGGATTGGCGAACACCACCCGCACCGCCCGCATCTCACGGCGCACGGCGCGCAATGGGTGGAAACGCTCGCGAACGCCCCCGGTCACGTTCACGTGAGGGCCAGTAGCCGGTGGACCCGCAGGCCGTCCTTGCCCTTGGCCGGCACGATCCCCAACGGCGTGCCCTGCGCGCGTGCGCGGATCCGGTCCCAGGCCGCCCCACTTAGCGCGACGGCGTCGACGACACCGTGGTGCTCGACCCGGGCGGCGGTGTTGACCGTGTCCCCCCAAACGTCGTAGCCGTACTGGCGCCGGCCCAGGATGCCGGCCACCACCGGACCGCAGTGGATCCCGACCCGCACGCGCCACTCGACGCGCGGCAAGTCGCGGGCGGCCGCGACCATCTCCAGGCCGCAGCGCGCCGCGGCAAGCACCGGCTCGTCGACCCGCTCGGGCACGCCGGCGACGGCGAGGAATGCGTCCCCGATCGTCTTGATCTTCTGCAGCCCGTGTCGGACCGCGATCTCCTCGTAGCGCACCACGAGGTCCTGCAGGTTGGCCAGCACCTCCTCGGGTGGGCGGTCGTCGCAGTAGCGGGTGAAGCCGGCGACGTCGACGAACAGCACCGCGACGTCGTCGTGTCGGCGCGGGGCCACGGCGTCGCTGGCCTTCAGCTCGGTGACGATGGCGTCGGGCAGGATCACGTGCAGCAGCCCGTCGGCCCGGCGGCGCTCGAACTCGACCTGCGCGAGGTGGCGCACCTCGGCGTCGTGCAGCCGCTTGTTCTCTAGGCAGGCGCCGACCCTGGCGCGCAGCACCACTGGGTTGAACGGCTTGGGCAGGTAGTCCACCGCGCCCATCTCCAGGCACCGCGCGACGGCGTCGATGTCGTCGAGCGCGGAGAGCACGAGCACGGGCAGGTGGCGAAGGTCCGCGTCGGCCCGCAGGTGCTCGAGCACCCCGTAGCCGTCCATCTCGGGCATCAGGATGTCGAGCAGCACCAGATCGAACGGGCCCCGGCGCAGCGCGTCGAGGGCATCGAGGCCGTTCTCGGCGAGCGTGACGTTGTGGCCCAGCCTGCGCAGCCGACGCGCGAGGATGTCGCGGTTCATCGGGTTGTCGTCGACGACGAGCAGCGCCGCGGGCTCCTGGGGCGCGTGCTCGCGGGTCGCAGTCACCGGTTCCCTACCGCCGGGTGCAGCGGTTAGGGCGGCGCTGTCATGGTCGAGCCGGTCGATCAGCGCGAGCAGCGTCCGGCCCGCGACCTCGATGCGGGCGACGTCCGCCGCGGCCGCGTCGTCGAGCCCGGGGTTCTCCTGGATCATCTCGGCGTAGCCGAGAACCCCGGCCAGCGGTGTGCGCAGCTCGTGGCTGCCGACCTGCCAGTCCGGGGCGGCGCCGCCGGCGGTGTCGAACAGGGCGTTGAGCCGGTCCAGCAGCAGCCCGCCCGCGCGGTGGATCCGCTGCAGGTAGGGGGCCAGGTCGTCGGTCTGGTCGGTGCCGCCGTTCAGGTCATCCAGCAGCATCGCCGAGTAGCCGATGATCGCGTTCAGTGGTGTGCGCAGCTCGTGGCGCAGGCTGGTCGGCGCGTCCGTCATGACTCCGCCAGCAGTGCCTCGATCTTGCCGAGCAGCCGCGAAAACTCGACGGGTTTGGTGTCGTAGTCCTGGCATCCTGCCGCCAGCGCCTGCTCGCGGTCACCGGCCATGGCGTGCGCCGTAAGCGCGATGACCGGGATCCCGCTGGTCTCGGCGGCATTCTTCAGCACCCTGGTCGCCGCCCAGCCGTCGAGCACCGGCAGGCTCATGTCCATCAGGATGAGGTCCGGTGCCTGCGAGCGGGCCATGTCGACCCCCGCCCCGCCGTCGACGGCGGTCACGACGTCATAGCCCCGGCGTTGCAGGCGCCGAACGAGCATGTCGCGGTTCATCTCGTTGTCCTCGACGAGCAGGATGCGCGCCATCAGCTTGATCCTTTCTGCGAACTGGTACCTGGGGTCGGGTCGGCCACGAGCTCCCGGACTCGGGAGACGAGCTCACGCATCCCGTCGTTCTTGCCGAGCACGCACTCGATGCCGCCGCTGAGGCGGCGGCGGTCGGCGGCGGTGAGGTCCAACGCCGTCATCACGACGACGGGGACCGGCCGGGGGCCGCCGCGGCGGCGCAGCTCGGCGAGGACCTCGAACCCGTCCATCCCGGGCAGCACGAGGTCGAGCACGATCACCGCGGGGCGCCGGGCGTCGAGCTCGGCCAGCGCCGAGCGCCCGTCGGCCACCTCGACCGTGGCGACCCCGCCCTCGGCGAGGGCCCGGCAGATCACCAGCCGGTCGGCCGGGTCGTCGTCGACGACGAGCACGTGGCTTGCGCCCGGATCATCGCCGCCGTCCCCGCCGCGGTACCGCACCACCGCGGCGAGCAGCCGGTCGCGGTCAACCGGCTTGGTCAGGTACTCCACCGCGCCCAGGGCGCGCCCGATCTCCCGGTCGTCGGTGACACTTGTGAGGATCACCGGGATGGAGGCCAGCACCGGGTCCGCCTTCAGCGCGGACAGCACGGCCCAGCCGTCCATGCCGGGCATGAGGACGTCGAGGGTGATCAGCTCGGGTCGCGCGGACCGGGCTAGCGCCAGTCCCTCCTCCCCGCCGGCCGCGGTGAGCACGCGGCAGCGGTCGCCCAGTGCCCGGCCCAGCAGGCCGCGGGCGGCCGGGTCGTCGTCGATGACGAGGACCGTCGCAGGCTGCGCAGACGCGTCGCCCGCGGTGGCGAGTGGGTACGGCGCGGCGGCGGCGGGCGGGGCGCCTGCGGCAAGTGTGATCGTGAACGTCGAACCGGCGCCGGGCCGGCTGGTCACGGTGATGTCGCCGCCCATCAGCCGGCACAGCCGTCGCGCCAGTGCCAGCCCGAGCCCGGAACCGCCGTAACGCCGGGTACTGGACGCGTCGGCTTGCGCGAACTCGCGGAACAGCCGCTCCTGTTGCTCAGGGGTCATCCCGATGCCGGTGTCGGTGACGGCGATCTCGATCCCGTCCCGGCCGCGGGCGACCGCGATGGTGACCTCGCCGTCCTCGGTGAACTTGCAGGCGTTGTCGAGCAGGCTGCGCAGCGCCGTGGCGAGCTTCGTGGCGTCGGCCCGGACGGGCCCGATGTCGTCGGGGCAGTCGAGCCGGACATCGTTGCGGCGCGCGGCGGCGAGCGGGGCGACGGCGGCGGCGACCCCGGCGGCGAGCGCGGCGACGTCGACGGGCTCCAGTTCGAGCTCCATCCGGCCGGCCTCGATCTTGGACAGGTCCAGGACGGCGTTGATCAGCTCTAGCAGGTCTCGGCCCGCGCGGGTGATCCGGGCGAGATCCGGGACGAACGCTTCGGCGCCGGACGCGCGCGCCTCCTCCGCCAGGATCTCGCTGTAGCCGATGATCACGCCGAGCGGGGCGCGCAGCTCGTGGCTCATGTTCGCCAGGAACTGGGACTTGTGCCGGTTCGCGGCCTCCAGCTCGCGGTGCTGGTCGGAGATCTCGGCGAACAGCCGGGCGTTCTCCACGGCGACGGCGGCGGAGGCGGCGAAGAACCGCAGCCGATCGATCGTGTCGGGGCCGATCGGGCGGCGGGTCGGTTTGTTGTCGGCGGCGATCACTCCGGCGACCCGGCCGTGGGTGACCATCGGGACGTACACGAGGCTGCGGCTGCGCAGGCCGGGCAGAAGCGCGAAACGGGGCGCGATCCGCAGCTCCGGCGGCAGCGGGTGCGCGTCGTCGACGAGCATCGGCTCCGCTCGCCGGTAGCACTCGTACATGGCGCCGGCGTCGGCGAACGGGACTGTGACCTCCTCGAAGCTGGCCGTCTCTGCGGGGGTGAACCCCGCGCCGGCCAGGTTGCGGAAGGCCGCGCGGTCCGCGGTGAGCGCCCAGACGTAGACACGGTCGACGTCCACGACCCGGCGGGTGGTCTCCAGGACTCGGCCGAGCTGCTCACGCAGCGACAGGGGTTCTTGCAGCGCGGTGGAGAGCCGGTAGAGCTCGTCGCGGCTCTCGATCCGCCCGGCCAGCTCCTGGCCGTGGCGCTGCAGCTCGCGGAAGAGCTCCGCGTTGCGCAGCGCCAGCGCCGCCTGGGCCGCGAAGCTCGTCAGCAGGGCGGTGGTCTCGGGGCCGAACCCGCCCGGTTCGCGGCGCCAGACCGCGATGGCGCCGGTGGGCCGATCCGGGCCGGGCAGGGGGACCGACAGCGTCGAGCGGTAGCCGCTGCGGCGCAGCGCCACGTGCGCCGGATGCGGGCGGAACCCGGTGGGCGGGTTCGCGAGGTCGGTCAGCTCGATGGTTGCGCCCGCGCCCGCTAGCCGCGGGCCGAGCCGGATCGGGTTCGCCCGGAACACTTCGAGCAGTTCGGTTGCGACGCCGTGCGACGCCCGCAGCACCAGGAGGTCGTCACCGGCGTCCCGAGTGGTGCTCCCGATGGTTCCGCCCGCCGCGCCGGACAGCCGCACCGCGTGTGCGACGATCGTGGCCAGCACCGTGTCCACGTCCAGCGAGGAGCTCGTCGCCCGGTTCACCTCGCGCAGCGCCTCCAGCTCGCCCGCCGCCAGCTCCCCGGCCTCGGTGCGCCGCGCCAGCCGGGCCGCCAGCCGAGCGGTCCCGATCGCCAGGCCCGCCTGCGCGACCAGGGTGGTTACCGGCTCGACCTGCGCCGGGTCGAACGGCGCGCACCCGGATCGCGACAGTGTGAGGGCACCAAGCAGCCCGGCGGCGCCACGCACCGGCAGCGCCAACGTCGTCGTGGCACCGGCTGCGCTGGTGACCTGTACGGTCCGCATCTCGACGGCGGCCCGTTCGGCCGCGGCCCGGCTCGCCCCTTCCCCATTGTCCGGGCCGTGGACGACCTCGGGGCGCAGGTCGCGGCCGTCGGCGAGGTACAGCACGGCGGCGGCGCTGCCGGTCAGCCCGGCGGCCTCCGCGGCCACCGCTGCGAGCACCCGGTGCAGATGGGAACCGGAACCGATCTCGCGTTGGACCCGGGCGAGCGCCGCGCACTGCCGTTCCAGCTCGTCCTGCTCGCGGCCGGGAGCCGCCGCGTCACCCATCCGGACCATCCAGGCGGCTGGGGACGATGTGCTGGGCGAGCGCGGCGAGCAGGGCCGCCCGGTCGACCGGTTTGGCCAGATAGGCGGCGGCGCCGCGGGCCCGGGCGAGGTTCCGCTCGTCGGCGACGGTGGTCACGATCACCGGGATGGTGGCGGTCGCTGGGTCCGCCTTGAGTGCGGCGAGCACCGCCCACCCGTCCAGATCGGGCATCGCGATGTCCAGCGTCACCGCGGCCGGGTGCAGCTCGCGCGCCAGCCGCAGCCCCTCGAGGCCGCCGGTCGCTCCCACCGCGTTGCGCCCTTCGCGGGCCAGCAGCCGGACCAGCAGGTCGCGGGTCGCGTCGTCGTCGTCCACGACGAGCACGGCGCCGGACGCGGGGTGGGCGCCCTGTCGAGCCGCACCCGGCGCCGGCGCAGCGGTGTCCGCGCTGGGCAGGCTGATCGTGAACGTGGAGCCCACCCCCGCCTCGCTCGACACCGTGATGTCGCCGCCCATTAGCCGGCACATCCGCCGCGACAGCGCCAAACCCAGGCCGGTGCCGCCGAAGCGCCGCGACGTGGAGAGCTCGGCCTGGGTGAACTCCCGGAAGAGGGTGCCGAGCTGCTCGGGGGTCAGGCCGATGCCGGTGTCGGTGACGGCAAGACGGATGGGTCCCCTGCCGCCGTCGCGGGTGACCTCGAGGGTCACGCTGCCGTGGTCGGTGAACTTGCAGGCGTTGCTGATCAGGTTGAACAGGGCCTGGCGCACCTTGGTGCGGTCTGCCCGCACGGAGCCGATGCCCGGCGCGCAGACGACGTGCCAGCGGTTGCCGTTGGCGGCGGCCAGCGGAGCGATGATCGCGCGGGCGTCGGCGGCGAGGCGGGCGATGTCGACGGTGTCGGCGGAGAGCTCCATCCGACCGGCCTCGATCTTGCCGAGGTCCAGGACAGCGTCGATCAGGTCCAGCAGGTGCCGCCCCGCCCCGGTGATCTTCTCCAGGTCCGGCAGCAGATCGTCACGGCCCTCATCGGTCGCCTCCTCGGCGAGGATCTCGCTGTACCCGATGATCGCGTTGAGCGGCGTGCGCAGCTCGTGGCTCATGGTCGCCAGGAACTGCGACTTGTGCCGGCTCGCCAGCTCCACCTCGGCCCGGCGCTGCCCGATCTCGGCGAACAGCCTCGCGTTCTGGACCGCCACCGCGGCGTGCGAGGCGAAGAACGCCACCAGCTCCGCCGTCTCCGGCCGCAGCGGTCGCTGCGAGGGCTTGTTGTCCGCCACGATCACGCCGACCGTGGCGCCGCGCGCGATCATCGGCACTACGAGCAGGCGCCGGACCCGGCCGATGACGCGGCTGGCCGGCCCGGTCTGCAGGAACGCCGGGACCGGATGGTCCTCGTCGTAGATGCCCGGGAGGCGCAGCGTCTCACCCCAGCCCTGCCCGACCGGGATGAGCAGCCCCATGAACCCGCGGCGTTCCGCGCGTCCGAGCCCGGCCGCGGCGAGACAGCGCAGGGCGGAGCCGTCCGGAGTCAACGCCCACACCGACGCCCGGTCCACCTCGACGACCTCGCGGGCCGCGTCGAGCACCCGGCCCAGCCCCTCGCTCAGCGAGAGCGGTTCCTGCAGCGAGGCGGAGAGGTCGAATAGCTGTGCGCGGCGCCGGGCACCGGCGGCGGCGTCAGGGTTGCGGATCTCGACCTCCCGGGAGAGCTGCGCGGTGCGCAGCGCCAGCGCGGCCTGGGTGGCGAAATCCCCGAGTCTTGACACCCTGTCAGGAGTGAAACCGTCCGGCTCCGGTCGCCACACCGACACGATGCCGAGCACCTGGTCCCCGGCCCGCAGGGGTACCTCCAGCACCGAGCGCATGCCGCGCCCGGCGACGCCCTGCGCGGCGCGCATCGGCAGGGTGTCGGCAGCGCTGCCCCGGACGGCTCCCCCGACGCCGCCCGCGAGGCGCACCGCCGCCCGCAGGATCGTCGCCGACACGGTGTCGAGATCGGTCGACGAGCTCACCACCTGTGTGACCTCGCGCAGAGCGTCGAGCTCGTTTCGCGTGCGGTCCCCAGCCTCGCCCCGTTCCCGCAGCTGCCCCTCGATCCGGGCGTTCTCGACGGCGGGAGCGGCATGATCGCAGAGCCGGACCGCAGCGTCGATCTGGTGGGGGGTGAACGGCGCGCCGGCGGGGCGCCGCAGCGCGAGGAACCCGGCGAGCTCGCCCGCCCAAAGCAGTGGTACGCCGAGCACCGTCTCGTGGTCAACGCCGACCTGCACGGCGCGGCGCTCCCGGACCAGCCGGTCGCCGAGGTTCCCGGTGACCGGGGGACCTATGTTGATCGGGAGCAACGCCACGGGCAGCTCGGGCCCGGACGCAAGCCGGAACGTCCCGCCCTCTCGCAGCACCACCGCGGCCCCGTCCGCGCCGAGGAGCGCCGCGGTCTCGGCGAGCAGCGCGTCGAGTACGTCCTGGCGAGAGACCCTGGCGCACCCCGCCAGCGTGATGAGCCTGGCCGTGGCGGCCAGCTCCGCGCGCAGCTCGACGACGCGCGAAGGCGGTGCCGCCGTCATGGCGCGGGTCCGGTGAGCATCCCCCGGAGCTCGGGGGTGCACGCGGCCAGTGCCGTCCGCGCGGCCGTCGCTCCCGCGCTGCGGACGCCGTCCAGCTCACGGAACGCCAGCAGCCCGACCCCGCGCAGGTCTGGCCGGATCACCAGGTCGGCAGTGGCTTCGGCGGCCGCCGCGGCGGGGGCAGCGGCCATCAGGATCGACCGCTGCAGCGTCTCCGCGAGAGGAGGCAGCCGGGTGGCGTGGGGCCGCCCGCCGCCGGTCGCGATGCTCACCGCGATCACCGGACCCTCCGGGCCCGCCAGGGCGGACACGGGCAGGTTGTCCAGCAGCGCGCCGTCGACGTGCAACCGGCCGCCGAGGCGGTAGGGCGGGAAGACCACCGGCAGCGACATCGACGCCCGTACGGCGTCGACCACCGACCCGCGCCGGTGGGTGACGGCCGCCTGCAGGTGCAGGTCCACGCTCACGCAGGCGAACTCCCGCTCCAGCTCCTCGATAACGAGGTCGCCGTAGAGCCGGGTCAGAGCGGCACGCGCCTTGCTCCCCCGCGACAGCGCCACCCGCGGCACCGTGTAGTCGTTGAGAGGGTTGCGCCGCACGAACTCCGCGACGCAGTGCCGGTACATCTGTTCGGCGTCCATCCCGGCGGCAAACGCGGCGGCGATGACCGCGCCGAGGCTCGTGCCGGCTACCCGGTCGACCACGATCCCGGCCGCCGCGAGCTCCTCGACGACACCGATGTGGCAGATCGCCCGGGCGCCGCCGCCCGCTAGCACCAGCCCGATCGAGCACCCGGCGATGCGGCGGGCCAGCGGGGCCAGGCCGGCCGCCCAGGCAACCGGGTCGACACCGATCCGGTACACCCACCGGGGCGCCACCGCCTCGCACCAGCGGAGCAGCCGGTCACGGGCTGGCGGTGGCCCGACGAAGACAAGGTCGGCGCCCCGGACCGGCGCGGGCGGTAGCGGCATCGCGCCGTCCGCGACGAGTACCACCCGGTCGCACTGGCGCCGGCAGAAGTCGACCCACGGGCCGTCCTGCGCGCCGGCGACCAGCACGACCCGGTCGGAGGTGAGCTCCGAGCGTTCCAGCTCGGCCGGGGTCACCCGGCCGGGCGTCGCCACCCGCAGGTGCCCGGCTATCCCGGCCACGAGGGCACCGGCGACCACGTCGACCGGAGCGCCGGGTCCGGCCCCGATAACGGCGACGAGGCCGGCCGCGCCGCCACCGTCCGCGGCGGGCCGCCCGGACTGCACCCACCCTGCCACCGTGGCCGCCACCTGCCGGAGCAACGCCGGCTCCCCGGTGACCAGCGCCTCGAAGCGCTCCGGTGACAGGCGCAGCAGGCTGCTGTCCCGTCGGGCGCGCACCGATGCCGCACGGACGGCGCCGGTCAACAGGCTCAGCTCGCCGACGATCCCGCCGCGGCCGACCTCGCGCACCACGGACCCGTCACGGACGACCTCGAGCCGCCCGGTCCGCACGAGGTACATGCCGTCGGATGCGTCCCCGGCGCGAAACAGCCACTCGCCGCCCGCGACGTCGAGGACATCGGCTCCGGCCGCGAGATCGGCACGAACCGCCGCCGGCAGTGCCGCCAGTAAGGGGAGGTCGCCCAGCGGGTCCCCGTCCCTCCGGATCGTTCCGGTCACGTCGCCTCCTCGGCGGTGCTCGCGGGCGGGTCCGGCGTCGGACCGGGAGGAGCCCGGCATGATGATCGGCCCTGCACCTGCCGTCAGCGCCGAAATCTGCACGGATCGACAAGTTCGAGTCCCGTCCCGCCGCGCCGGTGCACGGATCGTCAACTCGGTTAGCTGCCGCCCCGGACGACGACGTTGCCGAAGGTGAGGACATCGCGGGAGCCCTAGCTGGTCTCAGAGCCCCCGCTAACGCTGAATGCGGAGTTGTCGATCCGGTCGCCGGCGCCGGCGAGCCCGTTGTCCTCGGCGACGAAGGTGAACTGCTCGCCGACGTGCGCCGACGTACCCGTGCCGTGGGCGATGGAGAGTCCGATGTAGGCGCGGTGACCCACGACCGCCAGACAGTTCACCGGTCCGGTCCGCTGTGTTCGAGGTCACCGAACGGTGCGGAGTGCGAGGTCTCGACCACGTACCCGCGGGCAGCGTGTTCCCTCGCCGGTGGCGGCCGCCGCGAAGGATAACTGCTTGGTCGCTAGATCCGACTGGGCCTACCCGATCCCGGCCGCCGCGCCGAACGGCGTCTTCGATGCCCTGTGAACGGGTCGGGCATTGGCGGCCGGCGCGGCAACCGTCCCGGCGATCAGCCCGGAGTGCGAGTCCGGAGCACCTTGAGCCTGGTCATCGACAATCCTGTTTCCGTCGGGTGCAGCCGTGCCCGCGGCCGGCGGCAGCTTCAGTGCCTGGAAGCGGCACGGGCATCGATGCAGCCGTGCCGTACGCGGAAGGACGGCCGGTGAGCAGCGCACAGGTCGCCAACTCCGGCACCGAAATCCGCGCGTCGTTGCACGCATCGTCAAAGGGCGGCACGGGGTTGACGATCCGTGCACACCCGTCCCTATCCGCTGGCCCCCTCGGGGAGACCAGCCGACGATGATCGGCGCAACGGCGGACCAGGAATGGGGTAAGGCAGATGGCGACTACCCCGGAGTCGACCCAGCCGGCGCCGGAGCTACCCCGATTCACCGGCTTCCTACGGCCGTTGGTGGACCTGGCCGCGGGCCTGCGGCGCAGCGTGCACTCGAAGCTGCTCGGAGGGTTCCTCGTCGGCGCGGTGCTGGTGCTGGCGATGGGGGTCCTATCGCTGTCCGTCATCGGCCGGATGACGGAGCGGGTGGACGACCTGGGCCGTCAGCAGGACGCGTTGGACCGCGCCCGGCAGATGGAGTACGCGGTAACGGCGCAGAGCCACTACCGCGCGATGGCGCTGCTCACGGGCGACAACACCAACAACGCCAGGATTGCCACCGCCAAGGACGGCTTCCGCGCCAACCTCGACGCGGTCGAGGCCGAGCGCCCGGTCGGGGAACGGCCCTTCTTTGACGGGGTCCGCGCCACCGAGGCCCGCTTCGACGCGTCCAGCGCGGCGGTGCTCGCGCTCTACCTGCGCGGCGAGAATGACGCCGCGACGAAGCTGCACCTGGCGCAGGAACACCCCATCTCCCACGAGCTCGAGGCGTCGATGCGGGACCTGATCGCCGCGACTGGCCGGGACTCGACGGCCGCGAGAACGGCCTTCGACTCCGACCGCGCCCTGCTCACGACGACGGTGGGCGTGTTCTCAGGGCTGAGCCTGCTGCTGGCGCTGCTGCTCGGGTTCGTCCTGTCGTGGTCGTTCGTCCGGCCGGTGCGGCAGATCAACGCGGGGCTCGCCAGGATCGCGGGCGGCGTCTTCACCGTCCCGGTTCGGGTGCGCAACCGCGACGAGCTCGGGGACCTGGCGGAGAACGTCAATGCGGCGAGCGCCGAGCTGGCCAAGCTCGACGACGCGCAGCAGACGCTCACCGCGCGGCTGCGCGCGCAAGCAGCGGAGCTGGCCGCCGCCCGCGACGAGGCGTTGCGCGCGAACGAGGCCAAGAGTGCGTTCCTCGCGAACATGAGCCACGAGCTGCGCACCCCCCTCAACGCGATTATCGGCTACAGCGAGATGCTCCGCGAGGACGCCGAGGAGGTTGGCCAGCAGGCTGTCGTCGCCGACCTCGACAAGATCCACGGCGCGGGCAGGCACCTCCTTGGCCTGATCAACGACGTACTCGACCTCTCCAAGATCGAGGCCGGGAAGATGGACCTGTTCCCGGAGGAGTTCGACGTGGCCGCGCTCGCCGCGGACGTCGCGGCCACCGTCACGCCGCTGATCGACCGGCGAGGCAACCGTCTCGTCGTCGAGTGCGCCGCCGGTGTCGGGACTATGTACGCCGACCTGACCAAGGTCCGCCAGACCCTGTTCAACCTGCTCAGCAACGCCGCGAAGTTCACCGATCACGGTGTCATCACCCTCACCGCCAAAACCGAACTGCGCGACGGCATCCGATGGGTCCGGTTCGTGGTCTCCGACACCGGGATCGGCATGACCGAGAATCAGCTCGGCCGGTTGTTCGAGGTCTTCACCCAGGCCGAGGCCTCAACCAGCCGAACCTACGGCGGTACCGGGCTCGGGCTAGCGATCAGCCGCCGGTTCTGCCGGCTGATGGGTGGCGACGTCGACGCCGAGAGCGAGCTGGGGCACGGGTCCCACTTCACCGTCCGGCTACCCGCGACGGCCGCGGAGACGAGCGTCGCCGAACCGGGGCCGGTGCAGATCGGGCCGGGCGGGGCCTCGGTTCTCGTCATCGACGACGACGCCGCCGTCCGCGAGCTGATGCAGCGCTACCTCGAGGCCGCCGGCATCGCCGTCACCGTGGCCGCGGACGGCGCCGAAGGGCTCCGGCTGGCGGCGGCGCTGCGCCCCGGCGTCATCACCCTGGATATCCTGATGCCCGGTATGGACGGATGGGCCGTCCTCGAGCGGCTCAAGGCTGACCCCGACCTGGCCGACATCCCCGTGGTCATGGCGTCGGTCCTGGAAGACCGGGCTCGCGGGTTCACACTCGGTGCGGCCGGGTTCGTCACCAAGCCGATCGACCGGGCCGGACTGCTCGCCATGCTGGGCGCGCCGCCCGCAGGGCGCCGTGTAGGGCCTGTGCTGGTGGTCGACGACGACGCCGAGGTGCGGGGTTTGCTGCGCCGAACCCTCGAGCACGAGGGGTGGGCAGTGGCTGAGGCCGAGAACGGTCGGGTCGCCCTGCAACAGCTCGTGACGTTGCGGCCGAGCCTGATCCTGCTCGATCTCATCATGCCGGAGATGGACGGGTTCGAGTTCGCCGCGGCACTGCGGAACCACCCGGTGGGCCGCGACGTCCCCACTGTCGTGATGACCGGAAAGGACCTGACGCCTGCCGATCGCAGCAGGCTCAACGGCCACGTGGAGCGGATCCTTCGCAAGAACGGCCCCGGCGGGGACGACCTGCTCACGCAGGTGCGCGACCTCGTCGTCGCGCAGGTGCGCAGGGCGGCGGAGCAGGAGGGAACGCGGTGTCAGTGACGCGAATCGCGTTCGACCGGCAATCATACGGCTCCTCGGGCGGCCGATCCTGGATGGGGGACGCCATGCCACGGTTCGACAGCCCACGGTCCGCTGGTTGCGGCGCTCACGTTGTCTACGAATCGTGCCGGCTGTCGTATTGCTTGGTACCCACACCGCGACGCGGCGTCCCTCGGCGGTACCGGCGTCGGACAGCAGGGCCGCGGCCCGGGCCGCGCCGATGCCCGGTAACGCCATCACCTTCAGAGTCCTCGTGCGAGTTCCCGGGGCGAGCTACTGGACACGACCACGTCGCCTGAGGTGAGGTGCTGACCGAGGTTGTTGGTCGACGAGGGCGGCGAGCAGCCGGAGGAGGGATTGATGAACCCGGAGTTGTCGAACCGGTCGCCTTGGCCGAGCGGGCCGTTGTCCTGCACCGCGATGACGAACCGTTCGCCCTGATGAGCCGCCGCGGTGCCGGTACCAAGGGCGATGCGCATTCCGACGTATGCGGTGCGCCCGGAGATGAACAGACAGTCCACCGGACCCTGCAACGTGAAGTCCCCGAAGCGCGACGAGCGATTCTTCTCGTAGGCGTACCCGTAGGCGTGCCCGCCCGGGTCGCGGAACGCACCGACCTTGAACTCCTTGTTGGTGAACGAATCGGCCGCCGTGCCGGCACCGGCCGCGTAGGCCGTTCCGGGCAACGCCGGGGCCGCGTTCGCAGTTCCCGTTGTAATCACAACGCTCAGCGCCGCGGCCATGCTGACGCCCGCGATCCGCCACATCTTCTTGCGGCACGACATGTTCACTAACCCCCGTAACGGCCCTATGGCTACTAGGGCTCGGCCGCGTGGCCGCGCGTCCCCGACAAGTTAACGAGCCACATCAGCCCGGAGTTACGCACAGTCAGACCCCGCTACGCAACGTGTCTGGCGCGGATCTACACCGGCGTAGTTGGGATCTAGACGAGCAAGTCCTAACGGCGTGGCGCCCGTGAACGTGGACGGAGGGTGTTGATGGTCAGTTTGTGACGACCAACCTCAACACCCTCCTGTCCGATCGCGCACGCCACCGAGAACTTGCTGCTCGGCCCGACGGTCACCACTCGCGCACCCCGAGGGCTCGTCAACCAACCATCTCAGCCCCCGAAGCCCGTCACGACCTCCTGGATCAACCCACCCGACCAAACGGAGGCCACCACTTAGTAATAGAGCCGAACCGGTGCCTCATCCAGGTTGACACATTCCGTCTCAGCGCGAGACGGTCAGTGACTGATCCTGCCACGCTCGGCCGATCAGCCCACTTCTTCAGAGAGACGACATAGGGAATCGGTAGTGACACCAGTCATCGTGCCACCAGGACAGGGACGCCAGATCCAGGGACCCACGGGACGCCCGATGGTGGTCAAGCTGGATAGCCAGGCCACCCTCGGCGCCTATTCGTTGATCGAGTACGAGCACGCGGCGGGCGCACCAGGTCCACCAGCGCACGTGCACTACGAACACGAAGAGGCCTTCCATGTGCTCTCCGGTGAACTTACCGTGGACATCGACGAGCAGACCATCACTATCCATCCCGGCGGTTACGCCGTGGTACCCCGGGGCGCGGTGCACCGCCCGCGTAACCCCGGGCTGGTCCCCGTGCGTTTCTTCTTCATCTGTTCACCGGCGATGGACGGGTTTTTCGACGAAATGGCCCACCTCAACGCCACCACCGGCGGCGCCCCCACCTCCCAGGCGCTGACGGAACTGGGATCACGATGGGACAGCAGCTTCGTCGACCTACCCAGCGACAGCACGGTGCCCATGACCGTGGAATAAATCGAGCGTCTCTACGACTCGACAGTGCGGTTGTGGAGGGGGGTTGCCGCTGGCACGCTCTCCCACCCCAACTCGCCGTATATCGTGGCCCGATCCGTGGATCCCTTCTCAAAAAGATCTCTCCTCTCCAACGGCTGTCGCATGTTTCCGCAGGTCAGAGGCGGCACAGTGAGAGTTCGCTGATGACCGGACTCGAAGAGCCCAGTCCGAACTAACGGCCGTGATTGTCGCTCGCGCAGCCCTGGCGTCCGACGCGATCGGCGCTCGGCATGACGCGGAATCCCGGCACGTCGGCGACACCATCGACACCGAGGCACGGCGGGTGGTCCGACACTCACATCCCGCATGCGCCCCGCCATCTAGGCAGCCATCTTCGCAGGTCAGATCGTCCTCTAGTCTCACAAACCCTGCGGTATTCGCGTTCAGTCAGGGCGTCCCCGGCCGGCCTCCACAGGCTCGCCCAGTTCCGCCGAGCCCCATCCAGGCCTGAACGGCAGACCACCGACGTTCGTTCTCCGAGAGGCCCGGGTCGAATTCGAACGCAGTCGGACGCCGATAGTAGATGCCGGACACGGCCGACACGTCGAGGCAGCGCCGCGCGGTCCGTACCTGCCCTAACCATTGGCGGTCAGTCAGCTCCGCGCTAACGGCGAGCTTCTCGGGAAACTCGCTGGTGTCCAGGCAAACCAATGGAAGGTCACGCTTGTTCAGTTCTTCCACAACCTTATCGGCAGTTAGGTCAAACTGGTGTGTCAGGATCAGCACGGACCGCGCAGCGCTCACCGGTCAATCCTCCCGGACGTCGGTGTCAGAGTCGGGACCGCTCTGCCCGTCCGCGTTGGTCTGCGTGTTCGCGGTGCCGTCCGTGTGCCTGGACATGGGCACCATCTGGCCACCGTCATGAATGAGCCCAATCTGGCGGACGTCGTCATAGCCCAGCATCGCGGGGTCTATCCGGATGTTCGTCCGGGGCCGGACGGCCAGAGTCAAGCCGAACGGCCGGACGGCCGAAGGTGCCGCGGGCTCTGCGGCCACCCGGCCGTACGGCCGACCAAGGGGGAAGTGATCCGACGATGGGAAGAGGTTTACCCCATCCCTGTGGCCAAGAACCTCTGTTGGCATGGTTTTACCTCCTGATTGTTGGGAGTCCGACTGACGACTTGGCATACTGGATTCGCATTCGGAGTCGTGAGCCCCGAGTGCCGATACCAAGGTTGATGCTGCTTGCTCGATCTGCCGGGCCCTCATCGCCGTGCGTGCGGGCACGCAGGGAAATGATATTGGGCACCCTTGTTGGCTGCAGTGATCACAGCAACCGTCGCACCGACGTGCGCAATGTCGCGCCAACGTTAGGTTTATTGCGCCGGGCTCTTGGGCCATAAGTTGGGCCAGTAGCTCGGCGGTGTTGCTCGGATCTGGTCCGGTCACCGTTCTCATGTTCAATTCCTCCTGATTAGAAACGCGCGTGTCTAGATGTCGCTTCTGCGAGATTCTGGGGATTGGACACGCGGGGTTACTGTGTGCGCCGTCGATTTAAATCTCTTCTATCCCTCATCTTCCTGAGTATGGTTAACTATGACTTGCGCGATAAAGGCGGCCACCATTACGTCACACGGCCACGATCCCGATGTGGTGCAACTTGCGCACCCGCCGTCGCCGGTAGGCTTATGCTCGGTTAAAACGTGATGAATTGTGCTGGGCGTAACTGCCATGAGGCGAGCAACTAGCCAGAGAGCTACGGATGCCGGAAGTCTGTCATAGGGCGCCCTCCGATCCGGCTTTGACATATCGATGGCTCTCATCTCAGGAACCGTGCGATCCTTGGATCCGACGGACAGCCGGGTCATATGTCACCGACTGTCCGCCGGCTACTAATACTTCATAGTTGGTGAATCAGAATGCTTGAACTTGTTTGAATCTCAAACGCGGTGCGACGTCTCACCTAGCGGCGCCTCAAAATTCGGAGCGCGCTTCGGCACAGACCACGCGATGGTTCCGGTGACTCCGGCCGTCGCGCCTCGTGCTGGCGACGGCAGGTAGAGCATCGGGGTCTTGGTGCGGCCAGCATTGGCAGTGGCGTGAACCGAACACCGCACAGCGAGTCATAAAGCCCGAGGCGGGCGCTAACACTCGCGGCCACGCTGTCGAGCGTGACGCAGTGGTCAAGGTGATCGACGGACGATCCGATCCACATGACGCGTGCGCCGGAAACACCCTCGCTGCGGTGCGTCAGCCGGTCGCGGTTCTCCCGCCGGTGGCGATTGCTTGCAGCATTGCATGTCGCTCGGTGACCGGTCTCGGTGCCCATCACTGCCGCCTGGCCCCTCTTTGCTTGATCGGACAGGCAGCGGTACGCGCTACCCGATCAGGGAGGTAACTCGCCATGACGGGGTGTGGGAAAGATGTGGGCAGCAGTCCCCACACCCCGCGCCTCACGCGCATTCACGCAGGTGACACGTCCAGCCAGCGCCATACCTGACCTTGCGACAACGAGCCGCGGCCGCGCATGCGGGGCACCACCACCGTGGACTGCTGATCACGAGCAACAGCTGGGTGACCGCTAGAGTTGTGCAATCGGCGGCCAGCTTCCCGGATCTCGCCTGCGGAAGGGGTTTGCGCAGGTAACGTCCGCACTGGGATGCTCGGACGTTGAACGTAAGAGGGAGGCTCGTGTCTCGTCAGCCGGACGACATCGCAGAGCTTCACCGTGCTATCGGTCAGTCGCTTGCCTCGCACCGCGAAGCGTCTCCGTTGAGCCAAGGCGACCTCGCGCGAGAGACAAATTACCATCGCACCTCGATATCGCACATAGAGGCCGGTCGTCAGTTCCCAACTGAGCGCGTCTTTTGGGAGAAAGTTGACGGCGCTTTGGCGGCCGGCGGCGCGCTAGTCAGTCAGTACGAGCAAGTAATAGCTACCCACTCCGCTAGTGAGGCTAGCAATAGACGGCCTGCGCGGTACGCTAACCTGCGCAAGTCGAGCACGTCGCTTAACCAATTGAATCCTGACTATTATCCGCAAATTGAGTTCGAGAATGATGAATCCGCGATGTGGAGCGGCATGGATATGTCAGCCATGCGCGCTATGTCGGAAGCTTTCCAGATAGCGGACCGTAAAGTAGGTGGCGGAAAGCTGTACGGCACTGTGGTTCGCTATCTGGCTACCGAGGTCGCACCACAGCTTCTCGGGACTGAGGGAAAAGCTAGCGCGGCTGACGTTTTTGCGGCCGCCGCATCCCTGACCGAGATAGCCGGGTGGATGGCGCACGACGGTGGATCAAATGGTCAAGCCCGCCGACACTTCGATAGAGCATTCCGATTGTCGTCCGCAGCTGACAACCTTGCCTTGTCGGCAAATGTCTGCGCTTCCATGTCGCACCTCGCAACTCAGCTGCATAGTCCTCGGGACGCTATACGAATAGCCGACGCCGGTCTGGCTACAGCGAGGAAAGCGGAAGGGGCGTCACGGCTTCGAGCACGACTATTCGCTATGCGGGTGCGGGGGCAGGCGCTGGACGGTCAGACTCACGAATGCGCAAGCTCCTTGAGAGCTGCAGAGCACATTCTTGATTCATCTGAGAATGAACCACCCGCTGAGTGGATTGCGAGTTTTGACCACGGATCACTCGCTAGTGAGACGGCGCTGTGCTTCCAAAGTCTAGGGAATCTCAGCGGCGCGGAGCGTCAGGCGTCAAAGGCCATCGAACTTCGAGACGGGGACCGAGTGCGGAGCAGGGCGTTTGCGCAACTCACGTTGGCCAACGTCCTTGTTCGCCGTGGACGCATTGCTGAGGCTGCAATCATGGGTACTCATGTATGTAGGCTAATGAGGAGCTTGAATTCGGCCCGCGTGGTCACTGGTCTGACTGATCTGGCCTGCTCGCTCCGCCCGCATTCGACGGTGTCAGAGGTGCGTGACCTGCTGGAGCAGTGGAGCAGCATGACGTCTGCTTCTAAGCGCTCAGCTGAGGCCGATCTATGGCCGGTCTAGAGGATCACGATGATGCGGCGCGGCTTGCGTATCTCGCGGAGGGGAACGCACGACAAGCGCGCAAGCGTGTCGCGGTCGACGTGCTCATAAGAGATGACAATGAGCGCGTACTCTTGGTAAACCCGAGCTATAAGGACTACTGGGATCTTCCGGGCGGAATGGCCGAGTCTAATGAATCGCCTACCGTCGCCGCGAAAAGAGAATTGCAGGAGGAGCTAGGTATCGGCCTAGCAGTCGGCCGCCTTCTATTGCTTGACTGGGTGGGCCCGCACGGCCCTTGGGACGATCAACTCCTTTTCATCTTCGACGGAGGGACTCTCACTCCGGGCGAAGTCGAAAATATCAGGATCCTGGACGATGAGCTGACTGAATTCGTGTTCGTCAAGGTTGACGATTGCGAGCGTCTTCTCCGACCCGACATCTGGCGACTCCTCCAGAGTTCGTACAGGTGTCTGGGTAGCGAGCGTACCGAATACTTCGAGACAACACGACCCTGAGCACGGTGGCCCGACTTGGCCGCAGACGTTACGTGGGTTCGGAGAGTTCCTGTTCTAGCCTGGCAAGCGCGGTACGCGACGCAGGAATCGGACGCCGTGGCGGAACCGGCCGGCCTCGTAGGCGCTGTCGACCTCGATCTCGACCACAATCCGGGGCGCGACCGGCGTGTGGTGCACGGGCTCCGACCCAGGCAGGCCGACACGACCGCCGGGAATCACGGTTGGCCACGGGTGTGGGCCGGCCGGTGGAGTCAACATGGCAGCGACTTCCGCGCTGGCGGCACGCGGCAGCCGGTGCGTGCGCCCGATCACGCGGAGGCGTCCGCGCTCGTTGTAGCGGCCGAGGACCAGCGCGGTCGGGGCATTGGCGGGCCCGATGACTCCGCCGATGACCGCCTCGTAGGAGTTCCTGACGCGGATTTTCGACCACGGTTTGTCCGGTTGGTAGCCGTGGTCGCGGCGCTTGGCGACGACTCCCTCCACCGGTAACGCGCAGTGAAGCCGCTCATCCACGCGCGTGCAGCGTTCAGCTGCGTGGACATCGGCATCAGGCGTAGTGCTCCGGTGGCGCCGGCGAGCAGGTCCTCGAGTCGGGCGCGGCGTTCGTGCCAAGGCCGGGTGCGTAAGTCTTGGCCGTCTTCGGTGGCGAGCAGGTCGAAGGCCACCAGGTGGGCCGGCTCGCTGGCGGCAACGCGGCGGGAGGCGAGGCGCCGTTGCAGGGCGGAGAAGTCAGCGATTCCGTTCGCCATCACCACCAGCTCGCCGTCGAGCACGGCGCCGGGGGGGATCTGCGCGGTGATCGCCTCGGCCACGTCGGGGAATGCCGGGGCTGAGGGATCGTTGCTGGCGGGACTGCAGCCGAGTGTCCGCAGCGCGGCGGAACGCTATGGCTCTGGCACCATCCTTGGGTTCGTAGATCCACCGCGTGCCCTCGGCCGTTCCCGCTGGTGAACAGCCCCTCAGGAAGCCGCTGATCGCTCCGGACAGATCCTTCAGCGCGGTGAATGCCAAGTACGGCGCATCGACAGCGCATCTCATTTGTCGCACCAGAAACACCGTCCCCAGCTCATAGGCGTATGAGGCCGGTCAGCACCTCTGGAGGGGCGTTGGCGCGTGGAAGTCACTGCGAGCGACCGGCGACGGGTGTCACTGCCCGCTCGACTGTCCGTCGCGAACCGCCCGGCCGCAGCCTCGGACAGTTTGGCGCACCGGGGCCGCATCCCGGCGTTCACCAGGCCAAATAGCCGTACGGGGTGGCGGCGGAGGACGCACGCCCGATTACGCTGTGTGCGTCCTCCTTGAGGGGCGGGTGCTCAGCTCGTCCGACGCACCGCCGGTGGCGCCGGACATCGGCCGTCACCCGCACCAGGCCGGCCGGTGCCGACCTACCTCAGAGGAAGGACGTCGGCATGCGACACCGCCGACACCGTAGGGCTAACAGCAGAAACCGCGACCGCGAAGGCCTTCCTGAGAAGGCAAACCTCGCTGTCGCGGTTGTCCGGATCGTGAGTGCGCTCGTACGGTTGGCGCTCACGATCTGGTGGCACGATCGCTGACACCCTGCGACGGGGTCGGGGTGTGTGGCCGCTCGCGACGGCGCACACCTTGACTTCCGAACCATGCATCGAATGCTCGTTCGGATATCCGTCAGCAGAGCGGCTATCCATTTAGTACGGGCGCGAATGTAGCACAGCGCGTCAGCAGGGGTCTGTGACCGTCCGCGCCGTCATCGCGGTGACCGGCCACACGACTGCCATGCTCCGACGCTAAGCCAGCTACGAGCGGTGACCGCCACGGACACGGAGCGTCGCCGCGTACCTCGGAAACCGCGCACGTGACGTGTGCGCGGGCGGGGCTTCCCAGGCGTTCACTCGGCCGGTGGCGGAGTGCGTTCGATCCACACCCACCAGCCCTGGGCGCTCGCGGTGACCTGCAGCGGCCGCGCGACCCACCACTTACTTTCGGTGACGGGCAATCCTTCCGGCCGACGCAGGGTCACCGTGTGCGGCCCGGGGCTGTCCGCGCGTCCGTAGGCATACCGAGCGCCGGGCTGATCTTGCGGGGAGTAGTCGCCCCAGCCGTGCGGTCCCACAGCGTCACTGGTGCCGCCGCCCGAACCGCCTCCGCTAGTCCACTCCCCGGTCTCGTCGAGTACGACGTGCTCGAACTCCGAGTTGCTGCCGTCGCCGTTGGGGTCGATGAGGGTGCCGCCGACGTCCCCACTGGTGGCGATGGCCAGCACGCGGGCGTAGCGCGGGTCGAACCCGGAAATCTGGAGCGCCAGCTCTGGTGTCAACTCGGGACTCATCGCCCTCAGACCTCTCGTCGTGTTGAGCAGCATGTGGACATCGCCAGTGTCTCGATCATCACCGGTCGTGTCCGCTGGTTTTTGAGCGCGAAAGGCGCGGACGCAGAGGGGGGTTTCTTTGCGTCCGCGCCAGTTCCACGGGCCCCGGTTTGGGCTGTGAGCGCGGGCAGGCTGGGGGGTTAACCTGCCCGCGCTGTGTTCTGTGTACTCGCCTGGTGCCGCTCCGCGGGCCTGTTCGGCGCGACATCGCTCGTCAGGATGGGCACCGCCGATTCGCACCCGGTGCCGGTACGGGCGCGCTATAGGCGACGCGTTGCCACTCGTGCCGTCGACGCGCTGGCCAGCACCGCATTGACCCGGCGCGGCGGTGTCGCTCAATCCTTCCGCGCCCGGCCGGCCGCGCGCCTGTCGACGACTCGACGGGATACGCCCTGCTCGATCGGGCTGCTCAGGGGTGGTGCATGCCGCCGTAGCCGTGGTGGCCGCCACCGTAGTGGTGGCCGTAGTGACTCCCGTCGATTCCGAAGCCGTGCTGGCTGTGGTGGTGCAGGTCGACGGGTTGCGGCTGGTCGGTCGGCGAGCCCACCCTCGAGCCGCTCCCGCGCCGCGGGGCGCCGGCGAAGACACACCCGATGATCACGGCCAGCCCGACAAGAACGAAGTAGACCATTCCGAGCCTCCTCTCACCTGCTGCCAAACCCGGCCACAGTTCGGCCAGTGTCAGGCCCGCTCGGCGCCCCGGACAGCGGCTTGGGAAAGATTTGATCTAGGGAATCGATTTCCAGATCTCTCGTGGAGGAACGCGCCCGACTGCCTGGTACGAGCGATAGGTCTGAGGCTCGGGGTCTTCACCCGCGTCGGGTCGAACTTTCCCCCGCCCTTGCCGTTCGCCGGGGCGATAAACAGCTTGTCGCGGCCCAGCGCTGAGGCAAGAATGGCGCGACGCTCACCCACCTCGGCCGCGTCCCACTGCGCCCGGACCTGGTCCGCGGTCATCGCCTCGACCGGCCCGCCGTCCTCGCCGCCGGTCAACTCCTCATACTCCACCCGGAGCCGGGCAAGATCCGCCGCCAGCGGTTCGTTCGCCGCGTCGAACGCGTCCATGCTCATCGTGCGCCGGCCCACCCGCTCAGACAGCTGCTTTTGGATACCCTCAATCTCGCGGATCTCGTTCTCGACCTCGCCCAGACGGTCGGCGACCCGTGCCCGCGCCGCCGACAACGCCGACGCATGCCTATGATCGGACAACCGGCGGATGACGAAGGCGCGGATCTCCCGGTCGACCGCGCGAGCGTCCGCCGCCACCTTGCCGCACCCCTTTCGCTGTTTCTGGCAATGGTACTGGCGCCGCTTCTCACCATCGGGATACATACCGGTATGGGGGCGCCCCGACAGCGTATGGCCGCACAGCTCGCACCGGGCGATGCCCGACGCAATGTAAGTCATCCGCGGCCCCGTACCGGTCGGGCGACTCTTCAACATCGCACGCAGCCGAAGGAATTCGTCCACTGGAACGATCGGGTCCTCCTCGCCGGCCACCTTGCCGACAATCTCCCCCCGGTGCTCGATCAGGCCCGCGTTACGCCCACGGCTAAGCACGTCGCGCACGGCCGTGCCGATCCAGGCGTTGCCCTCGACCGTTGTCAATCCCTGCTCATTCCACTCCCGGGCCACGTCCGCGTCAGGCATCCTCGCCAACAGCGCCCGGGTACCCGACATCAACGCCGCACGCTCTCGCGCGACCAACTCCGCCGACACCGGTTTGCGCTCGATGCTCTCCCGAACCACAAGCTCATCCCGCCACGCGCCGTTCAGGTCGGCGCCGGTGCGGACAACCCGTGCTCGACGCTGCCGGGGCAGACGCTCCAACCCCGGGAACCCGAACATTCGCCCGCTCTTGTGCTGGACTCCGTCCTTGCGCATCTGCTCGAACCGGCGCTTGATCCGCCGCTGAGCGTCGTCGGAGCTACGGCCCGCGTGCGCGACCTCGATCCACAAAATGAACCGGTCGTCCGGATCGTCCAACAGCCGCGTCCCGTGCGAGGACAACACCGTAAACCCGTCGTTCGCCATCGTGATCAGCATCATCAGATCGTCCGGGCGGCGCACCAACCG
>Ga0137415_10000295_pt1 | contig 45851 bp, 50 predicted proteins | sample CZODoug3_1_1_16f_FD_183082 | JGI IMG/M metagenome (GOLD analysis project Ga0137415, IMG submission 183082) | Vadose zone soil fungal communities from Angelo Coast Range Reserve, California, USA - CZODoug3_1_1_16fungal (Hybrid Assembly) | ecosystem: Environmental > Terrestrial > Soil > Vadose...
ATCACCTGTGTCAAAGCCGACTGCTGCGTCTCGGCCGTGCTCAATTTGGCAGCAACCTGCGCGACATCAGCCTGCAACAGATTCGTCTGCGCTGATTGAAGCTGGGTCGATTCGCTCGCAGCATACGTTTGCGCAGCCGTTAACCGTGTAATCGAGTTGTCGATTACAACCCGCTGCTGGCTTACGTAACTCAGGGCAGAGGTCAGCGCAGTCGTATCTGTCTGAGCTGTAGAGGCGGCAGTCCCGGAAGAAAAATCCGCAATCAAGTTGTTGAGCGTGCCCAGAACATCCGTGCCCGATGCAGAAAAAATCTGATCGCCAGGAACATTCAATTGAATCTTCTGGCCATTAGGCGTCGCAAGATAGGTGACATTGCTGTCCCCGTTATAAGTAACCGAGGCAGGAGTCGTAGTCGAGTCCAATGTAAATGGAGTGGTGCTACCCTGGCTGCCGGCAAACACATATTGACCAAGATAGGTGGTATTTGCCAGCGAAAGCACTTCATCCCGTATTCCCGATAACTGCTGCGCGATGGTTTTCAGATTGTCCGAACTCAAAGTGCCGTTATTCGCCTCGGTCGCCAGTGAAATCGCAGTCGTCAACTGACTCACAACGCTTCCCAGTGCTGAGTCACCCACTTGCAACATGCTTTCCGTAGATGTGGCCGTCGTGGAAAATGTGTCATCGAGGCTCAACTGCGAATTCATCAGAACATTCTGCCCCACGGCAACCGGATTATCGCTGAGCGAGTTCACGCTTTTGCCACTCGAAAGCTCTTCGCTCAATATCTGCTCGATAGCGGTCGTCGAGTTAAGCGACTCAGCCAGGTTCGAAACGTACTGTGGGTCTACACGCATGAACGCATCCTCATTTCGATCTGTAGGTTGTTGTTTACAACTTTGCTTAGCTGATGGCTGTCTCTACACCCAAATTGAGAGCAGTCGCCATCACTTGGGAAAGGATGGTGAAGACCTTGGAAGCAGCTTCATATGACTTTTCAAGACCTTCAAGAGAAGACGCCTCCTCATCCAGGTTCACCGAAGAAAGCGAGCTGATCTGACTTTGCATCTGCGTCAAAGACGCCTGCTGTGCCGTGTTCTCCGTAGAAACATCCGAGACAAGGCTGCCCAGAGTCGTCGCCAGATCGGAGTAATACTGCGTCGCAGTGGTACCGCCCACAATGCTAGAGCTTGCGAGCGCAGCCATTGCCACCGCATTGGTTCCGTCCGACGAGCCATTGCCGGATGCAGCCGCCGCAATCTGGGAAGGATCGGTAATCGCAACTGAGATCTGCGACGCCGCGCCTGAGGAGGAAGAAGGAAGATTGAAAATCGCCACTCCCGCATTGCCATTCGCATCGGAACCAGCTTCATTCACAGTGTTAATCTGCGACCCGAATGAATACGCAAGCTGATCAAGAGCACTCTGTACCTGTGGAATGTCCTGATCGCGAACGGTAAGCAGGCCGCCCAGTTCCCCGCCACCGGATGTAAGTCCGGAGGTAATGTCATTCCCCTGCGAGTCAAAAATATCTGTCACGCCATTCACTGTGCCAGTAGAAAGAGCAAAGGAGGTGCTTCCCGAGACCAGCACAGCGCCACTGGACGTAGTAATAGTCAAACCGTTCTTCTCTGTCTTGATCTGGCTGATGCCGACCAACTGAGAAAGCTGCGTCAGTTCTTCATCGCGCTGATCCTGCAGAGTTCCCGCATCGGCATTGGGGCTGGCCGAGGCAATTTGCTGATTCAGCTTCGCAATCGACTGCGTCAACGAATTCACCTGATCGACAATACTCCCGCTCTCTGCACTGATGGACGTCTGCTGCGCTGTCAGCTGCGATGCCGTGCTGTTGAAGTCGCTCGCCAGAGTGGTGGCTGCACTCAGCACCGCCTGACGCAGCGAATTGCTCGAAGGGCTGGACTCCAGACTCGAAACCGCATCGAAGAACTGCGTGATATCGTTTCCGATACCGCTGGAGCTTGAGCTGCTCGATGTTGCATCGCCAAACAAGGCCTGCAATTGATCGAGAGCCGTAAGCCGTGTACTCGATGCGCTTTCAACCGATGTCTGCTGCTGCATGCTCAATTCAAGAACGCTGTCCCGCTGAGAGACCGCGCCTGTCACAGTCGCGCCATCGCCATAACTGGTGTTGCCAATCGTAATCGAATCGTTCTGCTGCCAACTGGCAACTTCACGCGTATATCCGGTGGTATTCGCATTTGCGGTATTGTTGGCAACAATGTTCAAAGCTGCTTGATCGGCATCGAGCGCCGCTGTGGCGATACTGAGTGCTGTACTAAGTGTGGCCATTCGATCTTCCTCGCCGCTAAATTGAATAAAAGGTATTTCTCTAAGAAAGGGTTACAGATGTGTTTCGTGAATAAGTCCGCGCCTGGCTATACAGAAAGTGTGACTTCATGACAGGCCGCAACAGACGAAGGTTGCGAGCGCTTTCGCGAAGTAAAGCTCCAAGCACGTTGCACCGGACGGCAAAGCTTGCTGCCTCATCTTTTGCGCAAAATATTTGCACATCTTGAACGGTGGTTAGCAACGACAATAGCTTTTCGGTATCTCCAATAGCCAAAGCCAGAATCGCTTCATCCACAACTCGTATAGCTCGAATATCTATGTCGTCTGTCATGCAAATCTTACTTTCCAAGCATGCTGTCGATGATCTTTCCAGCTACTTTCGTCGAATCGACTTTATACGTTCCGTCTTCAAGAGCCTGCTGGACCTGAGCCACTTTGTCAGTACGAACATCCGGAAGCGCAATAGCCTGATTCACCAGATTGGCAGCAGCACTCACCGAGGTCTGATCCGCGGGCTGACTGTTTGCCTTCGCGGCATCGACAACGGAACTCTCCTGCGCTCTTTCGACCGCAAATATGCCTAATGCTTCGCGCAAGTCTTTTATGTTGTTTCGGACGTCCATGAAAGTTCCTTTCACTCCATCTCATCGGCGGAAAAAAGGAACACTTTAGTAATTCCCGCTGCTGGTTAGCTTACTCTCACCGGATGGTTTGTTCTGCTCAAAGTGTTTCAGTATCTGCGTCGCAATGCCGAATCCACCACGTTCCGAGATAGCTTTCGCCATCGCCTGCGAACCAAAGCTCATCAAGGCTCCGTCAGCGCCACTATCGTCATTCGAAGCGCTATCACTAGTATCCGAAAATAGGGCATCGCGCTGTTGTAGCGGCTTCAGGAACTCCTGCATAAGACTCGCCTCGAACTCATGCGCGGCCGGTTTCAACCGCGGGTCGACCGCAGCGTCCGTTGATCCAAACTCGCTTGCTGCTGTATTCAGTGTCCCAATTTGCATCACAGAACCTCCAATTCGGCTTCGAGCGCCTGCGCTTCCTTCATAGCCTGCAGGATGGAAATAATGTCACGCGCCGTAGCTCCAATCTGCTGCAGATTCTGCACCAGGTCATCCACAGTAGCTCCTTCCCGAAGCTCTATCCGATTGGCTGGCTTATCCTGCGCCTGCACTGTGGTCTGCTGCACCACCTGCGTCGAACCCTGCCCAAAGGCATTCGGCTGCGAAACCTCAAACCGACTGACCACATTCACTGCCAAGCCCCCATGCAGGATCGATACCGGCTGCAAACGAACATCGCCTCCGATCACCACTGTCCCAGTCCGCTCGTTCACAACCACTTTCGCCCGAGGAAAGACCTCCACTTCCACAGCCTCCACCTTCGACAGTAGTTCCGGGATATCTTCATGCGGAGACGGTATTACTTCAACGCGCCGGCTATCAGTTGCATGCGCAAGTGGCCGCCCCAACTCGCGATTGATCGAGGCGGCCATCAACTCGGCAGTGCGAAAATCCGCATCGCTTAATATCAGCGACAATGTATGCATCTGCGCGAGATCGAGTGGCACTGCCCGCTCCGCAATGGCACCGGAAGGAATGCGGCCGGTAGTCGGATGGTTGAGCGCCTTGACATTGCCATTGCTGGCTACCGAATAGCCGCCCAAGATTAACGGCCCCTGTGCCTGTGCATAGATCTGTCCATCGGGCCCATACAACGGAGTCATCAGCAGCAGCCCACCTTCCAAGCTGCGCGCGTCGCCCGCCGAAGAAACCGTGACATCCAGTTTGCTTCCTGGCCGTGCAAACGGCGGCAGTGTCGCGGCAATGAAAACAGCAGCCATATTCTGCACACGCATGCTTGACGTGCTCGTGGATTGCTGCATATTTACACCCATCCTCTGAAGCGTCGAGATCAGTGTCTGCACTGGAAATATGGTTTGCGTGCTATCTCCGGTTCCGCGTAGACCGACCACAATTCCGTAGCCCACCAACTGGTTATCGCGGATACCCTCCACCGATGCCACATCTTTCACGCGCGCTAATTTCATCTTGGCGATAGCTTCCGCATGAACATCCGGCACCATAAGCTGGAGCGCGATCAGGGTGAGCCTAGTGAATCGCGCTATGTTCAAGATTTTCCGTCTACGTAGCCGCACGGCCAAGCCCTCCTAGAAAACCAGTAGCTTTTCCAGCCATCGAACAACTGGATTCTGCCGGTAGGTGTAGTCGTTGATGATGCCCTTGCCAACAACCTCGAGCTCCAGGCTCGTAATAGCAGTCGAGAGCACCTGATTCTGCGCATTGATGTCATCCGGCCTGACTAATCCACGCAGGCGAATCAGCTGCGTCTGCTGATTGAACGACACCTGCCGTACCGCCTGAATCACCAGCATCCCATTCGGCAATACATCGGCAATCTCTCCGCCCACCGTCGTGCTCAGGCTTGAATTCGTTACACTTTGCCCTTGCGCATTCAGGCCCGACGCAGAGGTCTGATTGAGCAGATTATTAAGCGCATTTCCACTCGAAAGTTTTCCGAATAATCCTGAAATGGCAGAGCTAGCGTTGGATGAACGAGAATTCTTGACTGTGCCGTCGGTCGATGCCGCCAGACTTTCTGAAACGACGACAGCGATTGGGTCATGCACATGCAGCGCTTTCACATCGGTGTTGAGCCGTGCAAGCCTACCACTATCGATCCAGATCGAACCTGGAGTGCGTATTTCCGCTGCATTCTGCGCGCGCACCTGAGTGATGTAAGCATCGAGAGCGATATCGGGCGGTGTTGGCTTCGATTGCGCTTGCGCCTTAGGATTGCGGACAGACACGGCATGAAGCGGGACAAGCATCAGCACAAAAAAACCTGTTAATTTCAAAATCCTCTCCATAGTCATTACCATTTCCAGTCCCTTGATTTAATCAACTCCACGGAACCGGGGCCACGCACAACTCCGCTGAGTACTGTCCCTCTAAATCCAGTTCGCACCCGCACCATCTTGCCTACATACGCTGCTTCCATGGCAACTCCAGTGAATTGCATTTCCGCTCCATTGCCGCTGCTCCAAAGCCTGACCTGCATACCGGAGAGCACCTCTGGACCGGCTACCGGTGCTGAATTGTCAACATCCCGATTCACTCTTGCCGGAATTGCTATCAGAGAAGCTGGATGTTCCGGATGCCGGCAATCAACCACGACGACCCAACGCTGATGAAGAGAGCTATCTGTGAAGTAGCTATGCACGCCATATCCCGATGCCAGGATTGGCCAACCTTCCACGGCTTCTGACTGGATTCCACAAGCCACGGCATGGAACACTGACAGAAAAACAAACGTCGGAATCACAAAAATAACGACCATAGATGCGCGCATCATCTCTACTTCGCCATGTTGTTCGTCTGGCTGTACATCTGGTCCGCCGCAGTTATCACCTTGGAATTACTCTCATAGGCTCGCTGCGCTAAAACCATCTGCACGAAGGCTCCGACCACATCCACATTGGAGTTCTCAAGATATCCCTGTTGGAGTGTCCCAAGCCCTTCCGTTCCACCCGGATTGCCCAATACCGCATCGCCTGAAGAAAGTGTTGCCGTGTAAAGATTGGACCCTACGCTATCCAGACCGCCAGTGTTGGCGAATGTTACCAATTGAATCTGTCCCAACTGTGATGGATTTGTTTGACCTGGCAGCGTCGCATTCACAACACCATACTGCGTGATGGTGATTGCCGTCGCATTCGTTGGAATGGTGATATTGGGAATCAGCGGGTCGCCCTGCGAGTTTACGATCTGCCCCTGATTGTTCAGGTAGAAATTGCCCGCCCGCGTATAAGCAATTGTCCCATCCGGCCGCGAAACCTGAAAAAAACCGCTTCCCTGAATCGCCAGATCAAGTGAATTATTCGTCTGATTCATGTCCCCTTGCGTCATGATGACCTCTGACGCAGCCGACTTTGTGCCCAAACCAATTTGCAGGCCAGCTGAAACCGTCTGCTGGCTCTGTGCTGCGCCAGGGGTAATCAGGTTCTGATAGATCATGTCTTGAAACTGCAACTGGCGCTGCCGGAAGCCAACCGTCGACGAATTGGCGAGGTTGTTAGCAATCGTATCCAGATTCAATTGCTGCGCGCTCATCCCGCTGGCAGCCGTGTATAAGGCTCGAATCATTCTGCGTCTCCTTCAAAAATTCTGATAATGAACTTGCCTGTTTAAACTTTCGGCAGTTCTTCACTGGCTGTTTTATCGAATTCACTATGAAAAATTGCCAATGCTTTCTGCATCATCTCTGCTTGCCGCTGTACCAATACAAGCTGGAGAGTGCCCTGAATCACATCCTGATTCGAAGATTCAAGCGTCCCCTCATGCAGCGAAGCATCTACAGGCTTAGCGACGGCACCGTTCACCGGCACATAGCGGTTTGCGCCTTCTGCCTTAATGGAATCCGCGGAGTCAAAAACAAAGGTGCCGATCTTGCTAGCAGCTGCACCGTCGACCGAGATTACCCCATCGGAACCAATCATGATATTGCCCGCTGGAATCTGTACGGACTTACCTTGGACATTCAGCACCGGCTCATTCTGCGTCGTAACCAATGTGCCATTACTAGTCCGCTGAAAATGTCCGTTGCGGGTATAGCGAATGCCCTGTCTGGCCTGAATTGCAAAGAAACCCTCACCTTGAATCGCGACATCCAGCGGATTGCCCGTAGGAACCAAAGCGCCTTGGCCAAGATCCAAGCGGTTTCCGCCGAGCACGCCAAATGCGTTTACAGTTCGATTTAATTGAGAATTGAGGGCATCCGGACCTGCAATCGCAGAACGAAAATACTCACGTTCAGCGCGGAAACCATTCGTATTGGCATTGGAGAGATTGCTGGCTGCCGAGTCTAACATCTCGGTGCGGGCCAGCAATCCGGAAAATGCTGCATAGTAGCCGCTATCCATTGGTATCTCCTTACTCAGAGAGGGTGCAGGAGAAGGACCAGAAAACGGGCAGGAGGATTAGAGGACTCTCATTGCGTCGCTTCACAAATAATTGAGAAGCTAAACGTAAAGCTCTCAAATTTGTAATATCGTTCCATCTGAAACTCAGCACGCTGCGTATGCAGCTGATAATTGGTTCCAGTCACGACAGTCGGCGTAGAAAGCATGCATCCCGATGCGAGCGCTGGCAGCTTTCCCTTCCAGGCACCAGCCACCATATTGCATACTTCGCCCACGGCGTCTTTCACCGTGGCATCGAGCTCTAGTATCGGCATGCCGGTCAGACACTCCGCGATGCGCAGAGCTACTTTTTCGCCACTCTGCAAAACGCAAGCTCCACTCATGACTCCTGCAAGACCTATCACCGCTGAAATCGTCTCATGCTCTTCAATGGGAGACTCACCTACTGCCACGCATGGCATGCCCATCATTAAACTGAAAACCTCATCGACAGCTTCATCGAGATGCTGCGCATAATGCTCAGTCTGAACAGTTGTTTTTACTGTGAAGGCCATCCGCTTTTCTCCGCTTTCATTTGTTATTGGAGCCCACTCTTCACCTCGCATCTCCACTTATGCCACGCCTAACAGCGGTAACAGGCGGTCTTTCACCTGCTCAGATGTGAAAGGCTTACGAATATAACCCTGCGCCCCAGCCATGATCGCCTCGCGCACATGATCCTCGCTGCTTTCCGTCGTGATCATGACCACTGGCACTTCGGGGGCCAATCCCTGAGCACGCAGTTGACGCAAAAACTCAAGGCCATCCATATTTGGCATGTTGATATCAGAGAGAATCAAATCCACGCGTTGCTGACGCAAAATGTCCAACGCCTCTATACCGGTCCCAGCTTCGAAGACATTCGAAAGTGGCAGGCCAGCTTGACGCAACGCTCGTTCGACAATCTTCCGCATCACGGAAGAATCGTCGACTATCAGGGCACTAATTTCACTCATGGGCAGAACTCCTCGCGATAAAGACGTTATCGGCGGAGCCTGAAGGAACTCTAGGAGCTACTCCCTTATTGCAATTGCATTAACGAGCACAACACATCTTCGATTGCATCCAGACTCGACTCATCCGCCGAGTGCCACATTCTCAACCAGAAGAAATCATGGATGCGTACAAGCTTCGCTTTCACCGGCTTCAAGCGCTCCAGCGCGCTGATTAAAGCCAGCACCAGACCATGCACACTTTCCGTTTCAAGTATCGTGGCCTTGGGAAATCGCGCAGCCAGCATTCGCTCATGTGTTCTACGAAATTCCGATCCGTCGACCAGTCCGGCCTCTACCACCAATCCCGTCATTCGTTCAATGGCAAACGTTGCACAACGATCTATCCGATCCTCAAAGGCTATATAAAATAGACTCGATCCAGCCACACGTAATGGCAAAATGGCAAAGTTGTCCACAAAAAGTCTCGGCACCAGAGCGGCCATGCTTTCCGGGCGGTAATCTTCCAACGAAAAAACTGGGCAGTTCCATTGCAGGCTCAGTGCTCTAGTTAGTAGGTGTTCCTCCAATCCTTCACGCATCAGCCACATGCCAATCCGGCCGGATTCAGCCTTCCGCTGCGCCTGAAGAGCATTTTTTAGCTGCTTCTGTGTTATCCATCCTTGCTCCAACAAGACAAGCCCTACAGGTACACGATGCCTGTGTCCGGAAGGTGCATTGCTGCGCCCCTCAAGTTCACGGCGTACCCGCGCTTCTACGATGGCCGTCATGCACTCTGCGCTGCAGGTCCAGGCATCTTCGAAGATCGGCACCCGGCGATTGCGCCACAGTTTTATCCACCCGCTGGAACATGCCATATTCGCGCATATTGGAAGAACTGTATGTTCTTTCAATGAACCCAACCAGAAGCCAGATTCAGCAGAGTTTGTCCTCAGCCGCTTCTCTAAAAAAGGCATCGAATACTCTCCAGACATTTCTTCGGTTCAGCTACCTCGCTTACACGCAGCCCAAAATTACCATTCACCAGTACCACCTCGCCACGCGCGACAATCTTATCGCCCACAATCAGGTCCACCGGGTCGGCCACATGCCGGTCCAGTTCCACAACATCGCCAGGTCCCAGTTCCAGTACTTCGTGTAGAGGCATTTCCCGGGAGCCAAAACGCAATGATGCTTCTATCTCGACATCCAGCAACAGGTCAAACCCCTTCGCTGACAATTTCTGCGTCTCGTCTACTGAAGCAACGAGCTTCGTCATTTCCACTGGTTGCGCCTCATCGATCAAGGCAAGCAACATGGCATGATCCCCGAAGTGCAATTGATAGGCTGCAAGCGCAGCTCCTCGTGGACGCGTCATCGATTCAATGGAGGTAACGGTCATTCCGACAGAAAGCCCTGCTGCCACCTGCCACAACAATTTCCGCCATATCTCCAGGTCTCTCTCCTGATCCGGTTCAGGGCCTGCTTTCTTTGTTGCAACTAAAATTTTACTCAACGATTCCCAATCAATTAGAACCGTCAAACGGCCGGCAAAAGAGCCAGTCACAGTAATCCCCATTGCTACAACAGACTCTGGAGAAGGAAGCTGATCTGCGTGCAGAAACCTTACGTTCCCGGCAAATGCGCGCCCTAAAACAGTCGAAGCGGCTTCCAGCCACGATTCTAAAAATGCCATCGTTATCCCCTTACTCGCTCCAGGCGCGCCATCAAGTGCGCTCCCCGGTGTTCTTGCTGGCTGATTACGGCGGAACGAAACAGCGGCACTCCTGAAATTCGCAACTCCGCCAGATGGTGTGCGGCAAGCGGCAAGCGAATTACCTGTCCGACTTCGATCGATTTGATCTCTCGCGCCTGCAGGCGAACAGGTGGCAATTGCAGGGATGCTCCGAATACAACTCGCGCCATCAGCTCGCGCATACGCTCGGTTGTATCTGCCGAATGACGTCTCTGACGCGTCCAATCACCCGTCAGCCGCCGTAGAATTGTGTTTGAAACGACCGCCGGAAAAGCAAGATTCAACAAGCCGCTTGCGCCAGGCATACGAATTTCGAAACTTAGACAAAGCGTCTTTTCTGAGATTGGTATTAGACGTGCGACCTGCGTGTGCATCTGTCGTTGTTCGAAGTGAAAACTCAACCCGACGGGCTGCCAGGCCGAACTTAGCTCTTTGCAGATGACTTCGATCACGCTTGATAGGATCGACTCCTCGATATCCGTCAGCTCGCGAAGCTGGCCCGGCTTGCCTTCCCCTCCCAACAACAGGTCAATCATTGAAGGTGCTGGGGCCAGGTCCATCTGCAGTACCGAAAGAACGCGCAGCGGCTCAAGCCGTACCGAACACACATATGCCAATTCAGGAATGCGCAACATGAATTCATTGAACGGTATCTGTTCAGCGGAGACGAGGTTTACCTGAAACTTACTACGCAGCCAAACACCTAGATTATGTGTAAGATTACGCGCAAAAATATCATTCAGAAGGCTGATGGCGCGCATCTGTTCGTTGCTGATTTGACCAGCGCGCACAAAGCTATAGGCTTGCACCTTCGCACGGCTTTCTTGACTGGAAGCGTTGTTTCGCACCCGCGCTGCCTGAAAGAGGGCGTCGATCTCATCCTGTTTGAGCGTCTTCTCCATTCTCATCCTCTAACGGCGCAAGCGCGCTTGACGATTCGCACGATCTTTTGTTTTCAAAGCAAAATCCCCCAACAGAGCTCGCAGGTGAAGCACTGCAGAAGCATGAATCTGAGATACCCGCGATTCAACAACGCCAAGCGTCAATCCGATCTCCTTCATCGTCATCTCCTCGTAGTAATAGAGGGTCATCACCAGGCGCTCGCGTTCAGGCAATTGCTCGATGGCGTCGGCCAGCCGCTGTTGCAATTCACCTTTCAGGCACCGGAAAAGCGGATCCTCTTCCGGACTGTTTGGGATGTAGGCCAACTCTTCTTCACCCGAGTCCTCCGATCGCTCCAGATGCAGTGTGCCTATCTCAAGCCCCTTCAGTTCTCCAAGCAATTGCTGATACTCTCCCAGCTCCATCTGTAGTTCTGCGGCAATCTCCGGTTCCGATGGGGCACGTCCAGAGCGTACCGTCAAAGCGCGAATTGCTTCTTCGATGGCTCGCCCCTTGCGCCGCAGATCACGTGGGCTCCAGTCGAGCGTCCGCAAACTGTCAAGGATCGCGCCCCTGATGCGAAACTGTGCATAGCTTCGAAACTGCACCTTCTTAGCCGGATCGAACTTTTGAAACGCGTCGATCAAACCTAGAACACCGGCGCTGACTAGATCTTCCATATCCACATGCTGCGGAAGGCGCTCATGAATCCTCCGCGCCAGATACCGCACGGTGGACAAATGTTCGATCATCATGTGCTCCTGCTCCGGCGTCAGGTCGGCAGGCATGTTCGATTTTGCATAAGACGGCATTGCCGCAGGAGCAAATATTGCTTCCATGGCGTCTGCACTCGTTGCTTTCCCCTGATTTGTTTGTATATAGCCCGTGTTCTGCATGCTCTCCCCATCGCGGTCTTTTTCTAACCGGTGATTCTCCCCTCGCCTGTTCACCGGATCACTCCCACCGACCGCAGCCGCACATCCGGGGGGATCTCAGTGGGCGAAATGACGGTGATTCTCGGCATCACAGGCTCCAGCCAACGGCGCAGATGATAGCGCGCTGGACTCTGGCAAAGGAGCACGGGGAGGGCCGAAGAAGTTTGTGGTCCGATTAGCTGCTTCAAAGAATCGGTCACACGTTTCAACAACGGTGTTGGCGACGGACGTCCATCATTCAGCAGCCGCAATGTGCCCTCTGGATGAAATATCCCCATCAGTTCTTCCTCGATTAATGGGTCCATCGCCAGCACGCGCAAAGTGCCATCCTGGTCGAGCAGCGGCTGTGTCAGCCGCCTGCCTAAGGTTTGACGCACGGCTTCCACCATCTGCGGCAGGCTCTTACCCTGCGGGGCCACCTCTACCAGCGTTTCAAGAATGGCGCCCAGATCGCGAATCGAGACCTGTTCGCGCAGTAACTGCTGTAGCACCTTCTGCACTTCGCCCAGGCTCAATACCTTCGGCACCAACTCTTCGACCAGCTTGGGATGCGTCTCGTTCAGCGCATCGAGCAGCCGCTTGGTTTCCGCGCGGCTCAATAGCTCATACGCATGCTGGCGGATCATCTCCGCCAGATGCGTGCTGATTACCGTCACTGCATCCACCACCGAGTACCCTGCCGCTAATGCCTGATCCTCAAGCGCTGGCTGAATCCATCGCGCGGCGACGCCAAAGGCTGGTTCGCGTGTCTCTTTTCCAGGCAACAGCGGTGTCTGCGCCTCCGCGCTCACTGCCAACAGAGCATTCCCTTCCGTTTGCCAGCGCCCGATCTCCAAGCCGCGCAGCGAAAAGACATATTCGCGCGGCTTCAGTCGCAGGTTGTCTGAGATATGAATAGGCGGAATCAGAAACCCAAGCTCACCCGCCAAATGTCGCCTTAACGTTTTCACGCGCGACAACATCTGCCCCCCTTGCTTTTCATCCACAATCGGGATCAGCTGGAAACCGATCTCCAAGCCCAGATCATCCATCCTCAGCAGTGACGCCAGATTCTCCGTCTGCGTCCTCTCTGCGGCTTTTTTTTCTCCCTCTATCAGGACTGTTTCGGCCAGTGGCCTCTTCGCCATCTGCCAGCCCAGATAGCCCAGCCCCACGGCCGGCATCAGAAACGCCAGCTTGGGAAGCCCTGGTACCAGACACATTGCGCCTAATACGCCTGCGGCAACATACAACGTCGTGCTGCGGCGAAATAACTGCATACCCAATTCGCCTGTCAGCGGTCCGGCTGAAGAAGCCCGCGTCAACACCATGCCGCCAGCAACGGAGACCAGCAGCGAAGGGATCATCGTCACCAGCCCATCGCCCACGGTGAGAATCGTGTAGGTCTTCACCGCTTCGCCAAGAGCCACGCCCTGTTGGATGGTCCCAATCAACAGTCCCGCCACGATGTTGATTGCTGTGATGAGAATCGTCGCCAGTGAATCCCGCTGGCTGAAGCGCGCCGCTCCATCCATCGCGCCATAGAACTCGGCTTCATGCGCAATCGCCTGCCGCCGTTTGCGTGCCGTTGCTTCATCGATGAGCCCGGCGTTCATATCGGCATCGATCGCCATCTGTTTGCCCGGAAGCGCATCGAGCGTAAATCGAGCCGTCACCTCGGCTGTACGCACCGCTCCGTGGCTTACAACCAAAAACTGAATCGCAATCAAGGCAAGAAACAGCACGAAGCCCACGACATAATTTCCACCTACTACGAACTGGCCGAAGGCCTCGATGACACTACCAGCAGCCGCGGTACCTTCACTGCCATGCAGTAGTATCCGGCGGCTCGATGCGATATTCAGCGACAGCCGGAAGAGAGTCAGCAGCAACAACAATGTCGGGAAGACGGAGAAATCCACCGCTTTGCGCAACTGCACCGCCGAAAGAAATACCAGCACGGAGGCGGCCATGGAACCGGCCAATAACAGGTCCATCAGGAAAGCCGGAACGGGGATCAGCATGACGAAGATCACGCTGATAGCGCCTATAGGCAGGGAAAACTCCTTCGCCATGCGTATCAGCCTTGCATTGCGCGGCGAAGCATGGGGTACGGGAAGAGCGGCTGCGGTGCTCATCTCTGGATTACTCCTTGTGTATCTGTAGTTGTAGGCAGCCCAGCAACAGCACGCTCTGCCGCCTTCTGGCGCATGCACTCTTTACGTATCCGTTCTTCCACCTGTTGGCGATAGAGATAGGCAAGAATCGCCGCCACTGCCGCATACAGGTGGAATGGAATCGCCTGACCAGGCTCGACATGTTTGTAGAGCGAGCGCGCCAGCGGAGGATTCTCGACGATCGGCACACCGGCCCAGCGCGCCTCGCTCTTGATCTGTTCCGCCAGCAGGTTGCGTCCTTTGGCCAGCATCTTGGGCGGCTCCATCGTCTCAAAGTCGAAGCTCAACGCAATGGCGTAATGGGTGGGGTTGGTGATGATCACCGAAGCGCGGCTGACATCAGCCTTCAGTTGTCGCCGCCGCATCTGCCTCCGTAGCGAGCGAATCCTACCCTTGATCTGCGGGTTGCCCTCTGTCTGCTTGAACTCATCGCGCATCTCCTGCTTGGACATCTTCAGGCGGCTCTCCCAACTCTGCCATTCGACGATGTAGTCGACCGCCGACCATGCAAAGAGAATCCATGCCGTATCGAGCAGCAAGCTGTATGCCTCGCCAAACATGTTCGGCAAGCGCACCAGGCTCATCGGCGGCATCCATGTTTGCTCTCTTACCGCTCGCACCGCAAAGAACACAAGCACGGCTGCTGGCACGAGCGACTTCCCAAGACGGGCAAGACTGCGCAGCGAGAAAAGACCCTTGAGATTTGTCCAGGGGTTATAACGAGTGAACTTCGGCTGCAATGCCTCTGCGTTGAATTGCAGGCCACCACCCTGCGCGATGCCGGAAAGCAGCACGGCACTGGCGGCTCCTCCAAAAATGAACAGCAAAGGCGACAGCACCATCAGTCCCGTCTGCCGTAGCGCAAGCATGGTTTCGATCGCGTGGCCATCCTGCCACGCATGCGGCATGCCGAGCGCTAGAAATTGCTGATAGGCAATTGACCAGTTGCTTACCCAGTGTTCCGCCACATGCCCCAGCGTCAACACACCAGCAAGCATTCCGCAGGCAGCAAGCAACTCGCGGCTGCGAACCCGATCCCCCTGCTCTTGCGCCTTCTGTTTGCGCCGCGGAGTCGCTTTCTCTGTGCGATCCCCGCTCATCGCATCACCGCCGCATGCCTCACCATACCCGCAGCGCAATCGAGCAAGCTACTGAAACGCGCCTCTATAAAGCGCGGCCATAATGCCAGCGATCCGATCAGCACAATATATCCAAGCATGGTCTTCGCCGGTACAGTGATCGACATCACTGGCAATTGCGGTGACAGCCGTCCCACCAGCGCCACTGTGACTTCCACCACCAGCGTCGAGGCCATGACCGGTGCCACCATCTGCAATGCGGCAAAAAAGATGCCGCTCGCCATGCCAACAATAGCTACTGCACTATGAGTATCGATTGCGAATGCGCCTACTGGGGCTTCGGCAAAGGTGCGCATCAGGGCCGCAAGCAGTGTCCGGTGCAATCCAGCTGCAAGCAGCACTACCGTTCCCAACAGGGAAAACATCTGACCGAAGAGAGGCGTCTGCACAGGCGCATTCGGGTCAAGTAGATTCACCAATGAAAAACTGAATTGAAACCCCAATATCTGACCCGCGAACAATAGAATTTCGCTTAGCATTGAGAGCACGAGTCCGAAGATCACTCCTACACTCAGCTCTCCGATGATTGGCAATACTCCAATCTCGGCATGCGCCAGCGGCAATGCGGAAACCACAGGCGCGAGCAAAATCGCAACCACCAGCGCAAACACTACCTTGACCCGAACCGGAAAAGCCTCAGAGGAGAAGACCGGCGCAAACACCATCAGCCCGCTCAGCCGGATCAACACCAACGTCATGCCGGTAAGAAAGCGCGGCCAATCTGCAATCGCCAATCCGCTCTGCATCATGCTTGACCTGTATAGCGATGAAAATCAACAAAGAGCGTGACCGTATAAGCGATCAGCCGCTTCAGAAGCCACGGCATTGCCACGAGGAGCAATCCCACCACGATTAACAGGCGCGGCACAGTGGAGAGCGTTTGCTCCTGCAAGGAAGTCAGCGTCTGCACGAGGCTCAACAGCAGGCTCGTAATACTCGCCGCAAGCAACACCGGCGCGCTGACAATCAATGCTTCCCGCAATAGATGCCGCATCAATTCCGCTATCTGATCAGGTCCCATCGTCGATCCCCTAGAAACTCTTCAACAGCGAACCAGCCAGCAGATTCCATCCATCGACCATGACGAACAGCAGAATCTTGAGCGGCGTCGAAATCACTACGGGCGGCAACTGGAACATACCAATCGAAGTTGTAATTGAGGCCACCACCATATCCACCAGCAGAAAGGGCAGGAAAAGCACCGCCCCAATCTCAAAACCGGCCTTCAGCTCTGACAGCATGTAGGCCGGAACCACTACGCGCAGCGGCAGGTCTTCCGGCTTCGCTGGACGCGAGGTCAGAGATGCCGAAGTAAAGAGCGCCAGGTCCTTCTCGCGCGCATAGCGCAGCATAAAGTGTTTAGGCGGTTCAGCACCTTTCTGAATCGCGTCCCATCCGGAAAGTTGTCCGTGGCGAAAGGGCTCCACTGCCTGTTGATCCACCTGCAGAAGCACCGGCTGCATGAGGAACCAGGTCATCATCAGCCCTAACCCCATCAGGACCTGATTGCTTGGCGCCGTCTGCGTCCCCAGCGCCTGGCGCAGAAAATGAAAGACCACCAGTAGACGCACCATTGGCGTCATCGAAACCAGAATCGCCGGTAGCAATGTTAGTAGTGTCAACGAAAAGACAATCGTCCATGGAATCGAAGCGTTTCCGGCATGAGCATCTATGCCTGGAAGAGGTAGTAAGCCCGGGGCACTTGCCAGAAACAGCAACGCGATCATTCCGCACACCCCTTGCGGCTCCTGGCTGCTTGCTCTGCAGGCTGCTCATCTGGCATACCCACTTCAATCAACGACGCAATCGTCTCGCCAGCTGTTGCAACTAAAAAGCGGCGGCCATGGCAGTTAACCAGCAACAATGACTTCTTCGGCCCTAGATGCAGCCTCTCTTCAATCCGCAGACCGCTTGCATGCTCCTCCTGTCGATGGCTTAGAAAAACCATCAGCGCGCGCACCAGCGATGCGCTCCTCTTTAGTAATGACGGCCTTGCAATCCGTACGCTGGAAATCGGATAGAAATTCGTCCTTGCGCTCATGCCAGCCTCGTCACGCGCGCAGCAAGCTTCTGATCCACTACCTCGAATTCAGTCCACACAAGCTGCACATTCCCGCACCAGATTGGGAGGTCTTCGCCATGAGGCCACTCAGTTTCGAGCACAGAGCCTTTTTCAAGCGACAAGAGGTTTTCAATGCGAAAATCAGGCACCGGCACACGGACATCCAGCTGCACAGGAAGCGTCCCCAAAGACGATTCCGGATCGAGCCGAGCCAAAGGAGACTCGGCCTGCTCCGACGTTTTCTCTTTGAATGCCAACGTGGAATCAGCCCCTGGTCCATCTTCCACTGGCGGGATTATGAGAGTTTCTTCTGCCATGATGCAGAGAAGAGATGCAGTTCAATGTCCGGATTTGAAACAGAAAGATTAGAAAAATCTAAGGACGAGTGGAGCAAAATGAAACAGGGCGCAACTCTGGCTGCGCCCTGTTTACAGTGACTCAATGAATCATGTTGATGGTTTCCTGCGCCAGCGTATCGAAGGTAGTAATTGCTTTCGAGCTTGCGCCAAAAGCCTGTTGCTGCTCGATGAGTTTTGAAAATTCCGTCGAGATATCTACGTTCGAACCCTCAAGCGCCTCATCTTCAATTGAGCCGCGGCCACCTGAGCCTGCTATGCCAATACTCGCTGTTCCCGAGGCGGTTGTTGTCTGGTAATTACCGTCGGCACCAAGCTTCAGTCCTTGCAGATTCGTTACAGTTGCCAGGGCGAGCTGGCCAACCGTGGCCGTCTCTCCATTGTTGTAGGACACGGTGATCACACCATCGGAGTCAATGGCAAAACTCTTGTAGGTGCCGCTCGTATACCCGTTCTGCGTCGTCGAAGCAACGGAAGAGTCGGAATCCACTTGGGTGATCGTACCTGTCCCACTCGACCCGTACAGATTCCAAGTCAGACCCATATCCGTGGCGCCATCGGTGAGGCCAGTAAAGGTAATCCCGCTCACGTCAGCCGCGGGCGAAGAGAGATTACCATTCGAGTCAAACGTCAATGTGCCTGTGAGATTCGAGCCACCGGTCGCATCTCCACTGGGCAATGCGATGCTATAGTCCCATGTCTGATTCGCGGTCTTGGTAAAGGTCACCGACGCCGAATAACTCGCTCCAAGCGAGTCATAGAGTGTAATGGGAGCTGAATAGGTATCGCCTATAGCAGCCGAAGAGTCAAGATTCGCCGAAATCGACATCGTGCTCGAAGCCGCGGGCTGTTCTACGCTCTCTGGGATCTGCACCGCCGAGAGCGCGCCATTCGTATTCACGACGCCATTCGTGGCCGAATATCCCATCACTTGCTGACCACTCTGCGTCACCAGATTGCCACTCGAATCCAGAGTGAAGGAACCATCGCGCGTGTACTCTGTGCCAGAGGCATTCTGGACAACGAAAAACCCATTGCCATTGATTGCTACATCCTCGACGCTACCCGTTGAGCTGATCGTCCCTTGTGTATAGTCAGTTGACGTCGATGACACTTTCGTTCCAGCGCCGACTTCGATCAAATTGCCGGAACCGGTGGTTCCAAGCTCCTGATAAAAGAGATCACTGAAGTTGGCATTCTGACTCTTGAACGATGTTGTGTTCATATTGGAGATGTTGTTGGCAATGGTATTAAGCGCCGTCTGCGACGACTCAAGACCAGTTAATGGAATGGAAAATGATGACATTACTTCCTCCGTCTCTCTTGCGCGATGTGCGCAGTTAGTTCAGCAACTTATTTTGGCTAAGTGCGCTCCAATTGGAAACACTCTGTTGACCCTGCGTTGAAGGCAATGCTCCCGTAGCCGTCTGTGCGCCTGTCGAAGGTGCCAGCGCTGCCGCCAGCCTGCTTGCCGCCGTGGCCGGATGCGCGCTCAGATTGCCCGAGGCATCACCGTTGCTGGTAGAACCCGACGACGAACTACTTAGATCACCATTGATCTGGATCAGCTGTTCCAGGCTGTTCACCTGCACAAGTTGGTTGATATATTCGTTCGGGTCCGTCTGCGAGGTCGGGTCCTGATTCTTCATCTCGCTCACCAGGAGCGTGAGGAAATCATTCGCCGTAATCGATGCACTACTGGCACTCGATGCACTGCTGGATGAATCTGTTGAACTCTTACTGGGCGTATTCGGCGTCTGCACTGGCAGCACGCCGGAGGAATGTGCAATCTGCATATCTTCACCTTTCTATTTTTTGTCTGCGACGCTATCTCAGGCGTGCACATTGATATAGGAGACAGACAATCCACCACTGGAGAAATCTGACGTCAGGCCAGCAACAGATGTAGTAGCGGAATTGGCATCCATAGACACATGCTGTGGGGCTTCGTACTCTGCCTGTTGCTGCGAAGAATTGCCCGAATGAGCAGTACCCGCATCCGGACCGCTTCCGCCCTGGGAAAGACCATGCTCTACACCCAGGTTTCCTACGCGAACATCCTGTTCAGTTAAATACTGCGCTATCGACGACAGTTGCGATGTAAGGCTCGCATGCGCCTCGCTCGATCCGGTAGCAAGTGTCGCCGCGACCTGCCCTGCGGCGGATTGCGTATGAACCTCTACCCAGCCAAGAGAAGGATCATGCACGCCTACCGAAATACGTTGCGCGTTCGCGTGCAGCAGGGTCGCAGAGGTAGTTGTACTTTCATCCAGTCGCTCATATGGATTTTGCGACACTACAGCCGATACCGATGAGCGCGTCTCGCTTATATGTGCTGCTGAAACATCGAGTTGCTGGCCGGACGAAACCAGGCCAGTAGACACTGCATCCATTGCGCGAGAACTAACAGTCGGCTGCTGCGCCACGGAAATTGTTCCCGCAGAAGCTACGTGTCCTGAAGAGTCTGGCTTAGACTCTTCAGCAATCGTTTGCGCACTAGATGCATCCGTCTTTGCCGTGGAAAGACCCTCTGTGCTTTTCTGGCTTTGCGCCAGCAGTTTTGGATTCTGCGTGCTCCTATTTACAGGTGTATGCCCCAGCATTAAAACAGCCTCGTTCGTAGTTACGCCTGCACTTGCACCATCGTCAGAGGTTACAGGTACGGCTTCGCCGCCAGAACTACTTCTCTGCATGATTGCGTTACCGCTGATACCGCTTCTGCTCGCCGTCATGAGCGGCGATGTTTCTTTACCAGCGACCGCAATAGCTGCTTCCCCAGAACCTACATGAGCGATTGATGCCTGCACCAAAGGCACGGAAGCCGTCAGAGAAGCTACATCACCGATGGTCTCAACTCCAGTAGTCCCATGAGAAATCCATGAGTCTTTTGCATCTTTTGAGCCTTTTGCAGTTGAAGACTTCTCCGATGTATTGCCTATCGCATTCCCATCCGTAGTCTTGTTTTCAGTGGACGCTGTAACATCGCCGGCTGGTAAACTCGCGAGTTGATGCGCAAAAATTGCTGCAAGCGCGGCGGCCTCTTCTTGCTTGCTTGTCTGGATGACCGGCAAAATGATCGCATCCGCGCTTTTTGTTTCGGAGTCAGCGGGAAGCACTTGTGAACCCACCAGTGGGTTATCTTTTGCCGCTGGCTTCTCCCCATCCTCTTTATCGATGACCTGCGCGCCGTCCACTACAGCGACCTGTCTTGCCTGCGGAGAGATATGCCGGGTACGAGCCTGTGCGGCGCTGGACGCCATCGCTTCTTTCGCCTGTGCAGCCAGCCCCGTGCTGATTTGCTCTAGCAGCGTCTCGCTAAAATCAACCGCGGACCGGCTAGCAGATACTGATCCCTTCCTGCTGGCCGCTGTCTGCTGCAAAGCTGTCACTTCAATTTTGCCTGTCGACAGATACACTGGATTCCGCCTTTGCCAGCTTCTATTGCAGTTCACATGCCAATCGGGAAAGGAGATGCGCGGTAAGGATAAGAGACTTCTTAGGATTGCCTCTGCTGTTTTGTCTGGATGCGCCGTAGGCTGAACCACTCATCCAAGACACGCTGAGTCCGCCGGACTTTCTCAACTTCACGTCCTGAGGCCTCGGCATCAAGTACCGCATTGACTTGCCGTCGCTCTTTTCGTCGAGCAAGAAATTCTTCCCGTGCATGCTCCGCATGCCTGCTCTCGCTCTGCGCTAACACCTTGAATCGCTCCTCTCGCAAGAAGGCTATCTCAGCCGACACTTCGGCAATCACTCGTTCGTGGCCCAAATCATCACCTGTAACAGTAAGATTATGGAAGATGGCCGCGTAGCTTTCCTTCCTCATCCGCCGCTCCTGTGCAATCGCCTGCTCGATACGCATTAGCGCCCGTGATCGTTTCTCAAGTTCCATGCGGCTCACATCTTCGAGCAGTGCCCGCACCCGCAAGACTCGATCTAGCGTTCCGGCCATTGGCTAGATTCCCGCTGCCAGCGCACGCAGACGCGCGCGGCTTGCCTCCCAGGACATCCGCTCGCCCGCATTCTGTTCCAGAAATCCTCGAATCATAGGGCGTGATCGCATCGCTCGATCCAAGTCCGCATCGGTTCCTTCCTTGTAAGCGCCAATGCGTATCAAATCTTCCGATCTTGCATAGGTAGCCAGCATCCGCCGCACCAGAGCCGCTTCCTGCTTGTGCTCTTGAACGACCACTGCCGGCATCAGCCTGCTAATGGAATCCAGAACTTGAATCGGCGGATACCATCCTTCGGATGCCAGCGCACGCGAAAGCACAATATGCCCATCAAGAAAAGACCGTACCGCATCCACCAGGGGGTCTTGCTGATCATCCCCTTCCATCAAAACGGTATAGAACGCAGTGATGCTTCCCTTTTGAAATTGCCCGGCCCGTTCAATCAATTTTGCCAGCCGATTAAACACCGAAGGCGTATATCCTTTTGCCGTGGGAGGCTCTCCTGCAGCTAAGCCGATCTCGCGTGCTGCCATCGCAAACCGGGTTAGCGAATCGAGCACCAGCAACACATGTTTCCCCTGAGCGGCAAAGTACTCAGCGAGGCTCGCCGCCGCCAGGGCTGCGCGCATCCTCAGCAAAGGCGACTGATCGGAAGTAGACACCACTACGGTTGACCGCCGCCGGCCCTCTGGCCCCAGGCTTTCTTCCAGAAACTCACCCACTTCTCGGCCACGCTCTCCCACCAGACCTACGACAATTACTTCGGCTTCGGTATTGCGCGTCATCATACCAATCAACGTGCTTTTACCAACGCCCGATCCGCCAAATATTCCCACACGCTGTCCCCGGCCTACCGTCAGCAGTCCATCGATCGCTCGAATGCCCGTACTCAGCGATTGCCGGATAGGCACGCGCTCCAGTGGATGCGGTATGCCGCCATCCAGCGGAACAGCCATGCTCAGCGATGGCCTCCGGCCTCCATCAAGAGGATGCCCCAAGGCATCGAGCACGCGGCCAATCAGCGCATTGCCAACTTCCAGACGCGGCATCGTACCCAATCCAGCAACTGCGTCGCCATAGCGGATGCCGTCGGAAGATTCAAGCGGCATCGAGAGCACATGCGTTCCTCGGAAACCGATCACTTCTGCCAGATGCCGCACACCCTCGCCGTCGATGATCTCGCAGCACTCGCCCACAGAGCAGAGCGGGCCTGCGGATTCGATCGTCTGTCCGATCGCCTCCAGTACACGTCCCTGCCAGCGCCATGCCGGCCGTTGCTCTAATCGTGAAAAATATGTACTGAGTGATTCCATTGTGTCTACCGGAAAGCACTAATAGCACTCTTTACTTGATCGCGTCGGCCAAGCAGATCAAAAAATCCCCGCTCAATCTCTTCCAGTTGCGCCTTTACTCCCAGATTCACACTTCCTAAATGTGTTTCAAGCACGCATTCACCTACTCGCATTTCCGCATCAGCAATCAGTTCCGGACGCAGCGGCAAGTTTGGCAATAACCGCAACATTTCACTCCACAACTCTCTCTCCCCTTCCGGGACACGCAACCGGACTTCAGTCGTTGCCTCCAATTGCCCTAATGCCACACGCACGACTCCGGACAGCAACAGAGGATCCATTTGTATTTCCCGGTTAAGCACCCGGCCCGCAATCGCCAGAGCCAGACGTACTACCTCATGCTCAAGCTGCGCCAAATACGTGTCCCGTTCGACCTGAAACCTTTCAATCACTCCACCTATTTCATGAGCGCAGCGCTTGAGCAGAGCCGCATGTTCGGACACCGCAGACGAACGCTCCTGCTCCATGACTTGCCTGCGCTCTTCCTCTATTTGTCGCGTGAATTGACTCTCACGCTCGGCTAGACGGGTCTCCAATTCTTCGATTCGCGCTTGCAGTTCTAGCCGTACTTCTTGATCCGCGACCTCCGGCTTGTTCTCTGCCTCGAACCGAGCTCCCCACAAAAATGACTCGGGAAGCTCAGGAAGATGTAAGGACCGATATTCCATCCGCTGTATCTCCGGTTTTACTTCTTGCAGCATGGTTTCCCTCTCTGCTTACACCATCAGGTCATCGCCCTGCTCTAACTTCAGAATCACTTTTCCATCTGATTCGAGCTTCCGCGCCAGATTCAGAATTTCCTGTTGAGCTCCAGCCACTTCACGCGTACGTACCGGGCCCAACACTTCCATGTCCTCCTTCAACATCTCCACTGCACGTGAAGACATCGCGCGAAAGACATGTGCCCGCAAATCTTCCCGTGCACCCCGTAACGCCAGCGCAAGCTGACGCTTATCTGCCTCGGCAACCAGTTCGCGCATGCTTGCAGATGGGATCGTTACGAGGTCTTCAAAGGTGAACATCAGATTGCGAATATTCAAGGCAAGCTCTGGATTGCCATCCTCGATCTGCTCCAGAATTTTCTTCGCTGGTTCTGCCTCCAGGCGATTCAATAAATCGGCAACTGCCTTAAAGCCTGAATATGCCTTACGGCTCGTATCACCCACGCTTTCAAGGCGCCGATGCAAAATGACAGCTACCTTCTGTGCCATTTCTGGCGAGAACTGCCGCATCTCCGCCAGCCTCCGTACTGCATCCACCTTGTGCTCTTCGCTCAAGCTATCCAACACCAGGGATGCGCGTTTAGGGTCTAAATGCGCAAGCACCAAAGCTACCGTCTGCGGATGCTCACCATCCAGAAACTCCCCAAGATGCTGCGGATCTACTTTTTGGAGCATAGCAAGATTGCCCTGACTCGCCTCCTGCGCGCGTTTTACCAATGCCAGCAAGTCTTCAGCGCGTTGCTTTCCGAACGACTCCACAAGCAATTTCGTCGCATATTCGATTCCTCCATGCATCATGTATTGCTGGGTTTCGAGCATTTCGTAAAACTCTTCCACTATTTCAAGCGAAAGTTTTGGCGAAATATTTTTGAGATCGGCTAATTCCTCCGTCAGCCGTTGCACATCACCTTCGGGAAGGTTTTGAAATATCTTCTTGCCTAGTTTGTCGCCCACTGCCACCATCAGAATCGCTGCCTTGCGAATGCCCGGCAAACTGGTGCTGGCAAACCGGCGCTCTGTGGGATGAGGTGGCGGCAGCGCTCCCCCAGGATTTAGTTGAGTCACCATCGCGTGTTCTGTCATTCTGTGTGTATCCAACTCTGCAACAAGCGTGTCCCTTGCGCCGGTTCCTGCATAAAATACTCTGAGACCTGCTCGAAAATTGATTGCGCGCGCAATCGCTGCCGCTCCACGGCAATTTGCTCTTCCGTAGATGCAGACATCCCACCACCGGCAACCAGCGCCTCAGATGCCGTGCCTGCTGAAAGTTCATGCTGTATAGCTGCTTCTTGATTAAAGGTTAAAGATCGAAGCATTGGCCTCAGTACAAAAACACAGAGTGCCAGCAAGGAGAGCAATATCGTCCCATACTTCAACAATGTCTGCCACTCGGATGCCGTTCGCAACAATCTTTCTCCAAGTGCAGGTTGCAGAACTCCCGCATTTCCCTCAAATGCCAGGTTCTCAACGCTTACCTCATCTCCCCGTGCTGCGTCATAACCGATCGCTGCTTGTGCGAGATCCGTAATGTGTCGCAGCTCATCAGAGGTACGCGCCTGCCAACTCACTTGCCCGCCGCTTCCCACCATGTGGTGATTGATCAGGATCGCCGCGGTGACCCTGCGAATCTTTCCCGCCCCTTGCACGGTGTGTCGTACTCTCTTCGACGCGCCATATGTGCCGCTTTCCTGTTTTGTATTTTGGAGCGGTGAACTTTGCGTGGGATAAAGCGGCGGCTGCACATTCGGCGCATTGCTCGCCGTTCCCGGAATGCCTGCCGCTACAGGCTGGCCGCCTGCAGTTTGCTCTGCACGCTGCATTGAGAGTGTCACCACATTATTGGGGTCGTAGGTTTCATCGACTTCATCGGCGCTGGATGTGTCATACTCCACATTGACCGAAGCTCGGACATTTCCTGTGCCGGCAACCGCCTCCAGAGTCTCCACAAGTTTCGCCGCCAGCGCCTGTTCGTGAAGAGCAGGATCTTCATTCACGCCTTTACGGCCCAGCTCGCCATGTCCGTCCGCATCCACCAGAACAACACTCTCTGGGTGAAGATCGTCCACGGCGCTAGCTACCAGATTGCGAATCGAATCTGCCTCCTCGTCCGGAAGCGTTCGCCGTCGTAACTTCAACACCACTGAGGCTTTCGCGTTGCGCTGTTGCTCTGTAAAAAGCGAATCGTGCGGCATCACCAGATGCACCCGTGAAGACTCCACCGCCGCCAGCGTATTGATTGTATGTTCTAACTCGCCTTCGAGTGCGCGCTGATAATTCACCTTTTCGTCGAACTCCGAGCCCACCCAGTTCGGCTTGTCAAATAATTCAAAGCCCATGCGTCCGCTCTTTGGCCCGCCTTTCGCCGTTGTAGCCAGACGCGCTTTGTCGATCCTATCCGACGGCACGCGCAATGCAGACCCATCGGGAGATACATCAAAGGGGATACCTGCCGTCGTTAATTCCGAGGTCATTGCCCGCGCGTCTTCGGGATCGAGTCCGGCATAGAGAATCTTCCAATCCGTACGCGTCGCATACCAGAAAACTCCTACCAAGCACGCCAGCATACAACCCACTACTGTCATCAACATCGTGCGCCGGCGCGATTCAAGCTTGCGAAAACGCTCCACAGTTCTGGCGACAAGCGTCATTGCCCGATTTTGAAGATTTGTTCCGGTCTGCTGATTTCCGTCCATCTGTCTCTTCCTGTCGACTCCCGCTATCGACCCAACAACTAGAACTGCATCCCCATCACCTGTTGATACGCGGCAACAGCCTTATTACGAACAGCAAGTGCCAATTGGAAAGCGATATTTGCCTTCTGTGTCGCAATCATGGCCGCATGCACGTCAACACCTGCACCTGTCATCAACCCTTCGACTGCAGTTGTAGCCTGTCGCTCCAGTGCATCCTCACTGGCGACTGCATCCTTCAGCAGAGTCGAGAAAGGAGCGCCGCCCACCATATTTCCTCTCGCAGGAAAATCAGTCGCTGATAGCATATTCGTAATGGACATCGACGTATCGATCTGCATAGAAACCATCCTTTACCAAAGAGCCATTAATTACTTCAAAATGTCGAGCGACGCGTTGATCATTCCCTTCGTCGCTTGCACTGCTGAGCTATTCAACCCATAGGCACGCGTCGCGCCCATCAAATCCACCATTTCCGTCAACGGATTGATATCCGGATAGGAAACATATCCATCTTTGTCTGCATCGGGATGGCCAGGATCGTAGCGCCGTAAAGCCGGACCGCTATCTGCAACCACGGCTGAGATATCTACGCCGCCTACTTCGACATCGGCAATTTGCTGCTGTGGTTGCGCCTGTGATAGCAATTGCCCTGCAAATGTCGGCTGCGCCGGAGCAGCGGAGGCAAACACCACATGCTGTCGCTTGTACGGAGTGCCATCCGCAGTACGCGTCGTCTCCGCATTCGCCATATTCGCGGCCACCACTTCGGCACGAATGCGCTCTGCTTTCAATGCCGATCCACTGACTTCCATCAGCCCAAATAGATTCATGCTTACTCTCTCGTGTTTAGGATTTCTGATCGACATGAATTGCATCGAGTACGCTCGAAAACTCGCTCTTCAGCAACTCCTCACCGGCGCGAAACTGCAACTGAGCCTCAGCCATGTTCAAACTTTCACGATCCATCGAAACATTATTTCCATCCGGCCTCTCCAGCAGCCCATCTACCTGCTTCACGCGGACCGGTTGACTCTTCCAGCCTTGTGCTGTCTTCCCTGTGACCATTTCTTCCTTCTGCTCCGCCACAATATCTCCGACTGATCGCGCCATCTCTTCGGCGAAATCAAAACCCATTGCCCGGTATCCTGGCGTATCGATGTTTGCCATATTCTGAGCTGTCAGCTTCAACTCCAGGCTCGACAGATTGAGGTATCTGCCAAGCTCCTCGCTCATCTGCGTTGTGAATTGCATGGCTATGCCCCTTTCACTATGCGCGAACACCTACACACTCCCATGTGCCGGCTCAATAAAACTATTTGCAGGAAACGGACCATTGGGCCCGTGCACGCGTTAGAAACCTCTCATATTGCATGGATCTCTTCGCCGAACTCAATCTCTTCTGCATCGATCAGCGGTCTGTCTTCGGCCAGAATCCACGCTCGTTCGAGCACATGCTCAAGTTCGCGCACGTTTCCTTCCCAAATGTGCGTCATAAGACGAACCACTGCTGTATCAGTAATCGACTTTGCCGGACTGTCCTCGCTCATGCGGTTCAGGAAATGCTCGATCAACAGTGAAATATCCTCTGAACGTTCCGCCAGTCCTGGAGTACGAATCAGAAAGACTGCCAACCTGTAATAGAGATCTGCGCGAAAGGCACCCTCTTTCACCAGCTTGGTCAGTGAACGATGCGTCGCAGCAATGATGCGCACATCCACTTTTACAGGCTCGTTCTCTCCTACCCGCTGCAATTCTCCGCTCTCCACAAAGCGCAGTAATTTAGCCTGCAACGTCAATGGCATCTCTCCAATCTCATCTAAAAAAAGTGTCCCGCCATGCGCAGCTTCGATGCGCCCTACGCGTCCTTGCACTGCGCCCGTAAAAGCCCCGCGTGTATGCCCGAAGAGCTCCGCTTCCAACAATGCTTCTGGAATTGCAGCGCAATTTAGCGCCACGAAAGACCGGGCAGCTCGCTGACTTAATCTATGCAGAGCGCGCGCCACCAGCTCCTTCCCCGTACCAGAAGGCCCCTGCACTAAAACTGGCGTTGATCGCGGAGCCACCAGGCGGATTCTCCGGCTCACCTCAAGTATGGCAGGATGCGAACCAACAAATTCGGGAAGTTTATATGACAACATCGAAGCATTCTGTTCGCCTCCTGTAATCGATGAATGCTTGTTTTCCCAGATTGTTGCCATGCTTTGCCGCTCTGCCCGGTTCGCATATATCGGAGTATCTGACTTCTCGATTACTGGAGCGGAATTCCAAATCGCTCCATCGACATCCTGTCCTTGCCGCAGCGCATACAGCACTTCATTCCGACGCGGGCTGCGTGCATTTGATCTCTGTGATGCGTCATCAACTGTGACGAGATCCACTCCAGGATGCAGCCGCTCAAATTCGGCAATAAATCCCTGAATCTCCAGATCGGGCAGCCAGGAATCAAGGATCACTGCCTCTGCAGGAGCCATATCCAGATGCGCAAATACCTCCGCACCACCGGCAGCCTCTCGCACTTGCCAGCGCAGTGCGGTTAGAGTATCGCGCACTCGTTGCCGAAAAGAGAGGTCTGCGCTTGCCAGAATTGCAGTCCTTACTGCTGCTCGTTGCGCGGCATTCGCTAAAGCCATAGTCATGCTGCTTCCTCCAGGATTTCAGAAATGAAATTTGTAACCGTCGCTGTATTACTGGGTTTGTAATGCCGGGATGCCCACTCTCATGCGTCCGCCCGCACTAACTGCCCTCGTAGCCCAATTGAGTACCCTTGGCCGCGCACTGTCTGGATGAGCTGCATCGGTCCTGAATCTCGCAATTTACGCCGCAGATAATTCACATATACATCCACCACATTCGTCCCTGTATCGGAGTGCATGCTCCATACTTGCTCTAACAATGTGACCCGTGAAACAGCGCGCCCCCGATTCAGTAACAGATATTCAAGCAATGCAAATTCCTTATTCGTCAGCGTGATCGGTTCGCTGTTTCGAACCACAGTTCGATCCACACGATTCATTTCCACATCACCATGACGCAACACCAGGCCTACCTCGCGTCTGCGTCGCAGCAGCGCCCGACAGCGCGCTCGCAACTCTGCCAGCGAGAAGGGCTTCAGCATGTAATCGTCAGCACCCATGTCCAGACACTTCACGCGCGTCTCCATCTCGTTGCGCGCGGTCAGAATCAGAATCGGCAGTTCATCCGTAGCCGAGCGCAGGAAGCGCAATACTTCGGCGCCATCCTTGCGCGGCAGATTGAGATCCAGAATTGTCAGATCCGGCATTTCTTCGAGAAAGGCATCAACAGCCATCTGTCCATCAGCCGCGAGCCTTATCTTGTGCCCATCGGCTTCGAGGCCACGCATCAAATAAACACCTAAAGCTCTATCGTCTTCCGCTACGAGTACCCGCATCGTGCTCATCTCCAGCGCCCGTGGGTGCTGGAACCACTTTCACTTGTCAAGAGGGAGAAACACAAGAAAAGCTTAGGCAGAATTTAGAAAGAAATTTCTAAACGGGAAAAGGCATTGCGAGTCCCGAAATGGAACACGCTGAGAATGAAGGACCTCAGCCTTGCTTGCCATGCAGCATAACAATTTGCTGAGACAAGCCATCAAAGGGCTACAAATTCAATTGAAAACATTTGCCCATTTAAGCAACTTAGCCATACTGTGGGCTACCAGAAATAAGCTGCCACAACACGTGGAGGTCCAGATTTTCCGTTGATCATCTCTGTCCGGATGACAACTTCCATATTCTTGTGAGCCCAGCCTTTGGGAGCCTGGGCCGCAAATGCGTTGAGATAAGCCGGAGTAGTCAGAAACTCACCAGCCGCGATGGTTCCATGTGCGCCGATTCCGCCTGCCACTACAACGGTACGATCCGTCTCGGAGCTGAAAAACCGGGCGACAATCGCATAGTCCGCAGGCAACTTTGAAAGTGGGGTGTTATAGTCCACCTCCCAGTGACGATGGATGGGGTCTTGGCTATCTACAATCGATGAGATAGAAGAGTCAGGAGCGTTGGAAAAAACATAGCGTAGATGGCTTGTCAGGCGGAGAGTCCACTCATTGTTGAAAGCACCGATCAGAATTACCGGGCCTTGTTGAAGGTCAGTGAACGTAGTAGCGGTGCCGCCTTGGATCGTATAACTTTTCCCTTTCCCTTGAACCAGGCTGGTCAGGCGGGACATGGCAATACCATCCGGAATGAGAATATGGTCCATTTCCAGCAAATACTCACTCACGGTGGGATCTGGCCCCAAATTATGCGGGACGGTTTTATTCTGCTCACCTACACAAATCAAGACGGAACTGGATGAGTCCAGTACAGGCTGCCAAAGTTGATCGAGCGCGGACTTGTTGGCCCTGTAGTGCAACCATAAAAACGCGCCGAGCGCGCTTAGACAGATGGTTGCAACAGCAAATATAAGCAGCCAACTCCTGCCTCGTTCTGGCAAAGTATCCGCGACTGCCGTTGTGCTGGAAGTAGCATTCGCCGCAGACAGAAGCGGAGATAGGGAAAGCTGCTCTAAAGAAGGCCGGAACTCTGGGATATAGGAACCCGACGGCAGGTCAATACGGACCTCATGCGCATGTCCAGATTCGTGATAATACTGCGCGATCCGTTTACGAATTTCTCCGGCAGTAATGCGCACGATGGCGTCGAGGCTGGTGTCGTAATCGGGATCGCGATCAAAGACTTCCACGCCCAATGTCCGTTCTTTTAACTCGTCGGAACGGCCTTCAAGAGTTCTCTCTACGACATAACGAAGGAATCTTGGATATCGTTTACTGTGGCTGAATAGGGGACTCGCCAGCATTCGATATAACTGATCTCGTACAGCCAATATCTCCTGATCGGTCGCGGGCACCCAGGCATCGGAAGGAGCATCTTTTTGCTCCACTGTTTTTCCTTGCGCAGTCAGCATTTTCAACTATTGTCGTTTAAGTTGGCAGCGACTGAGCAGTGTAGCACTCAGAATGCCTCACTGTCTTGCTGTCAGCCGCCGGTCTGGACGGTTTATAACCTCTTTCATCATTTCCTATAAACATATGCCGCAAATAATTCCCAAATAATTACTTAGCATACATTGAGATTCGATCTCGCGGTTATAAACCTGCCGTTGAGAACCGTATAGACCTTGCAGGTCATTGCTTTTAAAACCTAGTGTCAGCCGACTCACAAAATGGCTTCCATAATTCTGACCACCTCACCTTTTCCTTCGTGACACATCGTGATTACGAGAGAAAGCAGAACACACTTCATAAGGAAAGAAGAATGAAACGAAGCGGGATTGTAACGCTTTTTATCGCCATAGCTACAACGGCAGCAAGCCTCGCACAAGACACAGTTCGCCAGCGTGCCGATGATTTATTGGTCAAAATGACCGTCGAGGAGAAGGTTGGCCAACTCAATCAAGCTTCAGGCATTGTCATGCCGCTGCTCAGTCCGGAACCTCCCGACGAGACTATCCGTAAAGGACTGGTCGGCTCGGTGCTCTGGCTTACAGATCCGAAGGAGATCAACCGCCTGCAACACATTGCCGTCGAGCAGTCGCGCCTGCACATTCCTCTTCTGATTGGCTTTGATGTGATTCACGGTTACCGCACAGTTTTCCCGGTACCACTTGCGATGGCTTCTTCCTGGGACCCTTCTGTTGAAGAGCAGGCACAGCATGTAGCAGCAGAAGATGCGCGCACGGCAGGTATCAACTGGACCTTCGCGCCTATGGTTGATATTGCCCGCGACGCCCGCTGGGGGCGCATTGTCGAAGGCGCGGGCGAAGATCCTTATCTCGGCTCGGCAATGGCGCAGGCACAGGTGCGCGGTTTTCAAGGCACGGATCTCAGCAGTTCGAGCAGCGTGCTAGCCTGCGTGAAGCACTTTGCCGGATACGGCGCTGCCGAAGGTGGGCGTGACTATGACTCCTCCTATATTCCCGAAGAGTTGTTGCGGAATGTCTACCTGCTTCCATTCCATGCAGCAGTGGAAGCAGGATCGGCAAGCCTGATGAGCGCTTATATGGACCTGAATGATGTACCGGCCACCGGCAACCGCTTCCTTCTGCATGACATTCTGCGCCAGGAATGGGGTTTTCAAGGCTTCGTCGTCAGCGATGCGATCGCCGTAGGCAATCTAGTCACACACGGCTTCGCAAGAGATCGTGAAGACGCTGCCTATCGCGCCTTAACCGCTGGCGTGAATATGGACATGGCCAGCGGTACCTTCATTGAAAATGTCGGTAAGCTGGTTGCGGAGAAGAAGGTCACCGAGACGCAACTGGACGACGCGGTTCGTCCTTTGCTGGAAGCTAAAATCCGGCTTGGCCTGTTCGAACACCCCTACATTGACGAAAGCAAAGTAGATGCTACGCTCAATCGTCCTGAAAGCCTTGCGCTTGAGCGGAAGCTTGCAGCTCGCTCCATGGTGTTGCTGCGCAATGAGCGGCATGTGCTACCGCTGGCGAAGAGTATCAAAAACATCGCCGTCGTTGGCCCGCTCGCGGATAATGCGGATGACATCGAAGGCGGATGGACTGTGGAAGGACTCTTCGGCACACGCAAGAGCCATCCTGTCAGCGTGCTGGCTGGCATTCGCAACAAACTCGGAGCATCGGCGCAGATTACATACGCTCCGGGGCCACAGATTCGACGCGATATTCCGTCATTTATAGACGTGCTGCTCCACAAGAAGGAACCCGATCCCCAGACTCCCGAACAAGGCACGACCGCAATTCAACAGGCTGTTGCAGCCGCTCGTAAAGCCGATGTTGTCATCGCCGTCGTGGGCGAACATGCCAACATGAGCGGCGAAGGCGCGTCGCGCGCTACTCTAACTCTTCCTGGCAGGCAACAGGAAATGCTGGAAGCACTTGTTGCTACTGGTAAACCAGTGGTCGTAGTGCTTGTTGGTGGCCGGCCGCTTGATATCTCCTGGGCTAACCAGCATGTGAGCGGCATTCTGGAAGCGTGGTACCCCGGAACCGAGGGAGGCGATGCGGTTGCTGACGTACTCTTCGGCGATGTGAATCCGGGTGGCAAGCTTCCTGTTACCTGGCCTCGTGCTACCGGACAAGTGCCGATCTACTACGCGCATAACCTCACGCATCAACCGGAAGGCTCTGAAGGATTCACTTCCCGTTATTGGGATCTGCTGACTTCCCCGCTCTATCCTTTTGGCTATGGGTTGAGCTACAGCACATTCAAGTTCTCCGATCTGCGTTTGAATACTTCAATGATCAAAAGTGGCGATACTGTGGATGCGACTGTCACGGTTACAAATACCGGCACAATCTCAGGAGATGCCGTGGCGCAACTTTACATCCATCAGCATGCAGGCAGCGCATCGCGTCCGGTACGGCAACTGAAGGGCTTCAAGCGGATAACACTTGCGCCAGGCGAATCGCAGACATTGCACTTCCCTCTTGGCAAGAACGAACTCAGCTTCTGGAGTCCTCAGGAGAAGGCATGGGTTCTGGAGCCGGGCAAATTCGATGTATGGGCCGGAGGCGATGTCACTGCCCCGCTCCATGCAGACTTAACTGTGGAGACAGAGAGATGAACGAGCTAGAAGAATCTGTAATGGAATCGGCATCAAAAACCATGACTCGGCGCGATCTTCTACAGGGAGCTTCCGCCGCAGCAGTGATGAGCATGTTTGGAAAGCGCTCTTTAGCACAAGCAATCAAAGCCTCGTCCTCAAAAGCTTTCCCGGATAAGTTCCTCTGGGGCTGTGCCACTGCTGGACATCAAGTGGAAGGCAACAACACCAGCAGCGATCTATGGTTGGTTGAACATTTGCCCGGAAGCATGTTCAAAGAGCCTTCCGGCGATGCCTGCGATCACTACCATCTTTACCCGCAGGACATCAGCATGCTGGCCGACCTGGGCTTCAACACCTATCGCTTCTCGCTGGAGTGGTCGCGTATTGAGCCGGAAGAAGGTTTCTTCTCCAACGCCGAACTCGATCACTACCGGCGCATGCTGGCTACGTGTCATGAACATCATCTGACTCCACTGCTTACATACTCTCACTTCACCATTCCGCGATGGTTCGCTTACAAAGGTGGATGGCAGAACGCGAAAGCGGCTGATCTTTATGCGCGCTTCTGCGAAAAGGCTACGAAACATCTGGGCGATCTCATAGGCTATGCTTCGACCTTTAACGAGCCGGACATTCCTCAACTGCTGAACTGGATCAACCTACCAGGATTAGCTGCGAATGGAAGCCTGTTCGATATGCTCCAGTCGAATCTCGTCAAAATTCGCAAACAGCTCAATGCTCCGGAGTTTGCCAGCTTCTTCCTCGGCGACGGCAAGAAGATTCGTGAAAGCCTGCTGGCCGCTCATCAGAAAGGCAAAGCGGCGATGAAATCGGTACGGAGCGATATGCCTGTCGGTTTTAATCTCGCTATGTCCGACGATCAAGCAGCAGAAACTGATAGCCATCTCGACGAAAAACGGGCTGACGTTTATGGACCATGGCTTGAAGCTGCGAAGCAGTGCGACTACATGGGCGTACAGGTGTACTCGCGATCGTTTGTCGGAAAGAAAGACTTGCCTCCTCCGAAGGGTGCTGAGCTTACGCAGACTGGGATGGAGTTTTATCCAGAATGCGTGGAGCATGTTGTCCGTTATGCGAGCAAGGCTACGGGCGTTCCAATCATCGTCACCGAAAACGGTATTGCTACAACTGACGACACCCGGCGCGTGGAGTATGTTCAGCGCGCGGTTGCCGGCGTGAAACGCGCGATTGACGATGGTGTCGATGTTCGCGGCTACGTCGCCTGGTCTCTGCTGGATAACTTCGAGTGGATGTCTGGCTATGAGCCTAAGTTCGGCATGGTAGCTGTTGATCTGGCGACGCAAAAACGAACCATCAAACCCAGTGCAACCATTCTTGGCAATATTGCCAGGAAAAATTCGCTATAAAATTGCCTTGTAACAGCAGTCGAGATTGCACTGTGACGGCATAGCACTTATTCTTCTCACATTCACCCCAGAGGAGGATTTGTGAAGAGAGCTGCGCTCCTTGCCGTTGCTGCATTGGCGATTTCGACTGCTGCCCGCGCCCAACAAGATACTTTTATCAAACCGGGCGATAACCTTGTCCTTGAGAACATCCCACAGATTCCGGCTTCCATTGCCGAACAGACGGCGCGCTACGGCGAGTCTCGTGCTGCAACACTTTTCAGTTGGCACCCCACAAAACGCGAGATGTTGATTGGCACACGCTTTGGCGATGTGCAGCAGGTGCACTGGGTAAAGACTCCTGGCGGCGCGCGCCAGCAGATGACCTTTTATGCTGACCGGGTTCTTGGAGCGCAATTTAATCCTAAGGATGGCGCATCTTTTCTCTTTCAGAAGGACATTGGCGGTGGCGAGTGGTTTCAACTTTACCGATATGACGCTGCGAACGGTGACGTCACTCTGCTGACAGATGGCAAGTCGAGAAATCTTTCGCCTGTATTTGCGCATGGCGATAGCCTGGTCGCCTATACCTCGACCCGGCGCACCAGCAAAGACACCGACATCTGGGTCATGGATACGGCCGATCCAAAAACCGATCATCTGCTGTTGCAGGTGCAAGGTGGCGGCTGGGCTCCAGAGAGTTGGTCTCCGGATAACAAGCAACTGATCGTAGGCGAAAACCGCTCGATCAATGAAAGCAACCTGTGGCTTGTGGATATCGCGAGTGGCGCGAAGAAACAGTTGACGCCTCCACAGCAGGCGGAAACGCAGGTTTCGTATACCTTTGCGAAATTCAGCAAAGATGGCAAAGGGGTGTATCTCACCACCGATCGCGACTCCGAATTTCAACGGCTGGCATATCTCGATCTGGCGACAGCGCAGTTCACATATTTGACGATACCCATCCCGTGGGATGTTGAAGAATTTGACCTTAGCGAAGATGGCAAAACCATTGCGTTTGTGACAAACGAGAATGGCATCGGCAAGCTCTATCTCCTGGAGACAACTACAGGAAAATACCATAGCGTGCCTGGAATCCCTGTCGGCGTGATTGCCGACTTGCACTTTCACAAAAACAGCCGCGACGTGGGCTTTGGTATAACATCTGCACACTCGCCGCTTGATGTGTATTCCGTCGATACGAAGACGGGCAAGGTGGATCGCTGGACGCAGAGTGAAACCGGAGGCTTGAATACAGCGAACTTTGTTGAACCTGAACTCGCCTCGTGGAAGAGCTTTGATGGAAAGGAAATCACCGGATTTCTCTATAAGCCCGATGCGCAGAAGTTTCCCGGTAAGCGCCCGGTCATCATTGACATTCACGGCGGGCCTGAGGGACAGTCGCGTCCGCGCTTCCTGGGGCAGGACAATTATCTTCTCAACGAGCTTGGCATTGCTCTGGTCTTTCCGAATGTGCGTGGCTCGACTGGATACGGCAAGACCTTCTCGAAGCTGGACAATGGCTTTCATCGTGAAGACACCTATAAAGACATCAATGCTCTACTCGACTGGATCGGCACGCAATCAACGCTTGATGCCAGTCGCATTATGGTTTCAGGTGGCAGCTATGGCGGCCACATGACGTGGGCCGTAACTGCTTTCTATAACGACAAGATCCGCTGCTCGTTTGCTGAAGTGGGCATGTCGAATCTGGTCACTTTTCTCGAACATACCGAAGCCTATCGCCGCGATTTGCGGCGGGTTGAGTATGGCGATGAGCGCGATCCTGCCATGCATGCTTATCTTGAGAAGATTGCTCCGATGAATCATCTCGACTCCATGCACAAGCCGATTCTTGCTGTTGTCGGTAAGAACGATCCTCGCGTACCTTGGACGGAGTCGCGTCAGATTCTGGACAAGTTAAATGCTCAGGGAACTTCTACCTGGTTTTTGATGGCAAACGATGAAGGTCATGGTTATGCCAAAAAGAAAAACCGAGATTTTCTGTTCAATGTTGAAGTTATGTTTGTGAAGAAGTATTTGCTGGATGGTTTAGAAACTACTTCAGCAGCGAACTAACTTCTTCTCCTAGCAATAAAAAGAGCGCCCCAAAGGCGCTCTTTTTATTGCTGCTTTGTTTCTGATCAGTCGTAATACTCAAGGCCTAAGTGCGTGATTAAGTCTTCGCCCATGATGTGGCGCAGTGTGTTCTTTAGCTTTATGGACTGGATAAAGAGATCGTGCTCGGGGTAGAGTCCTGGAGCGGTCTGGGGTGACTTGAAGTAGAAGCTGAGCCACTCCTGGATTCCAAGATTCTTCAGTCCGGGCGTGCGTTGGGCCAAGTCTAAGAAGAGCACGAGGTCCAAAGCCAGTGGTGCAGCTAGGATTGAGTCGCGGCAAAGGAAATCTACCTTGATCTGCATCGGATAGCCAAGCCAGCCGAAGATGTCGATGTTGTCCCAGCCTTCTTTGTTGTCGCCGCGCGGCGGGTAGTAGTTGATGCGCACCTTGTGGAAGATGTCCTTATATAGGTCAGGGTAAAGCTCGGGCTGGAGAATGAAGTCGAGCACGCCGAGCTTTGACTCTTCTTTTGTCTTGAAGGACTCAGGATCGTCGAGGACTTCGCCGTCGCGGTTGCCGAGGATGTTTGTCGAATACCAACCGCTGAGTCCGAGCATGCGCGTCTTGAAGGCCGGCGCGAGGACGGTCTTCATGAAAGTCTGACCAGTCTTGAAGTCCTTGCCGCAGATGGGTGCTCCATTGAGCTTGGCCAGCTCGATCATGCAGGGCAGATCGACGGTGAGGTTCGGCGCGCCGTTGGCGAAGGGTATGCCTTCTTTCAAAGCGGCATAGGCGTAGATTTGCGACGGAGCAATGGCTGGATCGTCGTTGACCAGAGCTTTCTCGAAAGCCTCCACAGATTGATGAATGGCTGTGGGTTCGAGAAATATTTCTGTTGACCCGCACCAGATCATCACAACGCGCTCGACCTTTGACTTGAACTCCTGAATATCCGACCGGAGTTGTTGAGCCAGGTCGCACTTGCTCTTGCCCTTCTTTACATGCGTTCCATTGAGGCGCTTGACGTAGTACTGGTCGAAGACACCGGGCATGGGCTTGATGTTTTCGAGAAACGGCTTGATGGTGCTGAGTTGGTCACGGTCGAGTACCTGTGCGTGGCTCGCCGCTTCATACATATTGTCCGGAAAAATGTCCCATCCGGTGAAGACTACGTCGTTCAGATCAGCGAGCGGCGCGAAGTCTTTAATGAGTGGCGCTTTGTTGTCGGTGCGTTTGCCGAGACGGATGGTGCCCATTTGCGTGAGTGAACCGATGGGTTTGGAAAGTCCTTTGCGGACGGCCTCGACTCCGGCGATGAGAGTGGTGGCAACGGCACCCATGCCGACCACCATGACTCCTAGTTTTCCGTTGGCTGGTTGTATCTGTGCTGCTTTAGGCTCTGCCATCTGCTTGCGACTTCCGTCCTCTCTAGGGAGAAAAAGTATCTATTACAAACGTTCCAGTGTCGCCTCTGGCTATGACCTTTGGCAAATTGGGGTGGTTCAAGTGAGTGAATCGGAGGCTTAAGTGTGATTAAGCTTCAGTGGGACGCACGCGGTTCTTCCAATGGGTCCATACGAACCAGACAATGCCGATGACGAGAACCAGTTCCACTGCGATATGGAAGCGGTGATAGATTTCCTTGAATCTTGGATCGTTATCCCAGGCGTTCCCAAGCTTCATCCCCACATAGGCTAGTAGGTAGCACCACGGCAGCGAGCCAGCAAACGTATAGATATGGAAGCGAAGCTGCGGCATCTTCGCAATACCAGCGGGCAGGGCGATGAAGGTGCGAATAATGGGGAGCAGGCGTCCTATAAATACGGTGATGCCACCGTAGCGCTGGAAAAAGTGCTCGGCGCGATCGAGATCGTGTTGATTGAGCAGGACAAAGCGGCCATATTTTGCGATAAAGGGACGGCCACCGATAGCTCCGATCCAATAAGCAACGACCGAGCCAAGATTGCAGCCGATTGCTCCGGCTACGGCTACCCAGATCAGCTTGAGCTGGCCGGTATGCACCAGGTATCCGGAGAATGGCATGATGATCTCGGACGGAAGAGGAATACAGGCCGACTCGATTGCCATGAGAAACGCTACGCCCAGGTATCCGGTGCTGGAGATGGTGGCGATAATGAAGCTGGCCAAGATTGCGAGGATTTTCTCTGTCATTCGAGTGTGAGTATATCGATTGAAGAGGGATACCCCTCCCCTGGGATGATTTTATAAGTGATTGATCTGAAATGGTTTATATGTTGTTAATGAATTAATTAATAGATGTATCTTATTGAAAATAAGAAGGATACACCATGGCATCGAAAGCCATTTCTTCGCCGTTTTTGACGCCTTTGTAGGCCTCATCCATTAATTTAACTGGAAATACGTCATTTGCATCCAGGTCTTATCTGTTCTTGCTGGAGGATTGCCAGATTCTCCGATACTCTCCTCTATTTCTATTCTAGCGATTTCAGGTTAATTCCATGCCAAGAAAATACCCTTATAAATCATACGTTTAGGCACTGAAAGACTTGACAACCGGATTTCCCTGTTGACACTTAGATACAGATTAGATATATCTTAAATACGATATATCTTGAACATTACGGATATATCGTAAAGGAATCGAGGTACATATGTTTGGAAATAGATTTAGAGGTAAATGCTGGGAACGCGGCGAGGGACCTTTTGGCGGCGGTCATCACCGTGAAGAGAGATACTTTCGAGGAAAGCACGGATTCTTTGCTGAGGCTTTCGGGCCGGGCGGAGAACCGTTTGGTAGAGGACGTTTCCGGTCACGGTTTTTCGACAATGGCGATCTTCGCTTTGTGATCCTGCAACTGATCGCGGAAAAGCCGCGCTACGGCTACGACATTATCAAGGCCATCGAAGAGAAGGCTGCCGGAGCCTATACGCCCAGTCCTGGAGTGGTGTATCCGACACTGACGATGCTGGAAGAACTGGGCTACGCGACGATCACCTCAGGTGATGGCAGTAAGAAACTGTACACCATCACGCAGGAAGGACTGGCGGCGCTGAAGGAGAATAAGGCAGCAGTGGACGCTCTGTTTGAGCGCATGGAAAGCGCGGGTAGGAGTCACGGACATCAGCGGCCACCGCGTATTCTGCGCGCGATTGAAAACCTGAAGTTCACGCTCAAGCTGAAAGCTCTGCATGGACAGCTTACGGAAGAGCAGATCCAAAAGGTTGCTGCCGCTCTGGATGCCGCTGCGCAGGAGATTGAGCGGATCTGAATTCAGCCCCGGAGAACTCTGAGATGAGCAGACGTGGAGTAGAACAGTGTCAGCCGGAGGCTGGAAAGGTCGTTCCGGTTGTGGACCGCGGCCGGTGCGAAGGCAAGCAGGATTGTGTCGCGGTTTGTCCTTTTGATGTGTTTGAGATGCGCAGACTCACGGAAGCAGATACGGCGGAGATGAGCTTCTTCCCTCGTCTGAAAGCCCGGCTGCATGGAAACTGGCAGGCTTTTGTGGTTCATCCAGAAGCCTGCCATGCCTGCAATCTTTGTGTGCTCGCCTGTCCGGAGCGGGCCATAAAACTATCGCGTCTGGTGAAGCATGAATAGCCATGACGATAACCTGATCGCAGAATTAAGCGCCGAGAACTCGCGCCTGTGGAAGCTGATTGCAGAATTGATGCTTAAGAATGAGCAATTACGCCAATCTCTGAAAACCATGCAATATGTCCCCGGCGATCCACACATCGATGATGCAGTGAACACGGCATAGTCTTTCCTTTGTTAGCATAAAAATAAGATCAGGAGTAAAGACATGGCTGAGACATTGACAGCGCCCGTTGCGGAAAATCCTTCATCGAGCCCAGCAAAAAAAGAGGAAAAGCCAATTCAACGGCAGATGGTTGGGTTCACCTTCTATAAGGTATTGCCGGAGTGGCGGCGTTTGCCCGTCGAGACGCGTGCGGAGCATAAACGGCAGTTTGCCGAGATTCTGAAAAAGTGGAACCAGCCTGGAAAATTTCTCGGGTTGACGTATTCCACCGTGGGCATGCGCGGCGATGTGGATATGGTGCTGTGGCGCATCTGCTACTCAGTCGACGAGCTGAACCAGATGACGGCGGAGTTGCTGGCGAGTCCGCTCGGCGGATATCTCACCACTCCTTATAACTATCTGGCGATGACCAAGCGGTCGCAGTACCTGATTGGCCATGAACATGAAGGCCAGCACGACTCGCGCGGCAGCATTCGTCCGGGCGGGCAGAAGTACATCTTCATTTATCCCTTCTGGAAGACGCGCGCGTGGTATCTGCTGCCGATGGAAGAGCGTCAGCGGCTGATGAACGAGCACATTCGCGTGGGACATCTTTATCCGAGGGTGAAGCTGAATACTACCTATTCGTTCGGCATTGACGACCAGGAGTTTGTCGTCGCCTTTGAGTCGAACTTCCCTGAAGATTTTCTCGATCTCGTCCAGCAGTTGCGCGAAACCGAAGCCAGCGCTTACACGCTCCGGGATACCCCGATCTTTACGTGCATTCGTATGACGGCAGAAGAGATGCTGGACCGGCTGGGATAAGGATCGTCCTTGGAATTGAAACTTGATGACATTCAGGTTCGCGTGCTTGGGTCGTTGATCGAAAAAGAGATCACGACCCCGGAGTACTACCCTCTTTCCCTCAACGCGCTGGTGAATGCGTGCAATCAGAAATCGAGCCGCGAGCCGGTGATGCAACTTTCTGAAGCCGAAGTGCGCAGCGCGCTGTTTTCGCTGGAAGAGCTTAAGCTTGTCTCTCGCAGCGATGATGGCCGTGTTGCAAAATACGAACATCGCGCACGAGAAGTATTGAACTTGCGGCGTCCTGAAATAGCGGTAATTTGCTTACTTCTGCTGCGCGGGCCGCAGACTCCGGGCGAGTTGCGGAACCGTTCGGAACGGCTTTATTCGTTCGATGACATTAGCTCCGTCCAATCAACGCTGGAGCGGCTGATGCGCAAGGAAACTGAGGCTGGACAGCCACGCGATGCCTTAGTCGCTTTGCTGCCCCGCCAAGCCGGCGAGAAGGAAGCCCGCTATGCGCAGACGCTTTCTGCGCTGCCGGTGATCGATTCGACGCGCGAAGCAGTGCCATCCGAGAAATCCGATAGGATCAGCCTGTTGGAAGCAGAGCTTGCCAATCTGCGGGAAAAGATAGCCGATCTGGAAGCTCGCATTGCTGCATTAGAAGCCAATGCTTCTTCCTCGTAGAATGTCGGCATGGCGAAAGTTGCGACGAAAACATCCCCTGCCGTAAAAGGCAAAACTCCATCGAAAAAGAAAAGCAGTCCGGTAGCCGCGTCTGCTATCAAATCGAAAAAGGCTACCAAGGCCGATCCCAAACGCGATCTGGCTCCGGCACGCATTACGGAAATCCTGGACCGGCTGGCGAAGGCTTATCCCAATGCCGAGTGCGCGCTGCACCATCGCAATCCGTGGGAGCTGCTCGTAGCTACAATTCTCTCGGCGCAGTGCACGGATGTACGCGTCAACATGGTGACGCCGGAGCTATTTCGCCACTTCCCTACCCCAAAGGCGTTTACCGAGGCTTCGCTGCCAGCTATTGAAGAGCTAATCAAGTCGACGGGGTTTTTTCGCAATAAGGCGAAATCGATTTCAGGCGCGGCTAAGAAGATCGTCAATGAATTTGGCGGGAAGGTTCCGCAGACGCTGGCAGAGTTGATCACAGTACCCGGCGCTGCTCGCAAGACGGCAAATGTTGTCCTGGGGGTAGCGTTCAAGAAGGCCGAAGGTGTGGTCGTCGATACGCATGTGCTGCGGATTTCAAATCGACTGGGGCTTACGCAATCGGACGATCCCAAGAAAGTGGAACAGGATTTGATGAAGATCATTCCAAGAGACCGCTGGATCGCGTTCTCGCATGAGGTGATCTTTCACGGACGGCAGGTTTGCGTAGCGCGAAAGCCGCGGTGCGTGGAGTGTTCGCTGGAGACGATTTGCTTTGCTCCGGATAAGACGTGGTCGGGCCACTGAACAGCAAGGCTCAGGGCACAGCGCACAGCGCACAGACTACTGCTTGCACTAATCCAGGAATATTGTGTTCCGTGGCTTCGACTGTTGGCTCCCAGTTGTGCCCTCTTAACGTTTGGCTGGTGGTGGGGCCTATGGAGATGGCTTTCAGCGCTGCTGGACGTTCTTGTTTTGCTTCTTTCAATAGAGCTATGAAGTTTGTCACGCTGGAGGAGCTGGTGAATGTCACGGCGTCTGGTTGGTGACCTTTCTGTCTGAAGAGATTTTGGATTTTTTCTACTGAGTCTTTGGGGATGATGGTTTGATAGGCATCGATGGCGTCTACTTCTGCTCCGTGCTGGCGGAGGGTTTCGGGGATGATGTCTCGGGCGATGGCCGATCTGGCAATGAGTATTTTTTGATTACGAAGCTGGCTGCCGAGTTCGGCTAGTAGCGATTCGGCTACGTATTCTTTTGGCATCAATGCGATGTGAATTCCAGCATCGCTCAAGGCCTGGGCTGTGGCGTTTCCTATGGCGGCTATCCTCAGATGCTCGAAAGCTTCTATCGACTGAGCTCGTTCGCGCAGCACGCTCACTGTGTTTGCGCTGGTTACGATGAGCCACTGGTATCTGTGTAGATTTTCCAGTGCTTCGTCGAGTGGGGTGTAGGAGTCCGGCGGAACGATTTCAATGGCTGGGATTTCGAGGACCTCCGCTCCCAGCGCTTTGAGTTCGGACGAGAGCTTTCCGGCCTGGTGTTTGGCTCTTGTTACGAGGATGATTTTGCCTTCGAGAGAGTTCATCGTTGACTGACCTCGCTAGAAGGCCCGGGGCTAAAGCCATTTGATGCGAGGTTCTTTTTCACCGGGCTAAAGCCCGGTGCATCTACCTGATCCTGCTCCGCAAGACGGAAAGTCAACATCCCCAGGTTAGCTTCCTCCACTCCAGCGAAGAAGACCTGTCGCTGGGGACCCCGGTCGCGAACCTGGGGCACCCGCCTTGTGCTCACTGCGTAGCAATCTCCAGTAAAGATAATGCGCCCTGTTCTAATAGGCGTTTGGCTACTTCTTTGCCTAATTCTTCGGGATTGGCGGTAGTTTGGTTTTCCAGTACTACGCGTGTGACTTGTGCCCCGTTGGGTGCGGCTACTGCTGCGGTGATGGTGTATGCGTTTTTTGTTGGTGCACAGAAAACGCCGATGGGAACCTGGCAGCCTCCGCCTAATGCTCCGAGAGCGGCTCGTTCGGCGGTGACTGCATAGCGGGTTGGTGCGTCGTCGAGGAAGTGTATGGCTTCGATGGTTGCGTGATCGTTGGCGCGGGTTTCTACGGCTAAAGCTCCCTGGCCTGCGGATGGGCACACGATGAGCGGCGAGAAACATTCGCGCAGGTGTTCGGTGCGGCCCAAGCGTTCGAGACCAGCGGCAGCGAGGATGATGGCTTCTACCTGGCTTTCCTCCAACTTGCGGAGGCGCGTGTCTACATTCCCGCGGAATTCTACGAACTCTAAATCATTGCGCTGGTGGCGGAGCTGGGCCTGTCGGCGCGCGCTGCTGGTTCCTATCTTCGCGCCTTGCGGCAACGATTCGAAGCTCGCATGTTTGATAGACACGAAGGCATCGCGTGGATCTACGCGCTCGGGGATGGCGGCGATGGTGAATTCGGGGGCTAGTTCAGTGGGCAGATCTTTGAGACTGTGAACTGCGAGGTCAATGCGGTTCTCAAGGAGCGCTTCTTCAATCTCCTTAGTGAACATGCCCTTCGTGCCTACCTTCGCGAAAGGGACTTGTTGCAGAGCGTCTCCGGTGGTGCGGATAATCTCGATGGCAACTTCGTGGCCTGCGGTGCGCAGCTTGTCTGCGATGTAATTGGCTTGCCAGAGTGCTAACTGGGAGCCTCGGGAACCGATGCGGATCATGAGCGGCCTTTATTCACACCGGTGATAACTGCTTCTTTGGTACGCGGTAGTTCAGTTTCAGAAAAGGAAGATGATTCGATGATTTGTTGATCGGGGCAATCGCAGTCTGCGTCGCATACATGTGTCTGCACTTCCTGAACTGTGATCTGGTTCTCCAATTCACTTTCAGGAGCTAGATGGAAGGCGTTGCGGATGGCTTCGAGTGTGACTACATCGCCTTCGCTTGCTGCTTCCCTCAGAGCCAGCAGAGGCAGGTGCAGGAACTTGTTCATGAGACCGCGGGTTAAGGTTTCAACGGCTGCCTGCTGCTCAGGTGTGAGCGATTGCAGACGGGCGCGGCGGAGTTCGGCCTGGCGCATCTCTTCAGCGGAAGCCTGCAAGCCAACGATGGCAGGAGCGGCGTCGATGCTGCGGATGCGTTTGCGGTAGCGCTCGGCCTCTTCGGCGATGATGGCCTCGGCGCGCTCGGCTTCGCGGGAGCGGTCGACGAGGTTCGAGGCGGCTACGGATTGCAGGTCGTCTATGTCGTAAAGGAATACGCCTTCGAGGCGATTGACAGCAGGCTCTACGTCGCGCGGCACGGCGATATCGATGAAGAACATGGGCCGGTTGCGGCGGCGGTGGAGAAACTGCTGCGCATCGGCGACGCGGAAGATGGGCTGCGGCGAGCCGGTAGAAGTAATGAGGATATCGGCTTCTCCGGCGCGAGCATGGAGATCGTCGTAGCGGATAGCCTGTCCGTTGAACTGCTGC
>Ga0137415_10000297_pt1 | contig 45732 bp, 43 predicted proteins | sample CZODoug3_1_1_16f_FD_183082 | JGI IMG/M metagenome (GOLD analysis project Ga0137415, IMG submission 183082) | Vadose zone soil fungal communities from Angelo Coast Range Reserve, California, USA - CZODoug3_1_1_16fungal (Hybrid Assembly) | ecosystem: Environmental > Terrestrial > Soil > Vadose...
CAGAAACTCCGGCGTTTTAGGCTGCGGGAGCTTCGACAACCCGAAATCCCAGCTTGGCAGCTTTCCACTTGAGCTGCGTGACCTGTAGCTTGCGGTGTTGGGCGTCGTAGAATTGCGCTCCCTGATCTACGTACTTCATCCCGTAACGCAGCATGCGGTAGACCAAGCGCGCCAGCTTGGCGGCCATGGCCTTGATCGCAATGGGGGAGCCCAGCTTGGTTCTGAAGCGACGGAACTGCGCTCCCAGATAAGTATTGCTCATCCGTAAGGTGCTGGCTGCCATCCGCAAGGCGATGCTGGCCCGATTGTTCGTCGGCAGCCGACCTTTCCCAATGACCTTGTCTCCGCTGATTCGATTATCCGGACACAGCCGCAGCCAGGAAACGAAGTGGTCCTCGTCCGCCCATTTGCTCATATCCCATCCCGCTTCGCTGACGATGGTCGTCGCGGTCATCACATCGAGGCCGTCGATCTGGGTCAGATCCGTACCGGTCATGCGAAACAACTCTGCGCGCAAGTCGAACTGCGGCCTATTCCCTTTCTTCTTCTGGAGCCGTCCCTTCCGCATCTCCTCAGGCAGACGCGTCCCTGGGCTCCGATCCGCACTCTGCTGGAGATACTGCTCGAGGCCGCCTCATTCCGCGACTGTTCGAATGAGTGTCTCTACCTTAACCAGACACTCATGATGGACCACTGACGGAGAGAACTTTTTCTGGAAGTTGTGGGACAAAAGAAGTAGGCTCTGCCTAGAAACTATTGACCTTCACTGATTATCCCGCCCGATCATTGTGATGGCTTGGAGGGTGTTATGCGGCTTGTCCTCATATTATCAGCCGTAGGCATCACAATTATTGCTCTGCGCATCTTCTTTGCCCTCAAGACGGCCCATGCGGACGACCCTCACGGTCAGAAAACACTGAGAGAAGAGAAGACGGTTCCCGGCAACACAGGCGGTCCTCTTTCGAGCGCAGATGCTCGCGGCGGCACAGGTACCGAGGTTGCAGCGCCTCCGGCGGTTTCCACCGTAACCAAACGGGAGAAAGTGGAAAGAAAAGAAATGTGGGTCGATAGCCACTACTGTTGGGTGGTGCTCTGCAAGAACCATTGGTATCATCTTCAACAGAACCTTTTCTTCAGGCATCGAATCCCCCTTGCCGAGACCGACCCCGTCTCTCCTCGCCCCCCTTCCCTCGAAGGCCGCTTCAGTGTCCAGTGCGATGACTGCCGCAGAGAGTATTTCTATAAACCCTCAGAGGTGCTCAAATACGAACAGGAGCTTCCTGACACTTTCACTCCGCATCCGCTATTTCGAGATTGTTAGCGGGTGGTGGCCGCTCTTCTACAAGCAATGAAAACGAACCCGCTTCTCAGTCTGCCGGGTGCCCCAGCACTGTGCAGCCCGCGCAGTTGGGGTCCTGGCTCCACCGCGCCGGACCAATTTTGATGTTGCAATCGTAGTGACTTAAATCTAGTATCTCGCACAGTTGTCCCCCAATTAAGAGGCGGCCCGTCGGTTCCAAACTCTCCCAACTGAACGTGGAACTCTGAAATGTCAAGTTCCGAACAGTTTCCTGCCCATCGTGCCGCACTCTTTTTAGGCCCACAAAATCTGTCAGGAGGAAAACGACAGTGAAGAAAATCTCCAAATTCCTTGTGATCGCCCTTGTCTTCGGTGGGCTCAGCGTTGCCCTAGTCATTTTGACCAGCGGTCCGGCGCCTGCGCAGGCTCCGCCTCCGTCAGTGCCTGTCACGGTAGTGAACACCACAGCGAATCCCGTGCCGACCGCCGCCGTGGGCACAACTTTAGTTGCCTTTCGTGGAACGCCGACCATCAACTTGGCTTCAGGGACTGTCACGGTCGGCAACAGCGTGACAAGTCCCGTACAGGTCCATAACGTCAACGACGCAACAACTCCTTTTGAAGGGCGCTTGGTCTTCAATATCGATCCTGGTAATCAGCAGAACCACGGATCGTTCACTGTGCCTACAGGTAAACGCCTGGTCATCGAGCATATCTCGGCAAATACAACAGGACCTAGCGGCCAGAAATTTATTGCGGGACTCACAACCGAGGTAACTGGCGGAGGGGGTTTAAACTGGCTAGTCTTGCAATTTCAGGGGACATTCCCTCTCAGTACGGGGCCAGTAGACGTGTTCACCTTGAGCCAGTCGATGCGCGTTTACACTGAATCTCCTCCGGTCTTCATCGTCACCCGTACAGATATCACCGGAAGCGCCACCGCTGACGCAACCATCTCCGGATATCTCGTAAATCAGTAGTGGTGGCTACTTCTTTTTACGGCTCTGTAGCAAGTCGCGTTATCGGACATTTGAAAATTGTATGGCCTGCAGTCGAACTAATTTGCGAATGAAAGGATTTTATGCGAAGAAAAATCTCAGAACGTGGAAGCGTTCTCTTGCTCGAAATGCTTATAGTCGTTTCCATTTTAGGCGTACTGCTTGCCTTCTCCGCCCCTTCATTTATGCAGATGCGAATGTCGCAGCAAGCCAATCAAGCACTCTCTACGCTCCGCGCAATCCAGAATGCAGAATCGTTTTATCTCCAGATTTATCACAATGGCTATGCAGACCCCGGCGTGCTTGCTGGAACTGGAATTGCCATAGCCGCAACGTGCGATGCTCCTTTACTTCTGGGGGGAGCACAGGCGCAAACTCAAACCAATGGCTACTTCTTTCAATTCACACCCGGCCCGGCTCCCGCAGTTCTAGGAGTGGGTTGCACCACTCCCGGTTCAACAACTTTCTCCCTGACTGCGAATCCGGCAAACGGACAAGGGCGGAGTTTCTTCGTAAATGAGTTTGGTATCATTCATTACTCTGACAGCGGTCCCGCGAATAGCACAAGCCCGGCGTGGTTTTGGTAGTGAGAAACCATGCAAATTCTCAAAGGCGTTTGGACTAGGAATGGCGGGTGGACTAGCCTCCATTAAGCCAAGGGTATTCCCGGAAGACCCTCTCTGCGCCGCCCGCTCACGATCAAGACCTATCCGTGAAAATCAGCTCGACAAGGCCGGGAACCCAGTAGGAAGAAAATCGCTCATCGCAGATTTTGTACTTTCCGGACTTCTTCCCTCCCGGTGCGTCCCTCAGGAGTCTTCCCTTCCCTACCGTCATTCCGAGCGCAGCAAGCCGATGCTTTTTCTCCCCGCCTCGCTCCTGCGAGGCGGTCGGCTTGCGCGCGGAGGAATCTCTCTTCGTCTGTGCTTTTTCCTTTTTTACCTCGATGCCCGCGACGCAGCGCGAACGAAAACAACATGAAAGGAAAAAACTGAGAAACGAGAACGGCGCGGCGAGCTACGCCGCGAGTACGACCTATCTAAATTAAAAGGCGGCGTCCGCGTCAAATATCTCGCGCGCTACCGAGCAGGCACGCATCTCGTACTCCTTTCGCCGGACGTCGCCGAATATTTCTCTGACGAACAAACCCTCAATGCGGCCCTGCGCACCTTGATTCACGCCGCGAAGCGGCTTCTCCGCCCCTCGCGCTGAGCACGCATGACGAACAAGGAAAAATCAAAAGCCCCACACGTAAACCGACGTGTGGGCACCCAGATTCGTTTTAAGATCTATCGTCCGGGCCACCTGTATCCTTTCTTTGCATTAGTACTAAAGGTTTATTGCCCCCTGCAAGTTGTCCCCTCCTAATGATGTCCTGGGCACCAGTCTCCGGCTTCCGGTGTCCAAAGACTCAGGACCATGAAACTTCGCACTCTTATCTATGGACTTGCCTCTCTTATCCTGTCTCCTTCTGTCTTTGCTCAGTCCATTCCACTGGACCGAGCTGAAATCCTGGGCCGCCTGGCGGTGGCCTACTCGCCCAGCTACATCGCCCACCTCGTCAAGATTCGTGGCGAAAGTTCTTCTCCCGGGGCGGACTTCCTTTCCCGTGTGAAACTGGCTGGCGGCGACGGAATTCTTGTTGAACGGCTCACTTCCGCCGACTCACCACGCCCTACCTTTTCCTCCATTGGTGCAGACAGTCCGATCGATCACCTTGCCAAATGCGCCGAATTCATCCATACAGGCGCGATCGAGTCTGCCGAAAAGGAGTGCCGCGCCTCCATCGAAGAAAATCCCAAAAGTCCCTGGCCTCTGCTGGTAAGCGCCAACCTCCTGGCGGGTGGCCCCTTGGCGAAAATTTCGCCCGAACTCGACGAAGAGAGAAAGGTAGAGCGCGTCGAATTCCTCCGCCGCGCTGCTGCTCTCGGTCCTAATCTTGCGATGACCCACACGTTGCTGGCCCCGACGCTGCCAGCGCCGAATTTCATGTCGGAGTTGCAGGCAGCCTCCTCCCTGGATCCCGAGCGCCTGGAAGGCAGCGAAATAGGAGTCTGGGGCCTCCGTGCCAATATGTTTTCCTTCACTCCCAGCGAAGCTACCCCGGAACCTGCCATTATCTCCATCGATCCCGCCAGCATGAACCCCGAACTCGTTCGTCGCATGCAGATCGAACCCGAGCTTGCCAGCAACCATGCCGCTCTTGCTTACCTATATATTCGAGGCCGGAATTACGAAAGAGCAGAACAAGAACTAAGGGAATCCGTACGCCTGGAGCCGGACAATCCAGCGTTCCATACCTGCCTAGCCTTCTTTTATCACTCCCGCCAGGATACAAATGCTGCACTCGCGGAACTCCACGAAGCCGTTCGCATCGTTCCCTTCGGCACCCTCGAGCATTTGGCGCTCGCGGGTGCGTTGGAATTACTGGGCCGCACTTCGGAAGCCGTCGCCGAACTTCAGACGACCATCATCATGCATCCCGGGGAGATCCGAGCCAGCAACGTCCTCGTTGAGCTCTACATTGAACATAAAGATCGCAAGTCCGCAATCGGCGAGCTCCAACGATCCCTCCAAGCCTCTTCTCTGAGTTTCAGCGATCCGGCCAAGTTCGTCGTAGCACGGTTCGATGACCTTGACCGACTGGCACTGCTGTTGAAAGAAAATCACCAACTCGATGCTGCCACCGAGCAGTTCCTATTCCTTCTTCGATTCAAGCCGGACGATGGGGGAATCCACAACGATTATGGAAATGTTCTCCTGGATCAGCACCGCCTTGACGATGCCATCGCTGAGTACAACGAGGCGATCCGCCTTGATCCGACTATGTCCAGCCCACACCATAATATCGGCATGTGCCTGGCGCAGAAGAAAAATTTGGATGGCGCAATCGCGGAATTCCGCCAAGCCCTCGAACTCAACCCAGATGAACCCCGCACTCAGTTCTTCCTTGGCACCGCGCTGGGCCAGAAGGGCGATCTCGGTGCTGCCAGGGAGCAGTTTCAGCAGGCGATTGAGAAAAACCCCAAGGACGCCGAGACGCACATGAGTTTGGCCTACGCTCTTGAGCAGCTCAAAGACCCAGCCGGCGCTATGAATGAGCTCAAGGTTGCTCTGGAACTTCAGCCAGACTCCCCGAGCGCGGCAAACAATCTCGCATGGATGTACGCCACTGCCGACGACCTCAAACTCCGGAATCCCCGCGAAGCCCTAATCCTCGCCCGTCAGGCGGTTGCGTCATCCCCGCAGCCCGAACCCGCCTATATTGATACGCTCGCCGAGGCTCTCCTCCTCAACGGGCATCCCAAGGAAGCCCTGGCTACCGAGATGGAAGCTGCCAAACTCGACCCTGAAAACCCTGAATTCCAGTCCCGGCTCGCGCATTTCCGCGAAGCGCAAACCGAGCCACCCCCCCAAAAGCCGTGACAGACTACCGGGACGCTGGTGGACCAGGTGCGTCTGGTTTTCTATGAAGCGGAGGATTTGAGATTGTTCCTTGAAAACCAAAGATTCACGACCCACTGAGTAGATGCAAATCGAACGCTTGATGACGCCCGCGCGGACGAACGCAACCCTCCGCCGCCCTTCGTCCTTCTCTGTTTTACTTGCTCGTTGACAGCATGCCTCCCTTGGCCGGAACTGGAACGACGCACTTATGCGCGTCCGCGTCCGCTGGAATTAGACCGCGTGGAATTAGCTGTAAGCCTGATTATAAAAACGCTTGTAATCCGAGGGACTAGTTGCTCTGGTCACATTGAGGTGCATAAATGGTGGGCACGCATAGGTTGAATAAAAGAGGAGTAATTACAGTACGTTGCCCCATACCCTTCTCGTTGGTCGGCTCGTTATACGACCAGTAGACTGTGCCCGGATTGGGCGGAGGTAAAACGTTGCTGTCCGCTGTACAGAGAAAATTGTACCGACTGTCTTTAGATATTGGTTCAACTAGGTAAGGATAGGAACTTGAAGTTGGGCAAGCGACGCTAACGTCGTTGGCGTTAGACAACGACGCACTTGGGCTACCGCACTGCTGCGTGTTGCCACATCTGGCGCATGGAGAAAGAACAACCAACAGTAATGCCTTTTCAACGTTTTCATTGGGCATCTCCCGTTAACATGTATCCTCCATTTTTCTAGCATGGCCTGAATCCATGCACGGTATGAATTTGCAGAAAAACTACGCTCCTCGCCCATTCAAAGTCAATAGTGCGAGGTCACCATTTAAGAGATATCTCTTTACTATGATTCAACCAAAGCTGTAGCGTTGGCGCGAACCACTCTCGCCACGGCGCACGCTCGCCCGTGCCCTAAAGGTTGACGGCGTGAAGAGGGCTCCCCTCATCAGGGAGCCCCCTCGAAGCGCAATCTGATTATTGGTGAGGGACCGCTTTCTGCCTGGTCGCGCTCCAACATTGCCGGTATTCTGGCTTCCACCAGCCGGACGTTCTGAAAAAATTAAGTCTTGCTTGCTTTCCCAACCAGGCTATTTCGAAACACAACACTTGTGGGTCTAGAATCGCGTCCTTTGCCCGAATGTTTGAAGAGAAGTTACGGGCTGGCAAAGAGTTGCGGAACGCCCTGATTGCCACGTGAACGAGGCGAGTGATAGGCTCTCAGTGATGGAAACTCAGCGTGAAGTCGGCGAGTATTTCAGGAGCCTAGAACTCGCGCTCAATGAGCAAGAGAAGAAAGGCATTCCCAAAGGAGACCCCACGTACAGCAGGATATATACCCAACTCGCCAGAGACCTCGGGCATATAGGTATCGCACGGGATGAGCTTCTAGAGGCCGCCAAGGTTTGCGGTCACTTAAGAACCTTCGAACGTTTAGAACACCTTATGAAGAAACCTGTCGCTTGACCGAGGATGATGCGCCAGTTTTCTAGCGAAGGGCCATCTTCTGAGCCATAAGCAGAATAAGCTTCCGGTGCTGTTCATCGGACTTGCCCAACAGACGACGAAGCTTGCCCAGAAATCGCGCATCTTTGCCTGAGCTACCCCAAGCGATCTCGCCAGATGACTTTCGCTTGAGCAGATTTGGCAACGCGGGCGGCGCCTCGCCTTCGTAGAAGAGTTGATAGAGTGGGACCTCTAAAGCGCGAGCCATCTTTTCCAGAGTTTCGATGGCAGGAACAGTATGCCCATTCTCGACGCGGGAAATGTAGCAGCGAAGCAGGCCGGTGCGCTTTTCGATGTCGCCTTGGGAGAGTTTCTTTTCCTCGCGCATTTCGCGGAGGCGGTCACCAATAATCATTGCGGGATTATTTCACTGAGGCGGATGGAAGGCAAGCAAGGTCTTCTGTGGGTAGTGGGTCAGTTTTCGATTACCCCACTTATCAAGACTTAACCTCCAGGTTGGGCGTCGGGAGGGCTCTCATTGAAAATGATTTCAGAGTATCGCGCAGGGGCGAGGGCCGGAAGCGCTCTACCACTTGAGACCGAGAACCTGGCGAACCATCTCAGGATTTTTTCCTGTTGGGGGAGTTTTCGCCGGGCATTCCTTGAGTTTAGCAGAGAAGGGCCTCGGGGTTGGACGCACCGGGGCCTTTTCTTTTTACTGGCCGTGCCGCAGTCCTCACCATCCAATGCGGTCTGCACCTAGCGCACCTTTATCGATGCCCTTGGGCATCTTCTCTCATTAGCTGCTCCATCAAGTAATGACGCCGGAGGAATGCCCCATACCTGTCCACCATCACTCAAAGCCTCAGCAAAATCAGCGAAATTGAATGTTTTTCAGGGAAACAGACAAATGGTAATGCGGAAGGAGGGATTTGAACCCCCACGGCCTTTCGGCCACAAGATCCTAAGTCTTGCGCGTCTGCCAGTTCCGCCACTCCCGCAGTGGTGGCTCTATTCTACAAGTTTGAGAAGGGCCGCTCCACTGGGATTTAGTGGGGATTTTGAGCCGGCTGAAAAGCTCTTCAATGGTACGGGCGATGCCGCTGGATTCGAGACCGGGGCGCAGGCATAATACTGTTGTCGAGAAGAGAATTGCTTGGTTCGTTCCCTGCCAGGCTGATGCGTCCGAGCCAGAGGACGCGTATTTCAGGCGTCGCTGCTTATGAGGGCAGCGCCATGATCATTCAAGAGCACGGCGATCATCTTATCTTGATTCGCCAGACGGACCACGCGGTTCTGTCCGGGTTTTTTGCGCGCGAATTGGGCAATGAAATCTTCGCGCGGCCCGAGCCCCTGGAATCGTTCCAACTCGCGGCCGCGGAGCACGACAATGGCTGGAAAGAGTGGGAGCTCCAGCCGCGCATCGACCCCGTCTCGTTTTTGCCATACAGCTTCATGTCCCTGCCCACCCGGGAGCACATCGATCTCTACCGGCGCGGTATCGAACGCGTTGTAAAGGTGGATCGCTACGCCGGTCTCCTCGTCAGCTTGCACTGCGCGGGCCTTTACGATAAAACGCGCGCCACCATTCCGGGATTCTCCGCCAAATACGTGAAGGCACACGAAGCTCCCGTCGTCACTGATTTCCTGCAAATACTGCGGCTCCAGCAATTGCGGCTGAAAGTGGACCTTCGCGGAGATCCCGCGACGATAAATTTTGTCGACGAAAAATGGTTGCAGGCCAACGCCCAGCGTCTCGAAGCCCTGGACCGCCTCTCCCTTTACTTTTGCCTCGGGCCCCTGGAAGGCGCCACCATCGACGCCGTTCCGGCCGACTACCAGGGCAATGAAGTGGATTGGGATCTGCAACCCGAAGGAAACAACGGCGCGACGATGGAGCACTATCCCTTCCGTCGCGACCCACTAGAGATCAGTATTCTGGTGCGGCGAATTCCAAAGCGGCGCTACGCGGATGATCTTGACCTTCAGAAAGTGCTGGCCCAGGCTCCCTATTTCGGGCAGAAATTCACGTTGCGGGCCGGAGGTGCGCGGATACGCGCGCGACTCGCCGGCGGCTGAGCAAGTCAACTTGCGCTCCGCGCATCGCAAAGCCGTCTCGTCGTTAGTTTCCGGGATGTGTGGCGCGCTCGATACCCTCGGCGATGCGCAGAATGGCCAGCGCCAGCTCAAGCAGAACTCGTACGAGCAGAACGCCCACAAAGAGAGCCACGATTCCGGCGACGAGATTGATCAGTCCTTGCGCGGGAGATTGCTGATAACCAAGAACGACGCAAGCCACGACCGTGATTCCGCCGAAGACGATGGCGATGACATACAATAACTTTACAAGGCGGCGAAGCAGCGAATGACTGAACGAGAAATCAAAAAGTCCCGTAAAGAAATTCTTTTCTTCGGGCATGCGGCCTCCTGGGCACACGAATCGATTGTGAATGCTGGAGCAATAGAGTTAGTACGGCTATTCGGCGCTGGAAGTCAAGTGAAGTAAACCAGCCGCGCCGGTACTTTAGCGCGCCTGCGAGGAAAATCTGAGAATTCCTGGCCAATTCCAGCAAGCCTTTCTGCTTGACAATCCAGCTGCCCACGTACATGTTGGTTGGCTTCGCCGCGCTATCTCCCGACCGGTTTGGACACCCAGCGGCGAACTCGCTCACTTATGACCAAGGTCCGGCTCTGCTTTCACGATCGCTGCTTTGATGGCACAGCTTCCGCTGCACTCTTCTACCGCTTTTATCGCGAACGCTTTGACAATGCCGCAGAGTTCGGCTTCACGGGGATGACTCATCGCGCCGCGCAGCCCTGGGAAGCTGGCCTGTTTGATGGCGACGAAAACGTCATCGTGGATTTCAAGTTTTCCAATTCGCCGAAAGTGACCTGGTGGTTCGACCATCACCAGAGCGCCTTTCTCACGCCTGCCGACGCCGAACAATTCCGCAAGCACCCCGGGCCGCATATGTTTTACGAGCCGGATTACAAGTCGTGTACCAAGCTCATTGCGACTATCGCGAGCGATAAGTTTGGCTTCAATACCAAGCCGCTCGCAGACTTGATTCATTGGGGCGACATTATCGATGGGGCGCAGTACGCGACGCCGCAATCGGCCGTCGAACTTGCCGAGCCGGCGACGCAGCTCGCGCTGGTGATTGAAGCCGCGCCGGAAAACGGCCTGCCAGCACGAATCATTCCAGAGTTGGCCTACCGTCCGCTGAGTGAAATGGTGAAGCTTCCGCTGGTGGCCAAGCATTTAGGACCGCTTCTTGAAAGGCACCGCCGCTCGATCGAAATCCTGCGCGAACGGATCCAAGCGCGCGACGGCGTTATTTTCTTCGACGTCAGCGACATGGATCTCGAGGGCTACAACAAGTTCATTCCCTATTTGCTGCACCCGGAATGCGTTTATTCCGTGAGCGTCAGCGCTTCCGCGGTGCGCGCGAAAGTTTCGCTGGGCACGAATCCGTGGAATCAGGCGGACGCGAATCAGAACCTGGCTTCACTTGCGGAAAAATTCGGCGGCGGCGGCCATCCGCGCGTCTCCGCCATTTCTTTCGAACCGGGAGATCTGCCTCGGGCGCGCGAAGTCGCGCGCGGCCTGGCCGCCACGCTGCGCGGAAAATAAGGCGGGTTTTGCGGGCCGCGCCGGATTTTCAGCTGTTCGACAAAATTGTTTGTCCCATGTAAAATTCTAAACTGTAACCCTGGACCGGTAGCTCAATGGTAGAGCAGCTGACTCTTAATCAGCGGGTTGCAGGTTCGAGTCCTGCCCGGTTCACCACTGTTTCTTTCTAACTTCTTGAATCAAAACTAATTGACCTTCCTAGGCTCATTCGAGCCGGAGGCCAATTTCTCGATGAGTTGCTGAGCTGCGAGGTGGAAGCACGAAGGACTCGGTATCTGCGGGCGCGACTGCAGTTGGCACATTTCCCCTTTGTGAAAACCTTCGAGCAGTTCGATTTCGGTTTTCAGCCATCGCCGGATGATCGGCAGATTCGAGAGTTGCGTTCGCTGCGATTCATCCACGAAGCCAGCAACGTGATTTTCCTGGGTCCACCGGGCGTGGGAAAAACGCACTTGAGCGTGGCGCTGGCGGAGGAGGCGATCCGTTCGGGACTGGGCGCGTATTTCATCACCGCGCACGATCTGGCAGCGGACTTGGGGTGCGCGTATCGCGAAGGCCGGTTGGATCGCCGGATGCGCGTGTACCTGGCGCCGAAAGTGTTGGTGATCGACGAAGTGGGCTATCTGCCGTTGGACGATCTGGGAGCCACGATTTTCTTTCAGTTGGTGAGCGCGCGGTACGAACGCGGGAGCATCATCCTGACCTCCAACAAAAGCTACGGGGACTGGGGATCGATCTTCGGCGATTCGATCATCGCCACAGCGATTCTGGACCGGGCGATGAAGGTTAGGGGTGGGGAATTTTCGACCGGTACAATGGGGAATTTTCAACCGGAATTGACAAAGCGGCGTGACTGGGGTCAGTTGGGGCAATTCCATGCATGAAGCACGGGGGAGGCCGTGAGAGCCGCAAGCGTACGGTCCTGGCCGTACGCTTCCGGTGCTCTTGAGGACGGTGTCGATGGTAGTGAGCAGAGCAGCTTGCTTCCCTCGCACTCCAATGGTTCCTTGAAGGCGAACAGACCGGAAAAACAGCCTCGCGGTCCTTCTCTCGGGGCTGGCACAAGCTCCCGTACGCCAGGATTTTCGGGTTAGAGGAAATGCGACAAGGACTAAGGAAATGAGAAATTCTTTTCATATTCTGGCTAATTTCTTAGAGTGCTAGCTTATCCGACCCAGTAAAGGTTGCCGAGTTCCACCCATGTTCTTAGACATCGTCCAGGATAGAACGGCTGGACCTATGGCAGGATGTTCCCGGCAGTAGCGATCAACAGGTCCTCGTCGCGGCAGCTAACAGCCTGCATTTCTTGAACTTAGAAGCAATCTACCCAAACATTCGATTTTCCTGTGAGGGCCAAACCTGATGCTGTGCGCTGGCAAGTTCATTGCCTGGCCCTCGTGGGCGGCGGAACGAGGCGATTCCGAGTTTGACCTTGTGTAAGGGTGTTCCTGGCGAAAATTGGTACTGGGCTTGCTCGTGAATAGAGTACTAGCTTTGGGGGATCACCGATCCACAAACTCATGAGCGCCTTTGCTTGGCGGCTGCGAGATCTCTGGTTGAAAGTCTGACCTGAGATCAATTGGAAGGAGGCCGGACATGCCAGTTGCACAAACGAGAAAAGAGTTCTACCCGCTTTGCTACCAGCATCACCATGAAATGATGCCTGACCAATTTAATTTACAGAACACTAGCGATCCTCGTCAGACGACTGCTTACACTTGTCGCGAGCCCGGTTGCCTGGTCCGCTACGACAGCCCTAGAGGGTATTTCATGGTGCAGGGCGGAAATGCAATCGAAGAAGAAGCTACGCCTAACGTCACTTGCACCCATGATGGGACATCTATGTATCTCGCTGAAGTGCAGCCGCACAACACTAGTTATCGCTTGTGGAGATGCCCGCAATGCGAGGCGAGCCGAACCAATGAGGAAGGCCTCATAAGCCGGCGATCATAGCAAACACTTCACGTTGTTGGAGGGAGAGACCCTGGAGGTCTGGAACAGCGGGCATCGCTACCGCTGGGATTTCTCGATGGATACTCATTCGCGGCTAGCGGGTTTCCCCCACTCCTCGACCCGCACTACAAGCTGGAGGCCGACAGCAAATTTCGTGCTCTCCACACGTTGGCAGTACACCACGCGCGCCAGCGACTTGACGCCTTCCTCTGGAGCGGTAACCAGCACATGCTTCCCCGGCGCGCAGATCAACTCAGTCACAACGCGTGCGCCTCGAGGACTCACATTTTCGGTCACCGTCCTCTCATTAAGGCGGGATTCGTCGAGGCGCAAAAGCTCCACCGTCACTGCCCTCGCAGTGCGCTTTTCATATCGGCCAGTGGGTACTTCCATCTAGCACTTGCTCCCTGTCGGCGCCCTAATCGGCTGCCGGCCGAGTTGCGTCCGAATATACGGATAGAGGGAGTTTGGTCTCTTAATCCTGCCTCAGCGGGAAAACCAACAACGCCTCTGAGCAACCTCCTTTCGTTGCCACCGTTCGGCAACATCGAGAATCTCGTAAGTCGAAGCGGCGGTCCTGGACAAACGGGTCAGCATACCGCAGAGTGCTGGGCGCCAGCGAGGCAGAGAGTGCCCCGAGCCAGGAAGGAACGCTCTATGTACGTTCCCGAGAAATGAGTTTACGTCGATGGTGAAGAACCGACAACCAGAGAAATACCCAAATTGACGATGAGAAAATCCTTGCCGTGCTGTTCCATGCACACCAGGTTTTCGAGCGCATCATAAGAATAGCGGGCTACCCTGATGGGACCGCCAGTCTGCGGGCACGCCCTTACTGGGGTCAGTTGTGGCAATTCCATCCATGAAGCGTGCGGGGAGGTTGTGAGAGCCGTGCCCACACAACTGAGGTGTTCAATCCCTGCATTTTAAGCTAGACACCCGATTGATTGCGCCCATAGATGATAGACGACTGATCGAAGCGGGCTCAGGGGAAAACCAGCTTTTTCTCGCGTGAGGAGAAACATCCTGACTCGGATTTTGTGATAGATGACCAACGACAGCAGTACCGAGCGGACACTTTGGGGTCAGTCTAAACACCTGTCCTCTTTCTGACCGCCTGACCAGTAGCGGTCTGTCGCACTCACTTGCTAGATTGCTCGCGCGATGAAATCGTACAGGCTGAAAGAGAATCAATATGCCTGTCCCCTGGTACGACCGGACGAGCGACGGCCTTCCATTCGGACTAAGCCCTTCGTTTTTGCAACCCTTCTGTTTGTAACGCTTGGAGTCATCACCCAATCAGGATGCGGCGGGTTGACGAGCGCTGGTGCCCCCAATACCAATTCAGGTGCCCCATCACTCACCACTCAGCCAGCCAGCCAGGCGGTCGCTGTCGGCCAGACAGCGACCTTCTCGGTGGCGGCCACGGGCACCGCCCCACTCAGCTATCAGTGGCAGAAGAACGGGGCCGCAATCATTGGCGCGACCTCTTCGACCTATACGACTCCGGCTACAACGACTTCGGATAACGGAGCGCAGTTCACCGTCGTGGTGAGCAACAGTGTGGGCAAAGTTACCAGCAATGCGGCCACCCTCACGGTCAGTGCCGCTGCGGTGGCGCCGTCGATCACTACCCAGCCAGCCAGCCAGACGGTCACCGCAGGTCAGACGGCCACCTTCTCGGTGGCGGCCACGGGCACCGCCCCACTCAGCTATCAGTGGCAGAAGAACGGGGCCGCAATCATTGGCGCGACCTCTTCGACCTATACGACTCCGGCTACAACGACTTCGGATAACGGGGCGCAGTTCACCGTGGTGGTCAGCAACTCGGCGGGCAGTGTGACCAGCAACGCAGCCTCGCTCACGGTCAATCCTCCTCAGCCCCTGCAGATCACGACGACCAGTAGCCTGCCCAGCGGCCAGACGCAAACTTCTTACAGCGCCAGTCTGCAGGCCACCGGCGGAACCCCACCTTACGCTTGGTCGGTTATCAGCGGCCAGCTCCCCAATGGCCTGAGCTTGTCTCCTTCGAGTGGAACGATCACAGGAACCCCAACGCTCGCTGGCGCATTCACGTTTACCATCCAAGTAAAAGACAACTCCGGGGGCTCAGCGTCAGCCGGGTTTAGTATCAGCATTACAACGACGTCGCTCACGCCCCAGTTCGGGCACGCGGTCATCGTGGTTGAGGAGAACACGAATTACGCTGACGTGGTTGGCAGTGCGTCCATGCCGTACCTGAATAGCCTGATAAATCAATTCGGCCTCGCAACGCAATACTTCGCGAACACGCATCCTTCCATTGGCAATTACATGATGTTGGCGACGGGACAAATCCTAACGAACGACGACAGCCAGACGCCATCGACCTTTCCGGTGTCGTCGGACAACATTGCGCGCGAGATGGAATTGGCGGGAAAGACCTGGAAGGATTATCGGGAGCTGACCGGAACCTACTATGTTCGCCACGACCCGTTGGCCTACATGACCAACATCAACACCGCGAACCTTGTTTCCTTCACCCAATTCGCAACCGACTTAGCGAATGGGACCTTGCCCATCTTCTCCTGGATTGCGCCGAATGGATGCGACGATGCGCACGACTGTCCACTGTCCACGGCTGACTCCTGGCTGCGGACCAACATCGACCCACTGATTAAGAACCCAATGTTCCAAAAGGACGGACTACTTGTCATCGTGTTCGACGAGTCGGGGAACGATAACACAAGCGGCGGAGGCCGCGTCGCGGCAGTTCTCATCAGCCCACCGTTTTCCCGCGTCGCTTATCAGTCCAGCACGTTCTATCAGCATGAGAGCGTTCTTCGCTTGATGCTCGAAGGCTTGGGCGTCAAGACGCTTCCCGGGGCTGCTGCCACTGCGCCGCCGATGTGGGAGTTCTTTGTCCCGCCGGGTGGCACAATCACTCCGTTGGCCATTTCCACGACGAGTCTGCCCGCTGGATCGGTTGGGCAGGCGTACAGTCCGCAGTTAAACGCCACGGGTGGGACCACGCCTTACACATGGTCGGTAGCGTCCGGCTCTCTCCCTTCGGGTCTCACCCTCTCGTCTTCCGGTGCGATTTCGGGCATCCCGACAGCCGCCGGAACGAGTACGTTCACAGTAAAACTGACCGACTTCAACTTGCTGACGGCCCAGCAAAGCTTCTCTATCTCCGCCGGTTCCGGCAGCGGCCTCAACTACTACGTTTCACCAACTGGCAGTGACACCAATGTTGGCTCCGCTTTATCGCCTTGGAAAACTATTCAACACGCCGCCCAATCTATGGGGAGTGGTCCCAACGGCGTGACTGTGCATGTGGCCGCGGGCACTTATGCCGAAAGCGTCAGCAGCTCGCTCAGCGGCACGGCTTCCGGACGTGTTCGGTTCGTATCAGATGTTCCCTGGGCAGCCAAAATCGACGCGCTAAATGCCTCCAATGGCTGGACCGTAAGCGGCGATTACCAGGACATCGTGGGCTTCGAGATTTACAATGCGGCGCGCGGAGGCGTCGTCTATACCAGCAGCCATGTGAGAATTCTCCAGAATAAGTTTCACGACATCGCCGTGAACACCCCTTGCGATTCCGGTGGAGGGGCTGCGGTAGAACCTGACAGCTACTCGAACAGCGACGCTGAAATCAACGGCAACATGATTTACAACATCGGGCCGGGCGCTGGGAAAACCCGATGCAACACCATCCATGGCATCTATTTCGCCGTGCCGATTGGCACGGCAATAAATAACCTCATCTCGACGGTCACCGGTGACTGCATCACGTCTTGGCACTATGCGACAAACCTAACGATCGAGAACAACACGGTGATGGGTTGCCTGGACGCCGGAATCCTGATCGGTGCCGACTCTGTGACCCACGACAACACGGTGGTCGCCAACAACATCGTGATAGACAGTCCCTACGCCGGGATAGCGGAAGAAGGTAGCCTAGGCACGCATAATCAGTATTCCGACAACTTGATTTACAACGTGCAAACGCCGTTCATTTGGGTCACCGGCTCCGCGTCGGGGACGATTACCTCGAACCCATTGGTCGTGAACGACGGTGGGAGCATCTCGACCGGCGACTATCACTTAACAGTTGGCAGTCCCGCCATTGACTCGGGAGCGAATCAGTTCTGCCCGATAACGGATTTTGACGGATACCCACGTCCCTACGGCAACACCTGCGATATAGGAGCCTATGAATGGCATCGCTAGCAGCCGCAGGTAATCGAACCCTCAGACAAATCTGACCATCCGACCACGTCATTGTCGTGCCCCACATGATCGAAATCGCTTCTTTGTGAATGTCACCGAGGGCGCTGCGCCACCTTGGAAAACGCTCGCGTTTCCCATTGCAGCCGTGGCTCCAACGACGGATGCGATCTTCATACCGAATCCGTTCCGGCCATAAGCTCGCATCCGCCGTCATAGTTTTTTCCCTGGGGATTCCGACGATGTCGATCAGCGATCGACTTCAGCCCGGAATCTTGATCGGAATCTTCCCGGTTCCAGCGCGGCAACTGTGTCGAGGATGGCGGTATAGAGTCGCCTGTAACGTGGTGTCACGAAGCTTGTGTTGTGCCACAGGAGAGTGAACACGCCGCCAACGCTTCGGCATCGGTTCACAAGCTGCGACACGAGTCCCAGGCTGTGTTGTTCGCTTCCAGGAAAGAGAACCTGGTCCATTAGCGTCAACGGTATTTCCAGCAGGTTTGCTTCGCGGTTCGCGGGAAACAGCCACGGGCGATACGGAACACAGGTGCCGGCTCTAAATCCTCCTTGATCAGGGTAGCCAATCGTACTGTCGTACGCGAGGCCACAATTCTCCCAATGCAACCACGTGTCATGAGCCCAGCGAAGATAGTGCTGCCGACCTCCAAGCGGACCGGGGCCAAGCAAATCAGTGAACTCATCCACCTCATCGCGAAGCCGCTCAGGGTTCAAGAACGTTTCGTAGCCGGGATGCACCCCGTTCATTATACCGTGCTCTCGCAACCAGGAGATCACCTTCATTGCGGCGGGATGAAACGGGTCATAGCCGCTGTCGAATTGGCCAGGCGGGCTGACCTTCCAGTAGAATTCGCAATCAAGACTCCGCTCCAGCTCCATCTCTGCGAGCTGCTGTACACAGCCCAGGTAGGTAGGTAGTCCCGCACCGAGAGGGACGGCAAGCAGGTCGCGAGCCGCTACTGCCGGGCTGTGGCGGCGAATTGCGTGACCCAAAATTTGCCTTAAACTGAAAGGAATGCCGATATGGTCTATATCATGGGAGATGAGGACACGAAGTGTTCTCTTCTCCGGCTGCCAAGCTGGGAGCAGATAGGTCAGCGCCTGCTCGAATGCTAGGCCGTACTCGTCCACGATGGGACGTTGTAAGAATTGCTCGCGGCTGGCAATACTCGCGGCGCTTGGGAAGCGACCGTGCAGGTCTCGGTGGCTGGTCAGAGTTTCCTCCAGCCGCGACAGAGTAAACGCGAGCGAGGAGAGTAGGTCGAACGCACAGTGTACGACGTCGGGTCCTGCAGACAGGAAAAGTGGTGTGTTCTCGCGGTCGTGGTCGCTCGCGAATGGCACGATGAAATCCGGTACCTCGCGCCTTATGGAATCGACCGGAGCATGCATCCAGGGAGCTCGTCGCACACAAATCGTATGTTTGCTGATCTGCTGCTGAAATTCTATGCAGCTATGGGGAAAGCAGATATACTTCGGAGGGGCCGTGTGCACGCATACTATGGTTTCATGCTCCTGGAAGGTTACTGTCCACGAGCGAAAGAACTCCGCAGTGACACCTGCTCTGCGCGCGAGTTCTCTCAGGCTATACAGACTGCATTCGCGAGTCAGCCCGGATTGCGGCGCCGAAATTTCAAATAGCTGCGTGCTCATACGCGTTTGCGGATCATCCCAACAGCCTCAGGCAAAACCCATGTCATGCAACTTTCGGCTCGTCGTCTGGTTCTCTTCCGCAGACCGGCCCTGTCCGGTCCTTCAGACAGTTCAGCAGCGCTGAGCGAGTGATCCAAAGCCCCAGAGCCACTGTTGAAAGCCAGCACACCGAGGCGAGGGCAACAGCTATGACGTCCGCGCCGCGCGTACCGTCGATATTGATGATTCCGGTGGCGAAATGCCCCACAATGGCTGCCGCTACCGCTACCCCCAGCGTCTTGGCGATTTCACGGTAGCGAAGAGTCGTGAATCGAGCCAGTCCCTTGCGGTGCAACAGCGCAGCGAGGACCGCAACATTGGCTGCGGTGGCCAGATTAGAAGCGACCACCAGACCCAAGGTTGACCAAACATGAAACAACAATCCGTAAACAGGGAAGAAAAGAATGGCGGTCAGTGTTCCTGCGACGGCCGGGGTTAAAGTATCCATGGCGGCAGATAAGGCGCGACCGTAGGTCATAAGCAGTGACCAGAACACCAGCGAGAACGCCATGCAAGAGAGATACAAGGCGGTTTTCTGAGAATCGGCAAACTCGAAACGGCCGCGGCGCAGCACACCGTCGCAGAGGGGCAGCGATACCGAGACGATCCACGAAGCCGCCAGCAGCGTAACCGCAGAAACCCCATACACGGCTTGGTTGAGACTCCGCTCAAACTCTTGAAGCCGCCGTTCTGTGAATAACTTGGCAAGAAAGGGCACGGCAGCCTGGCTGCTCGTACTGCCCAACAAGGCTACGGGGACGAACAACAACTGTTTTGCATAATGCAAGCGCGTGATATCTCCGCTGAGACCGGATGCGAAAAACGACAGAAACCAGTTATCAGCGCTGAACATGGAGACGCTGATCATCATCGGTAGTGAGAGACGCAACCACGCCCTCAACCCTGGATTGCGCACATCGAGGGAGGGGCGATAGGAGAAGCCGGCGCAACTGACGCCGATCGCGTTCAGCAAACAAGGACCCACCAAGGCGCCAAACAGACCGCCCACCGCCAATGCCGCAATGCCGATCCTGCTGCCCACAAGCACGGCTGTGGCGAGCACGGACACATTCAACAGCAGCGGAGCAACGGCAGGCAAAAAGAATCGACGCATAGACAACAGAACAGCTGAGAGCATCGTTCCAATATAAAGAAACAGCCTGGACGGAAGCAGAATGCGGATGATCCGTACACAGAGACGGAGTTGGTCCGGGGTGAACTTCGGGAATAGAAGTCGCGCGCACTGCGGCGCAATGATTTCAGCCACGACCATTGCCGCAAGGAGTATGGCCGGCATTACCGTCAATAGGACCGAAAAGGCCTTGTGCGTCTCCTCCTCATCTCCTTCGCACTTGAAACGGGTCAGCACCAAAGTAAGCGTAACGGCCATGGTCCCGCCCGCCAGCAACGAATACAGAATGTCGGGAATCGTGAACGCGGCAATGTAGGCATCCGTCTGCTGCTGAGCGCCGAATGCGTACGCGATGTAAGCTTCGCGGGCGTAGCCAACGCAACGTGACATGATGAGTGCACCACTCAGCAACGTTGTGGCTGAGAGGAGCGAGTATTCGCGGTCGTGCCGGAGTAGTCCCCAAGCTCTCTGGAGCCGAACCCGGACCGAAGTCGTGGGTCTTATAATTTGGCTTACAGACACGGCGACAAAGTTGCACTCTAAGGTTGTTTTGCGCGCAGATTGAGATGGGCGAATGTCATTTCGGTTCACATTGCGAACATGTCCAACGACTCCGCTACTCTTCTGTTCGGCATTTCTGCCGTTCGTTCCCTCATGTTCGTCGAAGCCGGTCGTCCAGGAAGGGAGCAATAGTGCGAGCGATGACCTGCGGCTTACTGGTGCGTTGCAAGGCCAATCGTATTCGGGAGTTCGGCAAAGTAAGAACGGTACAACGGCGCATGCGGAACCTCGTCAGAAGTAAGTGTGACCAGGCGAGCGACGCTACAGACAACTCCACACCAGAACCATAGTTCTCGGCTGTTTATGTCCTGGCTAAACATACCAGCTGCCAAGTAATACCAGATTATGGGCACAAGGAATGAGTAACAACCGGCGCCATCCGTGCGCAATCGCTTTAGACGCTTGGAAACCGCCACAAGCAGCAGTCCGAGAGCTATCAGCCCTATTACGCCCTGCTCGATTGCGACCTCCAACACGAAATTGTGCGGATACTCGGTTTGAAAGGGCAGCCTGCCGCGGCTAGTCTTGGAGGTACCGTCGTATCCATAATAGTAGGTCACCCACCCCCCCATTCCCCAGCCGAAAAACGGCTTTTCGTGAAATCCCTGCGTGGCCCGGCGGTAAAACTCGAGCCTCTGGCTGGCAGTTCCGCCAGGATTTTGCCAACTGGAAAAGAGGGACAGCTCTGATTTCTTCTGCATAAACTTGCTTTTTGCGACCGGAAACTTCTCGATCCACAGTACCGAAGAGACGGCAACGATCACCAACAGAGCCAGGCCCACCAGGACCACCTTTCGCGACACGAAAACAGATCCGCGCCGTATCCCGAATAGACCTATCAGAAGGGCAAATACTAACGAGAATATCGGCCCGCGAGCAGCACATGCGATCAGTCCAACAATCAAAATGGGAATGCAGACGATGATGATGAACCGCGCGAACCGCTCAGTGAACCGGTAGTATACCAGGACGATTATCATTGCGCCGAGAAGCTGGGCATCGCCGATTCGGGTGATATCACCATTCCCCGCAAGAATCATTTGCAGTCCTGAACCGTGGGCGATTTCCCATACCGATCGAAATGCCAGGACTAGGGACAAGACAAGGCTGATGGCAACGAACTGCTTGAGGTCCCTTTCTTCGTTCAACAGGAGGAACGGTGCGAAAAACAGAGGTGAGCTGATGAAGACAAATCGTGCAAGCTTAATACCCCCGGCTAACGTCGCTGGTGTGTACAAATAGCTGCTGACCATTATCGTAAAAAATACTAGGTAGGTAAAGAGGACAGTCGCCTGCCCGGTGAACGCATTGCGGAGCGTAAACCGTTCGCAGCCACTGAGTCGAAGCAGGACCTCCAGCAAAAGGGAAATGGCCAAAATCCCGAGGAAGACGACTGTAGGGTCGGTCGCAGTGATCGCGCCGGCCGCCACCGGCTTAAAACTTCCGACGAACAGAAGTCCGGCAAGTGGCGCGAAACGATATTTTCGTGATAGTACGATGGCTGCCGCGAACGCCATCACTGCCAAGAGCGAGAAAGCCGGGCCAAGATCGGTCCATGCAGCAACGCAAACCACCAAAACAAGGAACAACGATGTTCCGAGTGTCAATTGCCGGGTAGGCACAGACATGTTTCCCTCAGCGTAGCACTTGGCGAGGAGCCTAGCTGCGAATGTCAATAACGCCGGTAGATGGTAACACCAGTCGCAGTCTGGAGAATGGCGTCCACAGTCCTGCGCGCCGCTGCCTTGCCCGCACTACTCGGGACGAAGATGATATCGTTGGCCTGCAACACAAAATCTTCAGCTTTACCTGCTAGAATCTGCTTCAGTGGTAGAGGAAGTTCCTGGCGTTCACCTCCGGTCTTGCGAATTAATTTCGCTCTATTCAAGGCGGCTGTAGAGTTGGTCCCTTGGGCCATCGCGATTGCCTGCAGGACCGTCAACTCCGCCCGGACCATAACGATCCCACTCGGTAAGCGCACATCGCCCACGACGTAAACGATTCCTGCCTGAGACACAACCACAGTGTCTCCGGGCCAGAGTTGTACATTGTCATAGGATTTGTTGCTTGGATCGTACTTCACGGTCTCAGGCTGGTTCGGATGCCACCGGTGGGTAATTGACACCAGATTGCCCGCCGTTTGAGTGGTCCCGCCGGCGGCGGAGATCACATCGAAAAGAGTGTGTACTCCTAGCATGGGGTAAATGCCTGGTTTGTGCACTTCGCCCAACACCGAAATCCCCTGGGACGCGTATTCTCTTGCGAATACCGATACACTTGGCTCGGTAAAGTATTCACCTGCGGACAAGCGCTGCTCGAGCAACTGCTCGGTTTGCCGGATTGTTAATCCAGCGACTTTTACCGATCCTAGCAGCGGCAGCGAGATCTTACCTTCGCCATCGACGCGGACTTGCCTGTCAAATTCGGGTGCGTGATATATGCTCACTTCCAGCAGATCGCCGCTCCCGATGAGGAGACCCGCCTGGGAGCCCTGCGAGGCGGGCGCATCCCGGCCTGCAGGAGCGGCAGGAATCACATGAGGCTGGGGCGCCACAGCGCGTCCAGTTTGCTGCGCGCAAGCTGATTGCACTAGGCACGCACAGCCGACAAGCGCCAGGAGAACCGGTGCGAACAAATGTGTGCACGTTTTCCTTGTACGACTAGTGGTGATTGACATCTCCAAACCTCTTTTGTGTGTGAAGCAGGAATCAGCGGAGGCAACTCAATTGTCGGGAAGAAGCGCGGCTATACCAGCCCATTTATCAATTTCCAGAAATAATGCAGCCAGTCCGCAGCTTCGGGCAAAGGATCGCGGAATGAGAAGAGGTCGTGATACGTTCCGGGCACCGGTCTTAGGAATGCCCACAGGGTAGGCAGGCGCGGCGGAAAGTCGCCGGGAAAACCTTTGGGTTTGCCCTTCAGCACCTGGAGAAAATGCCCAAAGTCACCGACCAGCCATCTGCAACGCACGCCGATGCGATATTCAGACTGAGGTTCGACATCGCCATATTCGGCCATGTGCGCAAGCAGGGCGGGGAAATCGACTCCCGCGTGGATCGACAGGGCCAGGGAGTTCCAAAACCGCGGATTCACTTCCAGGAACACTGGGACGTTCTCCGGAGTGATCCGGAACTCCACCATTGCGACACCATGGTAGTCAAGTGCGCGCAGAATTCGTAGCGCACCGTCCCGCACGGCGGGGAGCGGACGAACGCTAAGCCGCACTGCACTTCCCGAACCAGTGGGGTGGACGTCGCGAACGCGGACGTGGGCAAACTCGGCGCGCAGTTCGCCGTGGTTCATCAGGACAAAGTAGCCAGCGCCACGGCCTTGGACCAATTCCTGGGCCAACACCGACGAGCAATTCTGCGCCAGTCGGCGGTAGGCCATAACGCATTCGTCGGCGTTACAGGCGTATTGCGGGCGTGCAGTCCTCGCAATCGTGCCATTTGCTCTGATTTCGGCAGACCTGCTGGCCTTCAGCACCGCGGGATACCGCATGCTGTCCGCGGCCTCTCTGGCTTGCTCCGGGCCGGTCATTACATGCGACTCCGGCACTGCTAAGCCCAGTGACTTAGCCAACGCGGTGGTTTGAACCTTGTCAATCGCGCACGACAGACACTCGGGTGCGGGCATGACCATGCGGGCCCCGCTGCCGAGCAGCAGATCGCGGTGCATGGAAAGCGCAACCGTCGTAGATTCCGTGTGCGCTATGATTAGGGTGCCTGGCTCACGTGCCGCTTCCGTCGCTACTTCGGCCGCAAATGCGGTCGAGCTCTTCTGGGGAGACGTATAGACAAATGTTCTGTCGCAATAGTGGGAGACTCCAGCTTTGGACAGCTTTCGCGTGGCGCCGACGACGACGCGGTAACCGGCGCACTTGAGTGAACGCACCGAGGCAACACAGGCGTTCTCGTCCCCATCCAGGGCCAGCACCCTCATCCGCCGCTCTATCAGCGCTACGCTGGATGGAGCAGTAGGCCGCAGTTGCTCGTCAATGACCGCCATATTCCAATGCAGGCTCATCCGCGGCCTGTCAGTGCACCAGATGAGGTCGTAACCTCGGTTGACTCGTACTGAGGCACCTCGAGAGGAAACATGTTCGCAGTTCGCTTTGCCATAGCCCTCAGAATGGCTTGCTCGGCCTGCGCAAGCAGATGTTGCGGATCTTGCGAAGCATCTAGGATCACTGCGTTCGGTCGGCTATGCAGAAAGGTGCGGCACGCGGCGGAATAGGCGAGCGTTTCTCTCATAGTAACTTCGCGCATGTACGCATCAAGAGTCGCTGAAAGTGCGTCCCCTGCATCCCGGCCGCACTTACGCGAACAAACGATTTCAGGCGGCGCATCGATGAATAGCCAGAGGTCAGGTTGTGGTATGAACTTCGCGATCAGGCGCGCCACCGGGACCGAGCAATGGTACTTCCTCGGAGCGATCAGCACATCATGGTAGTAGCGGTCGTACAAAATGAGTTGCGAGCTTACTCTCAACAGAAGAATTTTATGCACCCAGTACTCAAGGCACCAGATAGTTGGCCGAACGAATGACAGGAGGCGGTCCTTGATCCGGGAGTGCGGAGCGGCAGCTGCGAGAGCGCGCTGCGGCGCCGCACGGTCGTACAAAATTTTCGGCCTGAAATTCATGGCGGTAATCCTGCCTGCGGTATGTTTCAGCCGGCGCTCGAGCTCAGCGATCATAGTTGTTTTCCCCACGCCGTCTGGTCCGAGTGTGGCAATCCTTGTGTATTTCCTGTCGCTAAGCCGGTTTTTGAGTTCACGCGCGTAGTATTTGCAGGTTTCGACCATTGCATGGAGCGGCATGGTTCTGAACTCACGGTAGAGCAATGCGCGGCGAACGGCAGCGAGTCGAAGCGAAGCCTCCCGGTAGTCGCCAGCGGCGAACGAGCCTACAAGTTCGGTCGAGAGACGTTCTCCAATGCTGTGAGAAATGCGGCCGATCGCAGTGTTCTTGTCCGCCTGCAATATACGCGACGCTCTTGCCCGATAGTGTGTCTTGACGTTGCCGCTGCAGAAATATGTATTCAGCACCTCATTGAGCACACCGTCGACTCGGTCTGGAACACGCATCGTATCCCAAGTCTGGCCGGGGCGAGATCTACCTAGTACCGCACCAGCGTCGAGAAACACATGACCTTTCCAGCCAAATTCAAACGTGAAATCGAGATGAATTCCTTGGCCCTCCAGACCCCCAACAAACACGCTAGCCTCATGGTAGTGCCGTACCAGGCCGGTAATGAAGACATAGGGAATACTGGCAATCAGGCGCAGGACCAGCGGAAACTGTGTTGGGCGGATGAGGATGTCAACATCTTCGCTGCTGTTGTGTTCCGGAAGGCCCTCATAGTTCCGTAAAACACACCACCGAATTCCATTCTTATTGAGGTCTGTGAAGAACCTCTGCAGGAACTGAGCAAGCGTGAGGCGCGTTTGTTGTTGATGCGCATCGGTCGCTGTACAGGCATCAGTTGATTGCGTAACGGCGTGTGTCATGGATGTCTTGGACATATCACGCGGGCTAGTCGTGCCGAGCAGTTAAAGGCGGCGCCTGCAAACGCAGGCGCCGCTCATGCCAGTGACGCACCAACTCTCGTGGCGTGGGCAGCCATACGTCCGAGTCGTGCAACACGCGCTCGACAAGTTTTAGCAGCACTGGCAGGGCACCGGCATAGTGATAGTCATTGCAAGCCGTTTCCGTATGCCAGTTCAGCAGCGCGACTCCTTCGCGTCGTTTAATGACGTCGACTAGGGCACGGCCGTCTCCAACAGCATGGTCCAATAGCTTCCTTGGAGTGCAGATGTGGCCGTCCATTAGGGCAGTCGGTACTTCGTAGAGGTCCAAAGCTCTATCTGTTCCGAGGTCGAAGGGTCGGAACGGCAGGCAAGTTCCCGCCCGAAATCCCGCGCTGTTCTTCCACGCGATTGACGTGTCATACTGAAACCCAGCCTGTACGTGCCTGCGAAACGTGAGGTGTGGCTGAACCCAATCCAGTGCCCAGTAATGATGCCGCAGTCCCTTCGCGGGATGGCCAATCTGCTTTTCAATGAATTCCTTGCCTTGCTTCAACGCCCAGACGTGTTCCTTTGCATGGATTGGAGCGTGCAAACCGAATTCCCAACCGTCGTCAGCCATAGAGTGAAGAATGCGCCAATCTAGGGGCTGGTTCGCCACGGTGGAGCGGCAGTCGTTCAGGTCCGGCTTCAACCGATTGGGCCGCACAAACAGGTAAAAACAACTACGCAACCACTGCCGCTCGATGCGGTCCCATTGTGGAAATCCGAACAGAGGATTGGCATTAGGGCGGCCGAAGTGGGTGAACCCATCTTTGAACATCCTGAACGAAATTGCATCGTGCCGAAGGATTGCCTTCCCGAGGTTGTAGGCCATTTCCATGGCCGATCCCAAAGTTACCGCATCGGTGTCGTGGGTGAGCAGAAAGGCGTATTTCTTTCCGTTTGGCCATAAGGGCAGTCGATCTCGCTTCAGATACGGGTGAGCAGTGCAAAGGCGCTCGAACAGCAGCTCGGCCTGGTTTTCAACGAGAGGTTCGGCAACGACTTCCTGGCGGCCTTCCGGCAGAGAATCGGTCGTGAAAATGCCACGGCGATCGCGCGCGGTGTGCGGAACGCGACTTTCGTCCATAAACGTAAGAAGACGAAAGACGGACCCGATCAAATCGACCCGTTCGAACGACGTGCCTGTTGGGCCCCAGGCCATCCTGCTTTTGTACGGCAACGGAGTGCAGTCCGTCTCCGGCAGATATGCACGAGCATCGCAGGGCAGGACCGGGACACAGCCGTCGGTTTGCTTCCGCTCTCCATACACGACGTTGCATCCGGCTGCGGGCTCCTCAACAAAACGCACAGGCACTCCCCACCTGGTAGATAGCGTTTCGAACGCATACCGTGCCCTCGATTCGATTTGCACCGGGACTCGCAAAATCACGTTGAGCATAAATTGGTGTGCGTGTTGCTACGCGCAAGTGGAGTGACGGCTGGTGACACGTGCAGTCGCGTGGTTGGCCCGGCCGGCGAACTCCGCCTGCTATGCAGACACTAGCAGCTCAGGTGAATGTCTGCGGGTAAGTAGGGAGTCGTACAACTCGAGGAGTGTCTTCTTTTCGACATCCCACACGTACGAGCTTTCAACGGCCTGGCGGCCGCGGCGACCCATTTCGCGGGCTTCTTCAGGATGAGTGAGCAGGTACTCCATCGCGGTCGCAATCGCGCGCGAATTTTCGGGTGGGACCAGTAGTCCGCATCGGGCGGCGTCGACTATCTCTCTCCAGTCGGGAAAGTCGGATGCGATCACGGGCACGCCCGCTGCCATGTATTCGAACAACTTTGTTGGCCGCGAGCGAACGTAGTTCGGCGCGGGAGGCATTACAACCAAGCCTACGCGTGTTCGTCCTAGGACATCGGCTACGCGATCGCGCGTGATGTATCCGAGATGATCTACGCGATCCCAGCCCGGAGTGTTCAACAGGTCTTCGTAAAGCCCGTCGTTGATAAAGCGGCCCGCCAGACATAGCCTCGGGGAAAGGGTCTCGGGCAGCAGCGACGCCGCTTGGACAATGGTGCGAATTCCGCGGACCCGAGTCAGGGTTGCACCGACATACGCCAGCGGGATGTCGCGGCGGTCCCATGGGGTTTCAGTGCTCGCCGAGAATTCTTTCAGGATAGGATAGTTGTTCACCACAACCGTGTGGTGGTTGATCGCTGAGAACCGTTCCGCAATCGGGAGGGTCGCGACAACAAGAGCCGAGAGGCGTGTGGCGCCGGCGTCCTCGAGCCACTCTGTGACCGGCACCAGGATGCGACGTAGCCAGAAAGGCAGATAGAACTTGTTTTCTATAGTACGGGGTAGGTCTTCATGGATGTCGTAGATGACCTTGGCGCCGCGCGCTCGCAGCAGCAGTCCAACGCTCAGTAGCTCGGGATCGTGAAAGTGATAAAGCTCTGCTTGCTGCCGCACTGCTTGCCGATATACCCTCCAGACGCCGAGCGTCATGCGAACAATACGCGACTTCGGCTTGCGAATGGCCTTGATCTGCACGCCTTCCACTACTCGATCGTGCTGATCCGGCGCAATCAACACCACCTCGTAGCCGTTTTCGGCGAGCGATTTGCATTCCTTGTGGAATATGCGCATGTTGAGCGGTCCGTGAACCGAAGTGAGGTGTACGACTTTGCGCTTCTTCGTCGTGCGCGGCTCGCGGCTGGACTCGCAAACCGCGCCGCCGGAGTTGCTACCTTTGGGGCGTCTATGCATATGATGTCTGGGGCAAAATAGAGTGTTACTGCGGGCGGCTGGAGCAACGACTGTGGAGCGCAATCGCTGCCACAGAAGAAATGGCCATCAGGCGGCGGTGGTCATGACCTTTGGTTTCTGCACTTGTGGTTCAGGGGCGACTTCTCGACACACATCGCCGTCGACCTGGTAAATCCGCCCACAGTCCACACACTTAAGTTCAGATGGCAATTCCGCGAGGCGTACGCCACAATAACACATCCAGCCGATCTGCTCAGCCGGAACTCCCACGACCAAGGCGTAGTCGGGGACATCTCGAGTGACTACGGCTCCGGCGCCGACGAAACTGAACTTGCCCAAAGTGACGCCGCAGACGATGGTTGCATTGGCCCCGATCGAAGCGCCTTGTTTCACCAACGTCCTCCGGTACTCGTGCTTGCGGAGGATATGGCTGCGGGGGTTGATCACGTTGGTGAATACCATAGAGGGCCCACAGAAAACGTCGTCCTCCAGCTCGACACCGGTATAAACTGAGACATTGTTCTGGATCTTGACGTTCTTTCCGATTTTCACACCTGGGCTGATCACAACGTTTTGACCCAGGTTGCAATTGGGCCCAAGTTTTGCTCCGGACATGATATGCGAGAAGTGCCAGATCCTGGTCCCCTCACCGATTTCACATCCTGGATCGACGCTGGCCGAAGCATGGGCGTAGTATCTGGGGTGGTCGACTGCAATCTTGACGCGGCCGCCTTCTTTGAGAGAGCGCTCACAAGCGTCAAGTACCTGCAGAACACCCAGCGCTTTTTCTCCACAGGTGCGGGGGATTTGTCGCGTGCGAATGCACTCCAGGAAATGTTCGCATTCGATGCGCAGCGGTTCGTCGCCGGGAAGAGGCACAACCTGGCCTCCCGCCTTCTGGGCCACAGGCACGCGATCGATCCAGTCGATCCGGTGAGCATAAAGAACAAGCTTGCGCTCACGTTCGACGTCGTCGAACACAGCCATCTTCTTGCCACCTACAACAGTTAGCTTCTGCTCCTTGAACGGATGCAACCAGCTGACGAAGATGTGCGCTTTTGCCCCACTTCCGAACTCACACGTCGTCAGCGTTGTGTCAGGAATCCGCGGATTCAGGTAGCTGCCGCCCTGGGTCGTCACGTGAGTCGGCGATTCACCAAGCAGGTAGAGAATGGCCGAGATGTCGTGAGGCGCGAAGCTCCACAGAATGTTCTCCTCCGTGCGGAGCTTTCCTAGGTTGAGGCGGGAAGAATAGATGTACTGAATGTTGCCAAGCTCGCCTTCCGAGATCAGTCTCTTGAGTTCTCGGACAGCCGGATGGTACTCGAGGATGTGACCGACCATGAGAATCCGCTTGCGCTCGGTCGCGAGCGCCACCAATTCCTGGCCTTCCTCCACGCGGAGTGCCAGGGGTTTTTCGACGTAAACATCCTTGTCGTGAAGCAGGCATTTCCTCACCATGTGGTAGTGGTCCGCGGCAGGAGTGGCGATTGCAACGCCTTGGATGCTGCGGTCCGCCAGGATGGCGTCAAGATCGCGCGTGGTGCGCAAGTGATACTCGGTCTTGATCCGTAAAAGGGTCTCGTCCCGGCTATCACAGACGCATTCTAGCGCGGCCAGTTCATGAAGAGTGCGTACCAGATTCTTGCCCCAGTATCCGGCCCCGATTAGCGCAATTCTCGGTTGAGCAGATTCCATCGCCGTGTCCCTCCTTTCGGCATTCAGCATGTGATTTTGTGGGTATAGAAATCCGCGACCGCTGCAACCACGGAAGCCTGCTGGCCTTCTGTAAGCTCGGCAAAGATGGGAAGCGCGAGCACCTCATGGCACGCAGCTTCGGCTTGCGGGAAGTCCCCCTTGTTGTAACCGAGGTGAGCATATGCGGGCTCAAGGTGGAGTGGGAACGGATAGTAGATCTCAGTGGGGATGCCCGCGCGCTGGAGGTGGCGTCTTAAAGCATCCCGTTCGGGCGTGCGGATTACGAATTGGTTGTAAACGTGGTTGTGGCGCGCATCCTGCCCGGGTAGCTGAACGTACCCCTCTAATCCGTTCTCGAGGAACATGGTCCTGTATCGGCGCGCATTGCGCTGCCGCGCCGCAGTCCATGTCGGCAAGTAACGAAGCTTCACGCGGAGAATAGCCGCCTGCAGCGAATCCAGACGGCTGTTCATTCCCACAGCCTCGTACGAGTACTTGCTGCGGCTGCCATGGACACGAAGAATGCCGAGCCGGTCTGCCAACGCAGCATCGTTGGTGGTCACCATTCCGCCGTCTCCGGCCCCCCCCAGGTTCTTGGAAGGAAAGAAGCTGAAACATCCAATTGCCCCGAGAGTTCCTGCGACGTGGCCGTCCCATTCAGCACCGATCGCCTGCGCTGCGTCTTCAACGATGGCGACATGAGCGGTGTGTGCAGACTCCAAAATCGCATCCATTTCCGCCATCAGCCCAAAAAGATGAACTGGCAGGATGGCCCGCGTCTTACGAGTAATTGCTGCCGGGATCTGAGCCGGTGCAATGTTGTAGGTGACGGGGTCGATGTCGACGAATACGGGTCTTGCTTGCAGGCGGGCAATCGAACCTACGGTTGCACCAAAGGTGAACGGCGTGGTGATGACCTCGTCGCCAGGTCCAATTCCCAGAGACATCAATGCCAGCACCAGTGCGTCCGAGCCAGACGCACATCCGATCGCAAAACGGGAACCCACAAACCCGGCCACTTCCGTTTCGAAATTGTGAACTTCTGGTCCGAGGATGAAGTGTTGGCTTTCAAGGACCCTGTTGACTGCCGCCAGAATTTCGTCTTTTATGCCGGCGAACTGCGTTTTCAAGTCCAGGAACGGAAACGCTATTGGACGCTGTTCGGGTTGCTTCTCGACCACCGGTGCTGGCATATGAGTTGACATAATTTCCTTCTTGATGTGAGTTGATCTAAGGGCAAAGAGTCGACGCAAATCACCCAATTGGCCTGATTGAGAGCGACCTCCGATTACGTAGCACCTTTATAGTCATAGTTATACTCGGGCATCTTCACAAATGTCGCGTTGAGCACGATCGTGATCACCGGTGCTCCGTGAGCGTCCCCGAGCAGCTGGAGCGCGCGGATCATCGCCTCTCGGGTGACTACTCCCGAACGGCCCACGAGGATCACGCCGTCCGCGGCCGCAGCCAACGCCCGGCCGTCGGCATAAGGCAGAACCGGTGGGGAGTCAATGACCACACAATCAAATCGCTGGCGGAGTTGCAGCAATACGTCTTGCATGGCTTGCGAAGAAACGAGTTGTCCTGCCGCTTCCATCATTGGGCCGGCCGGCAAGACTGAAAGGTTCGAAATGCTCTTGCTGGCCATCAGGACTTGTTCCAGACTCACCGAACCGGTCAGCACGGCGCCAAGTCCCTGCTTGGCCTGCAAGCCGAGGGCAGCAGCGACGGCAGGTCTCCTCAGGTCAGCATCGACGATGCAGGTCCTGCTCTGCTGGCCCATTGCCATGGCCAGATTGATGGCAACAGTCGTTTTGCCTTCCCCTGGCAGTGAGGAGGTGATCAGCAGCACTTGCGGAGTCAGCGAATATCTCGGGAGCCTGATCCCTGCATACAGGCCGCGGACAGCTTCGGCTTGAGGCGAGGATGGTTTTTCCAGAATGAACGACGGAGGTACCTGTAAGTTTGTTTTGTGCCGCAGAGGATTCTGGAACCCCAGACAGGGGTCGACGTCTGCTTGCATGACAGGGAGAATAGCGATCGAGGAAGGCCCAATCCATTTCGCAATGTCCTCAGGGGTGTAAATCCGGTTGTCGATTGCTTCCCACAAGAATGCCAACACCAACCCGCCGATGGCACCGCCCACGAGTCCCAAGAGGATGTCTTTTTGCCGATTCGGGCGAGTCGGCTTGTCGAGAACCCAGGCCTGATCGACAATGCGGATGTTACTGGACTTGGAAGCGGCTGCAACACCGGCTTCCCGAACTTTCGCATACAGAGAGTTGTAGAGCTCTGCATCGGCATGTGCTTGTTTCTTCAGGGAACTGTACTGGGCCATCTGATTACCCAGCTTCGTGGTGCCTTTCATCTTTTCGGTCAGCAGCTGCTCATGCTTTTTCGCGATCGCATAACTGACTTGGAGCTCGTTCAGAATCGCCTCACGACGGGCGACCAACTGTTCCTGCAATTCGTCGATCTTGCGTTGAAGCTCCTTCGTTTTCGGGTGTTCACTTCCATAAATGACGCGCGCTTGCGAGAGTTCCGCATAGGACTCGGCGAGTTTCTCAGACAGCGTCTGGAGGACCGGGTTGTTCTCGACCTCGGCCAGAAACTTGGGATCTCGATTCAGAGAGCTGCCTAGCAGCGCTGCCAGCCGGAGTCGCTCTGCCTGCACTTGCAAGAACTGCCGGTTCAGTTCCGTAACGGCTTCCGAATACGTGTTCTTGTCCGCGTCCAGATCGACTAGTCCAGTGGCCTGCTGAAAGTTGGCGACCGCGCGGTTAGACGTCTGCATACTGGCGCGAACGTCGTCCAGTTGATGCGAGAGCCACTCGGTGGACTGAAGAATGGCGTCATGGCGTGTCTTGTACTCTCTCTCGACGAATTGGGTCAGCAAGGTGTTTACGACAGTTGCAGACAGCTGTGGGTCGGGGCTTGCGAAACTGATGTTGACCAAGTGACTGGTCGCATCGCGCCCGACCTTGAGTCGGCTGCGGAAAGCTTCCAGAGCTGCACTTTCCGCTGGGGTCAGTCTGTCCCTGTTGGCGTCCGCTGCAGCGGGCGCCCGCTGCGCCAAACTGTGCTTTACTAGTAGACCAGTATTCGAGAGGTTAAGTCGGCGGATAACATCGATAGCAAGGCCATCGCTGCGAAGATCTTGGGCCTGGGTCTCCACATATGCTGATTCGTTAGTATCCGATCCAGGACGCAGCAACGAGAAGATTTCCGATCCGGGCGGGTCGATTTCGATGCGCGCTACCGGTTCGTAAACGGGCTTGGTCAGAAAGGTCACTACGGCAACCATGCCGCTGATGAGGACGGCGAATGTCAGCGAGAGACGCCAGTGTTTCCCGATGACAGCGATGGCAGACGCCAGTTCCGTGGGCTCATGCCGCATCGGAGCCCAGGCATGCTCGACGCAGACAGTCTTAGGTGGTGGCAGCAAGGGTTTCGCCACCAGCTCGACCGGTACCTCTAACTGTGCGTATGACTTGAAGGTTTCCATCGCTAATACTCGTTCGTCATCGTGAGCGTGGATACCGCAGTTTGTATTTCAGCCACCGTCTCTCCAGTGAGGCAAGTTCAGGGCGTTGGATGTTGTCCTCGGTCCTGGTAGTTCGCAGAAAGTCGAGCAGCTCTGCGACCGGGACGAACCAGCCGTTCTTGCGGGAAAGCCGGCGAAGGAGACTTTTGAATCTGGGATTCACAATCCCTCTCTCGCTGAAACCCTCTGCGAAATGCGAGTACATGATGCATATACCCCCCTCGGCCTCCAGACGGTCCTGGCTGGGTTCATTTATCCGGTCGCAAAAGCTGACAATATTTGCGCCTTCGGAACTCGTGAACCAGAAGTTCACTAAAGGCTTGGTCGAGTCGTGGTAGGGCAGGGTCGGATTGACGCGCGTAATGTTGATCTCGTCGACGGTGAAGTTGCGGACATACTGGATGTACTGTTTGCAGATGTCGCCCCAAAAGTAAGGCGAGCTTTCAACGTGACCCTCATACAGGGTGGTTCGCTTAAGGCACGACCATGCCCAGCAGGCAGCCCGTCCAGCTGCGGTCGCCAGCCGGCTTGTGCCCCAGTAGAGGTTGTCGCGATTGCGATAATGATTTGTATGGGTGCGCGGGTAGCGGCCCAGACGATCACAGAATGCCCGCAATCCACGCTCAACCACGTCACGCGTGGAATCATCGTTTCTGACACCATGTAGTGCGATCTCGAATCCCTCATCCTGGAGTTGCCTGACGAACTTGAGATACTCGCGGTCCTCAAGCGTACAGCCTGTAGAACCGCCGCTGGTGTGCTCTGTTACTAGCGGGAGCGGCCAGACCGACTTGGTCGTGCGGAATCCCAGGTCTGACAAGCACCTGTAAACCGGACCCACATTTTCGAGAGTGCTGCCGTCGGTGTCATCGAACACCGTAAACGCAAAGGTATTCTTTCCTGGGAACCTGGCCATCTGTATCCTTTGCAGTGCAGAAGTCTTTTCGAAAGCGGAACAAAGCTGTTACCGTTCTGCTTCGAGTAGTGGAGTTTAGGGAGTTTGGCCGCGCGCAGCCTCGATCGTGGTGGTCATCCCCACAAGCGTACCGAAACCGTATATGACGTGGAACGCAAGAAAAACAGGGGGAAGCAGTAGGGGTGCAAGTGCCTTGTTGCGCACAGCTGTTGCGCTAGCAGCCGCTATCCCCAAGATGAGGTGAGCGGCAAGGAGGAGCAGCACGGTGGCGATAGCGCCGTACGCATGCGGCCAATATATGAATTGAAATAGCAGGCCCATACTGATTAGCCCCAGCAACGTAATGACAAACAATGATGGCACGAGATGACGCAATGACATTGATGCCGGCTTGTGACGCATGGAAACACCGTTCCACCATCCCGCACGGAACGCGTACTTCCCCAAAGCTGCGAGCGTGGGCTGCGCGCGATACTGGGAATGGGTCTGTGATGTTAGGTACAGGCGGTAGCCACGGGCGCGCAGCCGCTGGTTCATGTCATTGTCTTGGTTGCGGTGAAGCGCTTCATCGTACCCGCCGATTTCAAGCAGCGGTTCTTTCCGAAACACTGGAAAGGGGATGGTATCGGCAAAGCCCCCGGTCCGCGTGCGCACGGATGTCGGAGACGAGGCAAAACGGCTGGCAAGGGTCCAGGCCGTCAGTTTCGCTTGCAGCGTGTCATCGGCCGGCACCGTGATAACCCTGCCGCTGCAACCTATTGCCCCATGCCGTTGCAGTTCCTGCAAGCACACGGAAATGTAATCGGGCGGATAAACCGAGTGTGCCCCGAGGATGCAGACGTATTCGCCGCGCGCGGCGCGCAGCCCGAGATTGAAGGCGACGGGCGTTTTGCGGTCCGGATTACCGAGCAAACGAACACGGCCATCGCCTGCGGCGATGTTTGATGCCAACTCGGCTGTGCCGTCTGTCGAGCTTCCGTCGATGACCAGGACTTCCAACTCGAAGCCGTTCGTGGCCTGGGCGAGGACCGATTGCATGCATTGCTCGATGCTGTCGCGCTCGTTGAACGCGGCCATGATCACGGAAACGACGGGCTTCAATGATGTTGATTTTTGGGAGGCTTGCAAGAGTTTCAGCTCAAGATTGCGCTGAACGTGTTTGCGAGGACCGCGATATCGGTCCACAGCGTTGCTCGGTTTCCATATTGGAGATCGAGCTGAATTTTTCGGGGCAGGAGCACAGTTCGGTAAAACTCTTGCAGCATTTCGGGTGCCACTGTCGCCAGTAATTCTTCTTCGTGCCGGGAGTGCAGCGTTGCCCAACCGGTAATTCCGGGACGCAGGCAGAGCACCGGTCGCTGCCACACAGGCAGTTCAGCAAGGTACTCGGGCAGCTCGGGCCGCGGACCGACTAGGCTCATGTCACCGCGGATGACGTTGAACAGTTGTGGCAACTCATCCAATTTCCACTGCCGGAGTCTCCGGCCCGCTGGCGTTATGCGCGGATCGCCTGCTGGCGTGAGTCCCGGGCCCGCATCGCAGCGGTCATGGACCATACTGCGGAACTTCAGCAGCTCAAATTGACTACCGTCGGCGCCGCATCGGCGCTGGCGATACAGCACTGGCCCCCGTGAAGTGAGCCGGACCAGCACCGCAACCGCAGCCATGACGGGGAGAGCAGCAACCATTGCCCCGAGCGCGCAGACGAGGTCGAAAGCCCGTTTCGCTCGCGAGCGCGACCATGCGCTCAATGCCATGGGCCCCGCGACTACAGCCTGGGTGACAGCCTTGGCGACGGATTTCGTTGCGGCAGTCACGTAGGCTGAACCGCATTCCATACTCGCTGCTCCTTGGCGATCCGCAGGACCGTGGCAATGATGTGATCCACTTCCGCATCAGTCAGGTCGGGGAAGATGGGCAGTGAAAGGCAACGTGAGTAGGCGTCTTCGGCATTTGGGAAATCGCCTGCCTTATAGCCGTACACACGCTGGTAGTACGGATGTAAGTGGAGAGGAATGTAATGTACGCTGGTGCCGATTCCGGCGCGCTTCAATTCATCAATGAATTCATTTCGGTCTAAGCCGAATCGACGCGGGTGGACGCGCAAGATATATAGGTGCCACGAAGTCAGTGAACCGGGTCCACCGTCCGGTGGCAGTTCAAAGGCACTGTTCGCTGAGAACTCCTCATTATATCGAGCCGCGATTGTGCGCCGCCGCCGCAGGAAGCGGTCGCATTTGGCCAGTTGCGCTACGCCCAACGCGGCCAAGACATCCGGAATATTCAGCTTGTAACCGGCATTTTCCACCTCGTAATACCACGAGCCTTCCCTCGCGTACCGTTTCCAGGCATCGCCGCTGATGCCGTGCAGGCGCATAGTGCGGATGCGACGGGCGTAGTCATCATCGTCAGTCGTAAGCATGCCGCCCTCTGCCGTGGTAATCGTTTTCGTAGCGTAGAAGCTAAACGCAGTCAGTTCGGAAATCGTGCCAATACGACGGCCTCGGTACGTTGCGGGTAGCGCGTGTGCGGCGTCTTCGATGACGTGCAAATGGTTCCGCCAAGCGAGGGCCTGAACTGCTTCCATATCACAAGGTTCACCCGCAACATGAACAGGAATGATGGCGCGGGTCTTTGCCGTGATCCGGCGCTCAGCGTCGGACACGTCCAGGTTAAATCCTCCCGGCAAGCTGTCGCACAGCACCGGACGAGCCCCGTAGTAAGTGACGACTTCGGCGGTGGCGGTGAACGTGTACGTAGGGACAAGCACTTCGTCGCCGGGGACTAGGCCAATGGCATCAAGCGCGAGTTGTAAGGCCGCGGTCGCCGAATTCACCGCCAGCCCGTGCTTACATCCGATGTAGGCGGCGAATTGGCGCTCAAATTCCTGCGCTACCGGGCCGGTGGTCAACCACCCGGACGCGAGCACTCGCTGGACGGCTTCGGTTTCCTCCGGTCCGATGGAGGCGCGGTGAAAGGGAATGATGGGTACTTCAGCCATTTCGTTGCTAAACTGCGAGAAGTGCCGATTAATGAGGAGAAGGTACCCCTAGCGGCAGTACCCCGGCGTTTACGCCCCTCGTTGTGCCACCATCGCGATGTTGCGCTGCCTGTGGTAATACCGCCAGGAGTGATCATGGCGGTGGACGTCACACAAAGCCTGTACTTCGGAACTGGCCCTATACTCTGGCACAATCGTCTTCAACGCCGTGATGAGGCCGTGCACGTCTCTCGCTTCAACCATGCGGGAGAGTTCATCCAGCCAGCGTTGGACTTCGGCGAAGCTATGCTGGCCACCATCCAGCACGCGGATCTTGTTGTGCGTGGTCGGCTTAAAGGCTTCTCCATTCAGTATCAGCTCCTCATGCAACTTTTCTCCCGGCCGGAGGCCAGTGTAGACGATTTGCACGTCTTCATCTGGCCGCAACCCAGATAACCGGATCAGATTCCGTGCCAGTTCGACAATCTTGACCGGCGCACCCATATCGAGGACAAAGATCTCCCCGCCTTGGCGTATCGTGGAAGCCTGCAGGACCAACTGCGCCGCCTCGGGGATGGTCATGAAATATCGCATGGCATCCGGATGTGTTACCGTCACTGGACCACCGCGCGCAATCTGTTGCTGGAAGGTAGGCAGCACACTGCCATTGCTGCCAAGTACGTTTCCGAAGCGAACCGCCACGCATTGTGTTCTCTGATGTCGCAACCCGAGAACGATCAATTCCCCCACTCGTTTTGTGACTCCCATGATATTCGTCGGGTTGACGGCTTTGTCAGAGGAAACCAGGACAAAGTGCTCAGCCCCGAACTGACGTGCGACCAAGGCGACGTTGTAAGTGCCAAAGATGTTGTTCACTACCGCTTGGAAGCAGTTGTTCTCCATCATGGGGACGTGCTTGTAGGCAGCGGCGTGAAATACTAGCGTCGGCCGCCACTGGGAAAACACTTCCCGCAAGGTGCCCACGTCGAGGATGTCTCCCACGATGGGTACGAAGTCGAACTGCCGATGTGTCACCGCGAGCTCGTTAGTCAAGCGAAACAGGTCATTCTCGGAGCGTTCGAACAGGACGATTGCGCGTGGCGCGAATGCCGCTGCCTGGCGCACCAATTCCGAGCCGATCGAGCCTGCCGCGCCGGTCACCAGTAGCACCTTACCCTCGATGCTGTTTCGAATATGATCTGTGTCCAGGCGAACGGGTTCCCGCCCCAGAAGGTCTTCCACCCCCACGTTGCGCACTTGGCGCATGCTGACGCCATTCACGCGCTCGTGCGCTGGCGGGACCATCTTGATCTCCAGGTTGACGGCTCGGCACTTTGTGATGATCCGTTCTACCAGCTGTGCCTTTGCGGACGGAATCGCGATGAGTACGCGCTCGATCTTGTAGGTACGAATGAGCTGTTCCAGTTCATCTGTCGTGCCCAAGACTTTGACTCCCTGGATTTTGATCCCCAGCTTGCTGCGATCATCGTCAACAAAGCCGACCGGGTAGTAATCGAGATCTGCGTTTTGCTGTAACTCGCGGACAACGACGTTGCCACCCCTGCCAGCACCCACGATCAGCGTTCGCTTTGACGTAGCCATGGGAAACTGGCGCGAGACGTACTCAGAGTAGAACCGCACAGTGAAGCGTGCACCGCCGATGACCAGGACGGTCAGAGCCATGTCGATGACGATCACGGATTTCGGTACAAGGGGATGCAGAAGCACCGCCAATATCACAAATGCCCCGAACGAACTGCTGACCGCGGCCTTAGTGATATCGAACAAGTCGCTTATGCCTGCGTAGCGCCACCATCCGCTGAGCAGTCCCAGCGCACGGAAAGATATGAATTTCAGCACCAATATGATCGTCAAGCTGCGGGCAAACAGCGTCAGCGCTCTCGGCGGCAGCGCGAAGTTATAGGCGAGCAGGAAGCTGACATAGTAAGTGAAGCTTGCCAGAACTGTTTGTAACAGCAAGATCAGCGCCCATCGGTAGCGAAGCCAATCGACGCTTTCCACCTTCTGGGCCCGCTTGCTTTCAACGTATGTCATAGTTTGTCCCGACTAAGCGTCTGGGGATGGCCATGCACTACCTCGGGCTAGCATGGCTCGCCAGGCTCGACGCCGATTTGACTGCCTTCTCAAACATGATGTTCAGCAACTGTCCGTTCTTGTTCCAAAAGACAGCAGAAAACCATCGCGTTTGCGCTGTCCTTCCTAGGCCAGACAGCACTCGAAAAAGTCTTGGAGCGCGCCCTCTTGAATGAGTGGGAAATGCATGCCATGCACAAAGGCGGCATGACGGGGGCACTGCTGTCACCCGCCTGTGGAAACCACCAAATTCGCGATCAGCAGAAGCAGGACACCGGAGAACCTAACCGACACGTCCCCCATGATAGTTTCTGTTGGGATTTCCGGCGATCCCATGTTGCTCGCGAAACTCATCCGGCGGCGCATTCGTGCGCGAATACGTCAATGTCGTTTCACTGGCGTTGGCGCTGGGGTCACCTCGCCACCGACTCGCTCGACGCTACACTCGTCCACTTCGACGGCAATCGACCTCTCAAGCAGCGTCGCCGAGAGAACAAGACGACAGGTATTTTTCTTGCGCAGCAGGATTCCTTCGATGTTAGCCAGCGGTCCGGTACGAACTCGAACTCGATCACCGCAACGCAGAAAGAGGTGCGGTTCAACTCGAAAAGAACTGTTCAAAGTCTTCCGAATCGCTTCGATTTCCGCCCCGGGAATAGGAGCAGGGTGGCCGCCCGATCCCACAATCTTGCAAACCCCGGGCACAGAGACGGCCCTGCCGAGCTGGCACTCCAATCCACCTCGCATGAAAACGTAGCAGGGAAATAACGGGAGCGAGAGGTGCTTCTTGCGATCCTTCCACTGGTGAACGACGTCGTAGAGCGGCAGGAAGGTCTCGAGTCCTCTGGTCAAAAGAGACTGGGCGACAATTTTCTCATGTTGGTGCCGCACATAGACGGCATACCAGTCGTCCCGTCCTTCGTTAGCCGCCAAGAGAGTGACAGAAGACATTTGAATAAAGCTTTGCCACTGTGACTTACAGAACCTCTCTTCTGCAAGCCGCCAACCAACCCCCGGTGTCCTTATTCGCCAACCAACCAGGATCTCGACGACGTAGGCGAGTTCATCCCCCGTCGAAGACTAGAGCTGGTTTCAAAACCCATTTCACTTCCGTTAGAATCAGCAACTTAGGGGAGCCTAAACGGGGTTTTGGAATAGCTTCTAGTCAGTGCCAGGGTCGTAACAGAGCCATGTATTCATGTGCTGGGCCATGGCGCTGCGATTTCCTCACTATCGTGGCCTCCAAGGGGATTGTCAATTCTCTCAATAGAGTAATCCAACCAAATTAGTCCGAAATACTACTACCCGAATCCGGCGCTCTTGAACGGCTGCAAATGACGTTCCGGTGCGCCAGTGGCGAGGGTTTATGCGATTTGGAGATTTTCGGCATAACATAACTCTTGATTAAATTATCGCGCAATGCATAATTCACCTCGAAACTACGCATCGCCTGTGATCATCGGGGTCTCACGGGCTTTGGTGGAATCTACTTTTTCCCTGAATTTCCGCGAGTGCTGCAATTGCGCAATTTCCTGGCTCAGCATCTGAGCTATCCTCGACCCAACCACCCCTATAGCCTCTCCCAAATGGTCCTCGCCCTGGTCTATTTGTTTTGGGCCTGGATCGCATCGGAACCTCGTTTTTCCTGCATTCTAATGACACCTTTCAATACCTGACGGGCCTCCAGAGCCCCGACCCGCAAACCTAGCGCCGCCTCTTACTGCAGGCGCCGCCGCATTTCTGGGAACAGCTTCATGCAGTCAAGGATCAACGAACTTCATCCATCTGCCAGATCACCGTTCCCGCCTCATCTTTGATCTCGATAGCACCGTCGTCATCGTCTTCCGACGCCAAGGCGGGGCTCAGGTCAGCTACAACCCGCGCTACTCTGGGACGCGACCCTACTCCCCATTGCTGTGCGTCGAGGCCAACTCTTCTTACCTCTGGGACACCGGACTCCGCCCCGGGAATGCGGGCACCTGGGAGGGCAGCATCGAGTTGCGGGATACTTGCTTTGCCAATGTGGCTCCAGACCTCCGCGAGATTCGCGTGTGGGCCGACGTGGGTTTCGCCTTCGACCCGGTGCTCGCAGCGCTCGAAGCGCGTTGGGCCCAATACGTGGTCGTTGCCCCTTTGACCCAAGCTTTCCGGGCACCTGCTCCCCGGGTTGCGCTATGAAGCCGCGCATCGTAATTGGGAGGTGGCCGACTTCGAGCATCGTCATCACGGCTGGCAAAAGGCCCGCCGTTTCGTGGTCGCGCGTAGATTCGCTCCCGAAGAGGAAGGGCAAACCACTCTCTTTTCTTTGGGCCGTTCCGTCTATCGCGCTTGGGTCAACAACTTGCCCCTGTCCCCAGCCGGCGTGTGGCATTTCTATGGCAATAGGGCCACAATGGAAGTCCGCATCGCCGAGTTGCGAGAGGACTATGCCTTGTGGAAGATCCCGACCCGTTCTTCCAGGCGAAGGCCTTTTAACTGGAGATTATTCGGCTCGTCTATAACCTGGTCACCGCCTTCTAGCCAACCGGTTTGGAACTGGCCTGGCTATCGCTCACGCTACAGAAACTCCGTTTCAAACTCTTCTTGCTTCCTGGCAAGATCACTCGTCCTCAAAACCGTCCCATCTTGCGGCTGAAAGATTCCCGATTAATCCAAAAGACTGCCCACCAGATCCTTGCCCGAATCGATCGCCTCACGCCGCTGCCATCATGAACACTTCCGTTTTCACGCCGGATTCAGGTACTAACCCAAAAGGACTAGTTGAGCGGGCTAGAATTAGAACAGAAACTGAAGACCGATGGTGTATTCTTGAGCTTCAGGACTCTGGCGAACCCATCGCACATTCATGAGTGTCGGAATCGCGCAACTGGAAGGTCGGGATAGGAAGATCACAGAGAGCGACCTGGGATTGCTTCAGAGGACGATCCGACTGCAAGCAAAGTCCTCCCGCGCTGATATCGCGAAGCGCGCCGCGCACGACCCGCGGGCCTTCTGACGATGTGCCAGGGCTTGTGAGTTCTACCCCTTGTATTGCTGACGAAACCCGGAAGCGTGCTGAGCGGCGCGTCTCCTGGCTAGATGCTTGGTTCATGTGGCGAAATTTATCTGACGAACCATTTCATGTAAACCATCTAAATGGGCTACTCCGTTTCCGGGCTGTGGGAAAGTAAACGAGGGGTTGCGGAAGCAGTTCAATTGCCGCATCCCATGATTTTCGCCATGATTGCCAAGCGACCCGAAACTCCCATCTTGATCATCGCAAGGCGTAGAAAAGCCTTAACCGTATTGGGGCTGATTTCCATCTGGACAGCGATTTCCTTAGCGGCTAGGCCGCGCGCCAAGTACGTCACCACCTCCTGCTCCCTTTCGGTTAAATGATATTTCTCACAAACTATTCTGACTACAAAGTCGACGGCCGGCGCGCGCTCAAGCAGCAGGGCGACGTCTTCACGGTTCGAGGGATCGGAGCGCAAATGCACGCTCAATGCACGGCAGTAGTAATGTCTCCTGCCGGAACTGAATTCCGTCACGAAGGAAACCTGTCTAGACACTCCTTGGCTCAGCAGAATCGTCCGCAGCGTCTTTTGAAAGACCCCTCCATAGAATCGCTTTCCGTCCTTGGCGGGATAGCAGACAATTTGAACCGCCTCATCGTTGGCATAGATCAGGTTTATGGCCGGATCCACGAGCAAGAATCCGATGTCCCCTGCCTTCGCCGGCGCTAATACAGCTTGTGCTAGCGCTCCGGCATGTGTTCTGATCGGATCCACGGCGACCCCTTACAAGATACCTAGTTCCGCCGATCCGTCCGCGACGCGTTCACGTCGCGCGGCAATGCAAAGTTGAGGATGCGGTTAAGATGACCTCGCACAACGCTGGGCTATGGTGCGAAAAACTTCGATGAGGCGTCTAAGCGAGGCACGCAGTCGAGATTCTCATATGAACACGCGATGAAGTCAAGAAAAACAACAGTAAATTTATTGGTCATAGTACTATCAGTTCTAAAGAATATCAAGGTGGAGATTCTCTTATTCATCATGCGCCTGCCTCAGATAAGTCCGTCGCCGTCCTGTACTTATCTGGGCGAAACGCTATGATCGCGAGCTCAAGGATGTCTTCGAGGTTCAGGACGAAATTGCCCGCAGCATCAGCCAGGCCTTGCGCATCAAGCTTTCTCCCCAGGAAGAAATAGCCATCGCCCGGAAGCAAATCGAAAACCCACAGGCATATGATTATAATTTGAAAGGTCGTCAGTCCATCAGTTTCGCCGCAAGGGTTTCGACTACGCCCGCCAGATGTTCGCCGGCGCCATCATGGTTGCCCCCCAATACTCGCGCGCCTTTGCAGGCGTCGCGGACTGCTGCTCCTTTCTTTACATGTACTGGGACCGCAGCGAAGACAATCTCAACGAAGCCGAGGCCGCCAGCCGCAAAGCTCTGGAGCTCGATCCGGAGCTAGCCGAAGCTCATGCCGCCAGCGGTCTGGCCTTCGCACTCAAAAAGGACTTCAATCACGCGCAACAGGAATTCGAAGCCGCGATCCGCCTCGATCCAAAACTCTATGAGGCCTACTATTTCTATGCGCGCACCGCTTTCCAGAGCGGTGACCTCGTAAAAGCCGCGGAACTCTACGAACAAGCATCCAAGCTCAACCCCGATGACAACCCCAGGACGTCGCAGTAGAACTTCAATGATCTCGCCATATCGAAGACTTGCAGCAGTGGCGTCATTCCTCGAATATCCATGCTCATGGTATGTCCAATCTCCACCGGAGAGGTGAGTGGCGCCTCGCATTGTAATCCGCGCAGAGTAATCTGTGAGCCTAAACATAACTCAAGCTCACGAATCGATCTCATCGCCTCTCGACTCGGCGAGACCGAGCTTCATCGGTGTAATGATCTCTGCAGTCATTCTCGTTGCCTGCGTTGAGCGCGCAGATATGCCTCGATCTCAGCCTTGCCTGCGTGTAGACGGCCCGCACGACAATTTCACTTGCTTGGCGCGGGCAGGTCGTGGACATCGAACTTTAATTGTTCCGGCAGCAGCGCGTCGCCCCAATTCCCGGTCGCTGACTCGTTACAGTGAATGCTTTTCCCTTGGGGCTTTAACCACATTTCCAACGGCGAGACTCCGTTCTTAACTCGAAAGAAGTAGCTACCGCTCGACTCTTCTCCCGGCAGCATCTCGGATATTTTCGGCGCAGATGGGAAAAGTTTGTCGAGGCCGATAAAGGAGTAGGTCATTGAGTCTTTATATTCGAGCCCATAGGTGGTCTTTAACAAGGCCGCAAAGGACATACAGGCAGGATTTTTGCCAGCGTTCTTGACGTTGACGAACACTGCGACGTAATGGTGATCTCCCTTTTCCTCCGTGCTTACTGGCGGTAGTGGCGGGCCGTTGGGATCGGACGGTTTTGGAGGAACGTAGGGGCGACCTCTCCGCTCCTCGACGCTATCAATCGCCGTCACTGTTAGAATCAGCCCGCCGAAGTGAGCACTATGCTTGTCCTTCTCCTTGCAGTCTGAGGACAGGGCCATGAGAAGTAGAACGGCAATTGCAATATGTTTAGACATTGAGTTGCTCGCCGGATTCTACACCCCCGAGCGGTGAATGGGATGTAGCTCCCCCCGCTGAAATGAAAATATCATCAAGCGTAGATAGTGGTGAGTTGAAGCAAAAGTGGCGTAGCCATCTGGTAGCGGTTGGATGTAATCTTTCTACTTCAGTCCTAAGCTATCTCGTTCGACAACGGAGACAAACTATCTCCTAGCCAATCCGGGTTCCGAGGATGCCCCACGTTTAGTTGAAACTTGAGAACAAGAAGCAGCGGCTCTCGCCCGAACTCGGATAGAGTTCGGGTTGAGAATCCCTTTT
>Ga0137415_10000298_pt1 | contig 45703 bp, 34 predicted proteins | sample CZODoug3_1_1_16f_FD_183082 | JGI IMG/M metagenome (GOLD analysis project Ga0137415, IMG submission 183082) | Vadose zone soil fungal communities from Angelo Coast Range Reserve, California, USA - CZODoug3_1_1_16fungal (Hybrid Assembly) | ecosystem: Environmental > Terrestrial > Soil > Vadose...
CGGGCAACACTTGCAACTTCTGCTTGTACGACTTCCCTTCCCGTGTGAAAACCAGATCGTACATGCCCGGCGCAGCCAGCGGCCCCGGAGGTTGAACGCGCGGCGTTTCGCCGGGAACGGCGTGATCGGGCAGCGTGTATTCGGTATATTTCAATCGAGCGCCAAAATATCCGTAAGGCAGCGCGGTCGGATGCGCGTAGTGAAGGTCCCAGACAAAGCGGTTGATGCCCGCCTGATTCGGCAGCGCGTCCGGAGGGTAAAACCAATATTCGGGGACGTTCGGCGGGGGAATGGTTTCCTGGATTGCGTGACTCGAATAGTGGCGCACCAGATTTCCCTGCTGGTCGTATATGTCGAGAGCGAGTTCGCTCTTCGACGGAGTTTTTTGAAAATATTGCAGCGCGGCACCGTCGGCGGGATTGCGTCCCGCGGGTGTTTCCGTTTGCAGCGGCGTATCCGGATAGTTGTCCCAGCGAACGCGGATTGCTGGCTCCGGCTGAAAAAACTGCGCGGGAGAATCGGCGGGTTTCGCGGACAACTGACGCAGAGCGGAGATGTCGTCGAGGATCCAGAGTCCGCGGCCAAACGTGGAGGCGACCAGGTCCGCGCCGTGGACGGCGAGATCGGTGACATTGGCGGTGGGCAGATTAAGCTGCAACGGCTGCCAGTGATCGCCGGAATCAAAAGAGACATAAACCGCGTTGGTGGTGCCGGCAAACAAGAGTCCCTTGCGGCCGGTATCTTCGCGAATCGTGCGAGCCATGCCGTCCTCGGGGAGGCCGGTGACGATTTTCTCCCAGGTTTTTCCAGCATCGCGCGTGCGGTAGAAATAGGGATGGACGTCGCGCGGCGCATAAAGCAGCGAAAACGTATCGTGCTTGGCAAACACGGCGGCATAGGCGGTGTTGGCATCGTGCGGAGACGCTTCGATGCAATTGATGTAGGCGCGTTCGGGAAGATTGGCGGGTGTGACATCGGCCCAGGCGGAAGCGTCGTGGGTGAGGTGGATTAGTCCCGTAGTTGAGCCAACCCAGATCAGGTTAGCATCCAGAGCCGAAGGAGCGATCGTCTGGATCGCGCCGCGCGGAGCGGCTTGAGCATCATCGTCGTCATCGTCGTCCGCCTCTCCCCACAACGAAAATTCGTTGGCGTCTTTCGTGAGCGCGTGGCCATTCTCCATTGGTTTTGCAGCGCCGGGTGGCTCGGGCGTCTTGCTGGTGAGGTCTCCGCTGATTTCTTTCCACGAGGTGCCGCCGTCGGTGGTCTTCAGAAGAAATTGCGTGCCGTAATAGAGTGCGTGAGGATCGCGCGGAGAAAAGATCAACGGAGTTTCCCACGTGACGCGGTATCCGGGGGGCGGAAGATAGATCGTGGCCACCTGGCCCGTGGTGCGGTTCATGCGCAGCACCACGCCATACCAGCCAATGGAATAAACGGAGTTGGCGTCGATGGGATCGGGAGCGATGAAGGCGCTTTCGAACGAACCGGTGGGAAACCAGTCGCGATAAGTGATCAGGCCGTAGTCGGCGCGATTGGGGACCGAGACGGAGCCAGAATCCTGCTGCGATGCGTAGAGACGGTACGGAAAGAAGCGATCGGTTGAGACTCTGTAAAACTGCCCCGTCGGCTGGTTGTACCAGGTGTTCCAGACTTTTCCGCCGTCGAGCGTGATGACCGCGCCCTGGTCCGTGCCCATGATGATGCGGCTGGTGTCTTCCGGCGCGATCCACAGGACGTGATCGTCTTCCCCGCTCGGCGTGCCTTTCCATGCCGCGAAGTTGCGGCCGCCGTCGGTGGACTTGTACGTCGAGGTCTGCATCACGTAAACGACTTCCGGATTTTTTGGATCGGAGAAAACGCGGCCAAAATAATCGTCACCGAGCACTCGGGGATCCTGCGTGATTTGCTGCCAGGTTTCACCGGCATCGTCGGAGCGAAAAAGTCCCTGGCGCATCAGGGAGAAAACGCGCTTGCCGGAAAGGCCGGGAGCAACGGCGAGACCGATGCGTCCGCGACGGGCGGGCGGCAAACCTTTTTCGCCAGTGGGAGTCCAGGTCTCACCCGCGTCGGAAGATTTGATAATGACGGTGTCTACCTCTTGTTCTTGGGGCGGTTTCTCTTCGGCGGGTTTTTCCGACGGAGGCTTGGGAATTCGCCGGATGACCGCATAGATCACGCGCGAGTCATTGGGATCGAAGCACAGTTCGGTGGGACTGTGGCGGTCATCCTTATAGAAGACTTTGCGCCAGGATTTTCCGCCATCCGCAGTTTTGTAGATGCCGCGATAATCGCTTGGCGTGATGTCGCCGACAGCGGCGACGTAAACAAGGTTCGCATCCTTGGGATCGACAAGGATGCTGGGAATGGTACGGGATTCGCGAATGCCGATGTTCGTCCACGTGGCGCCGGCATCGGTGGATCTCCAAAGGCCGTTCCCGGGCGATTGCTCGCCAGTGGCGACGTAAATCACTTTGGGATTCGACGGAGCGACGACCAGGTCACCGATCGAAGCAACATGGGCGTCATCGAAAATCGGTAGCCAGGTAACGCCGCCGTTGGTGGTCTTCCAGACGCCGCCACCGGGCGTGCCCATGTAATACGTTTTGGGATCGCCGGAGATTCCAGCGACGGCAGTGACGCGTCCGCCGCGAAATGGCCCGATCAGACGCCAGGACAGGCCCTTCATTTGCTCGGCAGAGAGTTCCTGAGCTGTAGCGTGCGAACCGATCAAGAGTGAAATTATGGCGCAGAAACAAAAGGAAAGATTCCGTACACGACGAATGAAACGAGCGGTGGCTGAGGTCAAGATGGTGTCTCCAGAGAAAAAGTGAGTGTAACATGCACGGGATGCCGGAGACCTGGCCGAGGAGAAAAAATGAATCTTCAAGAAGTATTCCGGTTTATGGACAGCGAGAGATATGGCGTGCTGACCACGGCCACAAATTCCGGGCCGCCGCGACACGACGAGCTAGAGTTCGCGCAGGGCCACGGCTACTGGACGGATCGACGCGCGAATTGCCGGAAGCAGGCCACCCAGCGCACCCATGACCAGGGCGAAAACGATGCCCATCAGCAGCAGGTCAAAAGTGATTTTGAAAGCGAACGCCAAGTTCGAAAAGGTCTGAAAGTTCATGGTGCTGGTGGTTAAACCGTTCAGTGGAAGGACGACGATGCAGCCCAAAATCCCGCCGACAAGTGAAATGAGCAGCGCTTCGAAGAGAAAAGAGAGTAGGACGTTCAACGTGGAGAACCCAAGAGCGCGCATGGTGGCAATTTCGCGGCCGCGCTCGGCAACGGCGGAGTACATGGTGTTCAGCGCGCCAAACACGGCGCCCACAGCCATGATGAGAGCGACGATACCCCCAAGCACGGTGATCAGGCGCGTCATAACTGTGGATTGTTTCGCGTAGTAGTCCACTTCACGGACCGCGTCGACGGTTAACCGCGGGTCGGACGTGACGGAATCCTTGAATTGCTGAAAAGCGGCCGGCGATGTGAGGTGAACGGTTGCCGACTGAAATATGTTGGCGGGGCGTTGCAGAACCTGGCTCAGGATTTTTGCGTCGCACCAGACTTCCGAATCGAACGACGAGCCGCCTGCATCAAAAACGCCGACAACTTTCCAATGGCCGCCGCCCATATTGACCGAGTCGCCAATTTTAAGGCCTGAATAGGTATTCGTGGCGTTCTTGCCGACGATCAATTCCGAGAGGCCCGGTTGAAACGTCCGGCCCTGCGCCATCTTAACGAAGGTGCGAATCTGCAGGACGTTCGGCGAAACACCGCGGACCTGCACGTTGGCGTCGGTGCCGGTGCTGATCAAGGGAATCGGCACCACTCCCACAACTTCTTGGGTGACGAGCGGGCCGGACGAGTCGTGCGCAACCCCCGGCGCATCCTGCACGATGCGAATCGAATCGAGCGTGATGCCTCCCAGCATTTCGGAAGCGGAGCCCGCCCTCATCACCAGCACATTCCCCGCGGAACCCGAAGCGACCAGTGTCGACTTGAAGCCTTTGGCCAGCGAGAGCATGGCGACGAAAACTCCGACAGTGCCCGCGATTCCGAGAACCGCAACGATGGTGGAAGTCCACCGCGCGCGGATACTGCGAAAATTGTAAGACACGGGAACGGTGTTAAAAAGCGGAGCGACCAGCCCGACGAGGATGGTGAGGCCGAGTAGAAATACAAACACCGCGGCCAGCGTAATCACAAACCCGAAGAAAAGTTTGGGCAGCATTCCTAGACCCTCCTAAGGGCGTTGACGACGCGAAGGCGCATTGCACTTACGCCGGGTATCACTCCGCTGGCAAATCCCACGACTATGGCGAGCCCTAGCCCAAACAGCAGCATCGACGGAGCGAGAACGATGCTGGGCAGCAGGCCAGCCAGCGCATTGCCCAAAGCCGGGACGAGGATCATGGCGCCAAGGATGCCGAGCAGGCCGCCAAAGAGCGCAATTGCCAGCGCTTCCGCGAGAACAAAAAACAAAATCGCGCGGTCCGAAAAGCCGATAGCCTTGAAGACGGCGAGTTCCGAAGTGCGCTCGCGAACGGAGATGGCCATGGTGTTGCCCGTGACGAGAAGAAGAGTGAAGAACACCACCGAGCCGATGGAGACAATCAGGAACTGGATGTTGCCGAACTGCTTGACCCAGTTGGCGGCGAAGGCGGACTCGGTCTGCGTCGTGGTTTCGAAGGGAGAATTGGCGAATTCCGCGTCAATGGCTTTCGCGATGCGCGGAGAGTCATCTGGATTATCCACACGCAGCACGTACCAGCCGATCTGGCCTTTCACGCGGTCGGGAACTTTTTCCTCGAAATAGTCCCACTGGAACCAAAACTGGGTTTCGTCATCCTGGGGGCGCTTGCCGTGGTAAATGCCGGTCAGATTGAATTCCCAGGAGCCGCCGCCGTAAAGCGTGGTCTTAATGGGAATGCGATCGCCAATTTTCCAGCCGAATCGCTCGGCCGTTTTGGCACCGGCGATGGCGCCCTGGCGGTCCTTCAGAAAGTTAGACCACTGGTCATCCGGAACAATCATTTCTGGAAACACTTCGCGCTGGGCTTGCGGATCGATCACGAATTGCGGGAAAAAATTCTTTTCGTCGATGTACGTGCCGCCGAACCAGTTGTTGTGCGTGATGACTTTCACCCCGGGGATGCGCAGGATTTTGTCGCGGTGGGAGAGCGGCATCAGGTTAATGATGGACGTTCGGTTGATCACCACCAGGCGATCCGCGCCGGCAACGTCGGCGCCGCGGTTGAAAGCGTCGCGCACAACGGCAAGGAACACGAAGAGGAACAGAGCGACGGCGAACGAGCCGATCGTCAACAGCAGGCGAACCTTTTTGCGGAACAGATTGGCGAAGATAATGTTCGCGAATTTCATGCGACACCCCCCATCGTGGTCAGCTGGGGCTGTTTGCGCCCTTCAACGAGCACGCCCTTTTCAAGGTGCAGCGTGGTGTTGGCGCGGGAAGCGACAACTGGATCGTGGGTCACCATCAAGACGGTCTTAGAGTGCTTGGCGACGAGTTCTTCGATCAACGCCATGATTTCATCAGCGCTCTTGCGGTCGAGGTCGCCAGTCGGCTCGTCGCAGAGCAAGAAGGTTGGGTCAGAGACAACGGCGCGAGCGATCGTGACGCGCTGCTCCTGCCCGCCGGAAAGCTGCCGGGGAAAGTGATTCATGCGGTCGGCCAGACCGACGACAGAAAGCGCGGTCTCCACGTGTTCCCGGCGCTCCGCCTTCGAAAGCTTGGTGAGCAGCAGCGGAAGCTCCACGTTTTGAAATGCGGTAAGCACGGGAATCAGGTTATACATCTGGAAGATGAAGCCAACGTGACGCGCGCGCCATTCCGTAAGCCGACCAGCCGACATATTCGTGATTTCGTCGCCGGCCACCGTGATGCTGCCGCGGGTAGGAACGTCCAGGCCGCCAAGCAAATTCAGCAGCGTGGTCTTGCCCGAGCCGCTCGGGCCCATGAAGGCGATGAACTCGCCCTTCTCCACATCCAGATTCAGCCCCTGGAGCACGTGAATCTCTTCACCACCCCGACGATATGTTTTGTCGAGGTCGCGAACCTGAATGAGGCTGGAGTTACCGCCACTTCCGTCAACTTTCACCATGGGGAGCGCTCCTATTGTGTTTTAATCTGCACCGACTGGCCATCACGAAGCGATTCCGGGCCTTTCACAACGACGACCGCATCCGGCTGAAGCCCGGCAAGAATTTCGACGTCTGTACCGCGATTGGCGCCCAGCGAGACCGCGCGGCGTTCGAGGGTATCGCCCTTCACCACGAAAACGAATTTGGAAGAATTGTCCTGATGGATGGCGACTTGCGGCACCAGCGCCACCGCGGGCGCTGCGGCAGGCGATTTATCCGCTGCCGCTTTGGGCTTTTCGTCCTCGAGGAATGTCACTTTCACTCCCATGTCCGGAAGTATCCGCGGCTGTGTGGCCGGATCGATCAGCCGGACATGGCCGTCATCCGTGAAAGAGATGCGAACTTTCACGGTGGCCTTCTGGCGGTCGGCCGTGGGAATCACGGTCCGGACCTTCGCGGGGATGCTCCAATCCGGATAGGCGTCGAGAATCGCGGTCACCGGTTGGTTGGCCTGCACTTTGGCGATATACGACTCGCTGACGTCCACCTCAATTTCGTTGGAGTGGAGATCGACGATAGTGGCGATGCCGGTGCGCGTGAAGCCGCCTCCTGCCGAAACAGGCGAGACCATTTCGCCGACCTGGGCATCCTTTGAAACCACAATGCCGGCGTATGGCGCGCGGATGGTGCAGTTATCCACGGCCTGCTGTTGCTCGCGAATACGCGCCTCGGAAGCCGCCACTTGTTGCTTCGCCAAGTTGATTTTGGCGCGCAAGCTGTCGGCCGCCATAGTCGCGGAGTCCAGGGCCTGTTGCGTCTGCACCCCTTCTTTCACGAGTTGTTGCGCGCGGCGGAGTTCGATTTCTGCATTGCGAAGCTGGACCTCGTAATCGGCAATCGCCGCCTGTGAGGAGTCACGGTCAGCTTTGGCCGAGTCCAGGGCACGGCGAGTGTCGGAATCATCAAGCGTAGCGAGAAGCTGCCCCTCGGTCACACGAGTTCCTTCATCAAACATGACACTGGTGACGCGGCCGGTGATTTTCGCGGCGATCGTAGCCCGGCGGCGCGGCGTGATGTAGCCGCTCGCGTTCAAGACCCCAGCAGGCCCATTCACCGGTTTGCGAACGGCTGCGACCTCCACTTCAGCCTTGCGGTCCCGGAAGGCTGACGCGGCGACGGCGAGCAAAATCAGCGCCAGCGCGCCGAGAATCAGCCAGAGCCAGCGCCTGCTGGACCTGGTGGCGTTGCGCTTCGTATCGCTGATGCGCAGAGAGCCCAGGTCGGGCTTCAGCGATTTGGGTGTCGTCGCCATGCGGCGGCATCTCCTTGGGATGGGTGCGGCACTGAACAATGAATACGCACCCGGTAGCCCATATATTTCAGCGAGAGGAAGCAGGAATTGTTTCGCTTTTATTTTACCGGCTGGCGGCCAATTTGGGGAGAGGAATGAAGGGGCGGGAGTCAGGGCCGGGCGCCGTGATAGAAAAACTGGCCAAGACCGATGGTGAAGATGAAATTGCCGAAAATGGCGTGATCCAGGCAGGCGAGCAGCAGAGAGCCGGAAGCCTGGTAAGTGAGCGAGAAGAGAAACCCGCCGATCATGCAGAGAGCCACGGCCAGCGAATTCCGGAAAATGATATGGACGAACCCGAACGCCATCGCGCTGGCGAGCAGCATGCCCCAACCGCGGCCGAAAAGCGGCTGGTAGCGATGCAGGAAAAACGCCCGGTAGAGAAGTTCCTGTGGGTACACCGAGACAAGGGGGTAGAGAAGAAAAATCAGCGCCCATAGCCCGGGTGAGCGCCGGATCAGGGAAAAGAGGAGTTGCGGCGCCATCAAGTAAACCGCGATTCCGAGGCCCACGAGGCAGACGGCATCGCGAATCAGGATGGTGGCCAGGAACGGCTGGACGTTTCCCCAGTGAGTGAGTTGGGAAAGGCCGAACGTTGCGTCACGCCGTAGAAGGAGAAAGGCTCCGAACGCGGTAATAAGGAGATACGGAATAGGCAAATTCGGGATGCGCCGGTAATAAATGAGCAGAGGAACAACCACAAAAATGACGGTGAACTCGATGGCGAGAAAAAGTAAACGCATCATGGGTCAAATACCGGGCGGCAAGCTCAGGAATCTCCTTGTTCGCCCACAGGGGTTGGATGCAGGGAATCCGGATTTCGCAGCGAATTGCGCAAGCTGTTGACCGCGGCCTGGGCGCAGTGTACCTGTTTCTGAATAATCTGGGCGCTCTCGCGGTCGGGCGGAGAAAGCGACGGGATGTCTGTCAGCAGTTCAGAGTAGCCAAGAATGGCGGTGAGTGGATTGCTGATCTCGTGGGTAGCGCCGGCTGCCAGGCGCCCAAGTGCGGCGAGTTTCTGCGAGTGGGCAATGCGCGCCTGCACGGTTTTCAGATTCTCCAGCGAAGCCTGGGAGAGGCGCACCAGACGGCGAAGTTCCCTGGCAAGAAGAGTCAGCTTCCAGAAAACCAGGCCGCTCAGCAGCAACATCGCTCCAAACACAAGGCGAAGCCGAAATGCAGCCACATCCTCGGGCACTTTCTTTTCGAACGACCCGAGCAAGGCGATGACCGGCAAGGAAAGGATGGCGACCATCGCAATGCGCGCGGTCCACAGGCTCTGGTTAATTTCGCGATTTGGAGTTTTGTCTTCGCCGGGCTGCAGGGACGGACCGTACGAAGCAACAACAGTCATCAGGATCAGCGACAGCAGGAATGGTGTATCGAGAAACCCGCCGGAATAATAAACACCGTGATCGATGGCTAAGCTTTGCAGCAGATTCGCCGCGGCGATCAGGATAAACAGACAGATAAGGCTGCCATAGAAAGTGCGCCACAGGCCCGTGCTGCGGTTCCACACCACAGCCAGTCCGATGATGATCATCAGATGCTGAATCAGCGCGAGGACATAAAAAGCAGGATTATATTTGGTGAAATCTTGGGTGACCAGTTGCCAGGGCAGGGCGAAGTAGGCGTACAGGGCCAGCCACCAGAAAGTGAGCAGCGCGAAATCAAGATGACGAAGCCGCATGTCACGGCCCGCGGCGGCTGAATGCGGCCGCAAAACAAAGGCGGAAAGAAAGAAAACATGGGCTAGCAGGAAAAGTGTGTCGCCAATGACCGGGCTGGGAGAGGAATAGACTTTCAGCGAATCATAGTAGAACCAGTAGGCCTGCGAAAGCAGCATCTGAAACAAGCCTGCGGCCATCAATTTCCAGAAGAGCGGCAGGATGCCACGGCCGAAGCGAAAATTCTCGCGCACCGCCAGAATTGTGACAATTAGCAATAGACAGGGAAGCGCATCGCCCAAAATGGTCAACCGGAACGAGGGTCGGGCGAACGTCGCTACGCCCATGTGAAACAAAAAAATTGCAAACGCAAAGCCAAGAAGAACTTTGTGTCGAGGTTGAAGAGTCATCCGGCCCTCTCCGTAACGACGGGCGCGGGTATGCCGGAATCCGATGTTTGCAGTCCGGCCGCGGGGAGAAAAATCGTGAAGTAGGCGCCACCTTCAAGGCGGTTCCCGCAAGTGATGTCTCCATCATGCTGGCGAATAATGCCATAGCATGTGCTCAGTCCGAGGCCCGTTCCCTTCCCGACCGGTTTGGTCGTATAAAAGGGTTCGAATGCGTGTTCCGGATGTCGGAAACCCGGACCGGTATCGGAGAACTGAATGCACACTTGCGGTTCGCAGGCGCGTACGGAGATCGAAAGCTCACCGCCGCCAACCTCTTCCATCGCGTCCATCGCATTCGAAATGATCTGAAGAAAAACGTGAAGCAGTTGGCTGGAATCGGCCAGCACCGGCGGGCATGCCGTCTCCGCCTCCAGGTGAACGCGCAGATTGTGCAGCTTGTCCAGGCGGCTTAGATGGAGGGCGCCTTCGAGCAGCGGCTTTACTTCCACGGGCGCGAGTTGCAGCGGAGTTTCCTGTGCGAAACGTTGCATGTCCTCGACGAGGGCATCGGTGCGTTCCGCATACTGACCAATCTTTCCAGCCAGGGCGTGGCTGCGGGATTCACCATGAGAACGCGTGGTGATGCGAGAGGCCTGCTCCCGGATGATGCCCATCGCCTTCCGAATCTGGTCCGCTACTCTGGCCACCAATTCGCCGAGAGAGGCCAACTTGTCGCCCTGCACCAGGTGATCCTTGAAGCGGTCGATGCTGGAGTAAGTATCGGAAAGATGCCGAAGAGAGCCAAATAGATTGGCGCTGAGAATATCCTGCTTGATCGAAAGCAGCAGCGTCAGCATAAAGATTGTGAGCAAGGTAATGTCGAGTCGGAACGTAAAAAGCTTGTCGTGGGGAGCGTAAGTTGTCAGAAGCCACAATCCAAGCGCCGGGGTTGAAAGCGTGACAATCATGGCCAGATGCGAGGAAAGAAATGCGAACGGCCGGTAAGATTTCTGCTCTTCCCCTTCGCGCTTTCCGGCTGCAATCGCGGGTTCGAGAAGTGGACGACCCGCCAGACAGAGACAGATATAGCCACCCATTGCGGCGATCAGCGGCACATCATAAAGAGAGCCCGTATAGTACTCGCCGAGGTCGATCGCCACATTGATAAGGTTGGAGGCCACAGCGTAAGTTGCGGCAGAGAGAAAGAAGATGCGGTACACCGGACGCCAGGCACCGCGTTCCCGGAGAAACGCAACGCCCGTGGCAATGGCGAACAACTGATTTCCAATCGCGTCCGCGATGTTGAAGTTATGGTTGTAATCCCCCAGGTCACCCGGCAGCAGCCGGTAGGCGTAAACGAAGAAGGCAAAAAGGTAGAGCGAGTAGAGGATCAGGATGGAGAGATCCAGCAGCCCAAAAGAGCGGAACCGGGCATCGTGCATTTTTTGCGGCTGCAAGGCAGCGGCCGCCACCAGGGGAACCAGTCCCACGAACAAAAGAATGTCGGCGACTGGCACATCAGGGACTGGCAGGTGAAACCACAGTTCATCGGTAGACCAGATCAGCAAGCTGGACAGCGACATTACAGCCGCGACAAACAGAAGGAGCCAGAAAGCGCGCACCTGGGCACGGCTTCGAATCATGTTCTGAAAAGTGAGAAGCGTTAACACTGCGACCAGGCCGACTTCCAAGAGGTCGCCGAGCAGACTAAGTTGAAAACCTTTGGGAAGAGCCTGCGACGCGATGAATGACAGGAGAACGGCGCCTGCCATAAGGGAGTAGCCAAACAGCAGGGGCCGGTTCGAATGCCGGCGTTTATCGGCCGGGGCAAGCGGCGAGTTGTAGCCAATTTTCATAATCACTCGACGGACACACGAATTTCGAGGGTGCAACCTGGTTCCGGTACCCGCAGGCAAGCCGATAACGGCACGATGGGCAACCTGGCCCGTCTGAATACCGCCTTCTCTATTTTTTTACACTTCCGGCAAATGCGGCCAGAATTCTTGGCCATTGTGTGGCGAAGGTTAAGCAGTAACCCGCCGGACACATCGCTCTCCGTACCAGAACTTGACGCAGAACTTCAGCGGAAGCTCTATCGGACCTAACTGGTCCTGTTTGCAAAGATTTTTGAAACATTCCGCGTCGTCAAAACATCGAAGCCACGTTGGTTCCTCTGGCAGCCGAGTGTTTAGGACTTGACAGAAGCCTTGGGAAGAAATATGAAGAGGGGGCCGCGTAACATCTCCTCACATTCTACGGAGGGTCCTAATGGACGCTTCTCGCCGTGACTTCCTGAAAATCGCGACACTTGGCGGAACAGCCGCAGCCGTTTTCGGCTTCGATTTGAAGCCCGCCTACGCCGAACTTCGCACTCTGAAGATTGGCCGAGCTTCCGAGACGCGATCAACCTGTCCGTACTGCGCTGTGGGCTGCGGAACGATCATCTACACGATTGGCGACCGCGCGAAAAACGTTACTGCGCAAGTGGTCCACGTCGAGGGCGACCCCGATCATCCCACAAACCGCGGCACGCTTTGTCCGAAGGGTTCTTCGCTGCAGCAAGAGATCATGAACGACCGGCGTTTGCTGAAGCCGCAGGTGCGCCGGCCGGGCGCCACGGACTGGCAGGACATCTCTTGGGACGACGCCCTCAACGAGATCGCTGCTCGGATCAAGAAGACCCGCGACGACACTTTCATCGAGAAGGATGCGGCGGGGCACACGGTCAACCGCCTGGAATCGCTCGCCTTCATCGGCGGCTGCACCGACACCAACGAGTTTAACTATCTGGTTGTGAAAACGATGCGCGCCCTGGGGGTCGTGCATCTGGAAAACCAGGCCAGGGTTTGACACGGCCCCACGGTCTCAAGTTTGGGACCAACGTTCGGACGGGGCGCGATGACCAATGGCTGGGTCGACATGAAGAATACCGACATGATGCTGATCATGGGCGGTAATCCTGCCGAGAATCATCCCTGCGGTTTCAAGTGGCCCGTCGAAGCAAAACGCACGCGCAACGCGAAAATGATCGTGGTGGACCCGCGTTTCACCCGCACCGCCGCGGTCGCCGACATGTTCTGCCAGATTCGCGCGGGGTCGGATATCGCGTTCCTCGGCGGCCTGATTCACTACGCCATCGAAAACAATCGAATCGCCAAGGAATACCTGGTCCATTACACCAACGCGGGATTCATCGTCGACAAGGATTTCAAGCTCCCCGATGTCGACGGGTTGTTCTCCGGTTTCGATCCCGAGAAACAGACCTACAACCGCGCAAGCTGGAATTACCAGGGTTCGGGCGGGCCGCCGGCTCCTCCGGCCGCTAAACCCGGGCAACCGGCTGCCCTTCCTCCGTTGCCAGGAACTGTCGACTTCGATCCAACACTTCAGAATCCCAACTGCGTCTTCCAGCTCCTGAAGAAGCAATATTCCCGCTACACACCTGAGATGGTCGAGCGCATCACCGGCATTTCCAAGGAGCAATTCCTCAAGGCCGCCGACCTCTACACTTCGGTTCGCAAAGACGGCGACATGAAGAAGGTCAGCACCATCATCTACGCCGTCGGATGGACGCAACACTCATTTGGTACGCAAATCATCCGCACCGCGGCCATCCTGCAACTGGTCATGGGCAACGTCGGTCGCGCGGGCGGCGGCGTCAATGCTCTCCGCGGGCACTCCAACATTCAGGGCGCCACGGATATGGCCGGTCTTTTCGACAGCCTGCCCGGCTATCTGAAGGTGCCGACGCCTGCGGATGCTTCCTTTGCCGATTGGATGAAGCGCATCACGCCGACGTCGTCGAAGCCGGCCGCGTGGGATTCGTTCAACTACTACAGCAACACGCCGAAATTCGTGGTCAGCTTCCTCAAAGCCCTCTATGGCGACGCGGCCACAAAACAAAACGGCTGGGCGTTCGACTATCTGCCCAAGGTGGATCGAAACTACTCTTGGGTGCAGATGTGGGACGACATGTACAACGGATCTCTGAAAGGCATGCTTGCCTTCGGCATGAACGGCGTGGCGATCGGTCCCAACTCCAAGAAAAACATCGACGCGCTGAAAAAAGCGGACTTCCTCGTCGTCGGGGAAATTTATCCGAACGAGACCAGCGATTTTTGGCGGGCGCCTGGGATCTCCACGGACGAAATGAAGCAGATCCAGACAACCGTGTACAACTTGCCTTGTGCGGGATTTGCCGAGAAAGACGGCTCAATGACCAATTCCGCGCGCTGGGTGCTTTGGAAGAACACGGCAGTGCCAACACCCGGAGATGCCCGGCTGGACCAGGCCATCGTGGCGCAGATTTTCCTGAAGGTTCGTGAGCTCTACAAAAAAGAAGGCGGCAAGTTCCCCGATCCCATCCTTAACCTGACTTGGAATTACAGCTCGCCTTCGAGCCCTCCATTGGCTGAGGTATTGAAGGAAATCAACGGCAAGGCGCTGGTGGACCTGGAAGATCCAGCGACCAAGCAACAGATCAAGGCCGGACAGCAGGTTCCCGGCTTTGCCTGGTTGAAAGACGACGGCACAACTCTCTGCGGCAACTGGATTTATTCCGGCGCCTTCACCGAAGCGGGCAATCAGGCCGCCCGGCGCGACCCCAGCGATCCCTCCGGCATGGGAGTGCACCCGGGATGGGGTTGGTCGTGGCCGGCGAACCGGCGAGTGCTCTACAATCGCGCCTCGTGCGACGTGGACGGCAAGCCCTGGGATCCGTCTCGCAAACAAATCTGGTGGAGCGAAGGCCAGCAAAAGTGGGTTGGCAACGACGTGCCGGACTTCAAAGTTGATTCCAAGCCGAAGGATCACATGGGCCCATTCATTATGAATGCGGAGGGTGTCGGCCGAATCTTTGGCCCGCTCGCGGCCTTCGCCGATGGTCCGTTCCCGGAATACTATGAACCGACCGAGAGCCCTATCGACAATCCGTTGCACCCGCAGCAGACTCACAATCCGGTGGTCAAACGATTCAAAACCCCGGACGATAAATACGCCACACCCAAGGACGGTTACACGATTGTCTGCACGACCTACCGCCTGACCGAGCATTACCACTACTGGACAAAAAACAATCCCATGAATGTGCAGTTGGTGCCGGAACCATTCATTGAAATTCCGGCCGAACTGGCCAACGACCTGGGGATCCACGGCGGTGAAAAAATAAAAGTCTCGAGCATCCGCGGCGAGTATATCGCGAAGGCGATGGTCACCAAACGCATCAAGCCGATGATGATCGATGGCAAAAGGGTCTACCAGATTGGATTCCAGATCCACCAGGGCTTCCGGGGAATCACCGAGGACGAAGGTAAGGACGCGCGGACGCTGGCGAATCTTCTTACGCCGACGGTTTATGACCCGAATGCTTACACACCGGAATTCAAGGGCTTTCTGGTGAAGGTCGAGAGAGCGTAGCGGAGCCGATATGAGCCAAGAGACACTACGCATTCAGAAAATCTCGGGCCACGCAGGCACGGTCCCCGGCGAAGACACTCAGCGGGAGTTCACCGTCTGTAAGCTCGTGGACACCACCACCTGCATCGGCTGCAAAGCCTGCGAAGTGGCTTGCGTCGAATGGAACGACATGCCGTTCTCGCAGACCACCTTCGACAACACCTACCAGACGATGCCGGACACCCGGTGGAATTACTGGAACCTGATCCTCTTCAACGAGCACGAGCGCGAAGACGGTACGCTGCAATGGCTGATGCGCAAGCACCAGTGCATGCACTGCGCCGAGCCAGGTTGTCTGGAAGCTTGCCCCGCCGACGGAGCCATCGTTCAGTACACCAACGGCATCGTGGATTTCCAGCAGGATCACTGCATCGGCTGCGGCTATTGCGTCACGGGCTGCCCGTTCAACATTCCGAAGTTCAACAGTGTCACCAAGCGGATGTACAAGTGCTCCCTCTGCACGGATCGCGTCAGCCAGGGGCTTGAACCTGCTTGCATCAAGTCCTGCCCCACCGGCTGCCTGCATTTCGGCACCAAGGACGACATGAAGTTCCTTGCCGAGAATCGCGCCAAACAACTTCGCGATCACTTCGGCTATGAAAACGCCGGCGTTTACGATCCCCCGGGCGTCGGCGGCACCGGCGTGATTTACGTCCTGCACGACGCCACCAAGCCGGAACTTTACGGCGGGCTGCCGAGCAATCCGACCATCCCGCTGGCCGTGAAGTTCTGGAAGCACCCGCTGAAGTGGCTGGGCAACGTGGCTCTTGTCGGCGGCCTGATTGGATTGTTCGCTCATTATTTGAAGTTCGGGCCGAAGGCGCATGAAGACTCGGACACGGCATCGAAGGAAGGAGACTAATCGTGAGCCATCCGGAACTGTTGCGTCCCCACAATCGTGTGCTCCGCTACGAATTTAAGGAGCGTATGAACCATTGGGTTGCTGCCGGCTCGTTTATTTACCTGATGCTGACAGGTCTCGCCTTCTGGTCGCCCTGGCTCTTCTGGATCGCATCGGCGCTGGGCGGTGCCGAACTTTCGCGCATGCTGCATCCGTGGATCGGCCTGGTCTTCTTCGTGGCGGTTTGCTATATGTTCGCGTTGTGGTCCAGCCAGATGAATTTCGATTCCGTGGACGCCGCGTGGTGGAAGGCTCTTCCCCACTACATTCGTAACGAAGACGACAAGATGCCGCCGGCAGGCCGCTATAACGCCGGGCAGAAACTGCTCTTCTGGAGTTTCTTTATCGGGGCGATTCTCCTGCTGGCTTCCGGGGTAGTGTTGTGGTTTACGGAATCGCTGCCATGGAGCCTGCGTTGGGTGCGATACATTTCGGTTGTCGTGCATGCGGGGACGGCGCTGCTGCTGATCGGAAATTTCATGATCCACATCTACATGGGAGTTTTCGCGGAGCGCGGCGCGTTTGACAGCGTGATCAGCGGGGACGTTTCGCTGGCTTTTGCGAAGCGTTATCATCCCGGCTGGTACAAAGAGATCGTCGGGACCTCCGACCGCTCGAAATGACCATTCTGTCGGCCGGGAAAGTGAATTACCGCGCGCGGATCGAGCGCGCCGCTCTCCTGGCCGAGCAGCATGTATTTGCCCGCGAAATTCTCTCCTTCTACGGCGCAATCGCAAAATTTCAGCGGGAATTTTACGAATCCCTTCCCAAGCGTTGGGGCAAGAAGCCCGTTGTGCCGGCGAATGGGGATTTGCGCTCCGAACTGAATCTGCCAGTGCTGCTGGACTCCTTCGCCGAGTTTCTCAAGATACTCGAAGCGCACGCCCCGAAAGCTCTGGTGGAAGAGGCGCGGAACTTGAAGTCAAAGGGCGCCGGGCGGCAGGCGGAAATCTTGCAGGAATTCTGGAAGACCGGTTTGCTGGAAACTCATCTGCCGGTCGCCCGCCCGCTGGAACCTCCGTTACCCAACCCCTTTGAAGATTTTTTTGCGCGGGCTGTGCTGCAGCCCTATGCGGACTTCGTCACAGGTGCAATGCTGCCGCCCACGCCGGTGATGACTGTGTGCCGTTGTCCGCGCTGTAATGCCCTGCCCGTATTCGGCGTGCTTCGCCCGGAAGGCGACAGCGGCAAGCGCTTTCTCGTTTGTTCCTTCTGCGCGCTCGAATGGGAGTTCCGGCGTATCCTCTGCGCCAATTGCGGCGAGGAAAAGGAACAGCAACTTCCTGTCTACGTCGCCGAGCAGTTTCCGCACGTCCGTGTGGAAAGCTGCGAAACCTGCAAGCACTACCTGCGCACCATCGACCTCACCAAAGACGGCAACGCAATCCCCGTGGTAGACGATTTGACCGCCGTGCCATTAAGCTTGTGGGCCGAGGAGCACGGCTATACCCGAATTCAGGGAAACCTGCTGGGAACGTAGCCCTCTTCAACGATCGAACCAAAGACAAATTAAAAAACGGAATGGAGCGGGTATGAAACGTTTTGGACTGCTCTTCTTGCTCGTCGTGTTTTGCGGCAGGGAATCTCAGGCGCAGGCGCAAAAAGCGGAAGCGCCGCCGCTGACGGTGATTCGCGCGGGAACGCTGATTGACGGACAAAGCGAGACGCCGCGGAAGAATCAATTGATTTTCGTGCGCGGCCAACGGATTGAGAAAGTCGCGGACGGTTCTTCGGCCATCCCCGCCGGCGCAAAGACGATTGATCTTTCCGGCGCAACGGTCCTTCCGGGAATGATCGACTCTCACACACATCTTTTTCTGTGGGGCGAGGATCCTGCAAAGGGTGGCTACGACGCTAATATATTGAAGGCGGGCATCGCGTTGCGGGCCGCGCGAGCGACTTATGCCGCAAAGCGCGCGCTCGAGCAGGGATTTACGACCCTGCGTGACGTGGAGACGGAGGGCGCGGGCTACGGCGACATCGGCATCAAGCAGGCCATCGAGGAAGGAACCATTCCCGGCCCGCGCGTGTTCGGAGCGACGCGTGGAATTTCCACCACCGGCGGTTACAACCTGGAAGGTTACGCTCCCGAACTCGTGATGCCAAAAGGCGTGCAGATCGTCGACGGGCCAGTGGAAGCCCGCAAAGCGGCGCGAGAGCAACTCGAACACGGCGCGGACTGGCTGAAGGTTTACATGACTCACCGCTCCTGGGCAGACAAACAAGGTCATCTCGTCTCGCAGCCAACATTGACGGTTGAGGAATTGCGGGCGATTGTCGATGAAGCGCACGGCTGGGGAAAGAAGGTGGCGTGTCATGCGTACAACGGTGAAGGCCTGCAGCGCGGACTGGACGGCGGCTGCGATTCCATCGAACATGGCCTGGACATCAGCGACGCGCAAATCGCGCAGATGGCGAAGCAAGGCACGTGGTATTGCCCGACCCTCGGAGTCTATTACCTGGACTGGGCATCCGCCGAAACGCCGGAAGGGCAGCGGGATCGCGCGCGCGCCCATTTGCACGAGACGTCTTTCCGCAAAGCCGTAAAGGCCAACCTCAAAATTGTCTTTGGCACGGACATCGGCGGCATTCCCTGGCAAGATCCGATTGCCGCGGAATTCAAGTGGATGGTGAATCTCGGCATGACGCCGGCGGCCGCGATTCAGGCGGCAACTTCGCGCCCCGCCGAGATGCTGGGGAGCAAGGGAGAACTCGGCCTGGTGGCCGAAGGCGCGTATGCCGACATCATCGCGGTCAGCGCGGACCCGCTGAAAGACATCACTGAACTCGAAAAAGTGAAATTTGTGATGAAAGATGGCGCGGTGTTTAAGGACGACTTCCACACGGCGCCGTGCATGGCGCCCCTGAAGTAAATCGAGCGAGGGTGGAATTATAGAACGACCCGAAAGGCGGGACTATTTCTTTTCGGAAAGCGCAATCCACAGCTTGTGTAAAATGCTTTCAACAGTTGCACCCTGGCCTTCACTCCTGGAGGTTTGGGACGCAACGTGTATTGTGTTTTGAATCGCGGACGGTAGATTGGAAACCCGCTCGAAAGTCGGCGAATGTTGTTCCTGGCTGGTGCCATACATGATCCGCGCAAAGCTGAGGTTTGACATAAGACCTTCCCGCCGCACGCTCCGCGGCTATCTCTAAATTGTGCATTTTTCAGAACCGGCCGGCGCAAGTGCATGGAGGCGGGCGCTGAGTTAATAACTGGCCGAAAGGTCAGGAGCAAAAACAGAAATCAAAGACGGAAATCAAAAACGGAGGAACAACGGACATGGTGGAACAGAATTTTGCAAATCACGTGCGATGGGTGCCGGGCTTTCACTTTTTCTTAATGCCGGTGATGGCATTGAACTTTGGCTGGTCGATTTACCGTTTGAAGGTGGCCAATTTTTCGCTGGATGCGTTTGTCGGCGTGCTTGTTGCCGCGGCCCTGGTCGCTCTGGCGCTTTACGCCCGTCTGTTCGCGATTGCGGTGCAGAACCGCGTCATCCGCCTGGAAGAACGCGTGCGCCTCAAGCGGTTGTTGCCCGCGGATTTGAAATCCCGCATCGGCGAGTTCACCTGCGGCCAACTGGTGGCCATGCGCTTCGCATGTGACGCGGAGCTTCCGGCGCTGGCGCGAAAAGTCTTGGCGGAGAATATTCAGGGTCGCAAGGCCATCAAGCAGATGCTACAAACCTGGCGAGCCGATCACCTCAGGGCGTAAGCCGCGAATGTCAGAGAATACTTGTCAGCACGCCTCCTTCCGCGCGGATCGCGGCACCATTAATGACGGCTGCCTGTGAACTGGCAACGAATGCCACAACGCCGCCGACCTCCTCCGGAGTTTCAAATCGCTTTAATAGAGAACTCGGGCGCACTTTCACGAAAAACTGTTTTTCAAACTCCGCTTCGCTGATCCCCTGCTGGCGCGCAAAATCCTTCACAAATGTTCCCACACCCTCGGAAGCGGTCGGCCCGACGAGGACCGAATTCACGGTTACGCCCGTTCCCGCGACGGTTTGGGCGACGCCGCGCGCGATGGACACCTGCGCCGTTTTCGTCATCCCGTAGTGAATCATTTCCGATGGGATTTGCTGCGCGGATTCGCTGGAAATAAAAATAACGCGGCCCCAGTTCTTGCGCTGCATTCCGGGAAGATAGTGCCGCGTCAGGCGCACTCCGCTCAACACGTTTACTTCAAAAAAACGGAGCCAGTCGGAGTCGGGGATGTCCCCAAAGGGCTTCACTTCGAAAATTCCCAGATTGTTGATAAGCACATCCGCTTCCGGCACCTGGCGCACGAATTTGGCCACGCCCTCGGTCTTGCCGAGATCGGCAGCGACACCGCGCACCTGCGCCCCTTTGTGATGTTTCAGGATGGAGTCGACCGCAGCGGTCACGCGCTCCTCAGTCCGGCCGTTCAAGACAACATGCGCGCCTTCCGCGGCCAATGTTGAGCCGATTGCCAGCCCAATCCCTGCGGTGGATCCGCTTACCACGGCAATCTTTCCTTTCAGCCCAAGATCCATCTGATCCGTCCTCTCAATCCGAATTAACGCGCGGTATTCGTTAGACCCAGTTCTTGGATGCGGGATACGACCGAATGGCTAAAGAGGATTATTGCGCCGCGAATGCCGCATCCAGCGAAACACTTTCGCCGTCGGGATTCGTGAAGACCAACTGCTGGGCTCCGGAAGGGAGCGCCGGCGTGGTGCAAGTCAGGGTATTTTTGTCCTTGAAGACGACCGACAACGCTTTGCCGCCTAGCATGGCCTTGGTACCCGGCTGAAAGCCGCTGCCACGGATGGTAAGGTTTGTTCCTCCCGCCGACGGCCCCACTGCAGGCGCGACGGTTCCAATTCCCAGCGGCACACTCGAAAGCTGCAACACAGTGACGCCGGAAGTTGTCAGCGCAAAAATGCGCTGGCCATTTTCATCCAAGGTTAAGAAAGTCCCGTGCAGGCCATCCGTATCGGTCGAAAGCATCGCAAACGGTTCCGGCAAATACAGGCGCAGCCGCAGCCGGCCGCTGTGAGCGTCGCGAATATCAACGCCGCCACGAATTCCCGTGGCAGGCGGAGCCGGCGGTGGCGCACCATCCAGAAACGGCTCGTAGAGCAGCGCGCCAGAGGGATGCAGCGCCGCGCCCGGCACGGCGACACGATTCGCAATCGTTTCGAGGTCTGCGGAAGTTGGCAGCGCGGCAAGCGTCAAATTGGCGCCGCGAATTTCGGTTGTGCCCCCTGAACGGATCGCAAACATCGTGCCGTCGGAAGCCGCGGTCAGATCCGTGGAAAAATCTTTCGCGGTGGAAACTGTGAAGGAGTTGGGCGCCGATGCCGACCATTCCGCCACCGGTCCTCCCGGCGCGCTGCCAAACGCGAGATACACCGCATCGCCGCTATGGTCGGCTTGCAGCAAGGGCGCTCCCGTGATCGAAGTCACTTGCGGTTGCGGCGCGGGCTCGAACGTAGGGGGAAACGCGGTCAGATTCATCTGGCCCAGGCAACTGTTGCACGCGTTGGAAGTGCCGCCCTCGCCGCTCAATCCCACAAACACGCTTTGCGCGCTAGTGGCGGCGACTCTCGAAGGACCGGAATTCAGGTATCCCGCAACCCCGCCGACGAAAACGTTCGAGCCATTGTTTGCGCCGCCATCCGGATTAATGAGGTAGACGTTTTGCGCGCCAAAATCCGCCACGATCAGCTGCGTGTTGTCCGGCGTCAGCGCCATCCCGCGAAGCCCGGCACTCGGCGGAGGGCCATTCGGTGGAGGTGCCAGGGGACTCCGAAAAACCTGTGCGTTTAGGTCGAAAACATCCACGTGATCCGTGGCGGAAAGATAAAGCTGCTGGCGGCCCTGGTCGTAGAGAATAAATTTATAAAGGCTCGGATTCGTGTAAGTCTGCCTGGCCGTCAGATATTGAAAGGATCTGGCCAGCGTAATGTTTCCCGATGGGGTGGAAAGCAAGATATCGGCTTTTCCCGCTGTGCCCGAGGGAGTTGTAGCGGTGATACGTTCGATCGGTAATGGATAGGTGGTGTCTACTGCAAGCGCTGCGGAAAAAGCGGGCAGGGCTTCCACCTTTTGCACGGTAGCGGACTGGCCGCCGATTTTCATCGTGATGCCGCCGGCGTTGCTGCCGAAGCCGTGTCCCAGGATGTAAATGGTATCGCCGCCCGCGGATGCTCCCGCATTCGGCAAAATCGCTTCGACACTGGGGCCGTAACTGAAGCCGTCGGGAGCCGCAACGATCCAGCCGTTCGAAAAGTAAGCGGTCAGATTCACAGCGCCGCTGATGGCGCTCGCGGGGGAACTCGCTTGCATCTGCGTACCACCCGACACGTTTGCCGCCAGTGGAGTTTGCAATCCGAAGCGGATCTGCGCGCTCGAAGAAAAATTTGCCCCGCTGATGGAGACGGCCGTTCCACCCGCGCTCGGCCCCTCAGCAGGCAAGACCGTTGGCGCGTTAGCGAGAGAAGGTGCGGGAAGAGAGAGCATGCCCGGTGAGGAGACGTCGATCGCACCGAGGCCGCGATTGCCGCGCCCCCACGCAAGTTGCGAATCATCAATTTCCTCGATGGCTGTCGGAGTTCCCTGCACCGCCAGATCCGAAACCTGTCCGAGTTTCTGCAGATTGCCGGCGGCCAGCGCGGTAACCACTCTCCCGTTGCCAAGCGCTTCGGAAACATACAAAGTCTGCCCATCGCGTGAAAATACAATTCCAGCCGAATTGGTTGCAGAGTAGCTACCCAGCGAATTCAGTGAGCTGTCGAAAAGCACAACCTGCTGCACGCCGGCCGAATTGATCAGTGCGGCAAACCGGCTGCCGTTCGAATTTGCGGCGAGGCCAATGATATTCCCGCTGCCCAATACTTGAGGGCCGCCAACCACGTTTCCATTTCCATCAAGCACAACCGCTTCGCCGCTCGAATCATTTGCCGTGGCCAGCAGGCCAGACCTATCTCCCGAACGCGCCATGACGCCAAGGCCATTTTGAAATACCGCGGGTGCCCTGGAAGTAAGATCCGTCGCTGTGTTTGAAGAGGGATCCCACAGGGCCAGTAGCGATTCGCTCGCCGAAGATTGCCTCAAGCGCAGAGCAAGTTTGCCACTGGCAAGCGTTAGCGCTTCCGTGGGGCGATTGAACACGATACCGGGGATCGGTGTAATCCCCGCCATTGGGTAACGTGCACTCACTTGCAAGCTGCTTGCAAAGATGGCGAGAAGTTCCTCCGTATTCGCGCCCACCCAGAGCGTCGCCCCGTCGCTCGATAAATCCACGCTTGAAGCTCCCGGCGCGTCAATCACGGACTGCAAGCCGGGAATGGCGTCTGCGTAAATTTCCACGCGATTCATCGCCGGGTTGGCTACGAAAAATCGCTTTCCACTTGCGTCATAAACGATCTGGCGGCGCCGCGGTTCGCCTGTTGGTGTATCCACGGCCGCAACCGAATCGTTGCGCAGAAAGGTGGACCGCGGAAGATTTAGAGCTATCCCTGTTTGAACGGTCAAAGAAAAAGGAGCGGAGTGGGAGAGAGCGCCACTTGTAGCCTGAGCCGAGATCGTGAACTGCCCCGTAGCAGCGTTGGGTGACGCGCCGATTATTACGGCAACCGCCTGCCCTGAACTGACGGAAAAAGGACTCGCCGGATTGCTGGTCACTCCGGCCGGAACCCCGGAAAGCGTCACTTGCACGCTTCCGGAAAAGCCGTTCAAGCCGTTCACCGTAACGCTGACCGGCGCGCTCGAGCTTCCCTGGGCGATGCTGACCGTGCTTGTCGAAAGCCCAATCGTAAAATCCGGCTGTGGGGGCGGCGGCGGTTGAGTCCTCCCTCCGCCGCCACCCCCACACCCGCTGAGGAAAATCACAAAACCCGAAACCAGGACAGTCGAATTGTGTACGCCTCGCGGCATGGCGTAACTCCTGCGAAGCGAAAACCAGTTTGAGTGAGGCGGCAGGCATGAGCGGGCGCCTGCCGGAACATTCAGATCCCCGGGAAGAGAACAACCGTGAAGACCATAGCTATCAGTCGAGAACTTGTCAAGTTATTAAATAATGCGAAAGATAGATTGAGGATAAATAAAACGGCGTCCCGTTTGTTGCGGGACGCCGTCCTTGGGAAGAACTTGGGATAGGAACTGAAACTTAGATCGTTTTTGGCCCGACACCCGCGGGCGCGGAGGCCGAACGCGAAAATACGCTGCTGCTGCTGCCGCCGGACTCTTTCTCTCCGGACTTGTCGATTTCGATGGAACCTTTGAAGTACGCGCCGTCTTCAATCATGATGCGCGCGGTGGTCAGGTCGCCGTTGACCGAGCCGTCCTTCTTGATCTCGATGCGGTCTTTCGCGCGGAGATTGCCCTTGACCGTGCCGTAGACCACGACTTCACGGGCAATAATATCCGCGGTCACCTTGGCGGAAGCGCCAACGGTGAGTTTGCGCTCGTCAAGCTGCACGAGCCCTTCGACCGTACCTTCGAGGAGCAGATCTTCACTTCCAGTAATTTCGCCTTTGATGTGCAGGCTCGGTCCGAGGCGCGCGGTGGCGCGATCGGCGGTTGCACCCAAAGGACGCATGGCATCTGTACTCATTGCGGTTGTTCCCTCCCAAGTTGCCGCAGAAGTCTTCGGCGGCAAATTCGCTGGTAAATTTTTGATTTCCGGCTGCCCACCTTGCGGCGTATCCGGCTTTTTGTTACCCCACATCGGTCCTCCAGGGATAGTACACCCCACGCAGATTTCCGGCCCGGGGTAGTAAGCAAGAAGATAGTCCGCGGGGAGGCGTGCGGCAAATACAGTATCGTAAACAGGTGCCTGAAAGTAACTAGACCAACGAACAGGTTCAGGACTGTCCCAGGTACTAAGGAAACGCCTCCGGGCTCAGGAAGTCGGCTTGTCCGGAATCGGCTGGGTGGCCAGGAAGTCCGAGACAAATCTCTTTTCGTAAGTGGCCAGCAGCTCCTCGATGCGATTGGCGGAAGAGGATTTCAGCACGAAGCCCGCGTGGTGATATTTCGAGATGCGATAGACGATTTCGTCGTCCGTGTACGCGGAGGTATCCGGCTCCTGCTGGCGCGCGAGGGAAATAATGACGCCCGCAAAATCTTCGTGCGGCGGCGGCAAATGGTAGGGCCGCTTCCCTGCCCCCACTTCCAGTTGAGCCCACTCGCGCCAGAGATTGATGCCCGTCGCGGCCTGGACGACGTTCGAAATGTAGGCGCCGCCAATGCGCGCGGCAATTTCGAGGAAGTAAAAGCGGCCGTCGGCATGGGATTTCAGAAATTCCGTGTGAGTGACGCCACGGGCCAGGCCGAGCGCGTCCACCAGTTTCTGATGGATTTCTTTGAGCGACGTAGCTTCGGGCGAATCGCGCGGCAAGGTTCGAGTGGTGAAAACCCCTCCGTGGTGCGAAACGTCGAGCGGCGGCATCCCATACGCGTGGGCTTCGGCGAATAGAACCCGCTTTTCCGAAACTATGCCGTCCACGTGAAATACCCGGCCTGGGATGAATTGCTCCAGCAGGTATTGCGACTGGTTATCGCCCAGTTGGTCCAGCCACGGCCACAACTCTTCGCTCGCGTTGATTTTCTTCATTCCGATGCCGGAGGCTTGCGCCCGCGGCTTCAGCAGCCATGGCCCCGGCACGCGATTCATGAATTCGCGCAGATTTTCGTGATTCAACACGTGGATGAATTCCGGAACCAGGATACCCGCTTCCCTGGCCCTCATGCGCATCGCAAGTTTGTCGCGAAAATAATGCACCGTGGTCAGGCCCATTCCGGGCAACCGCAAGTGTTCGCGAATGGCGGCCACATTTTCCAGGTCAAATTCATCCAGTGCCACGATGCGATCGATCTGCCGGCTGCGGGCCGCATAACTCACCGCATGCAGCAGATCCTGCAACGGGAGCTCATCGGGCATGAAAAACATTTCGTCGATGGCTTCGCGTGGCCAATTGCCTTTGCGAAGTTTTTCGACGGTCAGAAGATAAACTGTGCAGCCCAGGCCCTTACACGCGCGCAGGAAGTCCTGCCCCTTTTCATAAGAGGTGACACACAGGATGGAGATAGCACGATCCGAGGGCATGGGCTGTTCCGTGCATGCGGCAGGCAGGTGCGACGGCCTTGCCCGCAAATAAACTGCGCGGATTATACCCGTGTTTAACCGGCGGGAAACAAAAATTGCAGGAACGGGCCGACGCGCTGGGCCCAGGCGGCTTCGTTGTGCTCGGCACCCTCAACGCGTTCGTAGTGCAGGTCGCGTCCGGGCTGCCAGCCTTTGCCAAGCAGGACGTCGCGGAAGCGCTCGACGTCTTCCACGGTGCGGCCACCTTCGCGCGTACCGGCATCCAGCCAGATTCGAGGGTGAGGATGCACCGGGGCGGCTGCGGCGAAGCGCAGGATCACGCGCTCATTCCACCAGACGGACGGCGACAACGCCGCGATCCTTCCGAAAACCTTTGGAAGTTTCAGGCCCAGATATAAGGATACGAGCCCGCCCAGCGACGAGCCTCCGATTCCGGTGCGTTCCGCGCCGCCGGACACGCGATACTGGCTCTGGACGAAGGGACGAACTTCTTCCAGCAAAAATTTAGCGTAGCGGTTCGCGCGGCCGCCGCCGAGTTTTGGCGCTCGCGTCGGCGTGTATTCGCCCAGGCGTTGCTTGCCCGCGTTGTAAATGCCCACGATGATCAGCGGCTCAACGCGGCCTTCGTAAATCAGGTTATCGGCGGTCTGTCCTACATGCCAATCCATTCCGGGGATGAACGACGTGGATCCGTCAAAGAGATTTTGCCCGTCGTGGAGATAGAGCACAGGGTAGGGACGGTCGGCCCGTTCGTTGTAACCCGGTGGGAGATAGACGATCAGGTCGCGGCGATTGCGAAGATATCGCGAGGGAAACTTCTCATGCTTGATGAGATTGGGCGAACTCACGGAACGATGACGACCAGAAGATCCTTCGCTTCCACATGCTGCCCCGGTGCCACGTGGAGTTTCGTGACGCGCCCGGATATCGGCGCATAAATGTTCGATTGCATCTTCATGGCTTCCAGTGTCAGAAGTTTAGCACCCCGCTCGACGGGATGGTTAACCTGCACCGCGATTCCGCTGACGAGGCCGGCGGTTGGAGCGCCAACTTGGCCAGTATCTTCGGGGTTGGCCTTGGGATGGCTGCGCTCAACGACACGCAGCGCGCGATCGCGCACAGTGACTTCGCGCGGCTGGCCGTTGAGTTCGAAGAAAAGCGTGCGCGTGCCATCAGGGTGCGCTTCGCCGATGGTAAGAAATTTCACGATCATCGTCTTGCCCGGCTCAATCCCGACCGTAATCTCTTCGCCCGGTTGCAAGCCATAGAAAAAGGCAGGCGTAGGCAGCACACTCGCATCCGCGTAGGTTTGCCGGAATTTGTCGTATTTCAGATAAACGTCCGGATAGAGCAGGTAGCTAAGCAGCGCGTCAACCTCCACAGGGTGACCCACTTTTTTCTGCAGCTCGGATTGTTCCTCGGCAAAGTCGGCCCCGGGAAGATTCGCGCTGGGACGTCCTTTCAACGGGGCTTGGCCGCGCAGAATAATGCGTTGCAACTTCTTCGGCCATCCTCCCGGGGGAACACCGAGCGCGCCAGAAAACATTTCCACCACCGAATTCGGCAGCGAGATGTCGTGGTTTTCGGGAAGCGCCAACAAATCGGCGGGCTTCATTTCATTAGCAAGCAGGAACAACGCCATGTCGCCGACCGTTTTGCTGGAGGGAGTGACCTTCACAATGTCGCCAAACAACTGGTTCACCTCGGCGTAGGTTTTTTCCACTTCACGCCACCGGTGGCCTAGCCCCATGGCAGCGGCCTGCTCGCGCAGATTGGTAAATTGCCCGCCTGGAATTTCGTGCTCGTATAGGCGCGCAGAACCCGACTTGGGCCCGGAATCAAACGGAGAATAATATGTCCGCACGGTCTCCCAATATTCGGAACATTCATTGAGCGCCTCGGAATCGAGTTGCGTGTCGCGCGGCGTATTCTTCAGCGTCTCCACAATCGCATTCAGATTGGGCTGGCTGGTGCCGCCGCTCATGGAAGCCACGGCCGCGTCGGCCGCGTCCACGCCCGCTTCCGCCGCCTTCAGCAGCGACGCAGCGTTCAGGCCGCTGGTATCGTGAGTATGAAAATGGATCGGGATGCCGATTTCTTCGCGCAGCTCTTTCACCAATGAATATGCGGCATAGGGCTTGCACAAACCGGCCATATCTTTGATGCATAGAAAGTGCGCACCCAATTTTTCCAACTGTTTGGCCATGCCGGCGTAATACTTCAGCGAATATTTCGGGCGGCTCTTGTCCAACAGGTCGCCCGTATAGCAGATAGCCGCTTCGCAGATGGCGCCGGTCTCGAGCGCCGCGTCCATAGAGACGCGCATGTTTTCGATGGAATTCAGCGAGTCAAAAATGCGGAATATATCGATGCCTTGGCGGTAAGACTCTTTCACGAATCTCTCCACCACATTGTCCGGGTACGACGTGTACCCCACCGCATTGGCGCCCCGCAGAAGCATCTGAAAGCAGATGTTCGGGATGCGCTCGCGAAGTTCGCGCAGGCGCTGCCAGGGGTCCTCATGCAAAAAGCGCATCGACGTATCAAACGTCGCGCCGCCCCACATTTCCAGGCTGAAGAGATTCGGCAGGCGTTGCGCGACCGCATCAGCGGTAGCCAGCAGGTCAAAGGTGCGGACGCGCGTCGCCATCAGAGACTGGTGAGCATCGCGAAACGTCGTGTCCGTCATCAGCAATCGCTTTTCTTTTCTTGCCCAGGCCGCAAATTTCTTCGGACCAAGTTTTTTGAGCAGTTGGCGCGTGCCCGGCGGCGGCTCGATGCCCGGCACCGCCGGGATTGCGGCCTTCTCGATCGGCTCGGGCCGCTTCTTCCCTTTCACTTCCGGATTCCCGTTCAGGATCACGTCGCCGAGATACGAAAGCAGCTTGGTGGCGCGATCCGTGCGGCCTGAAAAGTGAAAAAGCTCAGGCGACTCATCCAGAAAAGAAGTGGTCACTTCGCCGGCGCGGAATTTCGGATGGTTGACGACGTTTTCAACGAACGGGATGTTCGTCTTCACACCGCGAATGCGGAATTCGCGCAGGGCCCGATCCATCCGCTGGCACGCTTCGTTCAAATTGGTGCCCCACGCAGTCACCTTCACCAGCAGCGAATCGTAATAGGCCGCGAGCACCGCTCCGGCATAAGCCGTGCCGCCGTCGAGGCGGATGCCAAATCCAGCCGGAGACCGATACGTGGAGAGTTTCCCGTAGTCGGGAGCGAAGTTCTTCGCCGGGTCTTCGGTGGTGACGCGGCATTGCAGCGCCGCTCCGTACAACGGAATTTTCTCCTGCACCGGCAATGCCAGCGGCTCCTCGTGCAGCTTGTGCCCCTGCGCGATCAATATCTGCGAGCGCACGATGTCCACCCCGGTGACCATCTCCGTCACCGTATGCTCCACCTGCACGCGCGGGTTCACTTCGATGAAATACCAATTCTGCGAATCCACGTCGTAGAGGAACTCCACCGTGCACGCGTTGCGATAATTCGCCGTCCGGGCAATCTGCACCGCCGCGGCACACAGTCCCTCCCGCACGTTTTGTGGAAGATTCGCTGCCGGGGCCACTTCCACGACTTTCTGGTGCCGCCGCTGCACGGAGCAATCGCGTTCATAAAGATGCAGCAGATTGCCATGCTCGTCGGCAAGAATCTGCACCTCAATATGCTTCGCCCGCGGAAGATATTTTTCCAGGAACACCGAGGCGTCGCCGAATGCGGACTTCGCTTCTCCCTGCGCTTCTTCGAGCCGCGCCGCAAGCTGTGCCTCGTCGCGAACAACGCGCATGCCCCGTCCGCCTCCGCCCATCGCTGCCTTCACGATGACGGGATACCCGATCTCGCCGGCAATCTTCTTCGCTTCTGCAGTGGAAGAAACAGACTTCTCCGTTCCGGGCAACACGGGCACGCCGGCCTTGGTAGCAAGCCTTCGCGCGGCAGTCTTGTCGCCAAGCAGTTCCAGCAGTTCCGGCGTGGGTCCAACAAACGTCAGCCCAGCCTTGGCACACGCCCGCGCCAGCGCCGGATTCTCCGCCAAAAATCCGTACCCTGGATGAATCGCATCCACCTCATGCGCCTTGGCAATCGCGATAATTCCCGGGATATCAAGATAAGCCTCCACCGGCCCTTTCCCCGCGCCGACCTGATACGCCTCATCCGCCTTGAAGCGGTGCAGCGCCAAGCGGTCTTCGTGCGAGTAAATCGCCACCGTCCGCAAGCCAAGCTCATTTGCCGCCCGAAAAATGCGGATGGCGATTTCGCTGCGGTTGGCAGCCAGCAATTTGTGGATGGGACGATTCTTCTTCACAGGAACCTATCTATCGGGCTGATAGTCAGACACGAAATTTTACATTCTTTCACAGGTGGGGAAAACGCGAAGCACAATAATTTGCATCACGCGAACAAGAAATTCTTATGGGCGGTTGTAAGAGCAGCGAAGCCTAGTGCTTCACCAAGGGAAGCGCAAATCGGATCGGCACGCCGAAATTCGACCCGCCAAATCCCTTCACAATCGCAAACGTCACCCCGATCACTCCGCCCTGCCGATTTAGCAGCGGCCCGCCCGATCCGCCCGAAGTGGTTTGCGCGTCGTAAACGATTTTGTCCGGCAAAACGTCGCCCACGTGTCCCTGCGTAACCAACGGCCGAATCAATTTTCTCTTCGCCAGTTCCACCAGCACAAGCTTCGGATCGCCCGCGCTCGCTTTCACGATTTGCTGCACGATATCGTCTCCGGCCCGCGCGAGAATGGCGTCCAATCCCGTCGCGTAGCCAACGCTGATCAGTTCTTCGCCGCTCACAGCGGCTTCCTTGCTGGCGTCGAGTCTCAAAGTCGGCCGGTGCAACTCCGAGAGGTCGCCATGGACCAACGCAAGGTCCGCCTCCTTCGAAATCTGCGAAATGTTTACGGGGATGCCGTTCCCCTCACCCGGAAAATAAGCGGTCATTTCCGCAATCACCGGCTCCAGCCCCTGTTTCATGGCTCCCGCCAGCTCTTCATTCTGCCACCAGGGCTGCACCACATGGTGGTTGGTCAGGATTTTTCCGTCGCCCACGATGAAGCCAGTGCCAAAAAAATCGCCGCGCACTTCAGGGCCGCGCCCCTCGGTGGTATAGACCGGGTTGCCGTCACTGTCCTTCAACGGCGAGCCATCGCTATCCATCCCGCCATAGCGCAACCGCCGGCCAGACGATTTATCGTTGAAAGCCACGGAGACATGCAAAAGGCCAACGCTCGGGGCATAAGAGCGGATGATGGTCTCAGCAGCTTGCGATTGCCCCTCAATCTTGGCAAGCCGGCTGGTGGTTTCCTCCAGTTGACGCCGAAGGTCCGCCGCACCGCCGTCATTCTGCGCGGCCAATTTCTTCTTCAAGTCCTCGCTCTGCTTCTGCAACTGCTCTTTCTGTTGCAGCATGTCGGAGTTGGATGGGTCGTCCCGCAAACGGCGCGCAGAAGCCAGAAGCTGCGCCTCAGTTTGGATGCTGTGTTCCAGTTGCGCAACCTCACCGTAAGCCCGCTTGGTTTCCTTATCCGCTCGGCGCGAATACAGGAAGAAAACTCCCGAAATGATCAACGCCAGGCCAAACAGGGAAAGCACGCCAATCTTCAGAATCCGCTCCAGCGAAAAGGCATCGCGGGTCATCTTTTCCGTCACCGCCAGCGCCTGAAACGCGGTCTGCGCGACGTCGAAGCTCTCTTCCGCGATGCGCGTCTTTTCCTCCAGCTTTTCCACGGTATTCTTCTGCCGCAATTGTGCACGGACGCGTGCCAACAACTCGCCTTCAGTCCAGGGAACTGGCACAACATCATCCGCCCCCAGATCGAGGGCGCGGGCGCGGTCCGCGGCGCTGCCTGCGGACAGAACGACTATCCGCATGTCCGCGCCGTGCGATCGGGCGACAGCGATCGCTTCGTTGCACGAGCCGCTTCCCGCCGCGGCGGAGATCAGCAGCAGGTCCGGCGGCGCGCTCTGCACTTTGTGAAAGGCGTCTTCGCTGGAATCGGCAGTGGTGAGCGAATAACCAGCTTCGGTCAAAAGATGGGCAAGCGCATCGCGGCTGGGGTCGGGTGCACCGACCAGAAGAAGGCTGGAAGTTTTTGTGGTCACGAGTAAGGGCGTCCTATGCTTCGAGGTCACTCCGCTCGAAGGAGTTAGCAGTCTACCCTAGTCGGCGCGGCGTTTCACGCCTCCGGGCAGCCCCAACTGGATTGGATGCACCGAGGTGGCGACTGGCTCCATTTCTTTCAGCGACTCCAGCTCGGCCTGTACGCGATCCCAGGTCTTTTTGTCTTTCTTGACGTCGTAGGGAGCATCCGCGCTGGCAAAAAAGGTCAAAAGCTCCTCGCGCAAGCCCGGGGAAACGCAACTGAATTTCTTCTCAGCCAATCGATGAAGCAGTTGCGCGTGGGCATCGTCATTCAGGCGATACTTGCCGCCGGAAGTTTCGCTGCCGACGTCAAAATTCAGGTTGGGAAGCTGCAGCGTTCCCCGCCCCTCTTCGCCCAGCAGTTTCTGGTACTCCTGAACGGAGGCGTTAAAGCTCTTCTCGAACATCTTTTCGGTCTCGGGCGTCGGCGTCCTCAATTGCAACACTTTCAGTGGCCCAATCTTCGGTAATAGTTTGTAAAGAAAGGCATAGAAGCGCTCTTTCCGGCTGGGGCGCTGGTAATCCTTTCCCCACTGTCTTTCAAACTCCGACCGCGAAAGGTTATAAAGAAACTTCCGGTGCGTGGCGCCCGGCTCATCCGCTTTGATTTCCTTGCTCTTCAAGCTCCAGGCGATGCGGGTTGCTTCCGGAATCAATTTGCTGACGTCTCTGCGGTAGGAATTCAGCGCCTTTTCTTCGTCATCCAGCACGGAAATCAATTCGACCCCATAAACCTGCTGAAACGCCTGATCAAGCAGCGGGCGCGAAACCTCGAACCCGATGAAGTCGTGGTAACTCGAAGGCGCATATTGCCCCTTGGCCACTTGCAGAACGTCAAAGCCGAACTCCGTTTTCACGTGGGCGAGTGTGTCGTCCTCATAGGTCACGAAATCGCCGAACTTGCTCTTGAGTTTCGGGTAAAGAATAGGTACCGCGCGATTCGTCGCCAGCCGATGCCCCTGGTTGTCCGTCGCGTAATGCGAAAGCGCGCCCAGCGCGAACGCGTAGTCATAAACATTCTGCGCATCCCGCAAAAGCGCCAGCACAAAATCGCCGCTGCGCACGTAATGCGTCAAATCGCTGAAGAACGCGCTGCCGTGCGGATAGTAACCCAGGTCCTGAATGATGGAACCGCCGTAGGCGTAGGCCTGCGCCGCGCTCAATTCTTCTTCCGTTGCTTCGGGATATCTGGCCCTCAGCAACGGCTTAATGTGCGATTCCCACGTAGTATCGATCAAGGCTTGATGGGCAAGAACCGCATAGCCGTATCCGGCGGGAGGCAGGAGAAGCTGAAGAAATAGGAAAAGCGCGATGGCAACCGCATTCGCGCGAAACCAACAGGAAAACTTGCTGCTGCGCGCCGCGCCGCTCAAGAAATTCTGCCTAAAAAAGAAAGAGTCGCCAGCATCGCTTCAGTGTAGCCCAGAAGCACGCGGCTTTCCCTCAAGAGAATTCGTTAGTATTTGCGGAGAACTCCGATGACCCTGCCTTGAATCTTTACGTCGCTTGCCGCGACCATGATGGGCGCCATATCGGAATTCGCGGGCTGCAGCCGCACCTTGCCGGAACCTTCGCGATAGAAACGCTTCAGCGTCGCTTCATCTCCCGCCACCAGTGCAACCACAATGTCCCCCGCGTTCGCCACCTGGGTCTGCTCGCACACCACAAAATCCCCGTCCATGATGTGGTCCTCGATCATGGAGTTGCCCTTCACTTGCAGCACGAAGGAATTTCCTCCGCGCGCAAAATCACCCAGCGAAATCGTCTCGCGCTCTTCCACCGCTTCCAACGGGCGGCCCGCCGCAATGCGGCCCACCAGCGGAAGCTCCTGAATGCGGCGCTCGATCACCTGTTCTTTCACAGACTTCGGTAGCTGCACAATTTCGATGGACCGGCTCTGGTTGTAGCCGCGCCGGATAAAGCCCTTTTTCTCCAGCGTGCTGATGTGTTTGTGCACGGTGGCCAGCGAAGTCAGCTTCAATCCCTTCCCGATCTCCTCGAAACTCGGCGCATAACCGTGTTTCGTCTCAAAGGCTACAAGATAATCGAGAACTTCCTTTTGCCGTTTTGTCAGCGCCATTTGTAGCCTCCGCGGCTTGCCGCTTCAATCTTCCCGTGCGGCTTGTGCACTCAGCGTTCTGCCGTAGCAGGGCCCGTCCAACCTGGAGTCACTCTAGGCGAAAAGAAAGCGAACGTCAAGTGACGTTTTGCGCAAACCTCCGTCTTTCGTACCCTTTTCACTCCCTCCCCCTTGTGTTCTTCTTGTCGGCAGCCATGACTGAAACGGTTTGGTCTTCCACCCGGCGTTCCGCAGGCGTTACCTGTGCCTCGGCTCTCTCTATCCTCGGCAGTGGCTCCGCATTATTTCTTTGGGGGAGTCTGTTTCTCGGAATACTGAATTCGCCGCCGGTTTATCAAGGCAAGCATCTCTACGAGCTTTACCCGTTTAAATTATTATTTATATTCTCGGTGCCGCTTTTCCTGATTGCCTCCGGCATTCGCACCGGCATCGGACTATTTCAGTTGAAACCGTGGGCCAGGCGTGCGGCTCTCTTGTGGGCGAGCGTCGCGCTTTGCTTTTGCCTGTACGTGATTGCGTTTCGCCCGTTTGAGACGTTCTTCATCCCGGAAAGATTCGTGAGCGAAATGGAATCGTTCAAGCAGCTGCTCGCCATTTCTTTCGTAATTGCGCTCTTTCCCGTCAGCATCTGGTGGATCTTCTTTTTCCGCTTGCCCAGCGTGAAACGCCAGTTTGAAGAACCGGCCCGGCCAGAACCCGCCCGTAACTGATCCACCCCGCGGACAACTTCGCATTTTGCCCGCGCCTCCGCGCTATCGTCGCGCCCGCGGAAATGATATATAGCTGAACCATGAAACCTTCGGGACCATCCGGTTCGGTCATTGCCGCCGGAGTTGTCGCCATACTCGCCAGCCTGGTTACGATCCTCATTGCTGTGGCCGCGATCGCCGGCATAAGCCTGATGCCGCCAGCGAGCTCCTCTCCTCCCCTTCCACAATCCGTCAAATCCACGGCCGTCGTGATGATGGTCTTCCTGGCAGGCCTGGCAATCTTCGGCATTTTCACCAGTGTCGGTGTGCTGCATTTAAAAAATTGGGCGCGAGTTTCCATGCTGATTTGGGGTGCCGTAATGGCTGCGTTCTCTGGCCTGGCATTGCCTTTCGCGGCGTTTATGCCGATGCCGGAAGCGCCCGCGCAATCCCCGGTGGCTCTCCCCTTCGTGCGCACTCTCCTGCTCATCGTTTATGGAATTCCGTTTCTCATCGGTGTCTGGTGGCTCTTGCTGTTCAATCAGCGCGCCATAAAAGAGCAGTTTCTCGCGCCGGCTCTGGGCGACGGCCAACTCGCCGCTCCGGCAAGCCCGCGTTGTCCATTGCCTCTGGCCATTCTCGCGGGCTTCTCCATTTTATCCGCCGGGTTCAGTTTGCTCCTGCCTTTCACGAATTTTCCCGTCAACGTGATTCTTTTCGGCCACCGCTTTCACGGAGCCATCGGTGTGGCGCTCTTCTACCTTTCTGCGGGTCTTTTGCTTGTGGGAGCCATCGGGATGCTGCGCCTGAAGCAGTGGAGTTACCCCCTGATGCTGGGCCAGTATTTTTTCTGGATGGCCAGCGGCACGATCACTCTGGTCAGCCCAAGTTATGACCGGAACATCCATGAAATTATTTCACAGATGAATCTTCCTGAAGGTCCGATGGGGCAAGCCGCGTTTGCGCAAACGCGGGTATTTGGCGTTCTCTCTCTAATCCCCGGCGTGTTGCTCATCTGGTTGCTGCTTTACTGCCACACCCGCTTTGTGGAGGCCTGCGCGGCAAAGGAAGCCCGGCAAAGCATCTGAGGCCCGCCATTCCCGCTTCTTTTTCAACGGTGTGTTATTCTTAGTGTGTCGGCTTCTGGCGGTCACGTATTCGCTCCCGCGAACTGGTTCTCGGGCCGCCCACCGAATAAGGACCACTCTCCTAGCTCCAGGATGAGCAGTCCGCGGTACGGGGGTAACGCGCCAACATGTCAACATTGATGGATATTCCCTCGGGGAAAACCAAGAGGGAAGTTATTGACCAGGCGGTCATCCGCTTCGCCGGCGATTCGGGCGACGGCATGCAGATTACCGGCAGCCAGTTCACCAATACCGTCGCGATTTACGGCAACGATATCGCCACGTTTCCCGACTTTCCTGCCGAAATTCGCGCCCCTGCGGGCACGGTTCCCGGAGTCAGCGGCTTCCAGTTGAATTTTTCTTCCGGCGAAGTCTACACGCCAGGCGATTCCGTGGACGTGCTGGTGGCCATGAATCCCGCGGCGCTGAAGGTAAACATCGCGGACCTGAAGGCCAACGGAATCCTGATCGTAAACTCCGACAGCTTTGAGGAAGCCGATCTGCGCAAGGCGCATGTCACCTCGAACCCTCTGGAAGACAACACCCTGGACAAGTTCCGTGTATTTCCCGTGGGACTGCAACGTCTGACCCGTGCGGCCCTGCAGCACCTCGGACTCGATGCCAAGTCCATGGATCGCTGCAAGAACTTCTTCGCGCTCGGCATGTGCTATTGGCTGTACAACCGCTCGATGGATCCGACCGTCCGCTGGATCGACGACAAGTTCAGCAAGAAGCCGCTGCTTTCCGAAGCCAACAAATTGGCGCTGAAAGCCGGATACTCTTACTGCGAAGCCACCGAAGCGTTTCAGATCAGCTACGAAATTCCGCCCGCGCAACTTACGCCGGGCACGTATCGCAACCTCAGCGGCAATCAGGCTCTGGCCATCGGCTTCGTCACCGCGGCGCAGAAGGCTGGTTTGAAGTTGTACCTCGGCAGCTACCCGATTACGCCGGCCTCCGACATTTTGCATGAACTCTCTAAGTACAAGAATTTCGGCGTTCTCACGTTCCAGGCCGAAGACGAAATTGCTGCCATCACCAGTTCCATCGGCGCCGCCTATTCCGGCGCGCTGGCCATCACCACGACTTCTGGCCCCGGCATGGCGCTGAAGACAGAAGCTCTGGGCCTCGCTGTAATGACCGAATTGCCCCTCATAGTCTGCGACATTCAGCGCGGTGGGCCTTCCACCGGCTTGCCGACGAAGACCGAGCAGGCCGATTTGCTGCAGGCGATGTTCAGCCGCAATTCGGAAGCTCCGATTCCCGTGCTGGCCCCGTCCACGCCCGGCGATTGTTTCTGGACCGCACTCGAAGCCAGTCGCATCGCCCTCAAATACATGGTGCCGGTCATCATTCTGTCCGACGGCTATCTCGCGAACGGTGCGGAGCCCTGGCGCATCCCCACCGCCGAGGAAATCCCCCCCATCCCCGTGAAATTTGAGACAAATCCCGAAGGCTTCTTCCCCTATAAGCGCGACCCGCAAACGCTGGCGCGCCCGTGGGCCATTCCGGGTACCCCTGGCCTTGAGCACCGCATCGGCGGCATTGAAAAGCAGGAAGTCACCGGCAACGTGAACTACGAGCCGCTGAACCACGAAAAAATGGTGCGCATCCGCGCCGCGAAAGTGGAAGCCATCCGTCAGGACATTCCCGACGTAACACCCACCGGCGACCCCGAAGGCGACCTGCTTCTGGTTTCCTGGGGTTCCACGTTTGGCTCGGTAACCCAGGCTGTGAAAGAACAACGTGAAAAGGGACGCAAAATCGGCCACGTGCACTTGCGCCATCTAAATCCGCTGCCGGGCAATGTCGGCGAAGTTTTGAAGCGCTACAAAAAAGTTCTCGTCCCCGAACTCAACATGGGCCAACTGCTCTTGCTTTTGCGCGCAAAGTATCTGGTCGACGCCGTCGGCCTCAACAAAATTCAGGGACGCCCCTTCAAGCAAAGCGAACTCGAACAGAAAATCGAGGAAATGCTGGGAGTTTAGGAGATTCTGATGACCACGACCGCTCTGCCGCCCCTCACAAGAAAAGATTTTCAAACCGACCAGGAAGTCCGCTGGTGCCCCGGCTGCGGCGACTACGCCATTCTCGCCGCGGTGCAGTCTGTGTTTCCCGAACTCGGCGTGCGCCGCGAAAATTTCGTGGTCATTTCCGGCATCGGCTGCTCCAGCCGCTTCCCGTATTACATGAACACCTTCGGCTTTCACACCATCCACGGCCGCGCCCCCGCTGTCGCCACCGGTGTCAAGATTGCCCACCCGGAACTCGAAGTCTGGATGGTCACGGGTGACGGCGACGCGCTTGCCATTGGTGGCAATCACACGATTCACTTGCTTCGCCGCAACGTCGGCATCAAGGTTCTGCTGTTTAACAATCGCATCTACGGCCTAACCAAGGGGCAATACTCGCCCACCTCCGAATTTCAAAAGGTCACCAAGTCCACTCCCTACGGCTCGCCGGATCGTCCGTTCAATCCCATCTCGCTGGCCATCGGCGCTGAGGCCACCTTCGTGGCCCGCTCCGTGGACATTTTCCAGGCTCACCTGAAAGACACCTTGCGCGCCGCCGCCGCTCACAAGGGTTCCGCCTTCGTGGAAATTCTGCAGAACTGCAACATATTCAATGACGGCGCCTGGAACGGCGTAACCGAAAAAGAGGCCCGCAGCGAGCACGTCATCCAGCTCGAGCACGGCAAGCCGCTGGTCTTCGGAAAGGCCCGCGACAAAGGGATTCGCCGCAAGCCGGATGGCGACATCGAAGTCGTGCCCCTCGGCAACGGCATCTCCGAATCCGACCTGATCGTCCACGATGCGCACCACCCGCGCCCGTCCTACGCCTTCCTGCTCTCCCATATGGAGGACCGCCCCGGCTTCCCGACCCCCATCGGCGTTTTGCGCGCCTGGGACGACCTCCCGCGCTACGAAGACGTGGTCAACGAACAGGTCGCCGGCGTCATCCAGCAAAAAGGCCCCGGAAACCTCAACAAGCTGCTCCGCGGCGGCGACGTCTGGGAAGTAAAGTAACGTAACCTAAAGTAAAATAAAGTAAAGTCGCCAAACGACCGGTAACATCCACCCGCAACCCTGCGTATCACTGTGTTGGCGAGAAGGATTTCTCGTTCAATCAGTGCGCGTCCAGCCGTCTGGGAGGCTCCAAATTGGCTTCTAATTCGCTCTCCGGCCAGCTGGGCCTTGTTTTTAAGCCAGGCATTAATTTTTCAATTCGTAAAACCAAATTGCCTCGGTATCATCTAAACTCTTAGACAGGTTTTTTCCTCATGGATCAGAGCTCGCCCAATCCAATTCCTTCCTCGGTTCTCGGCGACGCCGACCCTGCTACCGCTGCGTTGCTCGCCACCCAGCCGGAGCAGGCCCAGACCATCGCGCTTCTCTACGAAATCAGCCACGAGCTCACCTCCATTCTCGATCGCGAGGAACTCCTGCGCCGGATCGCGGAGCGCGTCAAGAAGCTCGTGAATTATCAGGTCTTCGCCGTCTTGCTCTGGAACGATTCGACGCAGATGCTCGAAAGTGTTTTCGCCCAGCGTTATGAAAATGCTCTTCCCTCGCGGTTTCAGATGCCCCTCCATCAGGGCATCACCGGCACGGCCGCGGCGGAGCGCCGCACCATTCGTGTGGTGGATGTGCGTCTCGATCCACGTTACGTCTCCTGCGGCGAAGAAGTCGAAGTTCGCTCCGAATTGGTAGTCCCGCTCCTGCTTCGCGACCGGCTGGTGGGAGTACTTGACCTCGAAAGCACGAAGCCGCATGCGTTCAGCGCCGAGCATGAGCGCCTGCTGAACATTCTCGGCTCCTACATCGCCGTAGCTCTTGAGAATTCCCGGCTCTTTGAAGACGCGCGCGAAAATCAGACCCGGCTGCTCAACGACCTGGAAACGGCGCGCGAAATTCAGCGGCAGCTTTTGCCCAGCGGCGCTAAGGAGATTCCCGGCCTCGATGTGGCCACGGCCTACGTGCCGGCCCGCGAGCTTGGCGGCGATTTTTACGACCTGCTGCCCTACGGTGTGGGCCGCTTGGCCGTCGCCAACGGTGACGTTTCGGGAAAAGGCACCGCCGCGGCGCTTTATGGGTCCCTGGCCATTGGTATCCTGCGTGAGCTTGTACACGACAACGAGATTTCTCCTTCGGAGATGCTCGCACAGCTCAACAGTCGCCTGCTGGCTGCCCGTCTTGATGCGCGATTCATTGCGATGCAATTCGGCGTCTATGACGCCGCCTTGCGCGAACTTACCATCGCCAATGCCGGCGGCACGCTGCCGTTGCTCGTCCACAACGGCGAAGTCACCGAGGTTAACGTTGGCGGTATGCCGCTGGGGCTGCTACCCGAAGCGGAATATGATGAAGTGACGCTTAGCCTGTCGCCCGGCGACATGGTCATCTTCGCCTCCGATGGCATTCACGAATCCATGAACAAAGAGCAGGAAGAGTTCGGCGTGGACCGCTTGAAGGCGCTGTTGTCAACCGTCATGCCCAATGACCCCGGCTTCAAAGTGGCTCAACGCATCGTCAAGGCCACCGACGAACACACCGGCCCCGGCCGCCTGCCGCACGACGACCGCACGCTCCTCGTCCTCCGCGTCACCGACGACACCGAAGCCGACTTCTCCAAACTCCCCATCATCTACTAACCTTTGGAGTGCGGGAGCAACGCTCCCGCTTTTACCGTTGTACAGCTGCCTAAATTTAATGAAGGTCCCGAACTTGTCGACTATCGCGTCGTGGCGCATTGATGGGCTTTACCACTAGTGAGACCAAATGCAGGCTCCACCCTCTTCAATCGAGGCTATTTCTCCGACTTCAAAAACGTCCCACGATCCAGCTCATCAAACGCCTGCCGCAACTCCGCCTGCGAATTCATCACAATCGGCCCATACCACGCCACCGGCTCTTCAAGCGGCTTCCCCGAAACAAGCAGAAAGCGCAACCCATCGTCGCCCGCCTGCACCATCACCTCATCACCCCGATCAAAGAGCACCAGTGAACGGTTGTCCGCCTCCGACGGAGGCTTCGTATCCAGCCAGCCCACAGACTCCGTGGGAACAGCAAGTGGCTCGGAGGCATTGCAGAATTTCCCTGCTCCTGCGAACACATACGCAAACGCATGACGCGTAGTCTCAACCGGCAACATTTTTCGCTTCCCCGGCGGCACGGTCACATCGATATATATAGGATCCGTGGCGATTCCATCCACTGGCCCTTTCTTTCCCCAGAAAGTTCCACATACAATCCGCACACTGGTTCCGTCATCGTCGGTGACTTCCGGAATGTCCGGCGAATTCACCTCCTGATAGCGCGGCGGTGTCATCTTCTGCGAAGCGGGCAGGTTCGCCCACAACTGAAACCCATGCATGCGCCCCACTTCATCGCCCTTGGGCATCTCCTGGTGAATAATCCCGCGGCCCGCGGTCATCCATTGCACATCGCCCGGAGCAATTGCGCCGTGATTACCCAGGCTGTCTTTGTGCTCCACGGTTCCAGCAAGCACATAGGTGATGGTCTCGATGCCGCGATGCGGGTGCCACGGAAATCCCGCCAGATAGTCCTCCGGCACGTCGTTGCGGAAATCGTCCAACAACAAAAATGGATCAAAATCCGAAGTATTCCCAAAGCCGAAAGCGCGGCGCAGATGTACGCCCGCTCCTTCGCGGGTCGGTTTTGATTTCACCAGTCGTTTTACGGGTCGAATGGACATGGGAGCCTCCACAGGCGAGTGTAACTTTCGAACTTAGACTCAGGCCAGGATTTGCTTTGGTTGATAGATGCTCCACTGCGATGCGATGATACAAATAATTCCCATCCAGAAGAGTCGCGGCCAATCTTCTTTGCGCAAACACGTTGCGTGCGTGTATCTTATCGCCACGCTACATCATCAAGAAGCGAAGCCCAAACGGAGGGGGTGTAAACGATGACAACCGGATTGGCGGTTTTGACTCTCGTGCACGTGGTGATCAGCCTGATCGGAATTGTTTCCGGGTTGGTGGTGACATTCGGACTGCTGCGCTCGCAGCGGATGGACGGCCTGACGGCGCTATTTCTCGTCACAACCGTAGCCACCAGCGCGACCGGATTCCTCTTCCCCTTTCACAAGCTGCTGCCTTCGCATATTCTCGGCATCATTTCTCTGGTGCTGCTGGCGTTCGCGATTGCTGGTCGCTATGCCTTTCATCTGGCCGGAGCCTGGCGGCGAATTTACTCCGTCACCGCGGTTCTTTCTCTTTGGCTGAATGTATTCGTTCTGATTGCGCAGCTCTTCATGAAAGTGCCGGCGCTCCACCCGCTTGCTCCAACGGGCTCTGAGCCGCCATTCCTGATCGCGCAGACTGTGGCGATGATTATCTTTATCGCGCTCGCAGTTCTTGCCGCTAAGAATTTCCGCGTGGACGTCCCTCGCGCTGCATAGTTCGCAGTACCGGCAGTCATCTTGCGAATGGTTTTCAGGGGCCGACCATTCGCGCAGCGTGCCCCGCCGCAACACACCAAGACCCGCCGGCCAATCGGGTCGTGGAAAACAGCACAAAGTAAATGTGGAAAAAGGCTGCCTGAAACGAATCGGGTAAGGTTGTAGTCGGAACTAATTTCCGGTAGAAACCGTCTTCATCGGCACGGCGCTCGCCGTCTCGCCAAAATAATTCTGCTGCCGCAGCGTCCGGTAGATGCGCCCGGCAACTTGCGCCGCCGTCGGGCCTTTCACGCGCCGCGTATTCCCCCGCAACAAAACCGCAAGAGCAATCTTCGGATGCGCTTCGTCGGCATAGCTGAGGAACCACCCAATCCGCGAAGGATTAACGTGGTCGTCGCAGGTTCCGGTTTTCCCCAGCGGGGTCTCTTCGCCGCCTGGATCCGCGCTCAACCGCCCGGTGCCATACAGCACCGCCGCCAGCATTCCCTCGCGAACCTCCGGCAAAACGTTGGCGATGTTCAAATCTCGCTTCACGCGCGGCTGGAATGCATCCACTTCTTCCTGCGTGTGCGGATACTGCAAATAATAAAGTGTGCCTCCATTTGCAAACGCCGCGGCCAGCGCCGCCAGTTGCAGCGGCGTCACCTGAATGCCTTCACCGAAACTCGACATGCGCCCCACACCGCCATACGCCGGCGGCTGCGTCGGGAAAGATCCCGGATGCTCGTCGGGCAGATTGTAGCCGGCAAGTTCGCCCAGCCCGAGCAAACGCCCGTAGCGCGAAACCGTATCAAAGCCCATGCGCCGGCCAAGCTCTTCAAAAAACGTGTTGTTCGAGTGCGCCAGCGCCTCGGTCAAATTCATGTACTTCCGGCGGCCCACCTTCAGCATGGTGTCGCGCGTGATGACATTTTCTTCCAGCGCGGCAACCGCGATGGTCGGCTTGATCGTGGAGCAAGGAATATATCCGTCGCTGAAGGCGATCTTCTGATTCACAACGGCAAGAATGCGTCCCGTATTCGGGTCCACGGCAACAACGGAACCGTTGTAACGGCCAAGCGCATCCACAACCGCTTGGCGCACAATCGGGTCATCGTAAGCAGGATCATCCGCGCTGATCGAATCCGCGTAAGTCGGCGCGTATCCGCGATACCGCGAAGGCGCAAGCCGTTTGCGCGAGTGGGATTTCACCGAGGATTTCGCAGTCGTAATTGCAGCGGATTCCGCAGCCGGCACCGGCATGGCGAGTGATCCCACCAGCAAGCCCGCGACAATAGTTTTTCCCAGTTCCTTGATCATTCAGTCCTGACCTGGAGCAGTTCTTAGTAGTCCTAGTATGGAATGAGTGGAAATCTACTCTTGTTCCAATGCTTGGTCAAACTTCCGCTCATTCGATGCATCCCGCGAGCCGCAGTGTGCCATGCTTAATTACAAGCATTTAACAAAGTCTCATCGGGTCTTTCTCATCCACAAGCTTGTCAGGGCTCGCAGACTGAGACGTAGTCTACGGGGTGCAAGGACACCGACGCAATAGATAATGAGACCCAGTACTTTCCTATGTGCTTTGTTATGAACGTTGAACCGACGGCCAGCCCACTCTGACGGGATTGCCCTTTTGGGCACGGGGAAGCCACTGTCCATAAGCCTAGAGTTTTCTTAGATTTCACATTTTGAGACGCCAAAAAGAACGAGGGCGGCGCACCCTTCAGTGTGCCGCCCTCGGCGGGAATGCCCTCTTAAGCTAGCTTAACGAGAAGGACGCGCCTTATTGTCCGTGGATGCGACCGCAGCGGCAGCCTTCAGCGGTGCCTTCTCCGCCGGAATGTTAGCGTGGCCGTTGGCGCCGGGGGTTGCCGTTGCTGGGTTCTGCCCGGAAACCGGGATTTCCATTTTCTTGCGCAGCGCGTTTTCCAGTTTGTCGCGAATGTCCTTGTTCTCTTTCAGGAACACGCGAGCGTTTTCGCGGCCCTGCCCCATGCGCTCGCTGCCATAGCTGAGCCATGTGCCGGACTTTTCAAGAATGCCCTTGTCCACGCCGAGGTCAATCAGGTCGCCTTCGCGCGAAATGCCTTCGCCGTAAAGAATGTCGAACTCCGCCTCGCGGAACGGCGCAGCCACCTTATTCTTCACAATCTTCGCGCGCGTGCGCGAACCCACCACGCGATCCCCATCCTTGATCGCTTGGATGCGCCGGATATCCACGCGCATCGAAGCATAAAACTTCAGCGCGCGCCCGCCGGTGGTCGTTTCCGGGTTGCCGAACATCACGCCAATCTTCTCGCGAATCTGGTTGATGAAAATCAGGCAGGTCTTGGACTTCGAAACAATCGCCGTCAGCTTCCGCAGCGCCTGCGACATCAAGCGCGCCTGCAAGCCCATCTGCGGATCGCCCATTTCGCCTTCGAGTTCCGCCTTCGGCACCAACGCCGCCACCGAGTCCACAACCACAATGTCCACGCCGCCTGAACGGATCAGCGTTTCCGCGATTTCAAGAGCCTGTTCCCCGTGGTCCGGCTGCGACACCAGCAGGTTGTCCACATCCACGCCCAGCTTCCGCGCGTAGGAAGGGTCCAGCGCATGCTCCGCGTCGATGAACGCCGCCTGCCCGCCCAGCTTCTGCGCCTCGGCAATCACGTGCAGCGTCATCGTCGTCTTACCGCCCGATTCCGGCCCGTAAATCTCAATCACGCGTCCGCGGGGAAAGCCGCCCACGCCCAGCGCCGCGTCAATCGACAAGCACCCCGAAGGAATCACGTTCACCGGGACCAGCACATCCTTGCTGCCCAGCCGCATGATCGAGCCCTTGCCGTACGACTTCTCGATCTGCGATATCGCTGCTTCCAGCAATTTTGCCTTTTCATCTGTCATTTCTCACCTCGGTCGAGGAAATTAGGAATTTCGCGAATGGGCCGGTGTAGCACGTTGTAAAGCGGGCGGGGGAACTCCGCCGCGGCTTCTCCCGATACGTTACGATAACGGAATATTACCATTTCGTATCTGGCAATGCTACCTCTAGCTTTCCTTCCGCACTGCAAAGGCTTTCAACGGCTGCAGCCATGCTCCAGTTCGTGATCCACCAGCTGCGCCAGCGCGGCGCGCTCCCGCCGGTCCCACTCGGCTTGCTCTTCGCGGCTGATGCCGCGTAGCCGGGTAAGGTACTGGCCGCGGGTGCGCACCTCAAGAAGCTCAAATGCGAGTCTCTCATGTTCGACGCAGCTTAGAACATCCAAACGGGACTGGATCATGGGCCACCTGTTGAAAACCTGATGGCCTCACACTACCT
>Ga0137415_10000300_pt1 | contig 45648 bp, 42 predicted proteins | sample CZODoug3_1_1_16f_FD_183082 | JGI IMG/M metagenome (GOLD analysis project Ga0137415, IMG submission 183082) | Vadose zone soil fungal communities from Angelo Coast Range Reserve, California, USA - CZODoug3_1_1_16fungal (Hybrid Assembly) | ecosystem: Environmental > Terrestrial > Soil > Vadose...
CTGCCTGTTCAGCAAGGACGACCATGACCTGAGGTCACTGCTTCGCGAAGGGGCCTCCGACGAGGATTTGGTCACCTACATCCGTTCGATTGTCACGGAAAAAGAGGAGGGGCATCGAATCAATGAGCCGGGTTTCATACCCCCCTCCCGCACGATGGTATTCATTGGCGGGTAGTGGAAAATTGGCTCAAATATGAGAAAATGAAGCTTCCCAGCAGGGACCAGGGACCACTTAGCATCAACCTCTGAGCAGACAGAATACCCCCATGGGCAACCTAGTATCCATTTCGGATAGCAGCACCCTCATCGGCGCACACCAGCCGCCGACTCTCCACGCGCCGGAAATCGAAGCCGGTGTCGGCTGTGACTTCGATTCCTACCTCCTAGTCCCCGACCATGCCCTCGATGACCGCATCGCCGCCGCCAAAGCCCGCCTGCACCGTGACGTCGTGATCCTGGGCCATCACTACCAGCGCGACGAAGTCATCAAGTTCGCTGATTTCCGTGGCGACTCTCTGAAACTATCCTTCCAGGCTTCTCAGGCCGAGGGACGCTACATAGTTTTCTGCGGCGTGCACTTTATGGCCGAAAGCGCCGATATCCTCCGCCGCGAGCACCAAACCGTCATTCTGCCCGACCTCAACGCCGGCTGCTCCATGGCCGATATGGCCGACATCGGCCAAGTGGAAGCCTGCTGGAGCGAGCTTTCTTCTCTTCTCGATTCTCGCAAGATCATCCCCGTGACCTACATGAATTCCACCGCGGCCATCAAATCCTTTACCGGTGAGCATGGCGGCTCGGTCTGCACCAGTTCCAACGCCGCCGAAGTCATGAAATGGGCCTTTGAAAGCGGCGAAAAAGTGCTCTTCCTCCCCGACGAGCACCTCGGCCGCAACACCGGCTATCGTATGGGCATCCCGCTCAAGCAAATGATCGTCTGGGATCCCTACCAAGAGTTTGGCGGAAACACTCCGGAAGCGATCCACGGCGCGCGCATCATCCTCTGGAAGGGCTACTGCTCCGTGCACCAGCGCTTCACCCCGCAGCAAGTCGAGCGCGTCCGCCGCGAGCATCCTGGCATTCGCGTTATCGCCCATCCCGAATGCCGCTTCGAGGTCGCACAGTCTGCCGACCAAATCGGCTCGACCGAGGGCATCATCAAGGCTATTCAGTCTTCGCCTGCTGGCACCGAGTGGGCCGTTGGCACGGAAATTCATCTTGTCAACCGCCTTAGCAAGGAACTCACAAACCACAGAGTCATCTCGCTCGATCCCAGCGTTTGCGTTTGCACAACTATGTTTCGCATCACCCCTCAGCATCTCCTTTGGGCTCTTGAGAATCTCGGCGAGGGCAACGTCGTCAACTGCATTTCCGTTGACGAACGCACTCGCTACCACGCGCGAGTTGCTCTCGACCGCATGCTCGCTTTGCGCTAGCATCACGTTAGGACAGACTTTTTGCCCTGAGCTTTGCGAAGGGAAGTCTGTCCTCTTTTCCAGTCGCAAAGTTGTCCCCAGAACGGAATCAGAATGGCTGACGAAGACGACGATCAGGAACAAGACGAATCTCCAGAACCACCGCAGCGCCTCTTCACGCTGACCGAAGCGGAGCGCACCCGCCAGGAACTGGAACCCTTCCTCGTCGAGGCCATGGATTCCCGCAAAAAACTTTCCGGCTTGGAAAACGAACTCGCGGCCGTCGCCGCCCGGATCATGATGATGGGCGGCGTGATCGTGCCCTACGAGAAACTCGCTGCCGTGCGCATGCAGCACAACCAGATTGCCGAGACGCTCAAGTCCGCACTGAACCGCATTCTCGAAACGGGATGCCTCATCAAGGACCTCGACGTGGGCCTCCTCGATTTCCCGGCCGTCATCAACCAGCAGGACGTTTATCTCTGCTGGAAGCTTGGCGAGGACCGCATCCGCTTTTACCATCGCCAGGACGAAGGCTTCGCCAGCCGCAAACCGCTCGACCCGCGCGACCTCGGCCCCGGCGACAAGATTCAGTAGCTTTGGTCTTTACGCGTTGGCGTAGAGGCCGGACTTTAGCCCGGCGCTTTCCTTTCGGTGACATCCTAAGAGCGCTTTTTGCGCTCCGAACGAGTTTACGGAATTCGGGATCTCAACTACATGCTGTTCGCCAACTCAAAACTGTGAGCGACTTTGACCGACCATCCTGAAAACCGCCTGAAAGACTCCGCCAGCCCCTACCTGCGCTCCGCTGCGCACCAGCCCGTCGACTGGCACGAATGGGGTGACGCCGCTTTCGCCCGCGCCAAATCCGAAGACAAACCCATCCTCCTCGATATCGGCGCCGTCTGGTGCCACTGGTGCCACGTCATCGATCGCGAGAGCTACGAAAACGCCGAAATCGCCAAAATCATCAATGAACACTTCGTGGCCGTGAAAGTCGATCGCGACGAGCGCCCCGACGTAGATTCTCGCTACCAATCCGCCGTTAGCGCCATTTCCGGCCAGGGCGGCTGGCCGCTCACCGGTTTTCTTCTTTCCGACGGAAAGCCTTTTTTCGGTGGCACTTATTTCCCGCCCGAAGACCAGATGGGCCGCCCGGGATTCCGCCGCATTCTTCTCGCTGTCTCCGATTCCTACCGCAGCAAGCGCGCAGAGCTTGAACGCGCCGCCAACTCCCTCGCCGACGCCGTCTCGCAAGCCGAAGTTTTCACTGGCGCCCGCGCCGATTTCGACTTCGGTGTCGTCGTCGCGCAGATCAAGTCCATGACTCAGCTTTTTGATATCAAGAACGGCGGCTTTGGCCGCGCTCCGAAATTCCCGCACTCCTCCGCCATTGACCTCATCCTCGAGCGTTACCAGCAGACCAAAGAAAAGCATCTCCTTGCTATGGCCGAAACTACTCTCGAGAAAATGGCCCGCGGCGGCGTCTACGACCAGCTAGCCGGCGGCTTCCATCGCTACTCCGTCGATGAACGCTGGCTCGTCCCCCACTTCGAAAAAATGTCCTACGACAATTCCGAACTCCTGAAAAATTATCTCCACGCTTCGCAGATAAGCTCGAAACATGATTGGGAGGGTGCATTCTCAGAAGTTGCGGAGAGAATTGTTCTTTGGGTCAACGAAGTCCTGTCAGACCAAGAAAAGGGTGGATTTTACGCCAGTCAGGATGCCGATTTTTCGCTCGACGATGACGGCGATTATTTCACGTGGACGCTTGATGAAGCGCGTAGCGTAATGACGCCGGAGGAATCGCGCGTTATCGAACTCTACTACGACGTCGAGGCCCACGGCGAAATGCACCACAATCCCGCCAAGAACGTGCTTTGGATCTCACGAGGTTTTGAGGAAATTGCGCAAACATTGGGGCGCAATGCGGATGATATCGTCACGATAAAATTGAACGCGGAAGCCAAGATGATGAAAGCACGCCGCGAACGTCCCACTCCCTTTGTCGACAAAACGATGTACGTCTCATGGAACGCGATGTTTGTCTCCGCATATCTCGAAGCCTCTCGCACACTGATTGATGATCGAATTGGTGGTGAATGCCGTTCATTTGCCCTGAAAACCCTCGACCGCATGTTGAAAGAAGCCTGGTGCGAATCTCGCGGCTTCGGCCACCGCGTCGGCGGCCCCGCCCTCGAAGGCTCTCTCGACGACCAAGTTTTCGGTGTCCTCGCGCTCCTCGACGCCTACGAAACCACTCTCGACCCGCGCTATTTCAATGCCGCGCAAAAAACCCTTGACCTCGCCATCGCCCGCTACGGTGACGCCGAAGGTGGCGGCTTCTTCGATCGCCCCTCTGACGCCGCCCCCATGGGCGGCCTCGACGTCCGCCGCAAGCCCTTTCAGGATTCGCCCACGCCCAGCGCCAATTCCGTCGCCGCCATCGCCCTCATTCGCATGCACGCTTTCACCGGCGATGATCGCTACCACGCCTTCGCCAAGAAAACACTTGAAGCTTTCGCCGGCATCGCCCCGCAATACGGCCTCTTCGCCGCCACTTACGGCCTAGCCGCCACGCTCTTCGCCCATCATCCGATACAGGTTGTCATCACTGGCCCCGCCAACGATTCCGCCGCACAAGCCCTCGAAGCCGCCGCCCACCGCGCCTTTCGCTTCGGCAAATCCGTTCTCCGCGTCACCCTCCAAACTCCCCAACTTCATCTCGCAGGCGCTCTCAAAGAGACTCTTCCCCATCTCCCCATCGGCAAAGCCTTGGCGGTTGTCTGCTCCGGACAAACCTGTTTCCCCCCAACCGGCGATCCCGCCCAACTGATCGCCCTGCTGGAAAACGGCATCGTCAGCGCCGCTACTTCCTAAGTTTCCGAAGAAGGTAGGGATCTCAGCTTTAACTGTGGCGACGATCGCCATGGCACGCAGGCAAAAAAAACGGGCGCGATGCTCGCACCGCGCCCGCCAACTCACTTTTTTTCCTTAACTTCCTTTACGCCATTACTTCTTCGGCCTCGACTCCGGCGGCACCATCCCATTGGCCCGGTAATACACCACCAGGTTGCCGTAGTGCTCCCCGGAATGCTCGATCAGCCCATATGCCAGGTCATAGAGCCGGTCCAAATGCGGGCTGCCGTCATTCACTGCTTCATTCAATCCTTTGTCACCCTTCGCTTTGATCGCATCCGCGCCATCCTGCACGCACTTCTTTACGAACGCAATCAAGTCCGCCTTGTTGTTGATTTTCAGGTCTGCGGGCTTGGGATCATCCGCATAGCGCGGCTTCTGCCCCAGTGCGAAATCCGTGAAGTAATACATGGACGCCGAGACGTGCAACAGCACTGCTCGGAAAGTCCGTGAATCCGGATTTGGCTTATAGTCGTACTTGTCCTCGGGCAAGTCCTCGGCAATCATGATCAGCTTCCGCCCGATGTCGTTCCACTGTTCCAGCACTGCCTGCGAAGGGCTTGGCGCCGGTTTCGGCGGCTCCTTCTTCGCCGCCTCTTGCGCTACCGCTGGCAGCACCGCCATCCCCATAGCCAAAGCCAACCCTGCCACCCACTTTAGCTTCTTCATTTTTCTCTCCTCCGTTACGCCCGAACGCCGGACGTTCTTTCCTTCAGACGCGCCACTCCGCCAAGCGTTTCCCCCGACTGGCCCCGATCAACAAACCACGATCACCATCGAACCGCACTGCGGTACTTGGCCTTTCTGCGGGGGTTCATCTTACGCAGTAAAGCCCTCCCGGTCATGCGATATTCCTCAACCCCGCATGGTAAACTTGTATTTTACACTTAGGGGCACTGACATCGTGAATTGGGGCTTTCTGCTGCTGCGCATCGCAATTGGTTTGAGCATCTTGACGCTGCTTTATCTTTCGCAGCGCTTCTGGTATCGCGCTCTTTGGCGCGTTACCTCCCATTGGGGCCGGGTGACCCTCCGCGTTAGCGCCAGACTTGCTTACGTCGTCCTGCTCCTCTTGGTCATTATTACCATGTCGCAAGGTCTGTTTTTCGGTCGCGGAGGTTTCGCCCGCCAGAGCTCTCTAATGACCGTTATCACCGGCCTGTGGTTCTTCAGCGCCTTGTTTGCGTTTCTAGCCGTCAAGACGGTCCACGGGCTGGAACGACTCTGGCGCTGGCTGCATGCCACGACGACGATAAAAACCGCCCCGCAGCAAAACGCCGCGCAGTCCACGCCCGAACTGGCCGAGACTGTTGCCGATCCGGGCCGCCGTTACTTCTTCCGCGCCGCCACCGCCGCTGCCGGCGCCGCCCCATTTCTCGGTGCCATGTATGGTTTCGCCGCCGAGCGCCTCAACTACCAAGTCCGCCGCATCGAAATTCCCATCCACAATTTGCCTGCCGCTCTCGATGGCCTGAAGATCGTCCAAATCAGCGACATCCACCTCAGCGGCTATATGTCCCGCTCGCAGGTTCGCCGCGCCGTGGATATGGCTAATAATCTCGGCGCCGACCTCGCCGTGGTCACCGGCGATCTCATTACCGGCAGTGGTGACTCCATCGCCGATTGCGTCGAAGAGGTTCGCCGCCTTCACGCTCCCCTCGGTACCTGGGGCTGCAACGGCAACCATGAAATTTACGCGCGCGCCGAGGACGAAGCCGCCTATCTCTACGCTCAGGCAGGCATGAAAATGCTGCGCCAGGAAAACGCGCCAATTACTTTCAGGGGCGCCTCCTTCAATCTTCTCGGCGTCGATTACCAGCGCGAGCGCACTCCCCGCGGCCAGCGCCAACAGACTCTCGCGTTTGTCGAGACCCTCGTTCGCCGCGACATGCCCAACATTCTTCTTTCACACAATCCCAACACCTTCAATCGCGCCGCGGAGCTTGGCATTGAGCTTTCCCTTGCTGGCCACACCCACGGTGGACAGATCCAGGTCGAAATCCTCGACCATCGCCTCAGCCCCGCGCGCTTCATCACCGATTACATAGCCGGCCTGTACCAGCGCCCGCTTTTCGCCCCTGCCCCCAATGAGCGTGCTGCTTCGGGCGCTTCCGTCACCCGGGCTTTCAGCCCATCGCTCTTCGCCTCTGCTTCGGTTCCGATGGCCCACATCTACGTGAACCGAGGCCTTGGTACCGTCGGTGCCCCGGTGCGCCTCGGTGTTCCTCCTGAAATCAGCTTGATTATCCTCCGTACTGTCTAGCTCGGACCCGTCGCCGGAAATCAATTTTCGTGTACGCTCCCCGGCGACGGAGAATCAGAATCTCCAGACTTTCGTATCCTTCTAGTGTTCTGGATTCAATTTTCAGAATACCGGCTGTTCGTAATCTTCTCTTCCAGCTACAAGTCGCTTGTTCTCAATCTTCAAAGCGCCACGCCGGAATGTTGTGCCCGTTGGTAGCCAGCCTGCATCCAACGTTAGTTGGTCCAGCCGGGCGGAGGCTCGTTCGCGAACGCGTGGGACGTGTTTCGCATCGAAAATCTCGCTTTGGAAGGATTCTCAAATGCTGTCCAAAAGTAAGTCCTGGAAGTCTCTTCCGGTAGTGGCTCTTTCGCTTTTCTTGCTCCCCTCTGTAACGCCAGCGCAACATTACAAACAAACGAACCTCGTCTCCGACATCGCGAGTATGGCTCCCACGTTCGACCCCAATCTGAAGAATCCCTGGGGTCTCACGCGCTCCTCCACTACTCCCACCCGCCCTGGAAGCCCTTGGTGGGTCGGCAACAACAACTCTGGCACTTCCACTCTGTACACGGGAGCTGGCGCCATAATTCCAATCAACGGCACTGGCACTGTCACTGTTCCGCCTCCCAAGGGTTCCCCGGCGGGAACGCTGTCGACCCCTACAGGCGTAGTCTTCAATGGCAGCCCCTCGGATTTTTTCGTTGCTCCCGGTAAATCCGCTATCTTCATTTTCGCGACCGAAGATGGCACGATCTCCGGCTGGGCCGGCGGTCAGAATGCCGTGCTCGTCGTCGACAACTCCGATAACGGCTCAGAGCATGGCGCGGTCTACAAAGGCGCCACCTCCGCGGAAATTGCAGGCAAAAAGTTTCTCTATGTCAGCAATTTCCGCTCCGCCAAAGTCGAAGTCTATGACACCAACTTCAAGCGCGTGAGCTTGGGAGAAGAAGCCTTCCATGCCGAGGAAATTCCAGATGGCTTTGCGCCCTTTAACGTTCAGAACATTGGCGGTACGCTCTTTGTCACCTACGCTAAGCAGGATGCTCTCCGCCACGATCCCGTGGGCGGCGATGGTTTTGGCTTCGTCGAGCTCTTCTCTCCCAATGGCAATCACGTCGGCCATCTTCAACATGGTCCCTGGATGAATGCCCCCTGGGGAGTCGTCTGGACTACGCGTGATTTCGGTGAATTCAGCAACGCCATTCTCGTCGGCAATTTCCGCAGCGGATGGATCGCGGCGTTCAATGGTTTCACCCACAAATTCATCGGTTGGGTAAGGAACTCCGACGACTCGCTCGTAACCATCGACGGTTTGTGGTCGCTTACCTTCGGTAATGACGCGACCGCGGGCCCTGCGAACACTTTGTTTTTCACCGCCGGCATCAACAACGAAGCCGACGGCCTCTTTGGCACCCTCACTCCCGTCGACGGCCTCGACGGCGACGAAGAGTAGACCGGCAAGAACTTTTACTTTCTTGCATCGAAGTAACGCAGACGGCAGAGATTCGTTGTTCTCTGCCGTCTTCCTTTTCATATTCCACCAGGAATCTCTTTTCTTCTGACTCTCCTCTCCCCTTGTTGGTTCCTCGATGCATTCCTGCGAGAGCGGATGAATGTTAAGATTCCTCGCGTTCGATTTCTCACACCATGACAATCAAAGAAAAAAACTACTGGCTCGACACCGTAATCGCGCCGCCGGCGCAATCACAACGCGATTTGCCGGATAGCATCGACGTTGTCGTTGTCGGCGGCGGCTTCTGCGGTCTTTCCGCTGCGCGCGCGCTCGCGAAACGCGGCGTGAAAGTTGCCGTCCTCGAAGCCGAAACCTTCGGTTGGGGCGCCAGCTCGCGCAATGGCGGCATGGTCCTCACGGGCATGAAGCTCCCCGTGCCCACGTTGATCAAGCGCTATGGCCGGGAAACCGTGCGCAAAATGTACGCTTCTTCTCTTGAATCCATCGATTGCCTCGAGCACATCGTCCGCGAAGAAAACATCGACTGCAGCTTTTCGCGCTGCGGTCACCTCGAAGTGGCTTGCAAGCAGGCGCACTTCGATGACTACGAAGAATCCGCCGCGCTCATCAAAAGTGAATTCAATCACGAGCTGCGCATCATTCCTAAAAACGAATTGCGCGCCGAAATTGGCTCGGACATTTATTTTGGCGGCATGGTCGACGAAACTAGCGCCGGTCTGAATCCCGCGCGCTACGTTGCCGGTCTCGCGCTTGCAGTGCAGCGTGGAGGAGCGTGCCTTTTCGATCACACGCGCGTCACATCCGTCAACCGCGAGAAAAATAACGGCGCAGGCAAATTCCGCGTGCAAACTTCAAGGGGCCCCATCACTGCGCGCGAAGTGGTTCTCGCCAGCGGCGCCTACACCACCGAAGCCACTCCCGCGCTGCAAAAAAAAATCATTCCCATCGGCTCCTACATCATCGCCACCGAAGTCTTGCCCAGTGACCTCGCGCGCGAGCTCAGCCCGCGCAACCGCATGATCTACGACTCCAAACACTTTCTCTACTACTACCGCCTCACGCCTGACAATCGCATGCTCTTCGGAGGCCGCGCCGCCTTCTTCCCGGAAACAGAAAACACCGTGCGTCAGAGCGCCGAAATCCTCCGCCGCGGTATAATTAAGGTTTACCCGCAACTGCGCGACACCAAAGTAGAATTCGTCTGGGGCGGCACGCTCGATTTCACTCTCGATGTCATGCCGCATGCGGGAAAGCTTGACGGCATGTATTTTGCCGCGGGTTTTGCCGGCCATGGCGTTGCCGCGGCCACTTGGTTTGGCACAAAGCTTGCCGGCCTCATTTGTGGCGACCCTAATGACATTCCCTTCGACGGCATCAAGTTTTCCGCCGCCCCACTCGGTCTGCGCAGCGGCAACACTTGGGCGCTCCCTCTCGCTGGCGCCTGGTACCGCATCCTCGATTTGTTCGCGTAGCGCCGGTCTCTCGCCCTGAGCTTCGCCGAAGGGTCAGGCCGCCATCTTCTCTCCTCGGACTAAACGTAAGAAAAAATACATCACCGGCCCCAATAGCACCGGCACCGGCCCCCACTTTCGCGCGAACGGATCGCTCCCCACCAGCGCCACCACACTCATCGCCAGCGGCGCGATGATGACGTAGAGCAATCCCGCGCGGCCCCAAGGAATACGGAACGGCCGCGCCAAATCCGGCTGCGTCTTGCGCAGCCGCCACGACGCCAGCACCGTCAAGATTGTGACGCCAATGCGCAGCCAGATGTAGATGGTCAAAAGCTGCACCAGCGTTTTCTGCGCCAGTAGCGCATAAATCATGCAGGACGCGATGATGGCGATCCACGGCGTGCCGTAGCGCGGATGCCGGGCCGCGAGCACCGGTGATAGGTAACCGTCCTCCGCCATCGTAGACGGCATGCGCGTGCTGGTCAGCACCGTGGCGTTCAGCAGTGAGAGATTCGTGATCATCGCCGCAACGGCCATCGCAAGACCCAGCCAGGGCCCACCAATTAACGCTGCCGCAGCGGAAAAATATCCTGTGTGCCACTTCTGCCAATCGCCGAGCGCCGCGAGCGAGAACATTGTCGGCAGAAAATACGTGGCGATCGAAAGCGGAATGACTATCGCGAGCGCGATAGGATAGCTGCGCTGGGGATTCTCCACTTCTTCCGCCACGCTCGAGACTTGCTCGTAGCCCGAGTAAAGCCACAAGCCCAGCGCCAGCCCCGCCCCGAAAACTTGAAACCGCGGCACGTGCGGCGGCACCAGCGGCGAAAACGGATTGTGGTGCCACTTCGTTGCCGCGATCACGCACATCACCACGATGGGCGCTAAAATGGAAATTTCCAGAATCGTTGCGACCCTGCCCACCATTTGGATGCCGCGCACGTTGATGTACCCGATCAACGCAATCACCGCCACCGCGATGAGGTAGTGCATCCACCCGGGAATCGTGAAGTAGAACGAAAGGTAATTCGTGAAGTAGTCCGCCGTCAAAACGCCGTACGAGCTGCCCAGCAGGAACGACGCGCTCCAATTCCACCAGCCGGCTTGGAATCCCCAGAAGTCGCCGAAGCCCGCGCGCACCCAGCGATAGAATCCTCCTTCAACGGGAATCGCCGTGGTCAGCTCCGCCGCCACCAGCGACACCGGAATGCACCAGAAAAACGGGATGAACAACTGGTACAGCAGCGTCAGCCCCGGCCCGCTGGTCGTCACCATGTCCTCGAGGCCGAACGACCCGCCCGTCGCGTACGCATACATCACGAACACGAACGGAAGCAACGCGGCCTTGCGGATTGGACTCCGTCTCTTGTTCTCTTCGATCGAACTCGCGGTCAGACTCTCCTCCGAGGGCCCCGTGCTTGTCCGGCAAAGGGTATCGCATTCCCTTTTGCATCTGTAGCCCTTTCCAGCAAGAATGAGAGAAGCCTCGCAAGCGGCTATCCTTCGCGAAATCAGAAAGACACCAGCGCATGGCCGGCACTCCTAATCCTCCAACTCAGGCCAACAAAGTGGTCGTTGCGTTTCTCGATGGGCGCCGCGTGAGGGGCTACGTCTACAATTTTTTCGCGCTCCGGGATGCGTTCAGTTTTTCCCCAGGAAAATTCCCGAAAACAGGACGCCGTGGAAGTCAAAATGAAGGACCTAAAGGCCATCTTTTTTGTGAAGGACTTCGCCGGCAATCGCGAGTATCAGGACGATGTGCTTCCCGAACTCTTAAAGCGCGGCCGCAAGATCGAAGCCGCTTTCAGCGATGGAGAAACGCTTATCGGAGCGACGGAAGCGTATCACCCGCAGAAATCCGGTTTTTTCATGTTTCTCGCCGACCCTAAAAGCAACAACACCCGCGTATTTGTCGTCAACAAGAACCTCCGCCACATCAAGTTCCTTTAGCCCCGCTCCTCATGCGATTGGGCCGCTGGCCGGCTCTAACCGGGCGCCAATTGACTGGCGGTTTGGTTTGCTGCCGCGCATGTTGCGCAGTCCTTGGCGCCTGCGTTTTCACCGGAGCGTTCGCCACCGGCACACCGGGAACATAGATCAGCAGGGAAGAAAGAAGGCTCGCGCCCAGCCGTCGTGCAAAACTTCTCATGGAAACGCCTCTCGTTCGCGGGCCGGGCACGCTTCAGGCTGGTAGCTATCTTTAATTTAGATGCGCGAAGTCCCTCTAGCGTTGATTGTCAAAGTGTAAGAACGGAAATGATAAGACTCGCGTAGACCGCCCTTAGGAATGCTTGTCCGTGCCAAAGCCACGAGAAATGGCGATCAAGGCTCTGTGGAGGTTGTTTCGGAGCGGAGATCGGCTATTACCAGACGGATCTCTTCATAAGGGATTTCGAGTGGTAGCGCTTCCTTGAGCGGCTTGAGGCGGTCCATTCCCAGCTGCCGGCAGGCGGCGGCGATCTGCTCGTACCGTTCGGGGGCTAACCAGTTGGGCTGAAATTCGGTGTCGCCCCGCTCGATGAGATCGGCCACCAAGGAGACGACGGCGCGCAGCGTTCTCTGGCGAATCTGAGCAATCTCGGCAAACGTGTGCCCTTCTTCGAGCAAGCGCAAGGTTTCTTTGGCAGGGGAAGATGCTCTTGCTTTGCCCTCATTGCTGGCGCGGTCGCCGTCGCGGAAATGGCGCAAGGCGTCAAGGATTTGCTGACCAAAGACTCTAGTTTTCTTTTCCCCAAACCCCGGCACTCGTCCCAGAGACTGCAAATCTCTGGGCTTCACGTGACAAAGCTCATCCAAAGTCGTATCCCACATTACGCTGGATGCTCCAATGCCCATTTGTTTGGCTGTATTGCGCCGCCACTCGCGCAGGTATTCCTTCAACTCGATGTCGCCCGAGGCAGTTACGGTAGCCATGGCAGGACGTGCCTCTGCCGGCCGTGCCGTAGAGACTGTCGACTGCGGCTTGCGGGTCGCGTCGCGCCTTCTTCGTGGCGATTGCAGCCCGGTTTCCAGCCAGTCTGGCACCGCCGCGCAAACATCGCAGTTGCCGCAGGCTTCCCACTTGGGAGCTTCGCCGAAGTGGCGGCAGACGTGGCGTTGCCGGCACTCCGTGGATTGCACGAAACGCTCGACTTCATGGTAGCGCTGCCAGGCGCGCTCCTTCTCGGAAGGGTCTTCGATCTTGCCGATAAAAAACGCGTGTAAGCCCGTATCTTTTTTTTGCCAGAACAAGAAGCAATCGGCAGGCAGCGCATCTCGGCCGGCTCGGCCCGCTTCCTGGTAATACTGCTCGACACTCTTCGGCAGCGAGAGATGAATCACCGCGCGCACAGCAGCTTTGTTGATGCCCAGGCCGAAGGCCATGGTGCCGACCATGACGCGCACTTCATCGGCCATCCATTTTTCCTGGTTCTCGCGCCGCGCGGCGCTTTCCATCTGGCCGTGATAGCCGATGGCAGGCACGCCGTTTTCCTCCAGGAAATCGACTGTGTCTCCCACGCGCGCGACTGTCGGAGAGTAGACGACGATGCTCCCGTCCGAGACTTGCTTCACGGCACGCAGCAGCCATTCATCTTGCGTTTTCGCGTCACACTGCCGAACGATGTAGCGCAGATTGGGACGGCGAAAGCTGGCGATGTGTTTGTACGGCTCGCGCAAGCGAAGCTGCTCGATGATGTCATGGCGAACCCGCTGCGTGGCGCTGGCGGTGAACGCGGCAATAGGGCGATCGGGAAAAAGTTCACGCAAGCGGCTGAGCTGGCGATACTCAGGCCGGAAGTCGTGACCCCATTCGGAGATGCAATGCGCCTCGTCGATGGCGAAGAAAGAAACCGGCACGCGCCCAAGCCACGCCGGCGTGCCATCCAGGGCGATACGCTCGGGCGAAAGGTAGAGCAGCCGATAGTGGCCCTCGCTTGCGTGGCGAAGGACGGCGCTCCGCCGCTCGCTCGAAAGCGAACTATTCAGGAAACCAGCGGGGATGCCCATTTGCTCGAGTTGCGCCACTTGGTCCTGCATCAGCGCGATCAGCGGGGAGACCACCACCACCGTGCGTTGCGCGTCGAGTACTGCCGGCAATTGGTAGCACAGCGATTTACCCCCGCCAGTGGGCATGACGATGCAAGCATCGCGTCCTGCCGCGATACTCCGGACGATGTTCTCCTGGCCCGGGCGGAACGACTCGTAGCCCCAGTGGCAAAGCAGGGCCTCGAAGAAGCGGTCAGGCTCCTCTATGGGTAGGTTCTTGTCAGGTACCGATGGGACCAAGGTTGCCAATATTCAGTCTCATTTTCTTACGGCCGCTCTCGTTCTGCGATCGGAACAGCGGGCGGGGCGCCTTGCAGTATTCGCTTTTATTTCGCCATATGTCAAGTACAATTTCTGCTATGCGAACGCCCTGTCTCCGATCGCCAGTTCGCTCCCATGTATAATCCTGCCGCGCCATGAGCGATTCAAAGAAGCCGCAGGCGATGCCGACTGGTCCGGAGCGGGAGCTGCAACTTTATGCGCAGGGTCTCGTGGGCGGAAAACCATCCGTTCCGGTACCGCTGCATTTGCTGGAGGCCAAGGCGAAGGAAATTCTTACGCCACGCGCTTACGACTACGTTGCCGGTGGCGCGGGCGGGGAAGACACCATGCGCGCGAACCGCGAAGCGTTCTACCGTTGGCGAATCGTGCCGCGGATGCTTCGGGATGTTACAAAGCGCGACTTAAGCGTGGAAGTTCTTGGCGAGCTGTTGCCTGCGCCCATTCTGCTTGGCCCTGTCGGCGTGCAGGAAATTGTTCATAAAGATGCCGACGTGGCGAGTGCGCGGGCGGCCGCGTCGGTGGCATTGCCGTTTGTGTTGAGCACGATGTCCAGCCGTACAATCGAAGACGTCGCGCAATCGGCGGCGAAAGTGGCGGAGTCGCCGCGATGGTTCCAATTGTATTGGGGAAAAAATCAGGAGTTGACGGCCAGCATGTTACAACGCGCGGAGCGCGCGGGATATTCGGCGCTGGTCGTAACGCTGGACACGCATTCGCTGGGCTGGCGCGAGCGCGACCTTCATCACGGCTATTTGCCATTCATGCTCGGGCAGGGGCTTGCAAATTACTTCAGCGACCCGGTTTTTCGCGGGCTGCTGGAGCAGCCGCCGGAGCAGAATCCCATGGCCGCGATTCAACTGTGGGGGACGCTGTTCTCGAATCCGGCGCTCACTTGGAAGGACATCCGCTTTTTGCGGCAGCACACGCGCGTACCGATCATTCTGAAGGGAATTTTGCATGCGAACGATGCGGCGCGAGCGCTGGACGCTGGCGTGGACGCCATCATCGTTTCCAATCACGGCGGGCGCCAAGTGGACGGCGGAATCGGCGCCCTGGATGCGCTCCCGAGTGTGGTACGTGAAGTGAAAGGGCGCGTGCCGGTACTGTTCGACAGCGGGATTCGCCGCGGTGCAGATATTTTCAAAGCGCTGGCACTGGGAGCGCGCGCCGTGCTGATTGGCCGGTCCTACATGTGGGGCCTCGCCGTAGCGGGCGAAGAGGGCGTTCGTGACGTTTTGCTGAATCTAGCCGCCGATCTGGATTTAACAATGGCCCTCAGCGGGTACACGTGTTGCCGCGAACTCGACGCTTCCGCGCTGTGCAAGTGCGATTCGGCTTAGCCGCTGCTCTTCGCGCAGCTTTAGGACCTGCAGCGCGAAGTTGCCGCGCCCATCCGCAGGTGCCATAATTCTAGTTCAAGCTGTGGGGCCGCGATTTCTAACAAATTTTTTGTCTCGAGATAGGGCTCGCGGTTTCTGAGGGGGTTTTATGGGAGTGCGCGATAGCTGGATTGAAAAGCGGGAAGCGGCTGCTGCCGCAGCGAACGGCAACAGAAACGTTTCGCAGATGCATCTGGCGCGGCAGGGCGTGATCACGGAGGAGATGGAGTACATCGCCAAGCGCGAGAAACTGGAGCCCGAGCTGATTCGCAGTGAAGTGGCGCGCGGGCGGATGATCGTTCCCGCGAACGTGAATCACCGCAACCTCGAACCCATGGCCATCGGCATCGCGAGCAAGTGCAAAATTAATGCGAACATCGGAAATTCTTCTACCAGCTCAAATATCGACGAAGAATTAAAGAAGCTGCATCATGCCGTGCATTACGGCGCAGATACGGTGATGGACCTTTCGACCGGCGGAGACATACCCGTGATTCGCAAAGCCATAATCGATGCGTCTCCGGTGCCCGTGGGCACCGTTCCGGTGTACGAGGCGATTTCGCGGGTGCGGCGGCCTGAAGACTTGACCATCGGGCTGATGCTGGAAGTGATCGAAGAGCAAGCCGAGCAAGGCGTCGATTACATGACCATTCACGCCGGCGTGCTACGCGAGCATGTGCCCTTGGTGCGCAAGCGGATTACAGGGATCGTAAGCCGCGGCGGCTCGCTGATGGCCCATTGGATGGAACATCACAAGAAGCAAAACTTTCTTTACGAGAACATCGAAGACATCTGCAAGATTTTCAAAAAGCACGACGTGAGTTTTTCGTTTGGCGACGGCTTGCGGCCGGGTTGCATCGCGGATGCGAGCGACGAAGCGCAGTTCGCGGAGTTGAAAGTGCTCGGCGAGCTGACGGAAAAAGCCTGGGAGCACGATGTCCAGGTGATGATCGAAGGCCCTGGACACGTCCCGCTGGACAAGATCAAGGAGCAAGTGGACAAAGAGATGGAATGGTGCCACGAAGCGCCGTTCTACACCTTGGGGCCGCTGGTAATCGACATTGCGCCGGGCTACGACCACATCACCAGCGCCATCGGCGCGGCCATGATCGGCTGGCACGGAGCTTCGATGCTGTGTTACGTGACGCCGAAAGAGCACCTCGGCTTGCCGAACCCGGAAGACGTGAAGCAGGGCGTGATCGCATACAAAATTGCTGCCCACGCCGCTGATGTGGCCCGGCACCGCCCAGGCGCGCGCGACCGCGACGATGCACTCAGCTACGCCCGCTTCCTGTTCGACTGGAACAAACAGTTTGAGTTGTCCCTCGATCCTCCGACCGCTAAGGCCATGCACGACGAAAACCTTCCCGACGACTTCTACAAAGAAGCCAAGTTCTGCTCGATGTGCGGGCCAAAATTCTGCTCCATGAACATCACGCAAATGGCCGACGCTGAAGGCGGACACGACCAGACCGAGCGGAAGCAAAAATTCGTCGAGCTTTTGGCCAAGGTGCAGGGCGTCTGACGAATTATGGAGTTCAACGGGGGAACAATCCTGGGAGTTCCCGCGTACCTTGGGGTAGGGACCTTCAAGTCGAGCTAGTGCGGAAAGGGGTGAAAACATGACTTTTCTGTTTCTCTCCGCGATTATGTATTTCCTCCCGACGATACTTGCGCGGCACAAGGCCGATTTTATGGGTATTTTTCTCGTGAACCTGTTTCTCGGCTGGACCGTCATCGGCTGGTTCGTTGCCTTGATCTGGGCCTGCTCCACGGAGACGTACATTCCCGTCAGAATGGTTCCGGTCAGCGCCGGGCGGTTTTGTAGCCAGTGCGGTGCGCTTTCGCCCTCGGGAGCGCATTTCTGCGGTACGTGTGGCAGAGCCGTTTAACGGACCCTGGGTTGACGAGTGACAAAATCCCAATCTGAAGAAACTCTCCGGGAAGAATTTAACCGCTGGGCGGAAGCGGGACGCGGCGAAGGGATGGAGCAGGATCACCTGCCTATCACGCTGCCAGTGCTGGAGAAAATGCGGCTCGCTCCGACAGACAATGTCCTTGACGTGGGGTGCGGGGCGGGCTGGCTGTCGCGACGGCTGTCGAAATTGGTGCCCGAAGGGCGCGTCGTGGGGATGGATATTTCGGACGAAATGATCCGTCACGCGCGGCGCAGCAGCGTGGATTTCGGCAATCTAATGTTTGTCGCGGGAGAAGTTGCGCAAATACCCTGGCAACCGCACTTTTTCTCGCACGTGATTTCCGTGGAATCTTCCTATTACTGGCCCGACCCCGCGGCGGGCCTCAAAGATATTTTTCGTGTTCTCACTGATGGCGGCTCGGCATGGATTCTCATTAACTATTACCGCGACAATCCGCATTGCCATCAGTGGGGTGATCTGCTTGCAGTGAAAACGAATCTGCTGTCCGCCGAGGAATGGTCAGAACAATTCCGGGTCGCAGGTTTCACGAACGTAGCGTACGAGCGCATCGTTGATTCGTCACCCTCGCCGGATGTCTATACCGGCCGCTGGTTCCACGACGCGGCGCATCTCCGCGCGTTCAAGTCCGAAGGCGCGCTCTTGATTCACGGAACAAAGTAGCCTGGGACAGGTAACTGTTTTGTACCAAATGTCGATGCCACAGGTTTTGTCGCGGGGAGCGCTGCTAACATTAAGCCCACGTTATCCCTTCCCTTGGGCTATCTAAGTTTTCCAGAACGGTTGGGTTGCGTTGCGAGAGTGCATGACTGAAGCCCCGCCCAAATTGCCTGTTCTGGTAGTAGAGGATTCTCCTTTTTCGCGGAAGCTCCTCGAGCACGCGCTTGCGGGCGACTCGTATTCGCTGCTATTCGCGGAAGATGGAAAAGAAGCGCTGCAGCTCTTCAAGGAGCACCGGACGGCGATCGTGATCACCGACTGGATGCTGCCGGATTCCTCGGGACCCGAGCTTTGCGAACGAATCCGCGCAGAATCTACCGGCTCCTACACCTACATCATTTTGCTAACCAGCATGACGGAGAAGGAAGACATCATAAAAGGACTTTCTTCAGGAGCGGACGACTACCTGACAAAGCCCTTTGATCGCGGTGAACTGCTGGCGCGCATCGGAGTGGGGCGCCGCATCATCGGCCTGCACCGCGAAATCGACGCCAAGAACAAACAGCTCAAGGAAATGGCGCACACAGACCCGCTCACGGGCTTGCCAAACCGCCGTGCGATCGAAGAGTGGGGCGAGCGGCAACTGCGTGGCGCGGCGCGGCATGGCTATCCCCTGTGGGTGGTCCACGCGGACCTGGACTCCTTCAAGAATATCAACGATAGCTATGGCCACGATGCTGGCGATCAGGTGTTGAAGGAATTTGCCGCGATCCTCAAAGAATATACGCGGGCATCGGATATCAGCGGGCGAATGGGCGGCGATGAATTTCTGCTGGTACTGTCGCATGTCGGCCAAAGCGATATCAAAACGGCTGTCGAACGCCTCCGCGAGCGTTTTGCCTCGAAAAAGTTTTCTTTTGACGGCGAAAACATGGCGGTCACTGCGAGTTTCGGTGCTTGTGGATTCCAGGGCAAAGAGCCTCCGGAATTCTCCTTGCTGGTGCATCAGGCGGATAAGGCGCTCTATTGCGCGAAGCGTGCCGGCCGCAACCAGATCAAAATCGAATCCTCTGGAATTCTGGTCTCCTAATCCCGGGTATCCCCTCATTGTGGTGACATCGTTCGAACTGTGATATGAGTGCCTTTGGCCGCACTCTTTTGGGCCAGCCTAGGTTGCCGATTCAAGCGTCGAGGTTCCAATGTCATTTCTGAGCGATGGAGTAGCCGTGGTGACCGGAGCAGGCTCCGGCATCGGACGGGCGCTGGCACAGCAACTGGCAGGAGCGGGGTCGGCGCTGGCACTCGCGGACATTGACGAGGCGGGGCTGCTGGAAACGGCGCAATCGTTGGAGAAGAAGAGCGCTCTGGTTACCACGCACATGCTTGACGTTGCCGATGAGGCTGGCGTGCGGTCGTTCGCGGAGGATGTCGCCAGGAGACATGGTCGCGTTACACTGCTCATCAACAACGCGGGCGTTTCGCTGCACGGCGATTTCGCGGAAATTTCCCTGGATGATTTTCGCTGGCTGATGAACATCAATTTCTGGGGCACGGTGTACGGCACAAATTATTTTTTGCCCATACTGAAGCGGGAAAAGCGCGCACACATCGTGAACCTTTCGAGCGTATTCGGGATCATCGCTCCGGCGGGACAGGCGCCCTACGCGGCCAGCAAATTTGCGGTGCGTGGATTCACGGAGGCTTTGCGCCACGAACTCGAGGGCAGCAACGTGGGCGTTTCCTGTGTCCATCCCGGCGGCATTAAAACACCCATCGCTCGGCGGTCACGGATCGGCGCCGGCGCCTCGGCGTCCAAGCGCGAAGAAAATATCGAGCGATTCGAACGATTGGCGCGGACTCCGCCTGAGAAGGCTGCGGAGCGAATCTTGCGCGGCGTGGAACGCGGCGAGCCGCGCATTCTGATCGGCACGGATGCGTATCAAATTGACATTCTCCAGCGCCTCCGGCCGGCAAGCTATTGGAAGACTCTTTCTGAGAAGTTTGAAAAACTCGCCGCAAAATCGAAGTGAAGCGGAAACGCCTAACTTGGGCCGCGATGCTTCAGAGAAGTTTTGACTCCGACCGTTACGGTGAATATACTCAGCGTCATTAGGGAAGGACCGACCAATGGGCGTACTGGATCAACGCTTCGAAAAAAACTTCATGATTACGTCGGTGGACTACGTTTTCAACTGGGCGCGCAAGAGCGCTATTTGGCCGCTGACATTCGGGCTGGCGTGTTGCGCCATTGAGATGATTGCTTCAACGACTTCGCGCTTTGATATGGCGAGGTTTGGAGCGGAAGTGTTCCGGCCTTCGCCGCGCCAGGCGGACCTAATGATCGTGGCCGGAACGGTGACGCTAAAGATGGCGCCAGTGCTGAAGCGTGTATGGGAACAGATGCCGGACCCGAAGTGGTGTATTTCCATGGGAGCATGTTCCAGTGTGGGTGGACCGTTTAATGCGTATTCGGTTTTGCAAGGCGTGGATCGTATCGTACCAGTAGATGTATACGTTGTGGGATGCCCGCCGCGGCCGGAGGGCCTTTTCTTCGCGCTGTTGAAGCTGCAGGACAAGATCGACCAGATGACGCTGGCGAAGCGGCCCACGGAGGTGCGCTTGAAGCCCCAGATGGTGGAAGAGTTCAAAAAGGGAGTGATGGTCGCGCAGACGCCGCAACCGCGATAGGGAATGGAAAAGGGAAAATAGAAATTAGCAAGGCGAGCGAGCGAGTTTAACACCGGGGCCACACGAGGCTCATAGCCGGGAGACAAGAGAAAATGGCGTTTGCGAGAGCAGCAAAGACCAATGAAATCACGCCGGGAACGATCCGGGAGTTTCAGATTGAGGGCAAAGCCATTGCGCTGGCCAATGTCGGTGGCAAGTTCTATGCCATCAACAATACCTGCCTCCACCGGGGCGGGCCGCTCGGTCAAGGCGTCATGGACGGGAAGATCGTGACCTGCCCTTGGCACGGATGGCAGTACGACGTGACCACCGGCAAGGTCGGGCAGAACCCCACGGTCGGTGTGGATTGCTACGCTGTGGAGGTTCGCGGAGAAGATATTTTTGTGGATGCCGGATAGCTACCCGCAACTTGTTGATAATAAGCAAGTTATATTGATTCTCCAAAATGTTGCCACTCGGACCTGTTCTTCCCTGCCAAGCCCTGTTTCGTCTAACCCTCATATTTTGTTTCGCTTTTTGAGTGCCAGCGTGTATATTGCTGCCGACTCGAAAGCCTCGATGGCGATACCGACTGCGCAACGACACTACTGGATCTTCAGCGCCGACCCACACCACTACCATTGGGACACTCTTTTCGTAAAGGGTAAGGAAATGTGGCATGGTGCCGGGTCAAAACCCGACGCCATCCGCGCCTTGAAGCAGGTGCGCAAGGGCGATCGGGTATTGTGCTACCACGCGGCACCGGAACGCACCTTGTATTCGATTGCAGAGGTCACGCGAGACCCCTACCCGGACCCGCACGATTACAAGGGGAAGAATCTGGTAGCGGACCTGCGGGCCTTTGAAAAGCTGCCCCGGCAGGTGTCCCTGGCGGAGATGCGCGCGAATCCTGCGCTCAAGAAAATGAAATTGCTGAAGAATGTGAGGGTGATCGTTTCGCTGCTGACAGATCTGGAGTATCAGGAAATTCTGCGCATGGCCGGGATCGTCGCGACGCCGGGGATTCCGTTGCCCTGATCGCCGACGCGCAAACCTGCTAGGCGAAAGTTGAACTGAGGTGAGAGATGGCTGTCATTAGCCGCTCCGGTTTCCTTGTCGTTTGTTTGGCTGTCCTTTCCGCGCTCTTCATACAGAATATGCACCACGATTCGATGCTTGAGGGTGTTCCTTCCGGGAAGACGCGGGTGCTCGACTTGAGCTACGCGATCAACGACAAACTGGTGCCATGGCCTGGAGACGAAAAAGTCTTCGAAGCGAAGGTCAACGCCAGCATCGAGAAAAACGGCTACTTCACGCGCAGCTTCTGGATGCTAGAACACTACGGGACGCATTTGGATGCTCCGGCGCATTTCCCGCCCGGCAAGGCTACTGTCGACCAAATCCCTACGAAGCAATTGTTCGGGCCAACGGTGGTGATCGATGTCCGCGCGGAGGGTAGCAAAGATGCGGATTATCAGTTGGGCGCCGCGGGCGTCGAAGAATGGGAGAAGCGGCATGGGCGGATTCCCGAAGGCGCGATTGTGCTGCTGAGGACAGGATGGGCGTCGCGGTGGCCGGATGCGCAGAAATACCGGAATCAGGATCCGAAGGGCAAGATGCATTTTCCTGGTTTTTCGCCGGAGGCCGCCAAGCTGCTGATTGCGCGCAACGTGAGCGGGCTCGGGTGCGATACGCTGAGCATCGACTACGGCGCGTCGGAGGATTTCGTGGTGCATCACCTGTCGTTGGGAGCGGGTTTGTATCACCTCGAAAACCTGGCCGACCTGACCGAATTGCCGGAAAGGGGAGCGTTTTTGATTGTGGCGCCGATCAAGCTCGAGGGCGGCTCAGGGGGAGCGGTGCGGGTGTTCGCACTATTGCCTTGAATTGAACAGAAATACCACGAACATTTCTGACACTTCTTGCCTCTGAAAGTGTGGATTCTGCGTGGTGGTGGAACTAAGAGCGCGAAATGATTTTTTTTTAGTAGGGCCGCACAAACTGGGTCTTGCATCATTTCCAAACTGAGTTTGGATTCACTCCAGGAGGAAGCATGCGCTTTCGAATCGCGATTCTGATTGGTTTTTTGTTGACATTTGTTGGGATGTCCAGAGCAGCGGAAGAAACGCCGCTGCTGGCGCATTCGCCGACGGTCAGCCAGACGCACGTGGTCTTTGCTTATGGCGGCTACCTCTGGAGCGTAGCGCGCGACGGTGGCGATGCGCGGCAGTTGACCACCGGCGGACACGAAGGGTTGCCGGTGTTTTCGCCGGATGGAAAATGGATCGCGTTTTCGGGCCAGTACGACGGGAACCTGGATGTATTTGTCATGCCGGCGGAGGGGGGCGAGCCGCGAAGGTTGACGTGGCATCCCGGTGCCGACGTCGCCGTGGGATGGACCCCGGATGGGAAGCGCGTGCTTTTTTATTCCGGGCGCGAAGCTTACGCGGATTTCAGCCGCCTCTACACCGTTCCGGTGGAGGGCGGCCCGGCCCAGGCTTTGCCTATGTGGCGCGGAGAAGCGGCGTGGTTCTCTCCCGACGGGACACGAATCGCTTATGTGCCGAACGAAATCTGGCAGACGGCTTGGAAGCGCTATCGCGGCGGACAGACGACGCCAATTTATATTGTGAGACTGAGTGACCTGGCGTTGGAAAAAGTTACCAGGGACAATTCGAACGACCGGCATCCGGTATGGTTCGGTAACACCGTCTACTTCCTCTCTGACCGCAACGGGGCGGTGACGCTCTTCGCGTACGACACGAAGACGCAGACCGTAAAACAGGTTATCGAAAACAAAGGGCTCGATTTCAAGTCGCTTTCCGCGGGACCCGACACGCTGGTCTATGAACAGTTTGGCGGGATTTACCTGTTCGATCCAGCGAGCGGCAAATCAAAAAAGGTTAGCATTCGGATCGCCGGCGACTTGCCCGCGACGCGGCCACACTACGAAAAAATTGGCGACAAGATTCAAAGTGCGGCGATTTCGCCCACGGGTGCGCGAGCCGTGTTCGAAGCCCGCGGTGAAATTCTTACTGTCCCTGGAGAAAAAGGTGATGTCCGGAATTTGACGCGGACGCCCGCCGTGGCCGAGCGCGATCCGGCGTGGTCGCCGGACGGAAAATCGATCGCATATTTTTCCGATGAGTCCGGCGAATATGCGCTACACATTGCCGATCAATCGGGCTCCAAAACCGTGAAGAAAATCAATTTGGGTAATCCTCCGTCGTATTTTTACGGACCCTCGTGGTCGCCGGACAGCAAGAAAATTGCTTACGCTGACAAGCGCCTGAACCTGTGGTATGTCGACGCGGAAAAGGGCACGCCCGTAAAAATTACGACCGACCGCTACGATGACCCAACTTCCGGATTCGCTGAGACGTGGTCGCCGGATAGCAAGTGGCTGACGTACGCCAAACTGCTCGAGAATCACCAGCGAGCCGTTTTTGTGTATTCCATCGACTCTGGCAAGGAATCGCAAGTCACAGACGGAATCAGCGACGCGCGCTATCCGGTGTTTGATAAAGGCGGGAAATCCCTGTTTTTTGCCGTGAGCACCGATGTGGGACTTTCCGCGGGCTGGCTGGACTTGTCCAGCTTCCAGCACCCCGTGCTGAGAAGTGTTTATGCGGCGGTGCTCAAGAAGGGCGAACCTTCGCCGGTGGAGCCGCAGAGCGATGAAGAAAAAATTGCGGATGAGAAAAAAGATTCCGCGGGCGGAGACAAAAGCAAAGAAGCGGACAAGGGCAAAGCAGGAGAGAAACGTAAGGAAGGTGACAAGAGTAAGGAAGGCGAGAAGAAGGAGGAGCCAGTCAAGGTCACGATTGATCTAGACGGAATCGGGCAGCGAATCGTGGCTCTGCCGATCAAGGCCGCCAACTACGTGAACCTGGACGCGGGCAAAGCCGGCACGCTTTTCCTTTCCGAAATCGTGGACGTGCCGCGATTCGAAGGGCAGACACCTGTAACAGTATCGAAGTTTGATCTGACGACGCGGAAGACCGAGCCATTCCTCAGTGGAATCAATGGATTTGGTGTTTCCGCGAATGGCGAAAAAGTTTTGTACCGCCAGGGGCCGGGATGGTTCATCGCCAAAACGGACGCCGCGCCCAAGCCGGGCGACGGCGCGTTGAAGTTGGATGAGATGGAGGTCTTCGTCGACCCGCGCGCCGAATGGAACCAGATGTATCACGAGGTTTGGCGCATCGAGCGCGATTTCCTTTATGACCCGCGCCATCACGGGCTGGACCTGAATGCCGCGGAAAAGAAATACGCCCCTTATCTGAAAGGTTTGGCGGGACGCGGCGATTTGAATTACTTGTTCGACGAAATGCTGGGAGAAATTACCATCGGCCACATGTTTATCGGTGGCGGAGATGTTCCCAAACCAAGGGAAGTGAAGGGCGGATTGCTTGGCGCGGACTACAAGATTGAGAACGGGCGCTACCGCTTTGTGCGAATCTTCAATGGAGAGAACTGGAACCCCGAACTGCGCGCGCCACTGACGCAGCCAGGCGTCGACGTGAAGCCCGGCGAATATTTGCTGGAAGTGGAAGGGCGCGAGGTCCGGCCACCGGCGGAGGTCTACAGCTTCTTTGAAAACACCGCCGGGAAGCAGATCAAAATCAAAGTAGGCTCGAACGCAGACGGCAAGGACGCCAGGGAAGTCACAGTCGTGCCGTTGCCGAGCGAGTTCCCGCTTCGCAACCGCGCGTGGGAAGAGGATAACCGGCGAAAAGTGGATGAGCTAAGCGGCGGCAAGCTGGCGTACGTGCACGTCCCGGACACGGCCGTCGGCGGGTGGCTCAACTTCAACCGCTTCTACTTTGCGCAAGTTGGCAAGCAGGGCGCGGTCATCGACGAGCGCTACAACCATGGAGGTGAAGTGGCCGATTACATCATTGATATGTTGAAACGCCCGCTGCGGAACTGCGCGATTTCCCGCGAGGGAGAAGCGTTTTGCTCGCCGCTCTCCCAAATCTATGGTCCGAAAACAATGATCATCAACGAAATGTCCGGATCGGGCGGCGACGCCTTGCCGTGGATGTTCAAACAAGACAAGGTCGGGCCGCTCGTTGGCACGCGCACTTGGGGCGGATTGGTGGGAATTTATGGCTATCCGCCGCTGCTGGATGGAGGTTTCGTGACGGCGCCACGTGTGGCCATCTATGGTCTGCACGGCGAATGGGAAGTGGAGAACCACGGCATCGCGCCGGATATCGAAGTGGAAAATGATCCGGCGTCGGTGGCCGCGGGGAACGACCGGCAACTTGAGAAGGCGGTGGAGGTCACGCTGGAGACGCTCAAGAAAAATCCCGTGGTGATTCCGGAGCATCCGCCGTATCCGAACTATCACAAGAAGTAGTTCAAAATAATTTGGCCGCGATTTTCTTGGTATGGGCTTAGCATACTGCGCCCCTGCCACTCTGCTCTATCAGAGCATTGGTCCGGGCGCTGTGCTATTTTGAAGAGTCGCCATACTTATGCCAGAACTTCCTGAAGTCGAGACGGTAGCACGAGGATTGCGCCAAACAATTCTTGGACGAAGAATCCTTTCTGTCACGCTAGGCAAAACAGATTTTATCGATGATCCCGCCGCATTGGAGCAGCGCCTGCCGGGCCGCCAGATTGAAGCGGTGGAGCGTTACGGAAAATTCATGCTGTTGCGGCTGTCGGCGGCGCAGGGCGAAACCCGTGCCGCCACAAATGGGGATGCGGCGCCCGCGTCACTGCTCGTGCACTTGGGGATGACCGGACAGATCGCACCGAGTCCGGCGACGCAACCCCTGGCAAAACACACCCACGTTTGCATGCTCTTGGATGATGGGCGGGAACTGCGCTACACGGATGCGCGGCGTTTTGGGCGCATCGCCTACCTCACCAAAGCCCTGCTTGCCGAGGAGTTGACGGGATTCGGCGCCGATCCGCTTGAAGTGAGCAAGGAGGAATTCGCGCAAAGAATTTGTGGACGGCGCGCGCGGATCAAAGCCCTGTTGCTGGACCAAAGCGTGCTGCGCGGCGTCGGCAATATCTATGCGGATGAGAGCCTATGGAGAGCGAAGATTCATCCAGCGCGACTGGGAGCCATGCTGAGCAGGAAAGAGGCGGGGACGTTACGCCGCGTGTTGCAGGATATTTTGCGGAAAGCGATTGTGCTGCGAGGATCATCAATTTCTGATTTTCTTGACGCGGAAGGCGAGCCGGGAGAATATCAGCGGCATCACCGGGCCTACGGACGCGAGGGAAAGATTTGCTATCGCTGCAAAACGCGCATCCGGCGAGCGATTGTGGCGGGGCGCAGCAGCTATTTTTGTCCCAAGTGCCAGCCGTCGCCGCGCCGGTTCACGATGTTGCCGTTGCCGCGGCGTCTAAAAACATGAAAGAAAAAGATAACGCAGAGACGCGGAAAATGCTTCGACCCGGTCGGAGCAAACGCCGGAGCGCAGAGAAGTAACGGAAGATTTGCATGCGAGCCGTTCTGCAGAGAGTCAACCGCGCGAAGGTGACGGTGGAAGGGCGCGTGACAGGTGAAATCGGCGCCGGGCTGATGATTCTCCTGGGCGTCGGCCGGGAAGATACTTCCTCGGTCGCCGCATCGATGGCGGAAAAGTGCGCCAACCTGCGCATCTTCGAAGACGAGCAGGGTAAGATGAACCGTTCGCTGCTGGACATGAAAGGCAGCGCGCTGGTCGTTTCGCAGTTCACGCTTTATGGTGACGCGCGCGGGCAGCGGAGGCCGAGCTTCATCTCGGCGGCGCCGCCGGAAGTAGCCAAGGCACTGTACGAAGAATTTTGCGAAGCGCTTCGCAAGCTTGGCGTGAACGTCGCCACTGGAATTTTTCAGGCGATGATGTCCGTGGAGCTGGTGAATGAAGGCCCGGTCACGATCCTTCTCGATTCGGACAAAGCATTCTAATCCCGCGAGCGCGCAAGAATCTGCGCGTTGGACGCGCGCGTCGGTGTTGCGAGAATTGAAGGCGCTTGCGAACCCGCGGGTGCGCGCGAAAATGGCCTACTTTGGCGTTGATGTGCCGAAGGCGCATGGCATCTCCGCGCCGGTGCTGCATGCTCTCGCAAAGCGAATCGGCAAGGATCACCGGCTCGCGCAGCAATTGTGGGCGTCGGGCATCCATGAAGCGCGCATCCTGACGGCGTTGATCGGCGAATCAGAAAAAGTCACTGCCGTGGAGATGGAGCGCTGGGTTCGCGATTTCGACGCGTGGGACGTGGTCGATACGGCGTGCTGCTACTTGTATGCGAAAGCGCGACCCGCTTGGAGAAAAGCAACAGAATGGAGCCGGCGCCGAGAAGAATTTGCGAAACGAGCAAGTTTTTCCCTGGTTGCGTATCTTAGCTACAAGGACAAAGTCGCTCCGGATGATTGTTTTGCGCGATTCCTGCGGGCGATCGAACGCGAAGCGCACGATGAGCGAAATTTTGTGAAGAAAGCCGTGAACTGGGCGTTGCGTAATATCGGAAAAAGAAATGTGCGTCTCAACCGGGAGGCGATTCAGGCCGCGGAAAGAATCCGCCAGCAGGGTTCACGCTCCGCGCGCTGGATTGCCGCGGACGCGCTTCGCGAATTGAAAAGTGACGCGGTGCAAAAGCGACTGCGAAGGAAAACAGCGTGAATCAAACTGCGACCATTGGAAAGAACAAAGAGTTGAGAATACGGCGTGCAAGCACTTCCGATGCGCCGCAGCTTGCGGCGTTGACCGGCCAGCTTGGCTATCCGGCGACGGCAGCACAGATCCGTAAACGATTGCAGGGGATCAAGCCCGCGTCTCAAAACGCAGTCTTCGTCGCGCACTCAAAAAAAGACGGAGTAATCGGCTGGCTGCACGTGAGCAGAGACGTGCTTCTTGAAAGCGAAGTCCGTGCGGAAGTGAACGGACTGGTCGTCGCCGAAGGGCAGCGCAGCCTTGGAGCGGGCGCGCAATTGCTGGCCGCCGCGGAAGATTGGGCGCGCAAGCACGGCTGCAAGGAAATGTCGGTCCGTTCCAATGTAATTCGCGAGCGCGCTCACAAATTCTACGAACGCAACGCCTACGAGCATTACAAGACGCAGAAATCATTCCGCAAGCCGCTCTGACCCCGGCGGGCAACTTTGCTGATTACCCTCAAGTTGAGATCGCCGGATTCAGCCTTGAGCGCGCTATCAGACCTATGAAGGGGGAACCTGAGTGTTGCTATTTAGCCGGGGCGTCGGTGGCTGGCTTTAACCAGGTCTTGTTGCCCCCCTTCTTTAGCGTCCAACCTTCCGCTGGCATCCAGTCGCAGTAGAGGATCCTCCTCCACAGAAAGTCCTTTGGTGGATCCCATGAACAGTGCGAATTGGGTGCGTCTTTCTTCTCCCGGACTTCGACTAGGGTGTTAACTTTGCTGCTGGAATCCTTCTTGGTCGCCTCGTGGCCCATTCGCACTACTACGATGTCGCCCACCTGCACTGGCGCGTCTGGCGGAACATAGAACCAAATGGCCATCCCTTCCTCAAGGGAAGGGTGGCAACAGAAAACGCGGCCCATGGCCAGGCTGCCGTCCTTGAAGTCAGAATCTTGCAATCCCGATGCAAGCAGATGCTCCCGCTGGGTTGTGAGCTTGAGGATGTCCTCGCGGGTGGCTGTAGTCATAACCTGCGCGAGCCGCAACGCGCCAGCTTGGTCCTTGCTGGGTGGATACAATTTTGAGGTTCCCGCGCTGGAGACGGCGCAAACAAAAAAACAGATCATCATGAGCAAGACCGCCGGCCACAGCTTGCGGAACCGGCAGCGGGACGGCTGCGAATTCGATTTGTCCACCAACGATTTCAACGGCAGATGCTGAATCCAGGCCAATCTCCTCGCCGCGTCCGCACTGCGGACATCAAGCTGAAATTTCCGGTTTCAACTTTATCTTTGCGCCGACCATACGCCCGCCGCCCTCTCCCGTCAAGCACACATCGCGCGCACATCGCGCTGGCAGTTGAGTTGCAATCACGCCTCGCTTGGCCGTTCTGCTCAAGAAGCAACAGCGGCAAGCGAGTGGCAGCATATATCGCATTACGATATACTGACAATATGGCGGCAGAGATCACCACGGCGGAGTACCGCGCTTTGGCGGAGCTGCGCTACCTCATTCGCAAATTCGTTGGCGAAGGAGACGCGGTGGCGCGTGCCGCGGACCTGGAGCCGCAGCAGTATCTGCTTTTGCTGGCGCTTCGCGGACTCCCCGAAGGCGAGGAAGCGACGATTCGCACGCTGGCGGACCGGCTGGCCCTGAAGCATCACAGCGCGGTGGAACTGATCGACCGACTGGAGGTTCATGGCTACGTGCGCCGGAGCCGCAGCCGGGATGACCGCAGGCAAGTCCTGGTAGTGCTGCTGCCCCGGGGAGAAAAACTGCTCGAACAAGTGGCGCGGGACCGCATCGGCGAATTGCGCGCCAGCGGCGCGGCACTGGTGAATGCCATCAGCGCCTTGCTGGAAAATGGCCGCCCGCTGCCGGGCAAGAAACAAACCGGCGGATCTTCCAAGAAGCGCAGGGAAAAGCCGCAGTGACTGAACTTCCCGAAAAAGAATTGAACGAGGCCCGAGAACCCTCCCGGAAAAATTGGTGGGATTCTTCGTCGCGGCAGTGGGCCGCCTTTCTCCGGAATCGCGAGGAACAGGTTTTTCTCGTTCTGACGCTGCTCATCGGCGCGCTGGTTGGAATCGTAGTTGTTGCGTTCATTCTCTTGACGGAGCGATTCGGGGCCAGGCTCTATCCCGCCGGGGGAGAGGCCTGGCGGAGACTGCTGGTGCCGGTTGCCGGTTCAGCCGTCATGGGCTATTTGCTCTACCGTTTTTTCCCGAATGCCCGGGGAAGCGGAGTGCCGCAGACAAAAGCGGCTCTGTATGCGAGAGGCGGGCGAATCTCACTTCGCACGGTGATTGGCAAATTCTTCTGCACCTCCGCAACGCTTGCGTGTGGAATCCCTCTTGGCCGCGAAGGTCCGGCGGTTCAAGTCGGAGCGGGAATCGCGTCGGTGCTGGGCCGCAAGCTCGGGTTGAGCCCGGAGAGAGTGAAAGCATTGATACCGGTGGGAGCGGCGGCGGCGATCGCAGCCGCGTTCAACACGCCGCTGGCCGCAGTCTTGTTTGCGCTCGAAGAGGTGGTCGGCGATTTGCACGCGCCGGTGCTCGGCTCCGTGGTGCTGGCTTCGGCAACGTCGTGGGCGATGCTGCGTTTGCTGTTGGGGAACGATCCGCTGTTCCAGGTGCCGCAGTATCAGCTGGTGCATCCAGGGGAGTTTGGAATTTACGCGCTGCTCGGCGTTGCCGGCGGCTTCGTTTCCGTGGCGTTTACAAAGCTGTTGCTCTGGATGCGGGCACGCTTTCTACAGTTTCCGAAAAAGACGGTGTGGTATCAGCCGGTCGCGGGAGGGTTGACCGTTGGCGTGATGGGGTGGTTCGTGCCGCAACTCCTGGGCGTGGGATACGCGCACGTCGGCGCAGCCCTGAACGGAGGCATGGCGCTGCGGCTGATGATCCTGCTCCTGGTGCTGAAGCTTGTCGCGGTGGCGATATGCTATGCCTCGGGCAACGCCGGCGGCATCTTCGGGCCGAGCTTGTTTCTTGGAGCCATGCTCGGCGGCATCGTGGGGAACGTGGCGCACGGACTGCTTCCTAATTATGCCGGGACGCCGGGCGCCTACGCTCTCGTTGGCATGGGAACGGCATTCGCCGGAATCGTGCGCGCGCCGATGACGTCCGTCGTGATGATCTTCGAAATCACCAGGGATTATGCCGTCATCGTTCCGCTGATGATTTCCAACCTGGTGAGCTTTTTCATTTCCTCGCGATTCCAGAAGCAGCCGATTTATGAAGTCCTGGCACAACAGGACGGCATCCACTTGCCGAGCGTTGAGACACGACAACAACTGGAGCAACGGCAGGTGGTTCATGCGATGCGCGAAGCCACCGAAGTATTGAGCGCAGAGATGACGGTTCAGGAAGCGCAGGAGAAATTGAATTCCAGCCAGCTTCGAGCGTTGCCGGTGTGCAATGAACGCGGCGTGATCGGCGTTGTTCGTTTGCAAGACCTGACACGCGGGAGCAACGATGGTTTCGCCGGTAAACGGCTACGCGAGCTCCTTGGTGAAAACGAATTCCCGCATGTCCATGCGGACCATTCGCTTCACCTGGCCCTGGACCGCATGGGTGCGAGTCAATTGGACCTTTTGCCGGTGGTAAGCCGCGCCAACGTGCATCAGCTTGAAGGCGTACTGACTCTGCAGGACGTACTGGCGGTTTATGGAGTCGGATCGAAGGAATCCGAGAGTCCATAGATCTCTCGCCACAATGCTATCTGTACGCCGGAAAAACGGCAGCAAGCCCCGACAGGAGTCGGGGTAAACTGCCTGCTCCCCAAATGGCTCCTAGTTACCCTAACACCCTACCCCCGTGTTTTTCGTAAGTTGCATCTAAAGAACTTAGATATGCGCAAGTCCTTTGTTTGCAACACGTAGGAGGGGGCGCGTAAGTGTTGCAATCTAAGGGATTTATGTTGCAGTAAAATTGCGCACACTGTCGCGAGGGGTAGATGGGCACAGGCGAGAACCAGGAATTAGCTGCAATTGTACCCAGAACCTACTGTACCAGAAAAATAGGGGCGCGTCAAGAGGAATCAGCCTGGATCGAAATCCTTGTACAAAACAAATTAAGGATGGGCTGGAGGCCGGGCCGGGGCAGGCCGGAGTTTTTCGGCTTCGGCGAAGGCTTGGCGGGCCTCCGAAGGATGGCCGCCGCGTTGCAACGCGAGTCCTAGATTTGTGCGCAAATCGGGATCGGAGGGAGAAAGCGCGATGGCCAGGCGGAACGCAGCGGCGGCTTCGTCGTAGCGTTTTGCGGACAAAAGAGTTACCGCAAGGTTGGCTTGCGCCTTAAGGTTTCTTGGATTGGCGGATACGACGCTCTGAAATTCTGCGATGGCTTCCGGGGCATGATTTTGGCGCGTGAGTGCGACAGCATGGTTGAGCATGGCGTCCGGGGAATTGGGACGCAGTACGAGGGCTTTTTCGTATTCCGACTGCGCTTCGGGATACTTGGATTGCGCGGCGAGAAGCAGGCCATAGCTATTGTGCAGATCCGAGCTGTTCGGATGGGCGAGGAGCGCGTTTTTCACCATCTCGATTCCTTTGGGGATCTGGTCGAGATCAATCTGAAGGCTGGCAAGAGTGGCAATGGCTTCTGGAAAATCAGGCTTTGCGGCAAGCGCCTGCTGTAAGAGGGGCAGAGCTTCTTTGCGGCGATTGTTGTTGATCATCGTGTCGCCTTGCAGCAAGAGATAGAGAGGATCCCCGGCATGAGCCGTCGCGACGGTTTGGCTCAAAGGGGCTACTTCCTCATAGCGTCCCATCTCGGCGTACAAAGTTGCCAGTCCGAGAGTGGTATCGGCATCGTCGAGAGCCAGTTCATGGGCGCGCAAAAGAGCTTTCAAGGCTTCGGGATACTTTCCTTGAAAGCGTAAGGCCGTGCCAAGCCCGTAGAGAGTGGCCGGGACATCTGGAGTCGCCGCAAGACTCTTCTGGTAAGCGCCCTCGGCTTCGGCGAAACGCTCCTTGGCGACCAAGGCATTGCCATAAGCAGCCAGGAGATCCGCGTCTGATGGCTGAAAGTTGAGCCCGTGCTGCAGAACGAGGATGGCTTCGTCGGTCTGTCCCTTTCTTTCCAGAGCTTCACCCAAATTGTGGTTCATGTTTGCGGACTTGGGAGAAATGGCGACTGCTTTGCGGTAGGACACAATTGCGTCGTCCAGTTTTCCTTGAACTTCAAGAACCATGCCACGAGTGTTCCAGCAGTTTGAGAGTGATGGATTGATCTGAACCGCGCGATCGGCTCTGGCGAACGCTTCGTCAAAGCGATTCAACTGGTAGTAAGCGAGAGCAAGGTTGTTCAAGGCCAAGGCGAGATTTAGAGGATCAGCGAATCGCCGGGGTTGCGCGGAACCGGGAGCGACGGCGGGAGGCGTCTCCAGCAGTGCGACCGCTTGTTCCAGTGCGGCGGCAGCATCCTTCGGATTGCCTTTGTCGATGAGGGCGGAACCGAGGCCGGAATAGGCAATGCCGCTTTGGGGATTCAGTCGGATGGCTTGTTGATAGGCGGCGACAGCCCCGTCGAGGTCGCCGGCTTGATAACGCTGAAGTGCAGCTTGTAGTTGGCGCTGGAATTCAGGATTCGGCGCCTGGGCAAACACGGAAGCGGGGAAAAGCGCTCCCAGGAACCACATCAGCAGATAGCTTGCTCTTGCAGTTTTCACCATCCGTGAAGCGTCCAGCATCATATTCGTGTGCCTCGGAGAGCCCGTAGGGCGTGAGACAGTATAAGGCCAGAGCCTGTAATTAGTGATTGGTATAGTATTCAATTATGACCTATCCTTGCGACGGTCGCCTGGGGCTTCCCCCGATCATGTTATTTAAAACCCAAAGCGCTTCGGTTTACGGGATTGACGCCTACCTCGTTGAGGTGGAGGTGGACGTGGGATCGGCACGCATGCAGGACTTCAACGTTGTGGGACTGCCGGACAACGCGGTGAAGGAGAGCCGGGAGCGGATTAAGAGCGCACTGAGGAATTGCGGATTTGAATTTCCGCACGGGCAGGGCGTGACGATCAATCTGGCGCCGGCAGATGTGCGAAAGGAAGGATCGGGATTCGATCTGCCGATGGCCCTGGGGCTGGTGGGCTGCCAGGGACAGTTTTTTGGCAAGCAACTGGACAAGATGATGTTTCTCGGCGAACTGTCGCTGGATGGGAGGGTGCGCTCGGTGCGCTGTCGGCGGCCCTGGCGGCGCGGGAGTTTGGGTTGAAGGCGCTGGCGGTGCCGGAAGCAAACGCGAAAGAAGCGGCGGTTGTAGAAGGAGTGGACGTGTTTGCTCTGAAGTCCCTGCCGCAAGCCGTGGACCTGGTGAATTCGCCCGAATCATTCACTCCGGTGAAAGTGGATGCGCAGCAGATGCTGTCCGAGGCCGCGCAATATTCGGTGGATTTGCGGGACGTGCACGGACAGCAGGCCGCCAAGCGCGCGCTGGAAGTGGCCTGCGCCGGCGGGCACAACATTTATCGGGCCGCCGGGCGCGGGGAAGACCATGCTGGCGAAGCGCATCCCGACGATCCTGCCGCCGATGTCGCTGGAAGAGGCCATCGAGACGACGCGGATTCATAGCGTGGCGGGCGTCCTGGAAGACAGCCGCGGGTTGGTGGGGACGCGGCCGTACCGCTCTCCGCACCACACCATCAGCGATGCCGGGTTGATTGGCGGAGGCGCGGTGCCGCGGCCAGGAGAAGTTTCGCTCGGTCACAATGGCGTGCTCTTTTTGGATGAGTTGCCGGAATTTCAACGCAATGTGCTGGAAGTGATGCGGCAGCCGCTGGAGGACGGGGCAGTAACCATTTCGCGCGCGGTTGTTTCGGTGACGTTTCCATCGCGGTTCATGCTAGCGGCGGCAATGATTCCGTGCCCATGCGGCTATTTCGGCGATCCGACTAGGGAGTGCCACTGCACGCCTCCGATGATTCAGCGCTACGTGTCGAAAATTTCAGGGCCGCTGCTGGACCGCATTGACATTCACATTGAGGTTCCCGCCGTGAAATACAAGGAATTGCGAGCGCCATCTTCGGCGGAGGATTCCGCTTCCGTCGGGCAGCGGGTGATCGCGGCGCGAAACAGGCAGCTCGACCGATTTCACGGCGAGAAAAAGACTTATGCAAACGCCCAGATGATGCCGAAGATGATTCGCAAGCACTGCGCGATTACAGCCGAAGGCGAGAAGCTGCTGGGAAACGCCATCACGCGGCTCGGGCTTTCCGCGGGCCCACGACCGCATCCTGAAGGTAGCGCGCACGATTGCGGACTTGGATGGCGGATCAAACATCGAGCCGCGACATCTCAGCGAGGCCATCCAGTATCGAACGCTGGATCGTTCTTACTGGGCTTGAGACGTGACAGCGCTTGCGATTGGAATGCGAGATTCCTGAATTCAGAGCGCCAATCGGGAGATTGGCGTTCCCGGCGGGATGGAGCAGAGTTGGCGTTCCCGGTGGGCGGCGGTTTCCTTCCTGGCGCCCAGAGCATCTAACGTATATGAAGGATAGCCGGCTTGCTCCATTGACTCCCTTTCCTTGGCTATGTTACCCATAAAGCGCTCATATTAGGGGCACCCGGGGCAGCCGCCGCACAAAAATGGCTTCTAATACCAAGCACCTCGAAATGACGCTGGAGACGATCGTCGAGAGCGTCAATCTCGCCGAAGAAATGTGTCTTCGCGTGGCGGAAGCAGCGGGGTTTGGCGAGGACGACTGCTATCGCATCGGGATGAGCGTGCGCGAGGGCGTGATCAACGCTTTTCATTATGGTAACCAGGAACGCCCCGAGAAGAAAATCTATCTTGCTGTAGACCTCACCGCGGACAAGATGATTATTCACGTGCTGGATGAGGGCGTGGGTTTCAAGTTGGCCGATGTTCCAGACCCGCTTGCGGAGGAAAATCTGCTCAGCACGTCCGGCCGCGGAATTTTTCTGATGCGCGCGTTTATGGATGAATTTGACGTGGTCCCCGGAAGAACGGGTGGCGCGGAAATCGTAATGTCAAAGAAACTGCCCGGACCAGGGAGTGCTTCCCCGAATGGCCGAGGCGGACAAAACGCCACGCCTCAACACGAAGCGTAAGGATAAAAATGTCGTTACATGCGACGCATCGAGATGCCGGGAAAGTCACCGTCGTGGATTTGAGCGGCAGAATCGTCCTTGGCGACGGCAGCGCTTTGTTGCGAACAACGATTCGTGGACTGCTGGCTGATCAAAGGAAAATGATTTTGCTGAACCTCGCTGACGTGGACTATATCGACAGCTCGGGAATCGGCGAGCTGGTCAGCGGGTTCACCGCGGTGAAGAATCAGAGCGGCGACCTGAAGTTGCTCCACCTGACGAAGAAAGTCAAAGATCTCCTGCAGATCACCAAACTGTACACGGTATTCGATGTGTTTACGGATGAGAGCCAGGCGCTTCGAAGTTTCAACTGATTTCATCTGGCTGCATTTTCAAGCGCAGCTTCGCATTCTTACTCCCGCTCGCCTGACGAGCTGAACTGCGGCACAATCTCTTGGATGATGCCGCTTGCCGATACCTTCTGGATTGTGGACCGGGCTAAATCCCTGGGATTTGACCTTTGCGGCGTGGTGCGCGCGGAGAAATTCCCTGAACTCAATCAGATGCCCGAATGGCTGGCCCGTGGGTACGCGGGCGAAATGAAGTACCTCGAGGATCCGCGGCGCGGCGATCCGCAATCCGCGATGCCTGGAATTCAGAGCGCTATCGTTGGCTTGCTCAACTACAATACTGCGCGGCCGCTTTCCACCGATCCTACATTGCCCGTCGATGCCCACAAGCCAAGCGGCTGGATTTCGCGCTACGCCTGGGGCGACGACTACCACGAAGTGTTGCGAGATAGGCTGGACGCGCTGGGCGAATCCCTGCGCGAGCGCTTTACAGTCCCATTCCAAGCGCGCGCTTACGTGGACACGGGACCGGTCCAGGAGCGAGTGCTGGCGAAATACGCCGGCTTAGGATGGCTCGGAAAGAACACCCTGCTGCTCAACCAGATGCTTGGCTCCTTCTTTTTCCTGGGTGTCCTGCTCACCACGCTCGATTTGGAACCGTCGCTCGGGGAGAACGAACTGCCACCGCCGGATTTGTGCGGGAGTTGCCGTCGGTGTCTGGATGCGTGTCCGACGCAAGCTTTCGTCGAACCGTACGTGATGGATGCCAGAAAGTGTATTTCTTACCTGACCATCGAGCTGCGCGGCTCCATCCCGGAAGAGTTTCGTGAGCCGATGGGCAACCATGTTTTTGGCTGCGATATCTGCCAGGACGTTTGTCCATGGAACCGGCGCGCGCCGATTGCCACGATACGGCAGTTCCTGCCCAGAGTTTTTCCTGGGCAGGAAGAAAACCAAAACGAGAGCTCTCTTCCGCCGCAAGACGAATCGTTATACCTTCCAAGACTGGAATGGCTCCTCGGGCTTTCCGAAGCAGACTTCCGCGGACTCTTTCGAGGAAGCCCCGTCAAACGCACAAAATGGCGCGGCCTGATGCGCAATGCCTGCATCGCGCTTGGGAATTCCGGCCTCCGGCGAGGCATGGCGGATCGCGGTCGAATCAGCGAATTGTTAAAACGGTTCGCGGACTCGGAGGATCAAATCCTCGTTGAATCTGCCCGTTGGGCGCTTTCGCGCATCCAATAAGAGCGCAGGAAAGCGTTGCCGGACAGGCAGATTGCGACGGGTTGGGCGCAATTTGGGAGAGACTTCGAGAACCGCGCTGTACTCGGGCCACCTTACCATCCTGAGGGCACTGGCGGTATAATCCCCGGCGCAGGTCGATTCGCCCTCCGCGCTGCTGAGGTTCTCATGAATCGCCGTAGCTTTTTGTGGAAGACGGGTATCGTCGGCGCAGGATTGCTTGGGGCAGGAAATGCTGCATCGGGCTTTTTGCGTGCCGACACCGCGAACAATTCGGATTCAAATCTTACTCTGGAGGAAAAACCCGTGGCTTTTACCGTACCCCCCCTGCCGTACTCGTTTGACGCACTCGAGCCTTACATCGATGCCAAGACGATGGAAATCCATCACGACAAACATCATGGCGCTTATGTTACAAACGTGAACAAGGCCCTGGAAGGCCAAGCCGCTTTGCAAGCCAAGTCGATCGACGATTTGCTCAAAGGTCTCGACTCGGTGCCGGAAAATATCCGCAACGCTGTTCGCAACAACGGAGGCGGCCACTGGAACCACTCCCTGTTCTGGACGTTGATGAAAAAGGGCGGTGGGGGAGAGCCAAAGGGGAATCTTGCGGCGGCGATCAACTCGGCGTTTGGGTCATTTTCTGGATTTCAGGAAAAGTTTGCAGCCGCGGGACTGGGCCGCTTTGGTTCCGGATGGGCTTGGCTGGTTGTCCGAGACGGGAAACTGGCCATCGACTCCACGCCAAATCAGGACACGCCTTACTTGCTTTCAGGTGGAGGCAAAGCCGTGCTGGGTCTGGACGTCTGGGAACACGCGTACTACTTGAAGTATCAAAATGTGCGCGGCGATTACATCAAGGCCTGGTGGAACGTCGTCAATTGGGACAAAGCCGCCGAACTTTTCGATGCGGCGAAGAAGTAGAATTCCTTCCACAATCCAAGAAAAGAAAAAGGCTCCCCCGGGGGCCTTTTTCTTTATCTCAAAAACTGGGATGGAATCCGAACTAAGCCATCATTTGCCGCTTGGCTAATGGAACAACGGCCACGGAACGGCGGGCGGAGCGATAATCCGTGGCCACGGGTGCAACAGCCGGTACCTCGCGTGTCGTCGCCACGGGCATGGGCATTGGCATGCCGCCAGGGGTATGCCGCGAAGCTTCGCGAACCAGCTCCATACGGCCACGCACGTTGAACTTCGCCAGCAGCGATGAGACATGGAATTTTATGGTGCGTTCGGAGAGATTCAAGGTGGCGGCGATTTCTTTGTTCGCGAGGCTCTTCATCAGCCCGGAAAGGACTTCTTCTTCCCGGCGCGTCAGCTTCACCTGGCTACGAACTGACTTCCCCGCCTCCAATAGCTTGTTGGCTTTCTCACTGAGCCCTTCCAGAAGCTCGTCCGCAGCCTGGACCATCACAATGTAATCGCTAGGCGACTGGCCCCGCACCATGCAGTGCATCGCCAGCAGGCCGGCAGCCTGGTCCACGGGAAACCCGCCGTCCGGTCCTGCGTCGACGTGAAAGTGGGCTACTCCAGTGCCTTTTTCATAGAAAAAGAAAACATCGCGAGGAAGGGCTTGGCGGGAATTGGATAATTGCTGTGAATGATCACTTCTGCGGAAGACCTTCACGTGCACCCCCTCAGAATGCAGCCTCGTGACGGAACCGAAGCTAGAATGTTTTATGTTTCTTCGCCCCTCGACGAGGCGCGTTCCCCAGATTGGGCAGACAGTCAGGCAAGAAGCCAATGAGAGGGCTGAAGCCTCGGCGACTCCTACCTGCTGATCGACAAGAGCCAGTCCCCCACGGATACCCTGAAGACCTGCCTAAGATGGTTCTTGCCGCCTTCCTTTCTGTGCAAATATTCTTCCGAATGAAAGAATATGCAACTTGCTCAAAAATTGAGGGCTTACGCCAACGTCCGGACGAATTCGTGCCCATTTGACGGTAGGAATTGCACAGCGCACGAAGTATTTCCCTGATTTTGCACTAAGGTCTTTACCCAAGGTGGATTCGTAACGGCCGGAAGTTACTTAATGCCCTGTGGAAAAGTAACGCGAGCCGATAGAGCGGGGCGCGTTTCAAAAAGGAACGATTCGTGTTTGCTCCGGGCCAATCAATTCGTAAGCCATACCGCGCCAGCGAATCTTACGTGTGACAAGAGAGTTCACAAAATTCATCAGGTAAAGGAATGGGATGAAAACTGTTAACAGGATGTAAATCCAGGCTTGTCCCATGATCTCGGATTTTCCGGCGGGAAGCGCTTCGGTCACACCGATGAGACGAATGGAGCTCCGAATCGCCGAGAGCAGAGCGGGAAGGAAGGTGAGCGTGACGATGTGAAAGGCAGGTCTCTGCTCGAAGATGTTGCTCAAGATCAGAATCACGCCGAAGACAATGGTCATGCAATAGAGAAGATGCGTGGCCGCTGCGGGGCCCCAAACTCTGTCTGCGTATACTCGAGTGATCAGGACCTGACGGTTCGTGAACTCCAGCAATCCCTGCAAATCAGTCTCGACGTAGGAAAGCGTCAAACATTCTGGCACGAAAACAATCGAGCGGTTCGCGCGCTCCAGCATGCGCGTCAGAGAATAGTCGTCGCTGACCGAGCTTCTCCATACGTCCATGACGCCAGATTGCTCGAAGACGTCTCGCCGGACGGCCGTGCCTCCGCCCCAGCAGAAGTTTCTCCCTTTTTCGCTCAGCATGGTAACCACGGGCGCATTCCATGCGGCGAGTATGGCGGTCGGCAGATTGCTGCGATTGGGAACCAACCAGCGCATGGTGGTTGTCGCGCCAATCTTCACGTCTCCCAGCGGAGCCACCATGTGATGCAGCCAGCTCTTACCTGGACGGCCGTCGGAATCTGCAAAAACGAGTACTTCAAATTCGCGCGGCAGTTGTTCGACCGCTACCCGCAAGTTGTTCACCTTTTCGCCGCAACCGCTCGGGCTTCCCGCGATGACCACATGGACTTTCACTCGCGAACTCTTGGCTACCCGTTCGACAATGCTGCGCGCTGGATCTGACTCTGAAGCCAGGATGATGAAGATTTCGTAAGTTTGCCTAACGAACTCTGTAAGCGACACGAGGTTGCGCTCCAGACCGGGTTCGATGCCCTTGCAAGGACAAAGAACGGCCACACGCGGCGAGTAGAATCCCGGATCGGCATGCAGGCGGCGCCGCACATAGCCGAGCCACTGCAAGGCCTGCCAGATGAGGTACGCCCCGAGGAGAATCTGCAGAAAGGCCAGGGAATAAAAAAGTGTTTCCACGCTTTCTGAGGATAGCAGAGGAACATTGCTCGCACAGCGGCGTTTGAACGGTTAGAATCCCACCGGTAAACGTGCCGCCTTAAGGAGAGCAGAAATGCCACGAGTGGATGCAGGAATGGTTACTTCCGGCCTGGAAATACCGGGCTATCGGGTGGTGAGAAATTTTGGCATCGTGCGGGGGATTATCGTGCGCTCGCGGAGCGTGATCGGAAATCTCGGCGCCGCGCTGCAGACCATCGTCGGCGGAAACATCACCATTCTGACGAATCTTTGCGAGAAGACGCGCGAAGATGCGTTTGAGCTGCTGCTGCAGCATGCCGCCGAACATGGCGCCAACGCTGTCATTGGCATGCGCTATGACGCCACCGAAGTGATGCAGGGCGTCACCGAAGTCCTGGCCTACGGTACGGCCGTCCAGGTTGAGCGCATTTCCTAGTTCTGCACCCGAGCGTTCGCCGGGCGACACGGAGCAATGGTAGAATCCCGCCTCCTATGTTCTGCTCCAACTGTGGTGCACAGGTTTCTCCGACCGGAAAGTTTTGCTCCTCATGCGGACAAGTCATTGATTCGGACATGGGTGCAACCCTGGTTGGTGAGGAACCGGACCTAGAGGGGGCTACGATTGCTCCGCCGTCTCCCAGCGCCCGGAAAACTCCATCCTCGCGCACTCCCTCGCGCTCACCGCACACGCCTTCGAGCAGCAATCCACTAACGAGTTCCGACCCCATCGGCGGCGGGCGTTTTACGCCCGGACAAATCATCGCGGAGCGCTACCGCGTCGTAGCCCTCGCGGGCCGCGGAGGAATGGGCGAAGTCTACCGTGCCGAAGACCTGACGCTGGAACAGGTCGTGGCTTTGAAATTTCTCCCTGCGGCACTCTCTCAGGATGCCGCCGCGCTTGCCCGGTTTCACGCCGAAGTGCGCACTGCCCGGCAGGTTTCTCATCCCAATGTCTGCCGCATGTTTGACATCGGCGAAGCCGACGGCATTCTTTTCCTCACGATGGAGTACGTGGATGGAGAAGATCTCGCTTCGGTCGTTCGCCGGATTGGCAGGCTCTCGCCGGACAAAGCCACGGAGATTGCCAGGCAAGTCTGCGCTGGCCTTGCAGCGGCTCACGAACGCGGCGTCATCCACCGCGACCTGAAACCCGCGAATGTGATGCTCGACGGAGCTGGCAAGATCCGTATCACCGATTTTGGCCTCGCCGGCATCGCCGCAAGCATCAAAGGCGCTGACGTCCGCGCGGGAACTCCCGCATACATGGCCCCCGAGCAACTTGCCGGCCGCGATGTCAGCACCAAGAGCGATCTCTATTCCCTCGGCCTCATCCTCTACGAAATCCTGACGGGCAAACGCGCCTTCGAAGCAGCAACGCTCCCGGAATTGATGAAGCAGCGCGAGTCCGGGGCCGTCACCAATCCTTCGACTTTGGTCCGCGATCTTGATCCCCTGGTCGAGCGCGTCATCCTTCGTTGCCTGGAAACTGACCCGGAAAAACGTCCCGCCACGGCGCTGCAAGTTGCGGCTGCACTCCCCGGCGGCGATCCTCTAGCCGCAGCGCTGGCTGCGGGCGAGACTCCGTCGCCGCAAATGGTCGCTGCAGCGGGAAGTACCGAAGGGATCAAGCCTTGGTTAGGTCTGACGCTGGTTGTAACGGCGCTGTTGGGCCTCGTTGCGCTCATGATGCTGGCGGACAGATACCGAGTGCAAAATCTCACGCCGCTCGAAAAGCCATCCGACGTGCTTCTCGCGCGTTCGCAGGAAATTGTTCAGCAGCTTGGATTCAAGGAAACGCCGGCGGACGCCGCTCATGGGTTCTTCACGGACGATGACTATCTCAACTACATTCAGGAACGCGACAAATCGCAAACGCGCTGGCAGCGTCTGAGCTCGGATCGTCCCGCCACGATTCTCTTCTGGTATCGCCAAAGCCCGCGGGAGATGCAGTCGGACAATTTCTTCAACTCTATCGGCTCGGGTGTCATCACGCCATGGGAGCCGCCGTCCAGTGTAACCGGCATGATCAGCGTATTCCTGGATACCCAAGGCCGGTTGCTGTTTTTCAAACGCATTCCGCCGGAGCGCGATCCGCCCAGTGGCCCCTCTCCTCCGCCAGATTGGTCCTCGCTGTTCTCTGCTGCGGGTCTTGATCCGTCCAAGTTCACCTCTGCTACGCCCGAGTGGTCGGATCTCTTATATTCCGACTCGCGAGCGGCATGGACTCGTGAAATTATCACACCGATTCAGGCCACAGAACGTGTGGAGGCCGCGGCTTACCGAGGGAAACCGGTTTATTTCCGGGTTTTGTTTCCTTGGGCCGACCCGCACCGTGACCGGCTGCATCCTGCGTCTGCTCATCAAAAGTTAGCCAGTATTATCGGAATCGTGCTATTCGGGGCTGTGCTATTCGGAAGTATCTTGATTGTTAAAAGAAACGTTAAGCAAAAGCGCGGAGACGAGGCCGGCTCCTGGCGTTTGGCCAATTTTCTCTTCTTTGTGTTTCTTGCGATGTGGGCGCTGCAGGCGCATCACCTTGCTTCCTTTGGTGAATTTGGGACGATCGTGCTCGCGCTGGCCTGGGCCTTCCTCGTCTCCACCTTCGCGCGGATGCTTTATTTCGGACTTGAGCCGTTTGTCCGCCGGCGCGATCCCCATACCTTGATTGGCTGGGTGCGCTTGATTGGCGGGAAGATTCGCGATCCGCTGGTCGGCCGCGACGTTTTGATTGGCATGACCTATGGCGTTTTGCTGGGCGTATTTGAGTCCGCGGACAACGTTCTCCTTCCTCTGTTTGGAGGCTTGCCGCCTCAGCCGGGCACTCCATCAATGGAATCGCTGCTCGGCATTCGACAAACACTCGGTTCGGTCTTTGCCTATACTTGGGTCTTTGTGCTTTACTCGCTGGGGATTTTTTTCCTTCTCTTCCTGTTGCGGCTCTTGGTACGGAAGGACTGGATCGCGGCTATTGTGATCGTTGTCCTCGGTGCCATCACGAACACGGGGGGCGATTATTTCTGGATGACCTTCCTGTTCGCCGCGGTCATCTGGCTTTCCATCTACCTGATTCTTCGGCGCTTTGGGTTGCTCGCCTTGGTCGTCGGACTTGTCGTGCAGAACATGCTCGTCACCTTCCCAATGACCACGCATCTCAGCCGCTGGTATGCCTCAGGAGCGATTGCGGGAATGCTGACCATCATCGCGATTGCGCTCTTCGCGCTCCGCAGTGCTTTGGCAGGACAGGCTCTATTCAATGCCAGAGTTCTTGACGATTAGTTCTTCCAAGCCGGCCTACTCTCAGACTTCTCGGCTACGCATACTTGTGCGGCGAGGCCCTCCAATTCCGTTAGTGCCCGGCTCGCGGCCAGGCGCGCGCTTTCCATGAAGGACGAGTCCAGCAGAAAGGCGCAACGGTCGACGAAGGGATGGTCCGCTGCTTCAAAGGGTTTTCGCGCGCGCCCTTTCGCTGCCGCACGCGCCAGGAGTTCTTCATACAGTTGCAAGTCCCGCTGAAAATCGAGCGCATCGCCTGCGGTCCAGCCTTGTTGCCGCGTAAGTGAGGCCAGAAATTTCCTGCGGAACGCAGTGGCATCCCGGCGCGGCATGAGGCGCGGTTTGGACTTGCCCAAGGGTTGCGGCTCGTTGCAGACGATGGCCAGCGCCCGCACGGTCAAAGCCAGTAGCGCCTCTCGCTGCAACAACGTCAGGAGGTCGCGGTACAGCGAAGCGTGAACCTGCAGTGCGTGACGGCTGTTTTCGACAACGTAAGAATCCACGAACCTCGGCACAATGCGCTCTCGCAGCAGTGCTTCCGAAATGCGCTGCGCAAGCTCTCCCGGGGGATCACTCGCGATTTGTTTTTCGCGTGACATGTTCCCGGAAACATGTTAGCAGGAGTTTGTATCCAGGCCGCGCGGTGTCGCCTGAAATGAAAAGGCCCGGCAAACTTTGCCGGGCTTTCACATTTCCCTTAGATGGAGCGGAGCGCGCTGCACCCCATCTGCTACAGAATTACGTTGCTTCAGTGAATAGCGCGCGGGGCGTCCGGGCCAAGACGCTTCGGTTTTGGCTCCGGCTGCGGCACGATCGGCGGCGTCACCGCTTCCTTCTGGAGCGCGTGTTCCAGAACTTCGTCCAGCGTCCGCACGTAGGTGATCTTGATGTCGCCGAGAATCTCCGGAGTGAGATCCGCGACAACGTTCGGCTCGTTGTCCGCAGGCAGCAGGACGTGCGTGATGCCTGCCCGCTTCGCGCCCAGCACTTTTTCCTTCACTCCGCCGATGGGCAGGACCACGCCCGAGAGCGTCATCTCGCCGGTCATCGCCAGGCGGTCCTTCACGGGACGCCCACTGAGCAGACTGACCAGCGCCGTCACCATCGCCGCCCCTGCGGACGGGCCGTCCTTCGGCACTGCTCCCGAAGGCACGTGGATGTGAATGTCCTGCTTGCGGAAGAAGTCCGGATCGATACCATAGCGCTCACCGTTTGCGCGCGTCCAGGTGAGTGCTGCGGTCATCGATTCCTGCATGACTTCGCCCAGATGCCCGGTCATGGTGAACTGCTTGCCGCCGCGCATGCGCGTGGCTTCGATGAAGATGATGTCGCCTCCCACCGGTGTCCAGACCAGTCCGACGGCAACGCCGGGCCGCTTGACGCGCTC